>Ga0209181_10005261_pt1 | contig 18693 bp, 23 predicted proteins | sample MAT05_FD_187208 | JGI IMG/M metagenome (GOLD analysis project Ga0209181, IMG submission 187208) | Freshwater microbial communities from Lake Fryxell liftoff mats and glacier meltwater in Antarctica - MAT-05 (SPAdes) (version 2) | ecosystem: Environmental > Aquatic > Freshwater > Ice > Liftoff...
TGCGCCAGACCTGTTCGCGCCGCGCACGGTTGTCGGCCAGGGTCAGGAAGGGGTCGACCGCGGAGCGGGTGTTGACGATCGCCCAGCCTTGGAGATTGCGCGCGCGCGCGGCCGTGGCGGCCACGGACTTGTCGGACGCGGGCAGGCCTGCCAAGCCAGACTCCTGGACGACAAGGCTCCAGGCGTTTTCGTCTGCGAGCAGCTTCTGGCCGAACGCGGTGTAGGCGGTCGACAGGCCCGTGTTGATGCGGCCCATCTCGGCCTTGGCGGCGGCGTTGAGCGCCGCACCGTTGCGGATGAAGCCGTCGCGCGACCGCTCGGCCAGGCGGGTCTGCTCGGCTGTCAGGCCCGCCGCGGCAGAGCCGTCTGCCACGGCCCGGATGCGCTGGAACAGCTTCTCGTTGAAGGTGATCTCGTTGTCCGCCTGGGTGAGGAGGGGTGTGACCTCGCGCTCGACCGCCTGATAGTCCGGCGTGCCGATACTGCCGGTCATGACCCAGAACAGCGTCATGCACCGGCCCAGGGGTTCGCCCGCCATCTGCAACGCCACCAGGGTGTTGGCGAAGGTCGCAGGTTCGGGGTTGTCGGCGATCGCTGCGATCTCGGCCCGCTGCAGTTCGATACCTTCCAGGATGGCGGCCTTCAGCTTTGCCGCCGTGACCTTGTCCCACGGCGGCACCCCTGCATAGGGCCCGGTCCAGGGCTGAAGCAGTTCGGCGCGCGCAGTCTGCACGGGCAGCAAGGCCCGGGCGACGGCGGCGTCGGCGGCCAGAGCGGAGGGCGGCGTGTTGCCCATTCCCGGCTTCATTTGCAGCCCGGCGCAGCCGGTCAGGGCCACCAGGCTACCGCCGGAGACGAGGAAATGGCGTCTTTGCATATCGATGGGCCCCGTCAAGATCGAGATCGGCTCAGCGCGACTGCCTCGCTCCTGTCGGCGGCGGTGTGAAGCAGACCTCAGACGGAGGAACATACCCGTCGTGCGCCTTTCGTGTCCAGCACGAGAAAGGCTCCGTTGACTGGCTGAGTTGGGGGCTTGCGTTTTGTCGGCCCGCGAGGGCTGAACCCTGCACCAGCCTGCACCAGCCTGCACCGGCGCTGACGCACGAGACCCGGCGCAGGTTTCAGCACTCTCGCACAGCGAGTGCTAATATTTGCGGAACCCGTAGCCCGGGAGGGAATCACAACCCACATGAATACCACCGCCGCCACCGCTGTCAGTCTTCGTGACCCTTGGTCCATGGTGCCTTCGCTCGGCAACCTGGAAGCCTATGTCTCGGCCGTGAACCGGCTGCCGATGTTGTCGCCCCAGGAAGAGATCGAATTCGCCCGCGCCCTGCGCGACAAAGGTGAAGTTCAGGCCGCCGGGCGGCTGGTGCTGAGCCATCTGCGGCTGGTGGTGAGCATCTCGCGCCAGTATCTGGGCTATGGGTTGCCGCAGGGCGATCTGATCCAGGAAGGCAACGTCGGCTTGATGAAGGCCGTAAAGCGCTTCGACCCCGAACAGGGCGTGCGCCTGGTCAGCTACGCCATGCACTGGATCAAGGCCGAGATCCATGAATACATCCTGAAAAACTGGCGCATGGTGAAGGTGGCTACCACCAAGGCGCAGCGCAAGCTGTTTTTCAACCTGCGCTCGATGAAGCAGGGCATGAAGAGCGACGCAACCGAAGGCAACACCCACCGCAACACGATGACGCCGGCCGAAGTGGCCCACATGGCGCTGCGGCTGAACGTCAAGCCCGACGAAGTGGTCGAGATGGAGATGCGCCTGTCGGGCGGCGATGTGGCGCTTGAGCCCCAGAACGACGACGGCGAAGAAAGCTATGCGCCGATTGCCTACCTGGCCGACGACAGCCAGGAGCCGACGCGTGTCATCGAAGCGCGCGGCCGTGACTGGCTTGCCGGTGATGGCATCAGCCACGCCCTGGGTGCACTGGACGAGCGCAGCCGCCGCATCGTCGAGGAACGCTGGCTGAAGGTGAACGACGACAGCTCGGGCGGCATGACACTGCACGAACTGGCCGCCGAATACGGCGTCAGCGCCGAGCGCATTCGCCAGATCGAAGTGGCGGCAATGAAGAAGATGCGCAAGGCATTGGCGCCGGCCTGATCGTTTCAGGCTTGCTCCGGGACGGCTTGTCGGCAGCACGGCAGCACCGCTGACATGCCGACCCCGGCGCTGGCGCAATCGCTCTTGGTGCTGGGCGTCACGCCGCAGATGCTGCGCTCGCGCGGCTTGCAGGCTTGCCCGGAAGCCAGCGCGTTGACGCTGGCCGAGACCGGCGACGACGGCCGCGAGCACCTGCTGGAACCGCAAGCCGCCGCCGCCTGGTGGGCCATGAAGCAGGCTGCGGCCAAAGCCGACGTGTCGATGCATCTCGTGTCGGCGTTTCGCAGCGTGGGCCGCCAGACAGAAATCCTTCGCGATAAGCTGGCCGCGGGCCAAAGCATCGAAGAAACGCTCAGATGGGTGGCTCCGCCCGGCTACAGCGAACACCACAGCGGCCGCGCCATCGATATCGGCGTGGCGGGGCAGCCCGCGCTGGAAGAAGAGTTCGAAACCACGGCAGCCTTCGACTGGCTGCAGCGGCATGCCGGAGCGCACGGCTTCAGACTTTCGTACCCGCGTGGCAACACGTCAGGCTACGGCTACGAGCCGTGGCACTGGTGCTTTCATTCGGGTTCGCCACCGACGTGAAACCGTAAAGAAGTGAACCCGTGAACTGGGGTGGGGCTGGCTCTCAACCTTGCTTCAGCAGCAACTGCAGATCGTGCTTCAACGCCTCGGCGCCCGAGCCGTAGCGCGTGAACAGCCGTACCTTGCCCTGCGTGTCGAAGACGAAGCTGCCGGCCGTGTGGTCCAGCGAATAGCTGCCCTCGGCTTTGCCGGGCACCTTCGCGTAGAAGACCTTGAAGCGCTTGGCGGCGTCCTTGGTTTCTTCCAGCGTGCCGCGCAGCGCGATGAAATCGGGGCTGAAATTGGCGACGTAGGCCTTCAGCACGGCCGGGGTGTCGCGTTCGGGGTCGAGGCTGATGAAGATGCCCTGCACCTTCGCGCCATCGGCACCCAGCGCCTGCTTCACCTGCGCCAGTTCCAGCATCGTCGCGGGGCAGACGTCTGGGCACTGCGTGAAGCCGAAGAACACGACCGTCAGCTTGCCCTTGAATTCGTCGATGTGGCGGCGCTTGCCTTCGGTGTCGGGCAGGTCGAGGTCTTGGGCATAGGTGGCGCCGGTGATGTCGACGGCCTTGAAGGAGCCCGGCACGCCGGCGCTGTCGCAGCCCGCCTGCCAAGACACCAGCGGCAGCAAGAGACCTGCGGAAACTAGGCGGCGACGCGAGATAGCCATGGGCTCACATAGTGGTCGACCAGCAACGCTGCGAATAGCAGCGACAGATGCCAGATCGAAAAACGAAAGGTCTTGCGTGCCAGGGAGTCGCTGTAGTTGCGCCACAACTGCCAGGCATAGCCGGTGAACATTGCACCCAGCACGACTGCGGCCGCGAGGTAGATCCACCCGCTCATGCCGTAGATGAAGGGCAGCAGCGTGGCGGCGAACAGCACGAAGGTGTACAGCAGCACCTGCAAGCGCGTGAACTGCGAGCCGTGCGTGATGGGCAGCATCGGAAGACCGGCCTTGCGGTAGTCCTCGACGCGGTAGAGCGCCAAGGCCCAGAAGTGCGGCGGCGTCCACAGGAAGATGATCAGGCACAACATCAGCGACTCCGGGCCCACCTCGCCCGTCATCGCTGCCCAGCCCAGCACCGGCGGCATGGCACCGCTGGCGCCGCCGATGACGATGTTCTGCGGCGTCAGCGGCTTCAATATCACCGTGTAGACGACGGCATAGCCCACGAAGGTGGCGAAGGTCAGCCACATCGTCAACGGGTTGACCCAGAAATAGAGCACCGCGCTGCCAGCCGCGCACAGCACCGCAGAGAAGGCCAACGCGGCCGGCGTGGAAAGTTCACCCTTGGCCGTGGGACGCCAGGCGGTGCGCTGCATGCGGCGGTCGATCTCTTGCTCGACCATGCAGTTGAAGGCTGCGGCCGCGCCGGCCACGAGCCAGATGCCCAGCGTGGCGGCGACCGCCAGGCGCCAGTCGGGCAGACCCGGCTGGGCCAGAAGCACACCTATGAGCGCGCAGAAGACGATGAGCTGCACCACACGCGGCTTCGTCAGCGCGTAGAACTGGGCCCAGCGGGAACTGACGGGGCGCGGAGAAGCGGTGAGGGCTTGTGTCATGGCCAACCGCGCATTTTAGGTGGCCACCGCGACAGGGCTGTGTGCGGAAACCGACTTACGCGGGGCGCTGCGCGCCAACAGCAGCGCCAAAACCAGCACCAGACCCGCCGCGCCCGCCGAATGCCCGAGTGCCGCCACGAGCGGCCAGCCCAGCACGACATTCGACAAGCCGCTGATCAATTGCGCCAAAAGCAGCGCGCCCAGACCCAGTCCGAAACGCCGCAGCACGGTGTCGCCAGCATCTCGTCCGGCCTGCCACAGGCGCCAGGCCAGCACGCCCAGCAACACCGTCACCACCACCGCGAACAGCCGGTGCGCCATGTGGATGGCCACCATGGCTTCGAACGGCAGTGCGCCACCATCCCGGCCGTGCCCAAGCTCGCGCAACAGCGTGAAGCCTTGCGCCGCGTCCATCGCCGGCCACCACTGGCCGTTGCACTGCGGAAAGCCCGTGCAGGCCAGCACCGCGTAATTGGTGCTGACCCAGCCACCCAGCGCGATCTGAACACCCAGCGCCAACGCAGCGGCAATGGCCAGCGTCCGCATGCCTGCAGTCAGCACCAGCGGCCGGCGGCGGAAGGCCTCGTGCTGAACCGCCAGCAGCGCCAACAGCGCCAGCCCGCCCAGCAGATGCAGCGTGACGACGGCCGGGTAGAGCTTCAGCGTCACCGTGTATTTGCCGAACAGGCCCTGCACCACCACCCACACCAGCGTGAACGTCGGCCACCAGGGTGAAAACGGCAGCTGGCGGCGTTCGCGCCAGGCCGCAGCGGCCATCACGAGGATGAGCACGCCCACGGTCATCGCGAGATAGCGGTGGATCATCTCGATCCACGCCTTGCCCCAGGTGACCGGGCCGCTGGGCAGGGCCGTCTGCGCGGCATTGATCTCTTCACGTGCGCCGAAGGGCGTCGCTTCGCCGTAGCAGCCGGGCCAGTCGGGGCAACCGAGCCCGGAGTCGCTGAGCCGCGTGAAGGAGCCGAAAACGATGAGGTCGAAGGTCAAAAAGAGCGTCAACGCCGTCAACGCGCCCAGCCTGCGCTGTGTGCTGGCGCCGCGCTGCTGCAGCCACACCCAAGACAGCGGCAGCAGCGCGATCACCAGCGCCAGCAGCGCCAGGCGGAGCGCGGGCGCGAAGTCGACGAGGGCCTGGGTTTCCACGCTCAGCCCCGCCTCAGGGGCCACGGCCGGGCTCGTCCCAGAAGGCCGAGGCACGCAGCACGCGGTCGATGTCGCGTTTCACCCGAGCGGGCTCGGGCTTCGCGGGCACGCGCATCATCCATTCGCCCATCGGGTCGACGATGTACAGATGCTCTGGCAGCTGGTGGCCGGCTTCGGGTTCCAGCCAGCCCGCCACGGCAGCGCCATCGGCGCGCAACACGGTAACGGGCGCCTTGCCGCCGAGGGATTCGCGCAGCGCGGGAGCGACCGGCGCGTCGTCGGTGATCAGCCACACCTTGTCCACTCGCTCACGTTCGCGACCGATCATTTCACGCAGCTGACGCTGCATGAAAAAGCGCTGCTCGCAGGCGGCGTCACACGCAGCAGGGCCCACCACCACCATCAACCACTGGCCGCGAAGCGACTTCGGCGCCACAGGCTCGCCTTCCAGCGTGCGCAAGTTCAGCTCGGCCGTCAGGCTGCGCGTGGGCAGGATCAGCGCGCTGTAGTTCGTGCGGCCTTCAGGGCGGACGACGAAGTAGGTGAAATAGGACGCGATCACCGGCGACGCACAGACCAGCAGCACCAGAAGCATCTTGACGCGGCCGCCGCGTGTACGCGCAGGGTCGGCAGTGCCTGGGTGGCTGAGGTCGGGGCCAGCCACCGCGTGCACCGTCAGCGACACGGGCTCAGGTGCGGCCTGCACGGCTGCAGATTCAGACGCGGGCTGACCGGACGCAGACTTGGATGCGGCCTGATCGGCAGCAGAGTTGGATGCGGCCTGACCGGCAGCAGACTTAGATGCGGCCTGACCGGCCGCGGGCGGGGCGGATGAGTTGGAACCAGACATAGAGGCCGATGATGAGAGCGCAAAGCGCGAACCACTGGAAGGCATAACCGTGGTTTTTTTCCACGCCGGTCGCGGGTTGCGGCCACTGACGCAACAGGCCGTCGGATGCGGGAGAGGCGGGAGAGGCAGAAGCCGCATCGTCTTCCTGCACCACGGCCAGCGGGCGCAGTGCCAGACCGGTTTCACGGGCATACGACGCCACGTCGAGATTCTGCCGGATCGCCCCCGACGCCGCGTCGGCGAACTCGTACAACCGCGCCGGTCCGGGGGCGATGCGGCCGAACACCTGCACCACGCCCTGCGGCGGCGGCGGCGCGGCCACACGCGTGCGGTCGAGCAGGTCGCGCGGCACCCAGCCGCGTTGCACCAGCACCGCGCTGCCGTCGCCCAGCTGCAGCGGTGTGACGGCATAGAAGCCGGGCTGGCCTTTCATCTGGCGGTTTTCCAGATAAACGGTGTGCACGGGTAGCCAGCGGCCCTGCAGTCGCACGACGCGGTGCAACTGCGCGGACACTTCGGCCGCTTCGCGCGCCAGCTCTGCCTGCGGCAGCGGCGGCAGCGCACGCTGTTGCGTCAGCGCCTGCTGCAGCGCCGTCTTCTGTGCGGCGCGGTCCAGTTGCCAGACGCCCAGGCGCGCCGTCAATGCCGCCGCAGCGATGGCCGCGAGCAACACGATGGCGTTGCGCAGCTTCAGCACGCGCGGTGCCCTCGGCGGGGATAATCAAGCCGCATGAAGATCGTGATGGTGTTGATGTTGGTGGCAGTGCTGGGCGCCCTGGCCAGCGCAGGTGTGTTCATGCTGCGCCGCGGCCGAGACGGCGAGAAGCGCAACAACCACATGGCGCGTGCGCTCGCGGTCCGTGTCGGTCTGTCGGTTGCGGTCTTTCTGTTCGTGCTGCTCAGCTGGTACATGGGCTGGGTGAAGCCGACTGGCCTGCCCACCGGGCAGTAGGCCAACGCGCCGACAGGCAAGCAGGCAGCAGTGCTGCCAAAAACAAACGCCGCTTCTCGCGGCGTTTGTTGTTTTCGGTGCCTGAGGGTCAGAGCCAGTACACGACGAAATACAGGCCCAGCCACACCACGTCGACGAAATGCCAGTACCAGGCAGCACCCTCGAAGCCGAAGTGACGCTCTGGCGTGAAGTGGCCCTTCATCAGTCGCAGCGTGATGAACAGCAGCATCAACATGCCCACCAGCACATGGAAGCCGTGGAAACCGGTCAGCAGGAAGAAGGTGCTGCCGAAGATGCCGCTGGTGAGCTTGAGGTTCAGGTCGCGGTAAGCGTGAACGTACTCGTAGGCCTGCACACCTACGAAGGCGGCGCCCAGAATGACCGTGGCCCACATCCACACGATGGTCTTGCTGCGCTGCCCGGCAATCAGCGCGTGGTGCGCGATGGTCAGCGTGATGCCCGAGGTCAGCAGCAGCGCCGTGTTGATGGTGGGCAGCGGCCAGGGGCCGATGGTGCTGAAGGGTTCCACCGTGCCTGCCGGCGAAGCCGTGATGCCCGGGCCTGCTGTCGGCCAAAGCGCCTTGAAGTCGGGCCACAACAGCTGGTTTTCCAGACTGCCCAGGCTGGGGATGGAATGCACCCGCGCCCAGTACAGCGCGCCGAAGAACGCGGCAAAGAACATCACCTCGCTGAAGATGAACCAGCTCATGCTCCAGCGGAAGCTGACGTCGATGCGGTCGCTGTACAGGCCGCCTTCGCTTTCGGCAATGGCCTGGCTGAACCACTGGAACATGACCGTCAGCCACACGGCCATGCCTGCGAGCAGAACGTATGCGCCCCAGCCGATGCCGTTGACCCACTGGCCGGCACCCAGGATGACGAAGAACAGCCCCAGCGCCATCAATACCGGATGTCGCGAAGGCGCCGGTATGTAGTAGTGCGGCGCGCTGCCTGCAGTGGTGATGGCTGACATGTTGTGTAAATCTCCTCGAACCAGAAAATTCTTTGCCGGGCGCGGTGCCCTGCCTCAGGCGCCCGCGATGCCGCTGCCGACGACCCAGCGCACCAACAGCACCAGGGCAATGACAAAGAGGGCCGCACCCGCAAGACCCGCGATGACCACGTGCACCGGGTTGAGCTTCTGCATGTCGTGCGCCAGATCAGCTGAACGGCGCACGCCGAAAAACGACCAGGCCACGGCCCGAACCGTCTGCCAGAAGGAACCAGGGCGCGCGGCGGCCAGCTTCAGCTCGTCGCTCACAGCCCGGGGCCTTTCAGCGACACGGCCTTGACGCCCACCGTTCCAGCAGGCGCCGCGGGCACCTTGCCGCCCACTTCGAAGAAGGTGTACGACAAGGTGATGGTCGCCACGTCCTTCGGCAGCTTGGGATCGATGACGAAGGTCACCGGCCACTGCCGGCTTTCGCCCGGCGCCAGCGTCCATTCGTTGAAGCAGAAACACTCCACCTTGCTGAAGTGCGCGGCGGCCTGCATGGGCGCATAGCTGGGGATGGCTTGCGCGGCCATGGTGCGGTTCTGCTTGTTGCGGAACTCGTACATCACCGTCATCATTTCGCCGGGGTGCACTTGCAACGAACGCGCTGCGGGCTTGAAGTCCCAAGGCCCGCGCACGTTGGCATCGAACTCGACCGTCACCGTGCGTGTGGTGTCCACCTGCGTATTGGCCGGCACCGTGTGCTTGCCCCAGCTGCCAGTTTGAGCGCGCTGCTCGGCCAGCGTCAGCACATTGATGCCCAAAGCCTCGCAGATGGCGCGGTACATGGGCACCAGCGCGTAGCCGAAGCCGAACATGACGGCCACCATCACCACCAGCTTGCCCAGCATGCGGCGGTTGTCGAACAACAGGCGGTTCACGGCAGGCATGGTTTCGTCAGTAGTTTCAACGGCCTCAGCTGCCGGCGTAGATGATCTTCGCGACGAAGACGATCAGGACAACCGCCGCCAGAGATGCGAGAAACAAACCCAACCTCAGGTTGGATTTGCGTTGCTGTTCGGTGAGCGCCATGGTCTTTTGAAGATCAGCCGATCACGCGTGTGGCGGTGGCGTCCAGCTTGGGCGGTGTCTCGAAGGTGTGCCAGGGCGCTGGCGACGGGACTTCCCACTCCAGGCCTTCGGCGGCTTCCCAGGGCTTCTGCGGCGCCGGCTCGCCCTTGCCGCGCATCGCCGGCACGACGACGGCAAGGAAGAAATAGACCTGCATGAATCCGAAACCGAAGGCACCGATGGACGCCAGCATGTTGAAGTCGGCGAACTGCATCGGATAGTCGGCATAGCGGCGCGGCATGCCGGCCAGCCCCAGGAAGTGCATCGGGAAGAAGGTGATGTTGAAGAAGATCAACGAGCCCCAGAAGTGCACCTTGCCGCGGAACTCGGAGTACATCACCCCCGTCCACTTCGGCGCCCAGTAGTAGTAGCCGGCAAACATGCCGAACAGCGAGCCCGCCACCAGCACATAGTGGAAGTGGGCTACGACGTAATAGGTATCCTGCAGCTGGATGTCGATGGGCGCCATGGCCAGGATCAGCCCCGTGAAGCCGCCCATCGTGAACACGAAGATGAAACCCACGCTCCACAACATGGGTGTCTCGAAGGTCATCGAGCCGCGCCACATCGTCGCAATCCAGTTGAAGATCTTCACGCCCGTGGGAACGGCGATCAGCATGGTCGCGTACATGAAGAACAACTGGCCCGTCACCGGCATGCCGGTGGTGTACATGTGGTGGGCCCAGACGATGAAAGACAGGATGGCGATCGAGGCCGTCGCGTACACCATCGAGGTGTAGCCGAACAGGCGTTTGCGCGCGAAGGCCGGGATGATGGCGCTGATGATGCCGAAAGCCGGCAGGATCATGATGTAGACCTCGGGGTGCCCGAAGAACCAGAAGATATGCTGGTACATGATCGGGTCACCGCCGCCGGCGGGGTTGAAGAAGTTGGTGCCGAAGTGACGGTCGGTCAGCGTCATCGTGATGGCGCCCGCCAGCACCGGCATCACCGCGATCAGCAAGTAGGCGGTGATCAGCCACGTCCAGCAGAACAGCGGCATCTTCATCAGCGTCATGCCAGGCGCGCGCATGTTCAAGACCGTGACGATGATGTTGATCGACCCCATGATCGAGCTCGCGCCCATGATGTGCATCGCGAAGATCGCGGCGTCCATCGACGGGCCCATCTGAAGCGTCAGCGGCGCGTACAGCGTCCACCCGGCGGCGGGTGCGCCACCCGGCATGAAGAAGCTGCCCACCAGCATCAGCGCAGCCGGAATCAGCAGCCAGAAGCTGAGGTTGTTCATGCGCGCGAAGGCCATGTCGGCCGCGCCGATCTGCAGCGGGATCATCCAGTTCGCGAAGCCCACGAAGGCCGGCATGATGGCGCCGAACACCATGATCAGCCCGTGCATCGTGGTGAGCTGGTTGAACAGCCCGGGGTTGACGAACTGCAGGCCGGGCTGGAAGAGCTCGGCACGGATGCCCAGCGCCAGCACGCCACCCACCATCAGCATCGCGAAGCTGAACAGCAGGTACATCGTGCCGATGTCCTTGTGGTTGGTGGCGTAGAGCCAGCGCCGCCAGCCATGCGGGTGCGCGTGGTCGTGGTGGTCGTCGGCGTGGCCGCCTGCCTGGCCTTGGGGGTCGAGTACTGCGCTCATGGCTTGTCCTTTTGGCGGCGGCTTTTTGTCTTGTTCACTTGCGGGCGGCAACGATGGCGGCAGGCTGCACGAGCTGGCCGGTGTTGTTGCTCCAGGAGTTCTTGGTGTAGGTCATGACAGCCGCGATCTCGGTGTCCGACAGCGTGCGCCAGGCCGGCATGGCGCCATTGGCTGCGCCATTCAGCATGATCGCAATCTGCTTGTCGTGTTCGGCGTCAAGCACCACGGCCGAGGCGTCCAACCCCTTGATCGCACCCGCACCCTTGCCGTCGGCCTTGTGGCAGGCCGCGCAATTGGCCGCATACACCTTCTCGCCACGCGCCACCAGCTCGGCCAGCTGCCACTCCTTGGTCGGGTCGTCAGCCAACGCGGCCATCTCCTTCTTCTTGCCGTCGACCCACTTGGCGTAGTCCTCGGCCGAGACCACCTTCACATGGATGGGCATGTAGGCGTGCTCTTTGCCGCAGAGCTCTGCACACTGGCCGTAGTAGTCGCCCACCTTCTCGGCACGGAACCAGGTGTCGCGCACGAAGCCGGGAATGGCGTCCTGCTTCACGCCCAGGCTGGGCACCATCCATGCGTGAATGACGTCGTTGGCCGTGGTGATGACGCGAACTTTCTTGTTGACGGGCACGACCAAGGCGTTGTCCACCTTCAACAGGTAGTTGTCGCCGGCAGGCTTGCCCGTGTCGGACATGATGCGGTGGGCGACGTCCAACGTCGACAGGAACGCAATGCCCTCCCCTTCGCCCTTGAGGTAGTCGTAGCCCCATTTCCACTGGTAGCCCGTGGCCTTCACGGTGAGGTCGGCGTTGCTCGTGTCCTTCATCGCAACGACGGTGCGCGTGGCCAGCGCCCCCATGCCGATGACGATGATGAAGGGCACGATGGTCCAGGCAATCTCCACCGCCACGCTCTCGTGGAAGTTCGCTGGCTTGTGGCCCAGCGACTTGCGGTGCTTCAGGATGGAATAGAACATCACGCCGAACACCGCCACGAAGATGGCAATGCAGACGACAAGCATGAAGTTGTGCAAAAAGTGCTGCTGCACGCCGATCTGCGTCACTGGCTCATGCAAATTCAGCTGGTTGACTTTGGGGCCGCCGGGCAGGTCGTTCACGGCCTGGGCCAGACCGCTGGTCAACATCACGCCGAGGCCCAGCGACAAGTGGGCGCAGCGCTGGCTCAGGCTGCGCCCGTGGTTAAGCTTCTTCATCATCATCAGGTGCTTCGGTTCAGATCGATCTCGGGGCCGGCCTGCAGCGGCAGCCGGCGCAGGGCATGGCGAAGTTCGCGCGCAAACGCGCCACGCAACTCAGGGCGTAAAAAGCGCCCGACACGCACCTGCTGGCCGCGGCCGCTGAGTTGCACCAGCGAACCCTGGCCACGGGCCGGTTCCACGTGCAGACAGTCGGCCTGGAATTCGGTGCGCTTCACGTGTGGGCCCACGCACTGCTCGACCTGCAGCGAGCGGCCCACCAGGGTCAAGGTTTCGCGGTCTCCGGCATGGCGGGCGAAAATGGCCAGCGCCACGCCCACGGCCAAAAGCTCCAAGCCCGTGAAGAGCAGCACCACCGGGGCGCCCTGCAGAAAAAAGAAGACACCGATGAGCAATGAGACCGCGCTCAAGGACAAGTAGAACAAGCCCAACTGCCGCGGCGTGAGCGAGCAATTGCGCTTTTGCAGCCACTGCAGTGCCTGAGGCGCACCAGGCATGCCGGCCATCACGACTTCGCGCCCGAACACCCACGGCCGACGCTGCAGGTGGGCGTGCGACTCGGACCAGGGGCCGGGGGCGTAGGTGGCGGACATCAGGCAGGGAAAGCGGCTGCTGTGAAAGGTGGGCTCTTGGGTCCAGAGATGCAGCGCTCGTGTAGCCGGAGCGCCGGCTTCAATCCCTGGAAATAAGCCTGAAATTCTATCGCAGTGCAGCAACCCGACAGGCTCATGGTCAGCGGTCAGGCGCTCGCGGTCGCCCGGCGCGCGCCATCGTGCGCATGTCTTCCAGCGTCAGCTCGGTCACCGCGGCCACTCTGGGCCGCGGCAGTGGCCGGAAAGCGTGGCCGTAGACGACTTCGAAGCCCAGCGCCACACGGCCATCGGCGCCGGCTGAGGCGGCCAGCGCCTGATGCAGGCGCTGGCGCCAGCGTGGGGTTCGCAGCCCGCCGTGACGGTTCGAAGCCACATTGCCGCCCAGCTGGCGCAGTTCGGCCAGCAGCGCCTCGGGTGAGGCCCAGGTCAGCGTGACCATCTCCTGGTCCATCACCGGGCCGGCAAACCCGGCCTCCACCAGCATGTCGCCCAGGTCGTGCATGTCGACAAACGGGGCAAAAGGCGCGGCCCAGCCTTCGCTGCGGTAGATCGCCTGCAGCGCTGTCAGCGACCCCGGGCCGAGCGTGGAAAACATCAGGAAGCCATCCGTCGCCAGCGCCCGGTGCCACTGGCGCATCAGCGCCTGAGGGTCGGCGGCACCGTGCAGGCCCATGTTGGACCACAGCAGTTGCGCGACGCCTGGCTGCAACTCTTCCGCGGTCAAGGCCTGTACGGCGATGCCGGTCCACCGCTGCGGCGACCACCAGGGGCGCGCCAGCATCGCTGCAGTCGCATCGCGGCGTGAGCCATCGGCCTCGACCGCCAGCCGCCGGGCTTTCGGGTAGGTGCTGGTCAACAACTCGTCGCTGGCACCGAGATAAGCGCCCCAGTCGACCACGAGCGTTGGCTGAAGCTTGACGATGGGCAAGCGCGCTGCCATGCGCCGTGCCACTTCGGCATGCAGCCAGGGCGCCTCTGGCGCGGCCTGCAGTCGGCGCTGCACGCGCGCCAGGGCCGCCACGTCCAGCGGACGGACGGAAGCGGCGCCGCTCGACGCTTGGGATGACATGGCGGGCAGTATATTGAGCCGATGTCTGAGCAGCCGCCTCTGTCACGCTCGACACGCTGGCGCGTTCTGCCCCAGCAGTGCGAGGTCTGCCGGCGCTGGGGCAGCGCGGCGCTGTGTGCGGACTGCGTGGCCCGCTACGCCGCCGCCCGGCCGCGCTGCGCCTGCTGCGGCATCAGCCTGGGCCTGGCCACCCCACGCTGCGGCGAATGCCTGCGCGACGCACCGCCTTTCTCGCGCACCGTCTGCGCGGCCGACTACGGCTTCCCCTGGGACGGCCTGATCGGCGCGTTCAAGTTTCAGGGGCGACCCGAACTCGCCGGCTTGCTGGCTGAACGTCTGGCGCTTGCGGTGCAGCAGGCGCTGCAGTCTGAGGCGCTGCCTCGGCCCGACCTCGTGCTGCCGGTGCCGCTGTCACCCCGCCGTCTGGTCGATCGCGGCTACGACCAGGCCTGGGAGCTGGCGCGCCGTGTCGCGCGCAGCCTGCAGCTGCCAGCCGAAGCCCGGTTGCTGCAGCGCCCCATCGACACCCTGCAGCAAAGCGGCCTGGGCCGCGTCGAGCGCCAGCGCAACTTGCGCACCGCCTTCATGGCAGACCCGACACGGCGCGCGCTGCTGCAAGGCCGGCGCGTTGCGCTGGTGGACGACGTCATGACCACCGGCGCCACCGTGCGCGAGGCCTCGGCGGTGCTGCTGCGGGCCGGCGCGGCTGCGGTGGACTTGTGGGTGCTGGCGCGCACGCCAGACAGCGTGGCTGCGGCCTGAACGCGATGTTCCACATCGTCCTCGTTCAGCCCGAGATACCGCCCAACACCGGCAACGTCATCCGGCTGGCGGCCAACACCGGCTGCACGCTGCACCTGGTGGAGCCGCTGGGCTTTTCGATGGACGACAAACTGCTGCGCCGTGCAGGCCTCGACTACCACGAGTTCGCGCCCGTCAAGCGCCACGCCAGTTGGGATGCACTGCTGCGAGCCGAAGCACCGAACCCGCAACGCAGTTTTGCCTTCACCACACGGGGTTCAAGCAGCCTGGCGGTGCAGCGCTGGCTGGCGGGTGACTGGTTGATCTTCGGCAGCGAGACCGCCGGCCTGCCGCCCGACCTGCGCGACAGCTTTCCACCTGCACAGCGTGTGCGCTTGCCCATGCGCCCGGGCCAGCGCAGCCTGAACCTCAGCAACGCGGTGGCGGTGGCGGTGTTCGACGCGTGGCGACAGTGTGGCTACGAGGACGCGGGGTGAAGCCTTGCGCCCCGGCAGCAAGGATCAGGCTTCAAGCTTCAAGCTTCTGACCGCGGGTCGCGCGCCATCAGCTGGCGCAGCGCCTGGGCCGGGCTGAGGTGGCCGGCCAGCACCTCGCACACCGCATCGGTGATGGGCATCTCTACACCCACCGTCTGCGCCCGCGCACGCACCGTGGCTGCGCTGTACACGCCTTCTGCCACGTGACCGAGTTCACGCAAGATGTCAGCCAGACTGTGTCCACCAGCGAGCATCAGGCCGACACGGCGGTTTCGCGAAAGATCTCCGGTGGCGGTCAGCACCAGATCGCCCAGGCCCGAAAGCCCCATGAAAGTGTCGGGCCGCGCGCCCAGGGCCACGCCCAGGCGCGTCATCTCTGCCAGGCCGCGGGTGATGAGTGCGGCGCGGGCGTTGAGGCCCGGCATGCCGGTGCGGTCTTGCACCGGCGCGTGCGCAGCCAGGCCGTCGACGATGCCCGTGGCAATGGCCAGCACGTTCTTCACCGCGCCGCCCACCTCCACGCCCATCACGTCGGTGCTGGTGTAGACGCGCAGGGCATCGCCGTGAAATGCAGCCACCGCTGCCTGCCCGAGGGCTGCGTCTTCGCTGGAAGCCACCAGTGCCGTCGGCTGGCCCCGCGCCACTTCCAGCGCAAAGCTGGGGCCCGACAGCACGCCGGCCGCCGCCCGCGGCCGCACTTCACGGGCCACCTCGTGACCCAGCGCGCCGCTTCCCGCCTCGAAACCCTTGCACAACCACAGCGCGGGGCGACGGTCGCCCAGGGCTGACAGTTGCTCGCGCAGTGCCGCCATCGGCGTGGCAATCACCGTCAGACCAGACTTGGCGTGCAGCAGCGCCGCAGCCCGGTCGGCCGTGACACGCAATGTGGGTGGCAGTGACACCTCACCCAGGTAGCGGCGATTGCGTCGCTCGGCCGCCAGGGCCTGTGCCTGGGCGGCGTCACGCGCCCAGAGCACCGTGTCGTGACGCTGCGCGGCAGCCATGGCGAGCGCGGTGCCCCAGGCGCCAGCGCCGAGCACGGCGATCTTCACAGCGACACCGCGCTCGCGCCGTTGCTAGATGCTAGTTGGCGCCCGTGATGATGCGCGGAGCACCGTTGCTCTGCGCTGCAGCCTGCGCCTGCTGGGCCTCGAACATGGCCTGGAAATTCACTTCCGTCAGCAGGATCGGCGGGAAGCCGGCGCGGGTGCAGACATCGCTGACGATGGCGCGCAGGTAGGGGTAGATCATCTGCGGGCAGACGATGCTGATGATCCCTTGCATCTGCTCTTCGGGCACGTTGCGGATCTCGAAGATGCCGGCCTGCTTGGCTTCCACCAGGAACAGCACCTTGTCACCCACTTTGGTGGTGACGGTGGCGGTGACCGTGACCTCGACGATGCCGTCCTGCACCGGCTGCGCGGCCATGGCCAGGTTGATGTCGACCTGCGGCTGGGTCTGCTCGAGCAGGATTCCAGGCGAATTGGGCTGCTCCAGCGACAGATCCTTGAGGTACATGCGCTGGATCTGGAAAACGGGGGTTTCGTCGGCCATTTGAGGTCATTCCAAGAGTGACAAAGCCCGGTACCCGATTGGTGCCGAGCCGCAACCGCAGATTATGTCCGAGCGCTTGCCGCGGCCCGACCCGCGAAAGCGGGGCGGGCCGACGGGCTGGAGACTTCAGCCGGGCTGACCCGCCAGCAGGGGCAACAGGCCACCTCGCTGGTCGAGCGCGATGAGTTCGTCGCAGCCGCCGACGTGGGTCTCGCCGATGAAGATCTGCGGCACTGTGCGGCGGCCGGTCAGCTCCATCATTTGCTGGCGCTGCTGGGCGTCGAGGTCGATGCGGATCTCTTTGATCTGCTCGACACCGCGTTGTTTCAAAAGCGCCTTGGCGCGAACACAGAAAGGGCACACCTGCGTGGTGTACATCGTGACGGGGGTCATGCGGCGTTTTCCTGAAGGCTGCGAATCAGACTGAATTGTCCCGCGATGGGCGCAGCCTTGCAGCGCTGCACTCAGGCAGCCTTGCCGTCGGCAGGCTTGGCAGCCAGCCTTTCCACCGGCAGACTGGCGTCACGCCATGCCGCCGTGCCGCCGGCCACCGCCACGGCCTTCTCGTAGCCGGCCTTGCGCAGCAGCGCCGCAGCGCGGCCGGCGCGGGAACCGGTCGGGCACATCAGCAGCAGCGGCAGCGTCTTGTTGGTCGGCAGTTGCTTGTGGCCTTCCAGCTGGCCCAGCGGGATGTGGCGCGCGCCGGCGGCGTGGCCGGCTTCGAACTCGGCCGTCTCACCGACGTCGATGAGCACGCCCTTTTCACGGTTGATCAGGCGCACGGCTTCGCCCGTGCCCACGCTGCCAGCAGCAGCGCCGCCCTTGATCAGCGGCCAGAACAGCAGGCCGCCGGAAGTGGCGGCCAGGGCGAAGAGGATCCAGTTGTCGAGAAAGAACTTCACCGCGTGGCTGGCGCATGGCTGCGCATCTGTGCAAACCGCGAATTATAGAATCCGCGCCATGCACAAGCTTGTTCTCATCCGCCACGGCGAATCGACGTGGAACCTGGAAAACCGCTTCACCGGCTGGACCGATGTTCCGCTGACGGCCACCGGCGTGCTGCAGGCGCAACAGGCCGGCCAGTTGCTGAAGGATGCCGGCTACGACTTCGACGTGGCCTACACCTCGGTGCTGAAGCGCGCTGTGTGGACGCTGTGGCATGCGCTGGACACCATGGACCGCACCTGGCTGCCCGTGAAGAACGACTGGCGCCTGAACGAACGCCACTACGGCGCGCTGCAGGGCCTGAACAAGGCCGACATGGCTGAGAAGTTCGGTGCCGAGCAGGTGCTGATCTGGCGCCGAAGCTACAACACACCGCCGCCGGCGCTGCAGCCCGACGACCCGCGCAGCGAACGTGACGACCCGCGCTACGCGAAGCTGCGACCCGAACAGATTCCGCTGACCGAATGCCTGAAGGACACCGTGGCGCGGGTGCTGCCCTTCTGGAGCGAGCGCATTGCGCCGGCACTCTTGTCTGGGCAGCGAATCGTCATCTCTGCGCACGGCAACAGCATCCGCGCGCTGGTGAAGTACCTCGACGGCATTGCCGACGACGACATCGTGGGCTTGAACATCCCGAACGGCATACCGCTGGTCTATGAGCTCGACGCGCAGCTGAAATCCGTCAAGAGCTACTACCTCGGCGACGCCGAGGCAGCCGCCCGCGCCGCCGCCGCCGTGGCTGCACAAGGCGCCGGAGCGTCGGTGTCCAACAAGCCCTAGCGTTGCTGCACCAGCGAGTGCAGCGCTTCGGCCACCAGCGGCACCACGCTGACGGCGTTGCTGGCATGCGGCACGCAGTCGCTGCTGAAGACATGGCGAACGCCGGCGGCGTGAACCTGCGCCAGCGCGTCCCCGATGAACAACGCGTGGGTCACCGCCACGTCGACACTGGCCGCGCCTTGCGCCAGCGCGCCGCGCGCTGCAGCGGCCAGCGTGCGACCCGTGCTGGCCACATCGTCCAGCAGCACCACGGCGCGGCCGCGCACGCTGACGTCGGGCAGCGCCACATCGACATCGCGGTCGCCATGCCGCTGCTTGCGGCAGACGGCGTGGCTCAGGCCATGCGCCACCGCTGCAGCGCGCACCCATTGGCCGGCTTCCTCATCCGGCGCCAGCAGCAGGGCGTGCGGCATCC
>Ga0209181_10005262_pt1 | contig 18693 bp, 19 predicted proteins | sample MAT05_FD_187208 | JGI IMG/M metagenome (GOLD analysis project Ga0209181, IMG submission 187208) | Freshwater microbial communities from Lake Fryxell liftoff mats and glacier meltwater in Antarctica - MAT-05 (SPAdes) (version 2) | ecosystem: Environmental > Aquatic > Freshwater > Ice > Liftoff...
AACTAAGCTTTTAGTTTAAATGGGGCCAATATCCCCATCCCCCTTAGCTCCACTCCGTCAAACCTTCCCGTGCATAAAGCTCGGCGAAACTGGGCAGCGACTTCATTCGTGCGGCGTATTCACTCAATGCCGGCAAGTTGTGCGCAGGCGTGGGCATGTTGCGCGACCAACGCATCAACATGGTCAACATAAAGTCCACCGTTGTTATTTGCGCACCTAATAGATAGGGCCCATTTGCCGAAAGATGTGCTTCAACCTGTTTCCAGGCGGCGACAATTTTTGCACCTGCCGCGGCTTTTGCCACTTCTGCACTCGCTTCGCCGGCGGCTTCAGCCGGGTAGAACCAAGTGCGATATGCAGGCTGCAGTGTGTTGGCGCAAAAGCACATCCATTGATAATAGCGCGCGCGCTCAACGGTGCCTGGAACCGGTGCCAGGCGGCTACCTTTGAAGCTGTCGGCCAAATGCAGGCAAATTGCCGCCGTTTCGGTGATTGGGTTGGCGTCGATCATCAGTGTCGGTACCACGCCCGCCGGATTAAGCATCAGGTACTCAGCGCTTTTTTGCTCCGCTTTAGATAAATCCACCGCGTGCAATGTGTGCGGCAAATTGAGCTCGATCAGTAGCCAATGTACGACCAGTGAAGCGGAGCCAGGTGAATAATATAGTTCGAGTTTGCGCATGTTTTTGACCTAGTAAGTAATTTAGAGCGCGATCTTATCGCCAAAATCAATGCGAAAACTGCTAACTTTAGGTGCTGTGGCTGGCGCCACCAGATTGAAATATTGGATTCAAGATCATGTCACTCCTGCAACGATTGAATGAACGCGCACAGGCGCTCAAAGGCGAGCAAAGCAACGAAGTCGCCTCGAAAGATTTGCGTAAACAGCGTTTTCAAAATGAAACAATGCCTGCGATGCAAAACCTCGAAAAGTTTTTGCGTGAACTAAATCGACAGCTGAAAGAAATACGCCCCGATGTGCGGCAAAGCTTTGAAATTGCGGGCTATGGAAACTTCGAGTCCATCCCCAATTTTGATTGGCTATTCGTGCCTGGCGAAAGCCGCTTGAATGAATACACCTTAGAGATCCGCTGGAAATCCCGGGTCGACACCGAAAAGGCGACGCGTCTGACCCTCAATAGTTACGACCGAGTGCGCGCTGTCTCAGAAACCTTTAAACGCCTGCTTTTAGGCGGCATCAAAGAAGAAAAGCGTGGCCCGACGGGTTTAATTGTGCAAGCCAGTGTGCAAGCGACCGGCTACGTCAATTCTAAACTCAATATCCGTGCGCATATTGAGGAAGACGTGGTGCATTTCGTTTTTGAAAACGTCGATCAACTTGCGCAGGTGAAGCGTCAACTCGGCGCAGAATTTATGGGCCCTGAGGTGTTTGATCGACTGGGCGAATTCGTCTTGCGCGAGAACGATTTATTCGTGCGCGAACATTGGGTGCGCGGCTTAAAAGCGGTGGAGCAAAAACCGGCAGAACAAGTCGCAGTGGCCGCCCCGGTTGCGCCAGTAGTCGTTGAAAAGCCAATTGACGTGGCGAAAACTGAAACTGTATCGGCCGCTGCGCAATTGGAAAACGCGCAAGACCGCGAACTTGATTTTTTAGCTGAGCTCAAATTCGCGGCGCGCTATGCGGACTCCGCGATCAAGAAAAATATCAGCATGGAAGGTGAAAATGGTTTCGGGCAAGAGCGTGATAGCGCCAGCCTACGCAACGCCTACAATCGTCTATCCACCCCAAAGTTAGAGAAGCTTTCGCCATTTGCAAGCGGCCACGAACCTGACTCAGTTCCGGCAAGCGCCGCTGAAATGCCGGATTTGCAACCATCGGCAATGCCGGTGTCTCCGCCAGTGCCAGCACCGGTTCAGCACAAGGCCGAAGCTGTGCTAGTGCAAGCAAAGCCAGTGGCGGTGGTAATTCCGAAGCCTGCACCTGCCATTCCTGGGAAAGCGCCCATTCCTGGGAAAGCGCCAGCCGCAGCGCTGGCGGCAAAACCCGCGTTAGAAAGCTTACAAAGCCCGGAAGTCAGCCGCGCCTTAGATTTATTAGCGCGCATGCTGGGTACTAAAAACACATTGGGCAAGCCTTAAAATGGCGCAGGACTTAGAGCTGGGCGGGCCGGATTCGCTTGATAGTGATAGCGTCTATAGTTTTTTATCAGCCTTACAAGATCGCCTGTGTGCTTTGGTAGAAAGTTTTGAGCCCGAGGCAAAATTTCGCGAGGATATTTGGACGCGTCCCGAAGCAATCGGCGGCGGCGGTGGTCGTACACGCGTTTTAGCAGGCGGCAAAGTTTTCGAACAGGCGGGCGTGGGCTTATCTGATGTGCGCGGTCTAAGCCTGCCGCCGTCGGCTTCGGCCACACGTCCGGAGCTTGCCGGACGTGGCTTTCGTGCGATGGGTGTTAGTTTGGTATTCCATCCGCGCAACCCTTACGTTCCGACGACGCATATGAACGTGCGGCTATTTCAAGCCACGAAGGAGGGCAGTGCGCCGGTTTGGTGGTTTGGCGGTGGCTTTGATTTGACGCCGTTCTATCCATTTCTAGAGGACGTTCGGCATTGGCACGGTGTCGCGAAAGCGCTATCAGACCCGTTTGGTTTGGAAAAATATCCCGCTTACAAGAAATGGTGCGACGAATACTTTTATCTGAAGCATCGCGCCGAAGCGCGTGGTATCGGCGGTTTGTTTTTTGACGATTTGCACGAGGGCGGGTTCAATCAATGCTTTAGTTACCTGCGTGCCGTCGCTAACGGCTTTTTTGACGCCTATCAGCCGATCGTCGAAAAGCGCAAATTGACAGAATACGGGGGCCGCGAACGCCAATTTCAGCTGTATCGCCGCGGTCGCTATGTCGAATTTAATTTGGTTTGGGATCGCGGTACGCTGTTCGGCCTGCAATCGGGCGGGCGCACTGAAAGTATCTTAATGAGCCTGCCGCCCGAGGTGCGCTTTGAATATGGCTACGTACCAAAAGCGGGCAGCGCCGAGGCCGAACTCAGCGAATATTTACAGCCGCGCGATTGGGTTTAGCTTTGCTGGCTATTCCGTACTGACCCGCGTTGCATTGCCCAGCACTGCTGCCAACAGTGTCGCGACCGGCAGCGTCGCGGTTTTCAGGCGGCTCGGATAGCGCCGCACTGCCTCAAAGCAATGGAATTCATTCGCGCTTGCTAAATCCAGGCGTCCGGCGAGCATCGCTTGCGCTTCTCGCAGAACCTGTTCGGCTTGGGGCAGGCTCAAGCGCTCAATTTGAGTGCACAAAATCTCTGCAGCGGCGATTGAGATCGCGCTCATCTCGCCATGAAATCGACTCTGAAGAATTTGGCCGTCAAAGACCTCAAGCTCGACGGACAGTTGATCACCGCACAGCGGGTTCGCGCCATCCGCGCGGCGGTTAGCGGATGGGAGTTTGCCAAAATGCAGACGGCTGCGGTTGCGTTGTAGCACCGTCGCTTGAAATTGCGCCAAAGCGTCCGCTACAGCCAAATCTGAATCCGCGTGTCTGGACACTAGCAGGCGCGCAATTCGCCACGGATTAACAGCAGTGCGCCGGTGGCGCTCGTGATTGCGCCTTGCCGCTCATTTTTAGCGGCGCCTAAAAAATCACCACTCGACAGCATACGTCCGGCATAGCTGATGCTGCCGGAAAGAACTAAACATTCTTCTTCATGCTTGTGCCCGTGCGCCGGAATGATCGCACCGGGCTCCAGACGCCAGAGGCCGGTTTCTGTTTGGTCATCCGCACGCAGTTGCTTGACGTAAACGCCCGCTAGCACGCGTACAAACTCACCCTCTTCTGTTTGCAGCAAATGTTTCGGACGTGCGGTGGCGTTTGCCAGCACGCGCGTTCGTAACGCGTCATTGGCCTTGACCGGTGTTAGCGCTTGCGCAAGGCCAATAAAAACGCTGCCGTTTTCCAAATTTGGTTGACTCATAAAATTATGATCGCTCGACACGTTCACGGGCGCAGTCCTTGTGTTTCGAGCACTTCTTTGAGTGCTTGTTGGCCCCGTCGTATGTGGCTTTTCACGGTGCCCAGCGCCATGCCAGTTGAATCTGCAATTTCTTGGTGTGACATATCTTGAAAGTAGGCTAAATCCAACATACGCCGCTGCTCAGCACTTAGTTGCAGTAGCGCGCGATGAATATGTGAAGACTCTTGGATAGACTGTAACAAATCATCCGCTTTTGGCTCTGGCGTATCGGCGTCCTGGTGGGCGCTGGATGCAACGCTTGCTAAATCAACGCTATTTCGACGCTTGCGCAGTAAATCCAGCGCGCGGGTTCTGGCAATTACGAACAGCCAAGCCATTACCGGGCCACGTTCGGCCTGGTATTGCCGTGGACGCTCCCAAACTTGCTTATAAACTTCGCTCAGTACATCGTCGCTATCGGCGTGGTTGCGCACCAGCCGCAGCACTAGAGCCTTCAGTGCATCAACGCTCAAATCATACAGCGCGCCCAAAGCATCCGGCTTGCCAGCAATAATTTCGTCCAATAGGCTCAAAAGCTGCGGCTGGTTTTGTCGCGCGGCTCCAGATGACGGCGCGGTAGGCGGTGCATCCACCAAGGTCGTAGTCGGCTTTGCAATCATCATTGGCGGATTGTCATTTCAAAGAAACTCGCTTGATTGACTCAGTACGTTGAATACACGCGCTAAAACAAGGCTCAACACAAGACTTTACTCATTACGATAAAGTATAAATCATCGCGTTTGGGTTGCCCGAAATTGACATCGCCATATGGGAATTCTTCCCGCTCGTCGGTTAGGCGATATCCGCGCCGGCGGTAAAATGCAATCAGGCTTTCCCGCATCCATATCACCCACATGCGCATCTCGGTTGCGGCAAAATCTGCTACTGCGCGACGCTCGCCCTCAGCCAGCAGCGCTTTACCCACGCCCGCACCCTGCAGCGTTGGCACCACCGCGAACATGCCAAAATGGCAGCCATCGTCATGCATTTGTATATGCGCACTGGCGAGTAGCGCTTCACCGTCGAACGCCAAAATGATCTGGCTGGCCGGCGCAACCAACAGGCCCGATACTTCCGCAGCGTTTGTGCGCTGCCCGTCTAATAGGTCAGCCTCAGTCGTCCAGCCGTTTTGACTGCTTTCACCGCGATAAGCTGATTCAACTAACGCCACAATGCGCAGCACATCGCTGGCGTGCGCTCGCCGAAAACTCAAAGCCATCTATCAGCCTCGGGCGAGTAGCGCGCGCAAATTTGCAATTTGGGCGCTAGCGCGTGAAATATAGTTCGCCATGACTAGGCTGTGATTGGGGAAAAAGCCAAAGCCGCCGCCGTTCAAAATCACCGGGCTCCAAATCTGAACCTGCGTTTGTTCTAGCTCAGCGATGATTTGACGCACGCTTACTTCGGCATTTTTGTTATCTAACACCGGCTTAAAATCAACCTCAATGGCTTTCAAAATGTGGAGCAACGCGTAAGCTGCGCCGCGGGCTTCATAAAAATTGTCATCAATTTTGCGCCATGGCGTTTGCACGAACATCGGTTCACCCGATGCCGCAGGCCCTGGCGTGCTTTGCGTGGCGTTTGGATCATCAGCTAAATCTGTGTCGTGGCGCATATGGGTTACCGATGCGCTCAAGCGCTGCGACAGCGAACCCAGCTGTTTTTCCACCAAACGCAAATAGGCTTCTAAATTATCGGCGCGGGCATAAAATTGCGCGCTCGGCTGGTTCGGATCAGTTAGGCGCGCCAAATAGGCTTTGAGCTCTACGTTGGCCTCACGATATTTTCCCTCCGTGGTCGGCACGACCCAGCGATCGTTGGGATACATCAGCAGCGGTTGTGCATTTTCCAGATTTTTGTCCGCGATCGATTGGCTCTGCGAGCGGCTAAATTCGTTACGCAGTGTGCTGGCTAAATCGCGTAGCTGCTGCAGCACACCAAATTCGAAGTTTGAAATGTTGTCTAGAAACACGCCCGGCGGCGCGATGTCATTGCTGATATAGCCGCCCGTTTTATTCAGCAGGCCTTCGTTTAAGCGAATCAGAGTGCCAACGACAGCAACGCCCGTCACCGGCCTTTGCCCGGCTGGCGCGTAAGGGGCTGTGGTCTCGGTAATTTCAAAAGGCTTTGGTTCACGGCTCCAGACCCACATCAGTACCAAATTAACGGTAAGAAGCACCGCAAGCACCGCAAGTACAAGTCGAAATATCCACTTTTTTGACTTTGCTGGCGCGCTTGAAATAGCCGACGTGCTTGGGTTGGCGGCGGGGGTAGCGACCGGATCGCTCATAATGTCTGCTCCTACGGGATTGACGTAAGGGTAGGCGATTGCCGTTAGCTTAGCGAGGAATGTGCAGCGTAAACCGCGCTATTCGCACACTAACGCTTCATCCGCCGCCAACACTTTTACCGCACCAAAACCGATGGCATCAAAAACTTCCACCCAAGTTTCATAACTAGACATGCCAGGTTTTAAGGGGCAACTTGAAGTTGGGGCATAGCGTCCGTCTTGCATCACTTGATAAAGGCTGAGCTTTAACGTGTCGGCGCTTAAATTATGGATTTCCACCACCACCGAATGCGGCTCAAGTTTCACAACCCGCACCGAAAGAGCTGCTTTTACAGGCCCGGTAACTGCATCGACAATGCCATCGTGGATAGAAAGGTCGTGTTCTAGATTAGCCTTTAACGGCAACACCGTCGTGGGCTCGGGAATTTTTCCGTGGCCACCGCCGTGCGCGCCACCGCCGGGTGGGAAGGCATATGCGCTGTTTCCTACAAAGGCACAAACAACAGCCAGAACGAATCGCTGCAATTGCAACAACCTTTTAACTCGATGTTTTAGTCGTTGCTTCATAAACGCGCTTTGATTTTGCCGATCATCCAGCCTAGCACCGGAATATGCTCAAAAATACCAGCTGTTGAATCCCAATAATCCTGATGGAAGCAGACTAACCCTTCGCTATTAAAACGCAAATGGCTCATGCCAATCGTTTGAGTGTCCTGACCTTTTTTGAAACGCTTGAAGCGAATCGTCATGACCCAGCGAATGTAATAATCGCCAGTATCGTTGCTCAAAGTTTCTTTGACCTCAACGACGCAGCTTTCGACGGCCTCCGCGCTGTGCTTTAGATACGTGCGCATCTGGTCACGGCCACGAATGGTTTTCAGAGTGTCGTTAAACCACGCGTCTTTGGCGTAGGTTTTATCCAGTAACACATCAATTTTTTGCGGCGAAAAGTCCGCGAAAAATAGCTGGAATCGGGCGAGTGCAGCCGCTTGTTCAGCGCTACCCCGAATCAGCGCCGGGCTTTGCCGGGACTGCGCCGCAAGTTCAGTCAAATAATCCATAAAAACCTATCCGTCGTGCCAAAAAAATACCGCTGAACGCTTTTTGGGGGCGCTCAGCGGCGTTTGTTACTCATCCTCGTCCATGCATACCTCGACTCAGGCGGCGCCCCGTTGCTGCGGCGTCGGGGTAAGCATACACCTAGAAATGTGTGGTGCTAGAGAAGATTAGTTGGGTGGGGAATAAATTTCCCGTGTTTCGCAGCTAAATTCGGCATTCCCGCATGCTTTAGGCTGGAATCCAGTAAACGCAAGCCGCTTAGAAGCTGTATCCCCGACAAAAACATTCGGGAATGACGCGAATTTGGGCGCTCAAAACCGCGGATCCCGAATCCAAATCACACCATCTTCAACCTTCGTTTCCAGCGTAATCGTTGGCGTGTACGCCGGTGCGCACAGAGCATCGCCGGTTTTCAGATCGAATACCGCACCGTGGCGCACACATTCCACTGTGGTGCCAACCAGCGGGCCGCCGGCTAGCTCGCCGCCATCGTGGGTGCACACATCTTCGATCGCATAGAGTGCGCCGTCAATGTTATAGATTGCGGCCATGACGCCATCGACCTCGAGTGCTAAAAATTCGCCGGGCAGCAAATCGCTGAGTGGGCCGGCTACGATCCAATCGCTCATAAGGACTTCTCACTCATAGAAATTTATTACGCATGGCAGCACGAGCGCCTGGCCGCATGCGCCCCGGGCGCACGATTTCGGCGTTCTGGATGCTGCCAGATTTGGAAGGCGTCCCATTTAGGGGCGCAAATAGCGATTAAGCAGCGCTTGCGCCAACGTACCTGCGCGGGTTGATTCAGACCGTTCAAGCGCGTCCAATTTTACTGACAGTAACTCCAACGAGTCGGCACAAAGCGTGCTGTGCCCAACTTTGCGTGCGGCACGCGCTGACTTGCCATAATCGTGCCACGCCAAGTTTGCACAGCTTAACTGCGGCACGGCATCCGGCAATTCGCCGACCCAATTGAGCATCAAAGACGCTTGACGTAGCGTGGTACTGCCGAGCGGCAAGCCCGTCACGGCGCGCAGATGGTTTTCGAACTGCGAGCATTCCGCGCCTTCAATGGTCCAGTGGCCGCTGTTGTGTACGCGCGGGGCCATTTCATTGACGACTAGGCTCTCCCCATGTTGCGCATCGGTTAGATGAAAAAATTCGAGGGCAAAAGTACCGACATAGTCGATGTGCTCGGCCACTTTGCGCGCATAGGACACCGCTAAAGCGTTGAGTTCTTCGCTGACGCGCGCTGGCGCTAGGCTGACCGCTAAAATTCCGGCGTCATGCACGTTTTCAGTCAATGGATAGCAGCAAAACTCACCGTTTTGCCCCCGCACCGCAATGATGGACAACTCGCGGCTAAACGGCACCATTTGCTCAAATACGCAGGGGCTTAGGCCCAAACTTTCAAAGGCCGCCTGTGCTTTATCTATGGAATTGACGCGCGTTTGGCCTTTGCCATCGTAGCCTAGGGTTCGCGTTTTCAAAATGCCAGGCGCGCCCAACTCGGCCACTGCTTGCTGCATCTCGCTGCTGGTGCTGACCGCGCGATACGGTGCTACCGGAATTCCAAGTTGCGTAAAGGCTTGCTTCTCACTCAAGCGATCTTGCGCCATCGCCAACGCCGTTGGATTCGGCGCAATTTTGATATCACGGCCCAATGCCGCCAAAGTGCTGGCCGGTACGTTTTCAAAATCGAAGGTCAATACATCTAAATCCCGGGCAAATGCCAGCAGGGCGTTGGCGTCCGCAAATGCGCCGCAGGTCAATGGCGCAAGCGCACCGGCGCACGCGTCGGGCGATGGATCATATATTTTAAAGCGTAAACCGATGCGCGCACCGGCGAGTACCAACATGCGTGCCAGCTGGCCGCCGCCGACGATGCCGACGCTAGCGCGTGCCGGTGCGTTGGAATGCGGCTTGATTTGCGTCGTCATAAGCGTGGGTCCCCTTGCGCGAGCACTTGTGCGGTCTGTGCGGCGCGAAATGCGTCGAGCTTCTCGGCTAAGTTGCGATCAGATAACGCAAAAATCGCGATCGCTGTCAGCGCCGCGTTCGCAGCGCCGGCCTCACCGATTGCAAACGTGGCAACCGGCACGCCTTTGGGCATGCAAACGATGGCAAGCAATGAATCAATACCGTTCAGCGTTTTCGTTTGCACCGGCACCGCCAAAACAGGCAAGGGCGTTAATGCCGCCAACATTCCAGGCAAGTGCGCCGCGCCCCCCGCACCGGCAATGATCACCTTGAGCCCTCTACCGCGCGCACTTTGACCATATTCATGCAATAAATGAGGTGTTCGGTGCGCCGAAACCACGCGTACTTCAAAAGCGACGCCAAATTGTTCAAGCATGTCCGCCGCAGGTTTAAGCGTCGGCCAATCATTTTTTGAACCCATCACGATGCCGACGCAAACGGCCAGCGCTTGCGTGTTCTCAACGCTGTTTGCATTGACTTTTCCAGCAGATTTAACATCTTCGGACATTTTGGGCTTCCCAGCAGCGCGAAAGCGCGCGATTCTAGCGCCTTAGCAATTTTCTGAGTACATCATGGCTGCAATTGATCGAAAACTATTGGACATAATTTGTTGCCCCGTCAGCAAAGTACCGCTGGTGCCGTTGAGCGCCAAACAATTAGCGGCGTTAAACAAGGAAATATCGGCGGGCACCGCATTAAATGTTGACGCCCAAGTCGTGTCAGGATTGCTTAACGCAGGGCTACTAACGACTGATGGCAAAATTATCTATCGAATTGAAGATGGCATCCCGGTACTTTTGCCTGAAGAGGGAATCGCGACGCTGCAATTTCACGACTTCCCACGTGGGTAGGTGCAACTTGAATTTGTTTTGCTTTGGCAAAACATCCAAATTAAAGCTTTATTGCTTAAATTCGCTGCAGTTTTAGTCATTTTATTGTCTTGCTTTGTAAACCGATGCGCGCCAGCCCTGTTATTCTCAGAAACTCAGCTACTCTTGAATCGGGCACTCTTGAATCGGGCACTTTTGAATCAGGCACGCACGTGTCAGGGCCGTTGTGATCAATGCAGCTTAAAGGTATGCACGAATGAGCAGTACTTACGAACCCAATAAGGTTATTGATCTGCAACAGCGGCAAGCGCTGCAAGCGGGTGCGCCCAATGAACGCTTTGCCGAAATTGTTAAATCCCTGCGAACCAGTGCGCTCAAGCGCGTAGGTGCAATGATTAGCGGTATGTTTGACGGCGTTGATGACGCGCTCTTTGACATGGCGGAAAAGGCCGAAAATAACTCGATCCAAACGCGCTTTTTTGATGGCATGCGCGAAGTTCGCAAAAAGCGTCCTGCGATGGAGCGCGCGGCGCAGGACGGCTTGAGCAAATCTTTCGCTGATTTCGTTCAGCCGAACCGGCGTGCGATTGATGCGCAAAGGCAGCAGGAAATCGGGCTGTCGTTAATTGACGAAGCGGAGTTAGAGGAATCGCTTGCCAGTTCTAGTATGGCGGGCAAAGCTGAAAATAAATCATCACGCGTTTTATTTACGATGAATCAACGGCTTAGCGTGTTGGTAAATGGCGCGAAAATTAGTGACGACGAAAATCCTGTTGGCCCAAAAAACATCATTAAAGCCTTCCAAGGTACGCTCAAAGAGCTAGACGGCGAGATGCAGACGATCAAGCTCATCATTCTGAAGCTTTTTGACAAACACGTTGTCGGTAGTCTGGATACGCTTTACGAGGAGCTCAATCAGCAGTTAGTGGAAGGCGGCGTATTGCCGCAGCTTCGCCATGGCGGCTTACAGCAGCAGCGCAGGCCCGGCGGCAACAGCAATATGCCAAATGCGGGGGGGCCGGATAGTCTGAGTGCGGATCAAGCGGTAGCGGGCAGTGACTATGCGGGCAATCCAAGCCAGTCCCAGCAATCTATGGCTGGCATGGGCATGCCGGGCGTTGGTATGCCGCACGGCATGGGCGGGCCACAACACAATATGGGCAACATGGGGATGCCCCAGCAGGGTATGTCTGGCATGGGTGCTGGGGATTACGCCGGGCAATCGCCAGAGTCTGCGCTGCAGGCAGAAGTATTTAATTCCTTGCGCACCTTGCTCGCGGCGCGCCATGCGGGCTATGGCGGCCAGCAAAATTTTGCCAATACCAACAACAATAACAGCGGCACAAACAGCTACGCAGCATTTCAGCCCACAGCACCCATGCAGGCGCAGGGGCCAACGCTTTCCGCCAGTGATTTAATCAACGCCCTTTCCATTTTGCAAAACCAAGCGGGTGCGCCGCAAAATTTTCAGCAAAATCAAGGGTTTGGATTTGGTGTGCCAAACGCGCAGGCGGTTGCGCAAGTTAAAGGTGAGCTAATCCAGCAGGCTGAAAAAATCGGTGGCTCGGATCACAAAGTAACCGCTGCCGACGAGGACACGATTGACCTTGTCGGCATGCTTTTTGAGTTCATTTTGCAAGATAAAAACCTGCCCGCTGAAATTCAAGCGCAGCTGGCACGCTTACAGATTCCCTATCTGAAAGTGGCGATTTTGGATAAGCATCTTTTTGCGAAAAAAGAGCACCCGGCGCGCCGCTTATTGGACGAGTTGGCGCAAGCAGGTGTCGGTTGGAGTGAAGAATCCGATAAAGATCATCGCCTGTTCCAGCGCATTCGCCAAATTGTCGAAAGTTTGCTGAAAGATTTTGATGAAGACACCGGCATTTTTGAGCGCGAATATCTGTCATTTGTAGAGTTTTTTGCAGGCCTCAAGAAACGCGCTGATGTTGCAGAACAACGCACGACTGAAACCGCGCGCGGCCGGGAAAAGCTGCACTCTGCCCGCAAATTGGCAGCAAAGGAGATTTTGCTGCGCATGGAAGGTAAGCCCGTGCCGGAGGTTATTCGCCATGTGCTAACCCGGCCTTGGGCGAATGTTTTGGTTTTAACGTCCCTGCGTCAGGGTGAAAATTCGCATCAATGGCAAGCGTCATTGCGGGTTGCAGACGAATTAATTTGGAGTGCTCAGCGCAAAGACACCGACGACGAGCGGCAGCGACTGCGCGCCCTGGTGCCAGAGCTGGAAAAGGCCCTGCGTCAGGGCTTGAGCTTAGTGGCCTATCAAGAAGCTGATGTTAATCACTTAATTGCCGAACTTAACAAGCTTTACGCGGTGTTGCTGGAAGTTTCGATGCCGCGCGAAATTGCCAATGACGACATTGCAGCCGGTATGCCAACCTTTGACGACGATGAAAGCACAATGCTGATCGTTGAAGAAAAGGCTAAGTTCACGCCGCCGCCAAGCGCCAACGATGACACCAATTTTGTCGACGAAATTGTTTTGGGCGCAAAAGGCGAAGAAGACGACGAGGAAGGCGAAGTTTTTGACGATGCCTATGTTGAAACTGCACGCGCAATCAAAGTGGGAACGTGGGTCGAGTTTCGCGACAAGGTCGGTCATATTGAACGTGCCAAGCTGTCGTGGATCAGCCCGATCAGTGCGAAATATTTATTCGTTAACCGCAAAGGTCTGAAAGTCGGTGATAAAACCGTGTGGGGCTTAGCGGCTGAATTGCGCGCGGGTTCGGCCGAGATTTTAGAGGATGTGCCGCTGTTTGACCGGGCGCTCGATGCCATCGTTGAACGGCTGAAAAGCAGCGCCGCAGCACCTGCACCTGCGGAGCGTGTGGTTGAGGCCGAAAGCGACGCTGTCCCTGAAGGCACGATTGGCGAGCCCGGTTAAGTCAAGTAATGTACGTTACGAGCCATCTAAATTGATTATTAAGCCCCGAATATGCAGCTGAGCGAACGCGAGCAAGAAGCACTAGCGCGCAACGTAGAAAACGCGATTGCGGAAGACATCGGCAGCGGCGATATCAACGCTGAGCTGATTCCGGCTGGGCAAAAAGGCACTGCCAGAATCATTGCCCGGCAAGAATTTGTCTTGGCCGGGCGTCCGTGGGCGCAAGCGTCGTTTTTGCATTTTGCACCCAATGCGCAAATGCAATGGTGCGCAAATGATGGCGAAACGGTGCAGGCAAATTCGGTGCTGCTTGAAATTTCCGCGCACTCGCGCGCGCTGCTGAGCGCTGAGCGTACCGCGCTTAATTTCCTGCAAACCTTGTCCGGCACCGCAACTACGACCGCGCATTATGTGCGGCTGATTGCGCACACCAAAACCAAGCTTCTAGACACCCGCAAAACGTTGCCTGGTTTACGTGACGCGCAAAAATACGCGGTGCGCTGTGGCGGTGGTTTTAATCATCGGATTGGTTTGTTTGATGCGTTTTTACTGAAAGAAAATCATATTGCGGCGGCGGGCTCGATTCGTGCCGCCGTGTATGCTGCGCGCGAACTTTATCCAAATCGCTTTTTACAAGTTGAAGTCGAAACCCGCGCGCAATTGGAAGAATGCTTAAGCTTAGGCGTGCCGCGCGTGCTGTTAGATAATTTCAGCCCTGAGCAAACCGCAGAATTGGTGCGCTTTGTCGCGGGGCGAATGGAGCTTGAGTCCAGCGGTGGTATTGATGAGCAAAGTTTAATTGCTTATGCCGAAGTCGGCGTTGACTTCATTTCCATCGGAAGCTTGACTAAACACCTGCGTGCGGTGGATTTGTCTATGCGCATGGTAACTACTTACTCCTAAATCTATGCGCCTGTATCTACATCCTGATAACCCACAAGCACGCTCGATTGCGCAACTCGCGAACGCGCTGCGTGATGGCGCACTGATGTGCTATCCGACCGATTCTACCTATGCTTTTGGTTGGCTTCCCAATCAAAAGGCGCCAGCAGAGCGTGTTGCGCGTATCCGTAAACTATCGGGGCGACATCTGTATGCGCTAGCGTGCCGGGATATTAAGCAGGCGAGCGAGTTCGGCAAAATGGACAACCGCGCATTTTCGATCCTTAAGGCACATACGCCCGGCCCGTATACGTTTATCCTGCCAGTGACCTCGGCCTTGCCAAAACGCTTGATCGATGAAAAGCGCCGGACAATTGGCATTCGTATCCCGCAAAACAACGTGGTGCAAGCATTGCTGGCGACACTTGAAGAGCCTTTGATGACCAGCTCACTGAGCTTACCCGCAAGCATGAATGAGTTTTATTCTGTCGATGAGCTATGCGATGAATTTGAGCATCAAGTGGACTATTTCGTTGACGGCGGACACGTCGGCTATGAATCGACGACCTTGGTCGATCTGACTGGAACAGACGTCAGCATCGTGCGCGTTGGCAAAGGCTCTGTTGAGCATCTATGACGCAGGTCGACTCAGCTTCGGATAGCCACACGCAGTCACCTGCGCCGTTTTCGCCGCAACAACAAGAAATCCCGTTTGCAATGGTGCGGGGTCAGCCGTTTTTCGATCCGCCGAAAGATCTTTATATTCCGCCAGACGCACTGGAAGTTATTTTAGATGCCTTTGAAGGCCCGCTCGATTTACTGCTGTATTTAATCCGCCGGCAAAATCTGGAAATTTTGGACATACCGGTTGCTGAGATCACGCGGCAATACATCAGCTATATCGAGCTGATGCAAGACTTACGCTTTGAGCTGGCCGCTGAATACTTAGTGATGGCAGCGATTCTGTGCGAAATCAAATCTAGATTGCTTTTACCGCGTCCACCATCTGAAGCCGGAATTGAAGAAGACCCGCGCGCAGAGCTGGTGCGGCGGCTGCAAGAATACGAGCGTTTCAAAAAAGCGGCGCAAGATATTGATGCTTTGCCGAGGCTGGAGCGGGACTTTTTGGTGGCGCATGCTGACGTCGGTGACCGTAAGGCGGTGGTGATTCCGCCTGAGCTTGACCTGAAGGAGTTGTTGCTTGCCTTAAAAGAAGTCTTGCATCGTGCCGATCTTTTCACGCACCATCAGATTTCCCGCGAACCGCTTAGCGTTCGCGTCCGTATGAGTGAGCTTTTGCTCGCACTCGCACACGGCGAATTTCGCCAGTTCATTTTTCTTTTTGATGCATCGCTTGGGTTTAATGCAACGTTGAGCCGACGCTCGATTGTCGTAACGTTTCTAGCAATCCTTGAGCTGAGTAAAGAGGGTCTTCTGGAAATTGTCCAAGAGGGCTCGCTGGAACCAATTTACGTCAGAGTACCCAACACACAAGCCTCACACAGCGCGCTAGATTAAGTGACTGGCTTTTCACATCAGCTTTAGGGTGCGATTCAAAGTGATGTTTAAAGTATGAGTTGTTTTCGAACCAAATATAAAAGAACCGTTCGCCCTGAGCTTGTCGAAGGGCAGTGCCGCACAAATGCTGACGCAGCCAAAGCACTTTGTGCATCACCTAGTGTGCGGCTACATGCTTCGACGGGCTCAGCACGAACGGGTTTCTTTTAGAGCTACGCCAGGATTAAAACGGATTGTGAAACCTGTCTTCCCATACTACTTCGGCCTAACAACGAATACGCCAACGCGTGACTCAACCGCTTAAATTCATCCTTGAAGCTGCCATTTTGGCATCTCATCAGCCCTTGTCGATTGAGCAGCTTTCCGAGCTGTTTGATGAGGCGGTGCGTCCAAGCCACAACGAATTGGCGCAAACACTTGAAGTGTTGAGCGCAGATTGCGACGGGCGTGGCGTGGAATTGGTTGAAGTGGCGTCGGGTTTTCGCTATCAAATCAAAGGTGTCGTTTACCCGCATGTGGCAAAACTTTGGACCGAACGGCAAAGCAAATATTCGCGCGCACTATTGGAAACCTTGTCTTTGATTGCGTATCGTCAACCGATAACCCGCGCTGAAATCGAAGCCGTTCGCGGGGTGGCGGTGTCATCGCACATCGTGCGCACATTGGAAGAGCGTGAATGGATACGCGTGGTCGGCCACCGTGAAGTGCCCGGTCGTCCGGCATTGTTTGGCACCACGCGCGGTTTTTTGGACTATTTCAAGCTGAAAAGCCTGGAAGATTTGCCGACATTGAGCGAGATCAAAGATTTGGACGATCGCGAGCCAGAGTTAGATTTTGCGCCTATCGCCGCGGCTTGTGGCTCTCCAGAGGTGCCAACGTTCGTTTTAGCGCCGCTAGCACCAGGCGCGACTGAAGAGTCGATACCGCCGGAATTTGAAATAAATTTGGATCCGCGTCTGCGTCCAGATGTCGAGTTAAACGATTCATCCGAACCAGTTTCGCCAGTTAGGCGACACGGCAAACAAAATTTACCCCCAGCACCAGCACCAACGACCCTGCGGGAAGCAGCCGTCATTTCTGCCACAGAACCAGACCACGATTCGGCAATGTCCGAACCGTCAAACCAAATAGAGCAAGAAACGCCATGAGCGAGCCAACAATTAACACCGCCGCCGAACTAGCCTCGAAACAAGCGGGCCAAAACGACCAGGGGCAAACTGACGCCCGTAAAACCCTCAGTATTTCACGCAGTGCGCAAGCATTGGAATTGCGTGAGCGCTTGCAAAAAGTGCTCGCCACCAGCGGCCTCGGCGCGCGTCGTGGCATGGAAGAACGCATTTTGAAAGGCGAAATCACGCTTAACGGTGCGGTGCCAGAGTTGGGCGCACAGGTTAAAGTGGGCGATCGCATTGGCGTAGACGAGCGAATATTCGTTGTAAAAATGCAAGAAGGCGATTTCGGCCGAATTTTGCTTTACAACAAGCCAGACGGCGAAGTCACCACTCGCCATGATCCAGAAGGCCGCAAAACCGTGTTTGAGACGCTGCCTAGGTTGCGCGGCTCGCGTTGGATTGCGGTTGGGCGCTTGGATATCAACACGCAGGGCCTATTGGTTTTCACGACCAATGGTGATCTTGCGCAAAAGTTGATGCATCCAGAAAACGAGTTTGAGCGCGAATACCTTTGCCGCGTGCACGGCGAAGTAACTGAAGAAATTGTGGCCAAGCTGCTCGCTGGTGTGGAGTTAGAAGACGGCCCTGCCGCAGTCAGTTTGATTGAGTCCATGGATTCCGCCGGTGGCAGCAACGAATGGTGGCGCGTGGTGATCAAAGAAGGGCGCAATCGCGAAATTCGCCGTTTGTGGGAGGCGGTAGGCCTGACCGTTAGCCGCTTAAAACGCGCTAGTTTTGGCCCATTCACGCTGCCCAAAGGCCTGCATCGCGGCGAATTGGCTGAGCTGGATTTAGCAGATACGCAAAAGATTTGCGTCGAGATGGGAATCTCGCAAACGCCAAGCCAATTGATTGCTGAGGACGAATCTGCTGGTCGCTTGCGCCGCAATCGCGTCGTCGAGGGTGTCGAAGGTAAAAAGCGCTTTATTGCGGCTGGCAAAGGCAAAGCTGAGGCTTTCTGGACCGGCGAGCGGGGCTACGGCGGTGCGGGTTCAAGGCCGGTACGCTCGGGTGGCGGCGAATTTGACCTGGGTGGTGCGACCGGCAGTGAAAGGCCGCGCGATGGCCGCCCTAAGCGCGGTAAAGGTGCGCCAATGCGTGGCCGGCCCGGCGCAGGCCGAGCCGCTTTTGTCGGGCCCATGGGAATGTCTAGTTTCGATGCCAATGTGCAGGGTTTAAACGGGCCAAATTCCGTGGCGCCAAATGCACGCAACCCGCGTGGGCCACGTGGCCCGGGTGGCGCACGTTCAAGCGCCCCTGGTGGCAATGGTGGCAATGCTGGCAACGCCGCCGGGCCACGCAATGATCGCCGTGGGCAACGCCGTGGGCCCGCGCCAAGCACGCCGCTGGTGGACGCCGATGGCGCACCGATCCTGGGTAACGATGGCCAAGCGCGCTTTGCCCCCAGGCCGAATCGCCATCGCAGCGGGCCGCGGCCTGCAGGCGGGCGGCCACATAACACTGCGCCGCAAGACGTAGTTCAGGGTCAAGAGCCAGTGGCTGCAGCTGTAGACCGCTCGCGTCCTGGGGGGCGCGGGAACGGTGCAAATCCAAGCCAAGTTCCGCGCGAACCTGGCATGCAACGCGGCCGTGGCCCGCGCCGAGATCGCCCCGCAGGCGAGCCGCGCGTCGGTGATATCGGAAATCGCATTGGCGAAAGTGTGGGCCGCAAACGCGTGGGTTTCATGCGCGGCGCATTGGGCACCGCAGAAACTTATGATGCGCGCTCGATCCACGCCGATAGCGAAGATTTTGGCAATCGCATTGCGGGTGCACAACCCCGTCAGCCGCGCCCCGAAAATCCCGCTCGTGCTAACCGCGCGCCGCGTGGCTTTTCTGGCCCGATGGATAACGCTCACCCGCGCGATCACGATGCTGGACGCCCCGAAGTTGATGGCAACAGCGCTCGCGCTGAGGGTAGTCGCCAACCGCGTCAACCGGGCGTCAATCCAAACCCCCGTAACCCAAACGGCCGTGGCCGCGGCGACCAACGTGGGCGCAACCCGAACGGCGCACCGCAAGCCAACCGCGAGCCACGTCCACCCGGCGAAGCGCGTCCGCCACGTGAGCCAC
>Ga0209181_10005263_pt1 | contig 18692 bp, 17 predicted proteins | sample MAT05_FD_187208 | JGI IMG/M metagenome (GOLD analysis project Ga0209181, IMG submission 187208) | Freshwater microbial communities from Lake Fryxell liftoff mats and glacier meltwater in Antarctica - MAT-05 (SPAdes) (version 2) | ecosystem: Environmental > Aquatic > Freshwater > Ice > Liftoff...
CGAGCTGAGGTCGTGCTTCATCGGATATTGATCGCCCCACTTCACGAACGCGCGGATCGCCGTCGGCGCGGTGTAGAGGATCGTCACCGCGTAGCGCTCGACGATCGACCAAAAGCGGCCGGGATCCGGCTGATTCGGCGCGCCCTCGTAGATCAGACAGGTTGCGCCATTCGCGAGCGGGCCATAGGTGATGTAGCTGTGTCCGGTGACCCAGCCGACGTCGGCGGTGCACCAGTACGTGTCGTTCTCTTTCAGATCGAACACGTACTTACTCGTCGCGTACGCGCCGACCATGTAGCCGCCGGTCGTGTGCAGCACGCCCTTCGGCTTACCGGTCGTGCCCGACGTGTAGAGGATGAACAGCGGATGTTCGGCATCGAGCTGCGCGGCTTCGTTCTTCGCCGGCACCGCCTCGACGACCTCGTGCCACCAGTGATCGCGACCGGGCTGCATCGCGATCTCGTTGCCGGTGCGGCGCAGCACGACGGTGTGCTTCACCGTCGGCGTCTCGGCGAGCGCGCGATCGACGTTCTCCTTGAGCGGCACGATGCTGCCGCGACGCCACGCGCCATCCTGCGTGACCACCAGCTTCGCTTGCGCGTCGTTGACGCGATCGCGCACCGCCTCCGCCGCAAAGCCGCCGAAGATCACGGTGTGTACGGCGCCAATGCGCGCGCACGCGAGCATCGCTATCGCGGCCTCCGGCACCATGCCCATGTAGATCGCGACGCGGTCGCCCTTGGCCACGCCGAGCTTGCCGAGCACGTTGGCGAAGCGGCACACCTCGCGGTGCAACTGCTGGTACGTGAGCACGCGCTGATCGCCCGGCTCGCCTTCGAAGATGATCGCGGCCTTGTTGCGGTTCGCGCCGTCGAGGTGCCGATCGAGGCAGTTGTAGGCGAGGTTCGTCGTGCCGTCGGCGAACCAAGTCGCGTGCGGCGCGTTGCTCCAGTCGAGGCCCTTCGTCGGGGCGCGGAACCAGTGCATTTCCGCGGCGAGCTCGAGCCAGAACGCATCCGGATCTTCGATGCTGCGCCGATACATCGCGTCGTACGCCTCACGCGATGGGACCCGCGCGCTCCGAGCGAAATCTTCCTGCGGTGCGAAGACGCGCAGCTCGCGCGAAACGCTCTCGATCGAAGTCTGCGACATGCCTGGGATCTCCTGCTGCGCTTGATGAGGCGCGAGAGTGTCACACGCCGCGATGTGATCGCGCTACGGCGCGAGCGGTCGATCGAGCAGCGCGCGCGTGCTGCGACGCGCGACGTCGAACGCGCGACGGCCTTCTTCGAGGCGGAACGGACCGACGCGCGGGAGCCCATCGAGGACCAGCGCGGTCAGGCCGCGGCGCACTGGCACGCGCAGCGACGGGCTGCCGACGCGGCGCCACGGCGAGCGACTCGCGAGGTGGTGATAGAGCACGCGCTCACCCTCGACGGCGCCGGCGAGCCCGTGTCGATCGGCGACGCCGCCATCGACGTGTGGACGCCCATCGATCCACACCGGCTGAAACATGAATGGCACGGCGCAGGACGCGTGGATCGCGCTCACGAGATCGCCGCTGCCGCCGAACACGCGCGTCCGGCGCGAGGCGAGATCGTAGACGCTGACGTGTAGCGGCAGTCTACATTCGTCGAAGCTGTGGACCGGCAGCAGCGACGCGAGGTGCGCGCGAAACCGCTTGCCGCGGAGCAGGCCGGCGCCGGGAGCAGGATCCCAAAAGTGCTCACGCCGCAGCGCGAAGAGTTCTTCGGCGAGCTTCTCCATTCCGATGCCCGCGGCGTACGCGCCAGCGACGAGCGCACCGGCGCTCGAGCCGGTGAGCCGCGACGGCGCGAGCTTCTCTTCTTCGAGTACCGAGAGCACGCCGGCATGTGCGAAGAAGCCGAAGAAGCCGCTCGAAAGCGTCAGCGTGTAGTCGCCATCACACAGCCACTCGCGCAACGTTGCGGCGCCGCGCGCTCGGTCGTGGCCGGTTCTGGGCGCGCTCACAACACGACCAATGGATCGAGGTCGACGCTGACGGGGCAGTGGTCCGAGCCCTGCACTTTCGGGTGGATCGCGGCGCTGCGCACGAATGGCAGCGCGCCGGGCGACGCGAGCACGTAGTCGATGCGCCAGCCGACGTTGCGCTCGCGCAGGCCGGGGCGCTGCGCCCACCACGAGTAGTGCCCGCCCTCTTTCGTGAAGTGTCGAAACGTATCGACCCACCCACTCCCGAGCCAACGCCGCAGCTCGTCGCGCTCCTCCGGTCGGAAGCCGCTGTTCTTCCGGTTGTCGCTGGGGCGCGCGAGGTCGATGTCTTCGTGTGCGGTGTTCAGATCGCCGAGCACCAGCACGCGCTCGCCATCGCGCAGCGCGCGATCGAGCCGCGTGTGCAGCGCGCGATAGAACTCGAGCTTGTACGGGATGCGTGACAGGTCGCGCGCCTTCCCGTTCCCGTTCGGGAAGTAGCCGTTGACGATCGTCAGCTTCCCGAAGCGCGCCGTGAGCAGCCGCCCCTCGTCGTCGAAGCGCGGATCGCCGAGGCCGATGTCGACAGCGTCCGGCGCGGTCCGCGCGAACATGCCGACGCCGCTATATCCAGGCCGCGTCGCTGGCGCGTACACCGCGTGAAAACCGCGCGGCTTCACCAGCGCGCGCGGCAGCTGCTCTGGCATCGCGCGCACCTCCTGGAGGCACGCGACATCGACGCCGGAGCCGCGCAGCCACCGACCGAAGCCCTTCGTCGCGCAGGCGCGCAGGCCGTTCACGTTCCAGGAGGCGACACGCACGGCGGAGGGATAGCACGGGCGTCCGTGGGGCGAGGTGGGGTAAGGTCGCGCCCATGAGACCGGGCAAGCCGATACACAACCTCACCAACTACGACCTCGGCATGGATGCGCAGGCGATGCAGCTCTCCATCGCCAACCACGTCGAATATACGCTCGGCAAGGACGAGTACTCCGTCACGCCGCGTGACTTCTTCTGGGCGACCGCGCGCGCGGCCCGCGACCGCATGATCGATCGCTGGAACAAGACGCAGCAGGGTTACTACGAGCGCGACGCGAAGCGCGTCTACTACCTGTCGATGGAGTACCTGCTCGGGCGGTTGCTGCGCGACGGCCTATCGAACCTCGGCGTGCTCGAAGAGACGCGCGCGGGCCTCGCGAACTTCGGCGAGGACATCGACGCGGTGTGTGAGCAGGAGCTCGACCCGGGCCTCGGCAATGGCGGCCTCGGCCGGCTCGCCGCGTGTTTCCTCGACTCGATGGCGACGCTCGGGATCCCTGCGATGGGCTACGGGATCCGCTACGAATACGGCATCTTCCGTCAGACCATCGTCAACGGCGCGCAGGTCGAACAGCCGGACAACTGGCTCGCGTTCGGCAGCCCGTGGGAGATCCCGCGGCCCGATCACCTCTACACGATTCAGTTCAACGGCCGCGTGCAGACGCGGATGGATGAGCGCGGTGAGCTCGTCTACGAGTGGATCGACACCGACGACGTCATCGCGATGGCGAACGACATCCCGGTGCCGGGCTACGGGACCAACTGCGTCAACACGCTGCGCCTGTGGAGCGCGAAGGCGACGCGCGAGTTCGATATCTCCGACTTCAACCGCGGCGACTACGTCGAGGCGGTGCGCCACAAGAACGCGACCGAGGACATCTCGCGTGTCCTCTATCCGAACGATCAGGTCATGCAGGGCAAGGAGCTGCGCCTCAAGCAGGAGTACTTCTTCGTCGCCGCGACGCTGCAGGACGCGATACGCCGTCACCTGAAGTCGCATCCGACGCTCGACACGCTGCCGGACAAAGCCGCGTTTCAGCTCAACGACACACACCCCGCGATCGCCGTCGCCGAGCTGATGCGCATGCTGCTCGACGTGCACAAGATGGGCTGGGAGCGCGCCTGGGGCATCGTCACCAAGAGCTTTGCGTACACCAACCACACGCTGCTGCCCGAGGCGCTCGAGAAGTGGCCGGTGTGGCTGATGGAGCGCGTGCTGCCGCGCCACGTGCAGATCATCCGCGAGATCGATCGACGTCTGATCGCGGACGCGCGCGCGAAGTTCCCCGGTGATGCGGCGCGCCTGCGACGCATCGGCTTGTTCGAGGAGTACGGCGAGAAGCAAGTGCGCATGGCGAACCTCGCCATCGTCGGCAGCTTCTCGGTGAACGGCGTCTCGGCGCTGCACAGCCAGCTGCTGCGCGAGGGCCTGTTCGCCGAGTTCGACGCGCTCTATCCGGGCAAGTTCCGCAACAAGACGAACGGCGTCACGCCGCGGCGCTGGCTGCTCACCTGCAACCCGGCGCTGTCGAAGCTGATCACCGAGAGCGTCGGCACGGAATGGCCGCGACGCCTGAGCGATCTCGCCGGGCTAGAGAAGCTCGTCGACGACGAGGACTTCCGCTGGAAGTTCCGCTCCGCCAAGCGCGTCAACAAGGAGCGGCTGGCGAGGCTCATCGAGAAGCAGGTCGGCGTCGTCGTCGATCCGGCGTCGATCTTCGACGTGCACGTGAAGCGCTTCCACGAGTACAAGCGGCAGCTGCTCAATCTGCTCCACGTCGTGCACCTCTATCGCGTGATCAAGAGCGGCGCGCGCAAGGATATCGTGCCGCGCACGGTGATCTTCGCCGGCAAGGCCGCGCCCGGCTACGAGCGCGCCAAGCAGATCATCCGGCTCGTGAACGGCGTCGCCGATGTAGTCAATCGCGACCCTGATGTGAAGGGCCTGCTCAAGGTCGTGTTCCTGCCGAACTACAGCGTGTCGCTCGCCGAAGTGATCATCCCGGCGGCCGATCTGTCCGAGCAGATCAGCACCGCGGGCATGGAGGCGTCGGGCACCGGCAACATGAAGTTCGCGATGAACGGCGCGCTGACGATCGGCACGCTCGACGGCGCGAACATCGAGATCTGCGACGCCGTCGGCGCGGAGAACATGTTCGTCTTCGGCATGACCGCGGCCGAGGTCGCCGCGAAGAAGAGCGAGGGCTACGACCCGCGCACGTACGTCGCCGCCGACGAGGACATTCGCGGCGTGCTCACGGCGATCGGCAGCGCGCTCTTTGCGGGTGGCGAAGCGTCGCCGTTCTTGCCGATCGTCTCGTCGCTGCTCGATCGCGATGAGTTCCTGTTGCTCGCGGACTTCGCCAGCTATCGCGACACGCACGTCGCCGCCGAGGCGCTGTTCCGCGACGAGACGGCGTGGACGCGCAAGGCGATCCTCAACGTCGCGCGCATGGGCAGCTTTTCGTCCGATGTGACGATCGCCGACTACGCCAGCGACATCTGGAAGATCCCGGTCGCAGAGCGCTGACGTCGTAGCGACGCGCGTGCGTTGCCGCGGCGCGCGTCGTTCCAAATCGAGATTCGACCGGAGGCGCCGTCGGCGCGCCTCAAGTCGATGGACAGCGCGTCCGATCGTGACGCTCGATGCCCTTCGTTCGCTTCGCGCTGTGGTGCTGCACCGTCCTCGTCGCGAGTACGCTCGGGCTCTGCGTGCCGCGCAGCGCGAGCGCCTACACGGTAAGGCTCACGCGCGCTGGTGTGCCGGTGCGCTGGGTCGCGGCGACGGTGCCGATGCGCGTCGATGCGAGCCTTCTCTCGAACAGCGACGACTCGATGGCGGCAGCGCAGCTCGGCTTCGACGCATGGCGCGGGATGCGTGGCGTGCCGACGCTCGAGCTGCGCGGCGAGACCGAGCGCGCGCCCGGCTTTGACCCGCGCGCCGACAACGAGAACGGCGTGTATCTCGTGAGCGCTCTGCCCATCTCCGGCGACGCGCTCGCGGTCACGGTGAGCACGTATCGGCAAGAGGATGGCGCGCTGCTCGACGCCGATATCCTCGTGCTGCGCTCGAGCGACCTCGCGCTGCTCGACGAGGCGCCGCGCGGTCGCGATCTTCGTCGCTACGATCTCGCGTCGCTGATCGCGCACGAGTCGGGTCACGTGCTCGGCCTCGGCGAGTCGAGCGACGATGCTCGAGCGACGATGTGGCCGCGGCTGCACCTCGGCGACATCAGCGCGCGCACCCTCGAGGCCGACGACGAGGACGGCGTGCGCGAGATCTACGCAAACCCCGGAGTGCGCACGCAAGCGAGCTGCGGCGCTGCGCCTGGCCGCGCAGGCTCTGGCGTCGTTGTGCTGAGCGCGCTGTGTGTGCTCGCGTGGTTCGGCGCGTCGCTGTGTCGCGCACGTCGATGGGTGCTCGCGCTGGGCGCCGTCGCAGCGCTGCTCTTTGCATTCTCTGCCCGCGACGCCGCCGCGCGAGCCGACGACGCGATCCTCGGGCGCGCACGCGTCATCGACGTTCGCTGGGAAGGCGGCATCGTCATCACCGAGCTCGAGATCACGACGCCGACCGGTCACGAGCGCGCCCTCGTCGCAGGTGGGACCAGCGACGGCATCGTTCAGCAAGTGGGTGACGCACTGCCGCCCGCGGACGGCGACGAAGTGCGGCTCGAAATCGACGTCGCGAGCGGCGAGCGTCAGTGGACGAGTCGCGCAGCGCGCGTCGACCAGCCGCCCCTCGAGATTCATCACTTCTTCTGAGCCTCGATCGTGCGCTCCCGCGCGGGGAACCTCCCCCTCAAGATTCATCACATCTCGCGAGGAACCGCCGTCGCTGTGCGAAGTTGCCCCTTGGCATGGGCGGGCTTTCACCCCCTCCCTGCCTCCCCCGCTGGGGGAGGAGTTTTTTGCAAGTAAGTCCTCTTGGGGGAGGATGGTCGAGCGTCCTTGTGTAGCTGGCTGCACATCGCACGGGCGGTGCGCGAAGACCTGCGGGTTGTTTGGGTCGCGTAAGAGGTTGGGTTTTTCGGACGCCGCCGGTGGCGTGGGTGTACCGCGCTTGACCCGACCTTCCGTCAATTCCCTCCAAAAGCCCCCTTTCCAAGGGGGTTGGGGGTGCCTCAAATCGCCTCGCTTCGAGTGCACGCGACGCTCACCGACGCCATCGGAAAAGCCCCCCGAGCGCGCCGCGGTTACGTCCACCGTTCGCTGAGTCAGCTCACGACGGACTCAGCTCACGACGACGACGGGCCGTCCGACTGCGTCGGTGCGCCGACATCGCGCGGCGTCTCGAAGTCGGTGCCGCTGACGATGGTCGCGAGCGTCAGGCCGAGCGCGCCTGCGATCCACTCGAGCTCGATTTGGCGGAAGCGGCGATGGCCCTTCAGCTTGCGGTTGAGCAGCGCCGTATCGATGCCGGCGCGACGTGCGAGCGCGGCCTGCGTGAGCGAGTGCGACGAGATGAGCGTCAGGATGCGCGAAGAGATTGATTCGTGATTCACGGGGAGCCTCGGAGCGGAAAGAGGTTGGGGGAGGCGTGGTCGCGGAGCTCTGCTCGACGCAACACACGGAGAGGTCGCGACATGCCCGCTGGCACGCGCTTCGTCGATGATGCGGCGCACGACGGGTGTCATGCGCGCGGAGCGGCTCGTCACGCCACGCGGCGCGACGACGCTCAGGCGGCTGCGTCGGGGTCGTCGGACGCGTGTGACGCGACTCGCTGTGTCGCGAAATTGCGACGTGCGAGCGCTCGGCCATCGACGATTCGGTCGGCTGCGCCGCACTCGCGCGGATGCACCGCCGGCAGCATGAGCACCTCGCGCACTGGCAGGGGCGCGGAGAAGAGCAGCGCCTCGATACGCACCCGGCCGAAGCCGCTCGGATGCGCGACGACGCGGTCACGACCGAGTGCGTCTCCGCCGCTGCGTGCCAGTACGCCGCCGCGTGCCAGCGCCCCACCGCGCGCCAGTGCCCCACCGCGCGTCGGGCAGCACTGGCCCTCGGCCGCATCGACGAGCGCGGCGCTCGCTGAGGGGGCGACGGCGAGCAGGGCGACGACGAAGGCTGGCAGGACGCGGGTCACGGCGGCTTCATCTTGACCACGCTACCGCGGTTCGACAAGCCCCCACCTGCGCGGAACCTGCGGTAGGCGTTGGAAGCGCTCACGGGCGCGTCAGGTCGCGCAGTGAGAACTCGTTGTCGCGCGCGAATGCTGTGATCGAGATCGTCATCGACGGCGCGAGCGACTCGACCTGGTGCCACCAGCCTGCGGGTACGAACAGCGCTTCTCCCGCTTCGACGATGATCTCTTTCACGACAACGTCGCCGAGCGCGCCGGCATCGAGCGTCGTGAATGGCCGATCCACCTGGGCGAGCAGCGCGCGCTCCGTCGGCGCGATCAGGCGCCAGCGCTTGCGTCCGTGCAGCTGGCACGCGAGCAGATTCGCGTGGTCGTGATGCAGCGGCGTCCGCGTTCCCGCGCCGCCGAGCCAAAGCGATGCGCCGTCCGAACGCAGGCGCGCCTCGTCGAGCCAGCCGGGCGGGAAGTGGATCTCCGCGAGTAGCGCCGCGAGCGGTAATCGCTCGAAGAAGCGGTTCTCCGCGACGAGATAGAGATCGTTGCGCGGCGTGTCCGCAGAGGCTTCGATGTGATCGACCAGCGCGGCGAGCGACATCGCGCGCGACCGCCGGCGGAACGTCCGCGCGTAGTCGGCGGTGTCCTCGCGGTCCACGGTGACCTCGACGGCGGTCTCCCCGAAGCGCGCGGCGAGTCCGCGCGGCGACCAGTGCGACAGGTCGAACGCATCAGCAACCAGCGCTTCGAGCAACACTGGCGTACCCGTTGCGTAGAAGCGGTCGTAGAAGCGCGCCGCGTCCACAGCGCTTTCGCGCATCACCTGCGTCGGGTGCGCAGCGTCGCGCGCCAAACGCTCGTGCAGCGCCGCGATCGTCGTCCACCGCCGTGCATCCCGCGCCAAGCGCGCCGCCGCTTCGTAAACCGCGGACTGCGCGAGCGTGTCGACGAGCTGCGTCGCCTCGGCCTCGGGCACGCCTTCGGTGACGAGCCGCGCGACGACGGCGGTTGGCTGCTTGCCGCGCAGCAGATTCTCTGCCGCCCAGATCTCCCAAGCACGATCGAGGCGCGCGCCGGTCACTGCGGCTCAGTCCGCGCCGGCATCTTCCGGCAGCGTGACGCCGCCATCGAACACCAGCGGCGGACCAGCGTCGGCGGGCGCAGCGTCGAGCGGCGTCGTACTCAGATCGACGGAGCCCGCGTCGAACGTCACGCCACCGTCGAACACGGCGCGTCCCATGTCGATGATTCCTGCATCGAAGCTCGGGCCCGAATCGGGCGCGTAGATTCCTCCGTCGAATGTCGGAGTCGAGTCATCGTCGTCGCCGCTGCACGCAGACGCGCTCAACGCGAGCGCAGCCACCGCAACGACGAGCCCGACTTTGCTGCGCTGAAAGATTGGAGTCGTCGGAACCGGAAGAAGCTGCAAGTCCGCATCGAGTTCAAGTGATTTTGCCATGGCCGAACCATACCACCGACGATCGCGTCCCGTCTCGCCATCGCCGCAAATTTTCCCCCTGCGGGCCCTCTGCCGGCCATCGGCGCGCCTTGCCGCTGCGCCGCTCGTCGCGGAAGCACTTGACCGCGTCGCCCAATTTCGCTAAGAGTTCCGGCCTCTGCGGGCATAGCTCAGTTGGTAGAGCGTCAGCTTCCCAAGCTGAATGTCGTCGGTTCGAATCCGATTGCCCGCTCCGATTTCTCTTGCCGGTGAAGTGTCGTCGTACGATCCGTTGGGGCGCCTGATCCGTCGTAAACTCGCCCGACGATGAGCACGCACCGCTTCGAGCGCACCATTCACGATCCGGCTCCTGCGCTCGAGCGCGCGCAGCGCTGGTGCCGTTGTCGCCGATCTCGCGCGTGATCGACGAGTTTCTCCGCGGTTGATTGCGGATCGGCCGCGTCACCCGCACAGAGACGCCAACTGCAGGGCACGCGATTCGCGCGCTACCGCCAACCGCGTTGGCACTGCCGCGCGCGCCGATGGCGTCTTCGCAGGCGAATCGCCGCAGGCACGCGCTTTGCGTAGCGAATGCCATGCGACTCTGGACTCGATCGATTGCCGTGGCGTGGGTAGTCGCGCTTTGTGCGTGTGCGCCGGATCTCACCACCTCCGGGGACTGCGACGCTCTCGTGTTCGACGAAACGCTCGAGATGGAGCGCGACGATTTGGACATCTTGTTCGTGCTCGACGCGACCGGCCGCGTGTCTCGTTCCGAACAGGCGGAACTGGTGGTCCGCTTTCTCCGGCCGATTGTCACTGGCAACATCGACGGAGTCGGCTCTCCAGAGGTCGCGGTTTTCGCCGACGTACGCGTGGCCTTCGCGTCGGGTGGCCTGGGTGCCGGCTGCGACGAAGAAGCGGCCATCGCGCTCGATACTTGCGGCGAGCTGCCCTTCATCGCGTTTGGGCGCTACGGCACGCCACCGCGGCCGACGTTCGCAGAGGTCGAAGCCGCCGTGCGCTGCGCCGTCGGGCGCGACCGACCGCTCTGCGTCACACATCAGCCCTTCGTCGCCGCGGCGCGAGTGTTTGCGGCCTCGGCCGAAGAGCGCAACGGCTTTCGTCGCCGTGGTGCGGACCTCGTCGTACTCAGCGTCGGCGGCGCGACAGCCTGCGACGAGCCATCAGGCTATCGCGACGACTGGGACCTCCGAAGTGGCCTCGACCCCGACGCCGCCTATCCCATCGTCGCGAGCCTCTGCACCGAGGCCGACGTCGTCGACGTGGAGCACAACTGGCTCGCGTCGCTGGTGGGTCGCATCATCGGGGTCTGCCTCCCGCGCGCTGTGCGACGCGATGATGCGGGTCTTCCCGCGTGCGAGGTGCTCGAGACCATCGCTTGGCCAGACCCCGACGCCTGCTCGGCCCTCGCCGCGCTTGGACGCGAGCCCATTGCAGCGCAGGTCGACTCGCGTGGGCACGCGACCTGTCGACTCCGGCCGGGGTCGATCGACGGCGACGGAGTACCCGCGCGCGACAACTCGGGCTTCTATGTCGACGACAGGCTGAGTTCGCGTACGTACCTCTGCGGGAGCGGCGGCACCTTCCTGGCGGTCACGAACGCGGCAGAGCCGCTGCCGGGCTCCACACTGCGCGTGCATTGTCTTGCGGCTGCGTCGACTTGCGAGTGAGCCACGCGCATCACGCAGCACCGCCGGCGCGATCAATGATATCGGTACCGCGGAGCAACGATGAACACAGTGCCTGAGTGGCTTGGTGCTGGCGCGCTCGGCGCGCTGGTCGCGTCGATTGGATACGTCGTGAACCTGATCGGCGCGGCGCTGCTACGGCGATCGGAGCGCGCAGCGCGTCGCGACGCGTCACTCGTCGCGCTCGCGTCGCTCTTGCTCGCAGGGAACGCCCTCTATCGCGCGCAGCTGGCGCAGGCGAAGCGGCTCGCTGCGATGCTGGCGGCGCGTGGTGTTCCGGCCGACGCAGAGGGGTTGGAGGCGCTGTTTGGTGCGTCGTTCGCGTCGTTCCTCCCAGCGGAGCGCGAGCTGCACCAGATCGTGCGCGCGGCGACCGAGCACGCCGTGCGGCGACTCAATCTCTCGCTGACCGCATGGCTCGCGGCCGATGTGACCTACAAGCTCGGCGTGCACGTCCCGCGCGGCGGCGAGCAGCTCGCACAAATGCTCAACCAGCTCGAGCTACACCTGCTCTTGTGGCACGCCAAATACGAAGCCTGGATACCCGATCATCGAGAGCACGCGCTCGTCTACATGGCGGACGAGCGCGCCCATGGCACCGGCTTTCCAAAGGGGCTCGACGCGCTCGTCGTTCAGCTCGTCAATCAGCTCCGCCCGCGCGCACTGGTGGCGCACGCGTCGGGCGAGAGCTGACGCTCGCACGGACGACGTTGGATGGCCGCGCTATTCGTGCTCGGGCGCTCAGCGGCCCAGTACGATCGCGGCGTCGGTGGCGACGACGTACTCGGGCAGGGTGCCAGTCTTCACGATGTAGTAGAGCCAGCCGTCCGAGCGGAAGTGCGGGAAGAGCGCCTGTTGGCCCGGGGCCATCCGCGTGATTCGCGTGGTCACGCCGGTCGCGAGCTCCACCAGATAGACGTTGCTGACATTGCGATACGGCGCGAAGCCTGGGTCCGTCGGGCCGGTGAAGCCGAGGTCGATGGCGTCGGCGTCGGTCGCGCGGTGGTGGGTGACCAGCCACCGATCGTCGAGCGAGATGGCAGGCTTGCCGCCCGGCACGCAATAGCGTGCGATCTCCGGGAGCGCGATGGTCCGCGGGCCGCTGCCGCTGCGGGTGACGTCGATGCGGCGCAAGACGTAGCCGACCGGCTCTGCAGCGCTGTTGGCGATCTGCGTGACGAGCGTGCGCGCGGACGGCGACAGCACCGCGCTGCCCTCCCAGGGAATGGCCACTCTGGTCGAGCCATCTTCGACGAAGCCAGCGCCGCTGTTGATCATCGCGATAAAGGTGACGCTCGCTCCCGCGTCGAGGAACAGCGTCGGATCAGCGCCGCCGCCGTTGTCGCCGCTCCACGCGCTGTTCACCGCGAAGTAGTCACCGCCGTCGAGCGACGCGCCCATGTGCTGATAGAGCCCGATGGAGCTCGCGGTGGTGCAGCCCGGCTCGGTGAACGTGATTCGCGTCGGTGCACCGACGCTGAGCACGCTCTGCTCGCACAGCGAGGTGCCGCCGCCCTGGAACAGAAAGCCGCTGTTGTCCGGGAAGAAGCCCGGGTCATACGAGGCCACGGCGCCGATGACGACGCCCCGCTGCAGGTCGATGAACGCCGCGCCGCTGCCGTCTGGCGATCCACCGTGTGCGACGAAGCGACCGTCAGCCGAGCTGCGCGTCCAGTAGCTCGACGCGTAGTTCATCTCGAACAAGATGCGCGCCCTGCTGCCGGCGATGACGGACCAGCCAGCGCCGATCGCGCGATCCGACGCGAGCGGATAGGTGCCGAGGCACTCGCTCGCAGTGCTCGCTCCGGCGCAGCCGTGCATGAGGATGCTGGCCGCGCGGTTGCGCGCGGACCAGCCGGTGAGCGCGCTCTCGTCGACGATCGCAGCGACCTCTGGTCCGACCGAAGATGTGCAGTCCGGCGGTGGTGGCGGTGGCAGCAAGATCGTCTCGACCTGCGGCGTGCCGCGCAAGAACCACTCGGTGACGAGATCGAACTCCGCCTGCGTCCACCGCGTGTGCCCGCGCGGCGACATGCCGACGCGCGCGACGAACGCGTTGTAATCGGCCTCCCATGCGGCGCCGCGTGCGCGCTGAAACACATAGCGGAACCACTCGAAATACGCGCCGGTGGAGTAGATGCCGAGCTTGCCAGCGGAGTAGTTGCCGGCGGCGCGGAAGCAGCTGATCACCCGCTCGGCCGCGACAGGCGTCGTCACCGCGAGATCGGTAAAGCACGTCGACCACGCAGTGTCGCTGAGCTCGCGAAAGTGGCCGATGCTCTCCCGCGTGATGCCGTGACAGTCGTGACAGCTGTTGCTTCCGCCCGCTTCGACCGCACCCATCAGGCGCAGCGCCTCCCGCGCCAGCGCGCTCGCCGGCATATCGACGCGATGTCGCAGCACGGGTGCATCGCCGAGCGACGCGTCGACTCCGAGATCGTCGAGCCCAGCGTCCGTCGCACCGAGGTCAGGCGCGGCGTCCGGTAGCGAGCTGGCGTCGCTGCCCGCGTCGCCGCTGGTGCGGTGCTCGCCGCAACCGGCGAGCAGCAGGGCGCCGGTGAGCAGGGCTGCGGTGCGGCGACCGCTGCGCGAAGACTGCGTGAGCTGCCGTCGACGACGCGTAGTTGCCATGAGCGGAAGCATCACCGAGCAATCGCCGCGGAGCAAGCCCGGCTGACCGCGGGCGAGCCGACCTCAGCGACCAAAGAAGCGTCGACGGCGGTGCTGACGCGCCGATGAATCGAGCGCGACGTCGGCGGTCACCGCGACCGCCCGGACGCAGTCGAAGAGAAAGTCTTTGAAAAAGCTGCGATCCCCGGCAGCGCGCGTGCGCTCTATCGCGATCGACTGACGGTCGAGCTCCGCGCCGGGCGCGGCGAACCTCGCGCCGGTGGCGCCTTCTATCTCGAGGGTGCCCGCGGCGTCGCGCGAGTCGAGCGCGTCGAGCGCGGCGCCCTCGCCCTTGTCGAGAAACACGCCGTGGCAGCGCTGGCAATATTCGAACTCCACGGTCGAACCGCTCTCGCCCATCGCGTAGACGTCCATGCCCGTCTCGACGTGCTCGGTCGCGGGGCAGAAGAACTCGGACCGGCGCACGCGCACGGCGCGGCCATCCGCGACCAAAAAGCCGGCGTCGTCCGCGCCATGGTCGGCGACGCCTTCGCCCGGGTCGAGGAACACGCCGCCGCACTGCGTGCAGAGATCGATCTCTGCGAACGTCGTGCGCACGACCTGGAAGGCGACCCGACACTTGGGGCAATGACGCGTTGGACCAGAGCCGCTCGTTTGCATTCGCGCAGGCTATCACGCCGAATCTGCGCCGCAGACGTGGTACTTCCGTCATTCCACGGAGGATCGCCGATGAGTGACCGCAAGTTCCGACTCGTGACCCGCAGTGACTTCGACGGGCTCGTCTGCGCGATGCTGCTCAAAGAGCTCGACCTCGTCGCCGAGATCAAGTTCGTGCACCCGAAGGATATGCAGGACGGCAAGGTCGAGATCTCGGACGACGACATCACGACCAACCTGCCGTACGTCGAGGGCGTACACCTCGCGTTCGATCATCACCTCAGCGAGACGCTGCGCGTTGGCAAGCGCGACAATCACATCATCGACGCCAACGCTCCCTCGGCGGCGCGCGTCGTGTTCGATCACTACGGCGGTCGCGCGCGCTTTCCGCAGATCAGCGAAGAGATCATGAGCGCCGTCGACAAGGCTGACTCCGCGCAGTTCACCGAGGACGAGATATTGAACCCTCAGGGCTGGGTCCTGATGAACTACCTGATGGATGCGCGCACCGGCCTCGGTCGCTTTCGCGAGTTCCGCGTCGCGAACTACGAGCTGATGATGCAGCTCATCGACTACTGCCGGAGCCACACGATCGACGAGGTGCTCGCGCTGCCGGACGTGAAAGAGCGCGTCGACCTCTACTTCGCGCAGGCGGCCCAAGCGCAGGAGCAGCTGCGCCGTTGCTCGAAGGTCTACGGCAACCTCGTCGTGCTCGATCTGCGCCAAGAGCCGCAGATCTGGGCGACGAATCGGTTCGCCATCTATGCGCTCTACCCGAAGTGCAACATCTCGATTCACGTGATGTGGGGCAAGCAGTCGCAGAACGTCGTCTTCGCGGTGGGCAAGTCGATCGTCAACCGCTCTTCGCGCACGCACGTCGGCACGCTGATGCTCAACTACGGCGGCGGCGGACACGACGCAGCTGGCACTTGTCAGGTGGATATCGCGCGCGCTGAAGGCGTGCTCGAGCAGCTGATCGAGAAGATCACCACCGATCGCTGACGGCGGGTCCTGCGCAGCGGGGAGCGAACCGCGCAGATCGCCGTGCCGCCAGTCACGCCTCCCCGCGCTTTATCGCACCGCCGCTGTTCGCACGACTCGACGTGCGCGGTCGCGCCCGATACCCTCCGGCCGCAGCGTCAACGGGCTGTGCCCCGCCAGCGATCGCACTCCATGGAACCGACTGGCCAACATCTGATCCTCGACTTCTGGGGCTGCGAGCCACTCGTGCTCGACGACGTCGTCGCGCTCGAGGCGGCGCTCGTCGCTGCGGCGCACGCGGCCGATGCGCAGATCGTCAGGCGGGTGATGCACGCGTTCACGCCGCACGGTGTCACCGGGATGCTGCTGCTCGAGGAGTCGCACCTCTCGATCCACACGTGGCCCGAGCAAGGCTACGCTGCGATCGACTTCTACACGTGCGGCGGCGGCGATCCACAGCGCGCCGAGCAACCGCTCGTCGATGCGCTGCGACCTACGCGCATCGAGCGACACGCCATCGCGCGAGGCCGTCGATGACGTTGCTGCGCTCCGGCACGTGTCCGAATTGCGGCGCGCCGATCACCTTCGAGCTCGGCAGCTCGGTTTCGAAGGTCTGCGCTCACTGCAGCCATGTAATCGTCCGTACTGATCGCGATCTGTCGACGATCGGCAAGATCGCAGAGCTCGTGCCGACCACGCCGCCGTTCGAGGTCGGCGACGAGATCCGCGTCGAGTCCCGCGGCGCACGCGTCGCTGGGCGCGTGCAGAAGGACTACGGCAGCGGGCCGTGGGACGAGCTGTCGATCGAGCTCGACGGCGGCGATTGGGCCTGGCTCGCGCGCGCGCAGGGGCGCTGGTACGTGACCTCGCGCGTCGATCATTATGCTGGTCAGCTGCCGTCGTGGGACGCGGTCGGCGCGCCGGGGACCACGCAGCAGCTCGGCGAAGACCCGCTCCCGTGGACCGTGATGGAGCGCCGTCGCGCGCACGTCGTCGCGGCGCGCGGCGAGTTCGCGGAGCCGTTCGCGCCGAACGAGACGAGCCAATACGTCGACCTCGTCGGTCCCGGCGACGCGTTCGCGACGCTCGACTACGAGACCACCCAGAGCCGTCCGACGCTGTATCGCGGCCGCGTCTTGCCCGCGCAGTCGATCGCGCTGGTCCGGGCGGCGCTCGGTCCGCGGCCCGAACAGAAGGTCTCCGCAGCGAAGCTGAGCTGCCCCAGCTGCGGCGCGCCGATCGAGATCTTCGACGCACAGGCCGCAGAGCGTGTCGCGTGTGCGTATTGCGGCGCCGTCATGGAGCCGTCGACCACCGGCGGCAGTGTGGCACTCCGGCACCTCGCCACCGTCGCGCCGCTCGGTCAAGCGCTCACGATCCCGATCGGGCGACGCGGCAAGCTGCGCGGCGTCGACGTGCTGGTGATCGGCGCAATGCGGCGCACGACGATCGTCGAGGGCTCGCGCTACGACTGGCTCGAATATCTCCTGCACAGCGAGAGCGGCTATCTGTGGCTGCTCCAAGACAACGGCCACTTCACGCTGATTCGCGATGCGGACCCGACGAAGATCGGCCGCGGCGCCGTGGGCGGGGTTACCTACGAAGGCCGAGCGTTCAAGGCATTCTTCCACAACGTAGTTCAGGTTCACTCGGTCGCCGGTGAGTTCTATTGGAAAGTCGCGAGCGGCGACCAAACTACGGTTCAGGACTTCATCCGCCCGCCGCACGTACTGAGCTACGAGCGCACCGACAGCGAGGCGACATATTCGATCGGCGAGTACCTCGAGCCGCGCGACGTCATCAAGGCGTTCCCTGGCGTGACGTTGCCGCCCCGCGTCGGCATCGCCCCTGCGCAGCCGGGGCCTAGCGTGGTTGGCCCGGTCATCTCGTTGGTCCTCGGGCTCGTCATGATGATCGTGTTCGGCATCGTGCTGCACAAGCCGTCACAGCCGGCGGTCGAGTGGGCGCTGCCGGTGCGGCCGAACCCTGCCTCGAGCGTCGTCGCGACCGTCTTGCCCGGTTTTGGAGCTGCGCTGCCCGGGCCCGAGGACACCTCGAACACGGCAGTGTCGCCGTCGTTCGTCGTCTCGGCGCTGACGACGCTCGGTGTGTCACTCGGCGTGCCGCAGACGAACCTCGATGTCAGCGTCGATTGTGCGCTGGTCAACGAGACCACCGGTGATGTGCGCGAGTTCGTGATCGATACCGGCTACTACTCCGGTGTAGCCGGCGGCGAGAGCTGGAGTGAAGGGTCACACGAAGCGACTGCCTACGTCGATCGCGTGGAGCCGGGCACCTATTCGGTCCACGTGCGCTCGGACTGGGGGTCGTTCACCGGCGACGGCGCGTACGTGGCGACCAGCGGGTACGGTGGACCGCTGCCGCCCACGCCCAACATGCGGGTCGTTCAGCACGAGCGCAGCGCGGTCTGTCTGTTCGCGGCTTTGCTGCTGCTGCTCGTTCCGCTCGGCGTTGCGGTGCTCCGCGCGTGGACGACGAAGAACCGTCGCTGGGAGAACTCCAACCTGATCTCGCATGGAGATGACTGATGCAACGATACGACTTTCTGTGGATTGTGTTCGGCATCGTCGTCGCGCTCGGATTCGGGGCGGCAAAGTCGCTCGCCTGGGATCCGGGCTCAGCCAGCGTCGACCGCGAGCGCATTCCGACGTCCGCCGCTCACGGCGCCGTCTTCTTCACCTATTGGTCCACCGGATTCGGAGGCAAGTGATGATTCAGTGGGATGCCTTGATCAAAGCCATCGTCGGGTCGGTCGTGTTCAGCACGATTGGCCTCATCTTCTTCGGGCTCGCCTTTCTGATCGCGCAGAAGGTCCTTCCCTTCTCGCTCCGCAAGGAGATCGAAGAGGACCAGAACACCGCGCTCGGCATCGTGCTCGGGTCGATCGTGATCGGCATCGCGCTGATCGTGTCGGCGGCGATCCACGGATGATCAGCGCCTGAGATCGCCGTGAAGAAGCACCGAAGCGCTCTCCTGCTCGTCACGGTCCTCGTCATCTCGACGGCGGGACTCGTCTACGAGCTGCTCGCCGGCGCGCTCGCGAGCCAGCGTCTCGGCGACTCGATCACGCAGTTCTCGACGACGATCGGCGTATATCTGTTCGCGATGGGCGTCGGCGCGTGGCTCTCGGGCCACGTGCGCGAGAACCTCGCGGAGCGCTTCGTCGACATCGAGCTGGCGACGGCGCTGGTGGGCGGCTTCGAGGCGCCGCTGCTCTGGCTCGCCGCCGGGCACGCGAGCTCCTACCGCATCGTCCTCTACGGCGTGCTCGCGCTGATTGGCACGCTCGTCGGCCTCGAGATCCCGCTGATGATGCGCATCCTGCGCGAGGAGCTGCCGTTCGAGAAGCTCGTCTCGCGCGTGCTGACGTTCGACTACATCGGTGCGCTCGTCGGCTCGCTCG
>Ga0209181_10005264_pt1 | contig 18691 bp, 19 predicted proteins | sample MAT05_FD_187208 | JGI IMG/M metagenome (GOLD analysis project Ga0209181, IMG submission 187208) | Freshwater microbial communities from Lake Fryxell liftoff mats and glacier meltwater in Antarctica - MAT-05 (SPAdes) (version 2) | ecosystem: Environmental > Aquatic > Freshwater > Ice > Liftoff...
CAAAACACTGGAGGCAATTCAAAATCTGGAGGCAATTCAAAATTTCAAATTAATTCGATAAATAGGAATGTGGCTTTAGCCCATTCCCAAATAAATAGTCACATAAATTGGCTTTAGCCAAACAAACAATATCCAAAACAAACAAATGAGCATCATCTCAGGCATAATAAAAAGCATACAAAACATTATGTGGCAAGACACATGACTGAATGGCGATGCACAGCGCATTGAGCAATTAGGTTGGATGCTTTTCTTAAAAATATTTTCGGATAAAGACAAAGAGCTGGAATTACTGGATGATAAATACACATCACCTATTGCCGATAAATTTCACTGGGTAAAAGAAATAATTGCTCCGTACGGCCTATCAATAAGAGTTGGTTTACTTGTACCTTCATACAATTCATCAAAGGTATTTGAACAAATTACGACATACTTTTTATTGGGTGCCATAGCGACAATGCAAGCCGAAGAACATTCTATATCTTTGTCATAGCCTTTTGAATCGTGCATTTTATCAATCTTTTTTATATAAATATTTTATCCACCACTAGGCTTTAAATATTTAAATTTGGATGCGACCATTTATATTCATGCACCAATTTTTTAGGATGATTTAGATAAAAACTCGAATGATACGGATGCAATTGATTGGAATTGTGATCAAGATAATTAATTTAATTTCCAATTCAAATAATGAGAATGCCGTTACTTATCCTATCTATTTTAATTTGCCATTTGGTTCATGCTCAAAAAGAAGGATGCAATTGGGTCTTTGGGTCGTCAGCATTTATCGATTTTAATACAACAAAACCAGTTGCTTCTGTCAAAATAGGCATGAATGCTACCTATTGATGTGCCAGTATAAGTACTTCAAATGGAAAACTATTATTTTATTCACAAGGAAAAACTGTTTGGGGTGCTTCATCTTCTTTCAAATAGACCTGAATTTCGGATATTTTATTTTTATATATTACAGATTATCAATAGATTAATTTTTCGAAATATCAAATGAAACAAACTGCTCAAACGTACTTCAAACAGAGTAAAAAACTACCAATGGTTTAGTGCAACAAAGGATTGGTCGTCATACAGGTATTTGTGTTAGGAAAGTTCGTTCTCCATCTTAATTTTGTTCTAGGAAATGCGCAGTAACTCCAAGTTAGCACGAACGCCAATCCTCAAAGGATATGAGATTTAAGATTTAAGTGATGACCTTGCATGAAATAGGTTGACTTTTTTAACTTGCTAACTCAATAACTTACTATTTTTATAACTCAAATAGAAATCTCTTAAGAGATTATGGGTGTAATCTTCTGATTTTTCTCATCTTCTTCAATGGTAATTTCATAAAATCCTTGAAGTTTACCGTTTATTGATTGCATTTCTATTCTTGACGGATTTGACTCTATCGAAAACTGCTGACATAGGAAATTGAATTCTTCGATAAATGACTCAATTGCTTCCGGTGTATCTATCAGCATAATATTTTCCCTGTTATTAGATCCTGCAAAACATGTCCAGTTGTAGGAGGTTACAAATGCCCTGTTTCTATCAATTACACAAAATTTATAATGCAACATTTTTCCTGCTTGGCAGAATCTGAGTTCCCCACCAAGATTAATGAATTGTTGCCATGGCAATGCATTGGAGTGGTTGTTGAGGTAATCATTTCTTGTAATAATTGAAATACGAATACCGGTTTCCAATTTATTTATAAGGATTTTAAATAGTTCCCGATCCGTTAGCCAGCTTACGGCGATAAGAATTTCTGAGGAAGCAGACTCTAATTGAGAAATGATTACGGATTTTATATCTGAAAAATGTAGTTTCATAAATTCTGTCAAACAACAAATATAAATTAAACCAATAAGCAGAGAAATTATACTAATGAAAACTTTTATTTTATTGAGGATTATTGATAAATTTAGTAACTTGCTGCAAAAAGGTGATTAATTGTCACAGTCCAAAACTTGTCTTAAATTTAGAAACGGCATGCAATCTCAAAACCACTTTTCTGTTGCCCCTGAGTTTTAAATTTAATTTCTTTGGAGAGATTAATTTTAATTGTGAAGAATACTCAATTTTTGAAAGTAAAAACTACCATTAATATCTGTTTTTAGTATATAAATTCCTTCTGGCCAGTCCAAAGTATTAAGTATGATTTTATTTCCAAATTTAGTGCTAGAAAAAATTTCCTGACCAGCTAAATTAATGACCTTAAGTTTATTAATATTATCTTCAGTTACAATATTGAGTAATTTATGAGAAGGATTAGGGAAAACCTTAATCAACAATTTTTCTGTTTTTGAAACAGGTCCTTTGGGCCAGATACTGATAATAATAGTATCTCTTCCTTCACAGCCTTCATTGTTATTTACCTTAACCCAAAACAAACCAGTTATAATCACTTTGATGGTTTGGGTCTTTTCCCCAGTATTCCATTCATAAGCGGTAAAACCCGAACCAGCATCAATAACTAAATTTATTGATTTATAAGGGTCTAACTATTTATCAGAACCTAAGCTGACTTTTGGGCTTTGATTTTCTGAAATTCTAATAGTATCGAAGGACTTACAATTTTCATTATTTGTAACCTCGGCATAAAATAAACCTCCTGTTTTAATCTTTATAGAATCTGTAATTTCGGATGTGGACCATCGATAAGACTTTTGTCCTTTTCCAGCCCTCAGTATTATTGAAATTCCTTGTTCAGAGCAATAAGAACTGTCTTTCCTAAGATTAACATAAGGGTTTGGTTTTTGAATTACATTTAAAGAATCAAATGCTGGGCATCCCAAACTGTCCCAAACCGTAACCTTATATTTTCCCTTACCACTTATTGAAATTGCCGGTGTATATTCATTGGTATTCCATAAGTATTTTTTTAAGCCTAAACCGGCGCTGAGCAAAAACTTTATTCCGGAATTCTCGCAGTAGGAAGTATCATTGCCTATTTCAATTTTTGGATTTTTATTTTTGATCACTAGGATTTAATCCGAAGGCTTGCAGCCGACAAGATCTGTTACAGTAACACCGTATTTTCCTTCCTTTACAATTTCAATAGACTGTGTGCTTTCTCCAGTTGACCATTTATAGGAGAGGAAACCACCACACCTGCATCCAGTAAATAATTAATGCCCTGATTCTCGCAGTAAGCCGTATCAAATCCTAAATCAATCTTTTCGGAGGTGGCTTTTATTTGAATTTTAGCCCGGCTGCTTTCACAGTAGGAATTTTTGGAGTAAAATAGCTTTCCATTAAAAATTCGGTCACTAGTAACATTATTGAATAAGGAACATAAGCCAGTTCCTTTATAAACTGTAAGGTCATTATTTTCAAAACGTGCAACTCCCTTCGTATATATGGCGAAATAATTTAAGTATATCGAGTACAAGCTGTCTTTTTTCAACAAGGGCAGTTTCGAAAGTTTAACGCCAAAAGGATTAGAAGTTGAAAGAGGTTTCACAGTTACAGAATCTAATAATTTCCATGAGGCTTTGTTTTTTTTATAGCCGAGCATACCTCCAGTTTTAAAATAAATATATATTTTTTGTTGAGTTAAGTTTTGAGCTAATGTTCTCAAACTATCAAGCGTAATATTGCTTTTCGGTTTTATTTTAAACATTATTTCACCTGCACAACCTGTTCCTCCTGCAAGTGTGGTTTCCAAACTATCTTTAAAAACGGCGGACTCGGCTGAAGCGACATAAAAGGCCGTGTCCTTTTTCAAAGGATTAACATTCAAAAAATCCCATTCTTTTAGCAACCTTCCTCCCCTTGACTCTTGATACCATCTTAATATCGTTTGAGAAGGCTTGGTGGTTGTAATTTCAAAAGAATTGTTGATACAAACTGAAACTGTTTTGCTGCTCGGCGTAGATGGAGCTGTGTTAAAAGGCTTAACCCACGCTATCGTGTCGTTTTTATGATCGGTATCCGTTTTTAGATCAGTAAAAACTTTGAAATTAAAAACTCCACCACCTGATGTATTAAGGGTTCCTATAAAAATGGTATCTTCAATTCCTGATTTTAAAGTATCTTTAAACGTAAATTGATGGGTTTGCTTCGAGTTTATATTTAGAGTTAAATTAAAGTTAAACTGATTTTTAATACATGTATTTTAAATAACAACGTAAAGCGCAGTTGAATCAGAGCCACAGGGTTGAACCAAAGACGTTAAAATACTTTGTAAACTAAGGTCATTTAAGGGATTCTCGTATTCATAAGCACCGATATCTGGCATAAGGCTGTCGAGGCCTTTGCCTCTAATATCCTTTTTTACATAGCTTAATGGCATAGCTAAATTGCTTATTTTGCTTTCTGTTGGAATGAGGTTAAACGTATCTATAAATGAAGGGTTAATGAAAATCGAAAGCGCTATCTATTGTTTTAAAATTTGGTGATTTGCCACCCACTGTATAAGTACCTGAAACTTGAGCCTTCGAGTTAAATGAAAGAAAACAAAGAATAACTAAAAATATGCATCCGCGAAGAAACAACATGTTGCAAGTGTAAATAATTGCTTCAACTAATTGAAATGGTCTATAACACGGAAGAATTCCAAATTATTAAAGTAAATTTCAAATGGTCAAAATTATTTTAACAAAAAGTATTTAAATTTAGTTACGGTCTTGTTTTGATTAATGCACTTAGTTTTGGTTTGAAAAGCGTTTTGGAATCAAAGTTAAAAAGCTTATAAAGCAGTATAAATTTTGTAGTGAAAATATATTTTTTCAAAAACTAGCTAACCATTATTTTTTTATTGTGTTTTAGTCTGCCTTTTTTAGTCCGAAATCTAAAAGTTGCTGCTAAAAATGATTGCAATATTTTTCTTTTCAGGTACTAAAATTATTGTTTTTATTTAGAACCTACAATAAATGTTAGCAGTCAAATCAAATTTAATCAATTCTTTAGGTTAAACCCAAAATCCGCAATAGAAATTGCAGATTCGAATAGGAATTTGATAATTAATTTATGTTTTAGGGGCATTATCGAAGCTTCGATTTGTAAATCAATTCGTTAAAGAATTGATTACAATTTTTAAATCGGACTAAACCCTACTAACTCAAGTAGTTCAATTCTTTGAATCTTCTATTGATTAATTTGGGATAAATTGTTTTATTTCTAAATAGGCAAACAACACAAATTATTGTTCTACTTCTTCAGTATTTCCTTTGAGTATGGACCTCTACTCGGCTAATTCCTCATATTTTTAAACAAGTATAGAGAGGCTTGTCAATAAATAAAAGCTAAAAAGGATAACTAATTTTTCTTCTTTACTTTTACAGGAGGGCGATAATACGGTTCATCTTCCATAAAACCAAGTTTTAACTCATCAGCGATATACCAGTTTTCATTGAGCCTTAACGCAACAAACTTTATGGTAAACTCGCGCTTCATTTTTTTGACATGCAAAGTAATATAGGCAAAGGCATTTCCCTTTTCATCTAGACCTTCTTTGCTATCAATTTTAGTTAACTCGCAGGTTTTGAACTTAATTTTACTTGATTTGGCCTTAAATTGTAACGACTTGAGTTGCTTACTAACTTTGTAATAAATGTAATTATATTTTAAACGGATTACCTGAGGATTATTTTTGATCTCTAACGAATCAAAGGTAACTTTTATCACCGCCAATGTTGGAACTAAGCTCATAAATTCAACATTGGTTTTTTGCTGTAAAGCCCACCAAGCTGTGTCAGCCAATTGAAAACTCGATGCTATTCCCCAAGATTTTTGCTGAACAGTATCTAAATTTTCTTCTTCTGCTTGGGCAAATGAAGCTGCTTGCAGAAAAAGCATTAAAATACTCAATATCAGTATTTTTAATTTCATGGTACTTTTTGCTAAAAATTCTAGTAGGCTCCGTTGCGCTTTCTGATAAACCATTCGGTACTTATCAAAAACAAAATCAAAAAGAATACCCATTTCTGATTAATCAAATCTCGATAGTCCTTTTCTTCGTAAATAACTGGTTTTAAGGCATCGTTCTTTTTTATAAGTTCTGCAAGTTGATCTAATTCCGAAAAACGTATAAATTTACCACCGGTTGATAAGGATAATTGCTTTAATAAACCATGATTGGCCTGGGTTTCGGTAAATTCTAGTTGCAAAGGTTTTACAATAACAATTCCACTTGCTGTTTCATTGTTTCCACCACTAATAACGCGCGCCAAATATTTGTAAGTTCCGGGCGCCAATACCCCGGCATCTAGTTTGTAAGCGTTGCTAGTTCTGCTAAAATTGTAGGCATAATTTTTACCTTTATCGTTGGTTAGGGTAATTTTAACCTCTGCTTTATTAACTAATTCATAGCTTTGATTATAATATTCGGCATTAAAAATTACCGATTCATTTTCAAAAAATGTGTTTTCAGCGGCATATACCCTAAACTTGCGTTTGTCATTACGTGCAACTAAATATTGAATCGATTTACATACAAGATCATTCGTTACGTCATGGTTATTGTTTCGGTCGAAATCCGTTAATCGCCATCGCCAAATTCCTTCACCAGTAAAAAAACCGTATCGGTTATTTTCTTCGTCATTAAAATAAATTAGAGGCTGATCGGTTTTAACACTTCCAATCTGTTGAAAAACCATTGTTTGCGATTTGTCTTTAAAGCCAAAGGTTCCAAAGGGAACTGAAAACGGAGGAAAGTAGGGGATATTTGACTTTACAGCGTCGCTGTTTTCGAACAAATTGAACGCCGTATTAATAATTCCTGTGGTTTGGTTATATCCGCCTCCGGTAATGTTAAACGTGAGTCCAACTTTTAAACTATTAAAAAAACTTAAATTGGTTTGGCGACCAAGTACAAAAAGTAAAGGAATTTTTTTAGCCTTTAATCCTTCAATTAGGGGTAAATGATTATTTGCTGAAGGCAATTGGTGCAGTATGACCAAATCGTAAGCTTTAGCTTTTTCTAAAGTGGGATTGCCGCTTATATCCACCTCAACTTGGTAATTTTTATTCGACTCGATAGCTTGTTTAATAGCAGAAATATCCGGGTGAGGACTTCTGGCAGCAATTAATATTTTTTGGCGTGCATCAATCACTTCAATAAAAAAATCACGTTGGTTATTGAGCCAAGTTATTTCACCATTTAAATTGGTAAGCGATGCGGTAAAATGTAAAACCCCCGGTTTAGTAGCTTCTAAATCAATATTAATGGATTTAAAATCCTTAGAACCGCTTGCAGATAAGCGTGTTTCGTAAATTTTATTTTCTCCGTTAAAAATGCTCAGTGTAAAAGTTTCACCGGCACATTTTACAGCCTCTACATCGATAATAGCTGGAAAAATATTATTCAAATAAGCGATTGAATTGCAACGAATATTCGCAATTTTTAAGTCTTTTCGAGCAAGAGTATCACCTAAACCAACTGTAAATACAGGAAACTTAAGTGATTTAGATGCATACACCGGATTGGCCCCTTTGTTGTAAATTCCATCACTAAATACAATCATTCCGCCTACATTACTGCCCGAATACACATTTGAAACTTCTGTAAATAGCGCAGAAAAATCAGTTTGTTTACTTTTAAAATCTGGTTTCGGACTTACCACGGGCTTATCACCAAATAAATAAGGCTGAAGTTTTATTCCATCACCTAGCTTTTGTTGTAAATTTCTAAAAACATCCGAAAGGTTTTTTCGATAATTTGAGGAATCCGAAAAATTAAGAATTGATTCAGAATTGTCAATTGCCAAAACCACAATTGGATTTTCGATGCGATTACTGATGAATTTTAACAAAGGATTAAGCAAAAGAAAAGCTACAATACTTACCGTTAAAAAACGAATAGCTGAAAGCAGTAAGGTGAAAACCCTCTGATTTCCATCAAATACCAAGGAATGCCCACGCCGATAAAGTACAAAAGCGTACAAGCCACCGGCAGCCAAACAAAACAAAATGAACCAAAGTGGGTACTCGGTAAAAAACTGGACCGACATGAATGGCAAAAATAGCTCGAACAAAGCTAATTTTATAGCTCTATTATTTGATATTTAAGTAAAATTATTATCCTCGAATTGCCATAACTTAATTGGGCATGTAAAAAAGTTCAGAATGCCTTCAATACTAGGAAGCAAGGTGGATATGTGCTTTTCGTAGTTCGGGCCGATACAGACGAAGTGTCGGATATGCAGTGAACTAACCCAATTGATTCGGGTTGTTTTTAAATTATATGCTTGGCTTTTAGAGCATCATGGAAGATAGTCGTGCAGTTATGTGAAGCAGTTAAATTATTAATTTATTGATTCTAATACTATTGTGTGATTTTCAGTAGGCCTTAAATATTAATTAATAAACCATTTTTTTTGTACTTCATTCACCTTTTGAAAGTTGATTTTCTTAGATGAGTTTTAAGACGCGAAAAAATTGTCTCTCCAAATAAATCGAAGATATGCCAATCCTTTTAGATGAAACCCTAAGTGGAGCAGCATCTATCAAATCATTAATCATTCTGGATTTATTTTGCGTATTTTTTGACAAAGACACGTCTTTGATTCAGCATGTCCATGAAATAAGTACAGACAGATATATGATGTAGAGCTAATGAATTGGGGACTTTGTAAGTTTTTCTAAGAAACCTTTTTGAGACAAAGCTAAATATCTAAAAATCAATCCGAATAGGGTATTGCATTTGTGGTAAATTTAGTGTTTAACTTTGTAAAACTAATAAATTGGCTTATGATAAAAATTCTACTATCAACCTTTGTATTTCTGCTTTTTTCACTTGCCCCTTTCCACAACTTGTTTGGGCAAGGGATTCCTGAATTGCTATATTATAAATTTGACGATACCGGCCGGACGGTGCGTAATTTTGCCAGTGCTCCACCCAAAGGTGCCTCAACAGCAACTATTTATGGTACTATTACCCAAGGAAACACTAACGGTACTTGCGGTGGTAAAGCACTTCTTGGCAGTGGTAACCTAAGTTCTACGGATTATGTTGATACTAAATGGAAAGACAGCCTAATTGGAACTTCTTGGAGCGTGTCATTTTGGACGCGTGATATCGACAGTACCACAGCCCTTTATTATCTTTTTAGTGACCCATCAGCTGGTAATTTTCGTTGTTTTACAGGTGGCGCAGCCGGAGCTGGAAACATTTTTTTACGAGGTCCGTTTACCGACGTGCTTTTAACGGGAGGGTCAGGCAAACTTCCGCGTGTGTCAACCTTTGTTTACGATGCAAGTGCCGGCTATATTTATGCCTATCTCAATGGCAAGTTAATAAACTCAGTGGCTCAAAGTACTATTAGTCTTAATAGCACCGGATCGTTAATCGTTTCGGGATTAGGCGGCAGTACAACCTATGGCGGTCTTAATCAAAACGGAATTATGGATGAATTTAGGTTTTACAACCGCGCCCTTTCTGCCTCGGAAATTTCGAAATTACTTTATTATGGAAGTACCTCAACTACCATCAATCAAAAGGCCTGCGATGTAAAAAGTTTCCGAAGCCCAAGTGGAAAATACGTTTGGACTAAAGCGGGAACCTACACAGACACGTTGCCAAATAAAGGTTCATGCGATAGTTTTATAACCATTAATCTTTCCTTCGGTAGCAATACATCCAGTATCCTCAATGTTAAAACCTGTGATTTTTATGTTGGTCCTAGTTCAAAAGTATATACCAAATCGGGTACATTTAAGGAAGTTATTAAAAACAAGGTAGGCTGCGACAGTAATATTACGATTAATCTAAGTGTTTCCTATTCTACCTTTGTTCTACTTTCGCCAAAAGTTTGTAATTCTTACCGAAGCCCAAGTGGTAAATATACTTGGTTTAACTCGGGAACCTATTACGATACACTGCGAAACAAAGCCGGCTGCGATAGTATTCTAACTATCAATTTAAAAGTTCATTTCAAAGGCTTTCGAACCATTTCAGTCAAAACCTGTGATAAATATAAGAGTCCAAGTGGTAAACGAACATGGACTGTCACGGGCAAATACACCGACACCATTCCAACAAATTATGGTTGTGATAGCATTCTTACTATAAATTTAACAATTGTTAAAACTACAATTAGTAGCATTACCGAAACGGAATGTGAAAAATATCGCAGTCCAAGTAAAAAGTATCTTTGGACAAGCTCGGGAGTTTATGCAGATACTTTGATAAATAGGGCAGGCTGCGATAGCATTCTTACGATTAATCTTACTATAAATTACAACAGTTCGGCCATACAAAATATTGACGCTTGTGATAAGTATCGCAGTCCGAGTGGTAAATACCTTTGGACATTTTCAGGAGCTTATATTGACACGTTGATTAATCGATCTGGTTGCGATAGTTTTATTACAGTAGATTTGAAATTGCATCCAAAAACGAATTCAAGTCAGTTTAAGAGTGTATGTATTCGAATGGTAAGTCCTAGCAAAAAGCAGATTTGGACTAAATCAGGCAAATACCTCGATACTATTCCAAATCGTTGGGGTTGCGACAGCATTTTAACCTTTAATCTTACGGTAAATGAAGTAGATGTTTCTGTAACTAAAACCGAACCCACACTAACAGCCACAGTTTTTGGAGCAAGCTATCAATGGCTCGATTGCAATAACAAATTTGCGGTTATACCCGGGGCAACAGGACAGTCGTTTACTGCCAAGGCCATTGGAAATTACGCCGTAAAGATTACTGAAAATTTGTGCGCAGATACCTCTGCATGTTATAGTATAAGCAAGCTTGGAAGTATTTCGAATACAGGTTTTCAAAATTCTATCACGGCATATCCCAATCCGGTTACAGGTGTGGTTAATATCTATGCTTTAAACCCTTTAAAGGATGCTAATGTAAAGCTGATTTCATCAACAGGAACAGTAATTTCTGAAACTCCACATATTTATGGTACAGAGGCAATCTTTAATCTTTCCAACCAAGCAACAGGCGTTTACTTTTTAGAAATTTTTGAAAACGGAACCATTGTTAGAATAAAATTGGTAAAATTTTAATTTTTGGCGAGAAGCAGAACCGGTATTTTGCGGTTTCTGCTTTTTAATAAAAATGCAAAAGTTTGCCTGTACTTTTGGAAGTGGTTTTGATATGGATAATAAGTTAGTAATTGAAAAATTTTATTCTGCCTTTGCTGTGGCTGATGCCGACACAATGCTGAGTTGTTATCACAAAGAAATAGAATTTGAAGATCCGGCTTTTGGTAAATTAAAAGGAGACTCGGTTCAAGAAATGTGGCGCATGCTTATTGAACGCGGAAAAGGAGCAATTAAAATTAGTTACTCAGACGTTATTGCTGATGAAAATACGGGGATAGCCAATTGGGTGGCCGAGTATAAATTTGGCCCTCAAGCACGGCCGGTTATCAATCGTATCACAGCACATTTTGAATTCAAGGACGGCAAAATGATTAAACATACGGATCATTTTGATGTTTGGAAATGGGCCGGTCAAGCCATTGGCTGGATGGGGTATGCCTTGGGTTGGAGTAATTTTTTAAAACAAAAAATACAGCTAAATTCTAACAATCTTTTACAGGCCTATATTGCAAAAAAGAAAAAGCTGTTTGAATGAGAATACTGTTTTTTGAAATCTAAAACGTTTCTTATTCGGCTATGTTTCTGGCAATTTTAAATCGCTTGTCTTCCTTAAAAACGCTTAATTTTTCTAAAATATTCCTTCAAAATGCCTGCAAATGATTTCGATATAAAAGGTTTAACCAATGAGCAGGTAGCACTTGCAAGGGAAAAGTTTGGACAAAACATTTTACATCACAAGCATGAAAACAACGTATTAGATGCCATAAAAAATTTGGCCAAAGAGCCAATGATTATTTTACTCTTCATTGCTGCACTCATTTATTTTGTAAGTGGGAAAGTTGGCGATGGAATTTTTCTTACTGCTGCAATCGTTATAGTATCTGCCATTTCTTTGTTTCAAGATTCAAGAAGTCGCAATGCGTTACATAAGCTTAAAGACCTTTCGCAACCCAGTTGCAAGGTGATAAGAAATGGTATAACAGAGGAGATAAAAAGCGAAGATTTAGTTGTTGGAGATAGCTTGATTGTGGAAGAGGGAACTTCTATTACTGCCGATGGAATCATTGTTCATTCCAATGATTTTTCAGTTAACGAATCTATTCTTACCGGAGAATCGTTTGCTGTTTTTAAAGACAAATTAAAAAAAGATAATTTGATTTTTAAGGGCACAACCGTTTCAAGTGGATTGGCTATTGTTACCATCACAAATATTGGCAACGATACTAAGTTGGGAAAAATTGGCAATAGTCTCGAAAGCATTAAAGAAGAAAAAACACCTTTAGAGCTTCAAATTGGCAATTTTGTAAAAAAGTTAGTTATTGCCGGAGCTATAGTTTTCGCTGTGGTTTGGGCCATTAATTATTTTCGTTCTTACAATTTACTCGATAGTTTACTAAAAGCCCTTACTTTGGCCATGAGCATTTTGCCCGAAGAAATTCCAATGGCCTTTACCACGTTTATGGCCATTGGTGCTTGGCGATTGATGAAAATGGGAATAGTAGTAAAGCAAATGAAAACCGTAGAAACATTGGGTTCTGCTACGGTTATTTGCACCGACAAAACAGGGACTATCACGGAAAACATAATGAGTTTGGCAAAAGTCTTTTCGCTGACTTCGCAAAAGATTGCTAACCCTGAAGAAGCCAATGATGATGAAAAAGCATTAATAACAATTGCCATGTGGGCGAGTGAACCCATTCCATTTGATCCAATGGAAATAGCATTGCATAAGGCTTACAGCGATTTACATACAACCGATGAACGACCAAACTTTAAATTAATTCACGAATATCCATTGGGTGGAAATCCTCCAATGATGACCCATATTTTTGAAAGTAATTCGGATAAAAGAATAGTAGCCGCCAAAGGTGCACCCGAAGCATTGATGCGCATATCTAATTTATCAAAAGAAGAAACCAAGCAGATAGAAGAGGCCATACAAACCATAACCAATGAAGGATACAGAGTTTTGGGCGTTGGCGAAAGTGATTTTGGCGGAAGTGATTTTCCGAAAACACAAGAGGAATTTCAATTTACCTTTAAAGGCATTGTATCTTTTTACGACCCACCAAAAAAGAATATCGAAACTGTTTTAAGTCACTTTTACCAAGCAGGTATTTCTGTTAAAATAATTACCGGCGATAATGCTGCAACAACCAAAGCCATTGCCAAACAAATTGCGTTTAAAGGTTTTGAGCATAGTTTGACAGGTGATGAACTTATGAAACTTTCCGATGCCGAATTGCAGGAAAAAGTGATGCAAACAAATATTTTTACACGAATGTTTCCGGAAGCAAAATTGAGGATAATTACCGCGTTAATGGAGCAAAATGAAATTGTGGCAATGACAGGGGATGGCGTAAATGACGGGCCAGCGTTAAAAGCAGCGCATATTGGTATTGCCATGGGAAAGAAAGGAACAGAAATAGCCAAACAGGCCGCATCCTTAATTTTATTAGAAGACGATTTGTCAAAAATGGTGGATGCTGTAGCCATGGGTAGAAAAATTTACACTAACCTGAAAAAAGCAATTCAATACATTATATCCATTCATATACCCATTATACTCACCGTATTTATTCCTTTGGTATTGGGCTGGATTTATCCAAATATATTTTCGCCGGTACACATCATTTTTTTAGAATTGATAATGGGGCCAACCTGCTCGATCATTTTTGAAAATGAACCAATGGAAAAAAATACAATGATTCAAAAACCTCGACCATTTACAACAACTTTTTTTAATTGGAAGGAGTTAACAACCAGTGTAATTCAGGGGTTAGTAATTACCGCCGGAACCTTGTTCACTTATCAATATTCTGTGTACCAATCATTTGATGAAACTCTTACAAGGACAATGGTTTTTACTGTTTTAATAACGGCCAATATTTTTTTAACGCTGGTCAATCGTTCTTTTTACTATTCCATCTTCACCGCCTTAAGATACAAAAATAATTTGGTTTTGCTTATAATTGCTATCACCGTTGCTATTACGGGGCTATTACTATTTGTGCCACCACTAACAACTTTTTTTGAGTTTGAGAAAATAAATACATCACAATTATTTACTTGTATTGGAATAGGTTTTGTTTCGGTAATTTGGTACGAAATTGTAAAAATATTTAAGAGGTTAAAAGGCAGAGTTGATGGATAGGGCATTAGGATTAGCTATCGTGGTATAATTGGATATGGCAGTTGAAGTAGGCGTATTAATCTTTTTGCATTAGAACTGGTTTAAATATTTAGGCTTCAAAAATCGCCACTTCGTATTTTCGACCAAGAATCCGCCGCACAATTAATGCTCAAAAGAGCCAATTATCCATCATGCGAGATGATTTTTTGTCATAATTTGAAATTAATTTTTAAAAAATGCCTGATTTAAAATAATTCAATTACCTTTGTGAGTGAATATTCGCTAACAGTCAAAAAAATTTAAACAATATGAACGGCAAAAATAATATCGCAATAGGTTTTCTGACAATGGGGCTTTTTATGGCTTACGGTTTTCTATTAATTTATTTACGTGACTTCGCTTCCGGAAAGGAAGAATGGGTAAACTCATACAGTATTGGAAAACATTTTGAAAGCAGATTAGCTCACGTTCACGGCAACTTATTCGCCTTCCTAAATATTCTCATTGGTTACCTTTTAATACATTTCCAAGACAAACTCCAAAATGGAAAAGCTATTTCTTGGTTGGCACTTACTGGACTGCTTATGCCAATAGGAATTTTGACCGAAGTGTATTTTGGGTTACCTCCTGTTTTAGTATTAATTGGAGCAATTGCTATGACAGCTTCCGTGATTTGGTTAGGCGTTGCTTTTTTAAAAATGAAATCTATAAACTAATAGAAATCAAAAATGACAACTACAATATCTAATAGACAGTTAGAACTTATTGAAGCAGCAGGTAAAATACTTACGGCATCGGGTGTAGGTGGTTTAACAATTAAGAACCTTGCTAAAGAAATGAAATTTTCTGAAAGTGCCATATACAGGCACTTTCCAAGCAAGGAAGAAATAATAATTGCTTTACTTGAATATCTTGCTAAAAGTATGGATGAACGCTATACGAATGCAATTTTAGCCGAACAAACACCTGAAGAGAAATTCGTTACATTATTTGAAAACCAATTTTCATTTTTTAAAAAGAACCCTCACTTTGTGGTTGCGGTGTTTTCTGACGGACTGATGGAAGAAAGCCAACGCATCAACGAAACAATATCGAAAATAATGGCTGTAAAAATGAAGCACTTGATGCCTATTGTTTTAGAAGGACAACAAAAGAAAGTATTTACAAATGCAATAACATCCGAAGAATTAATACATATCGTTATGGGAACTTTTCGATTACAAATGTTTAAATGGCGAGTTGCAAACTTTCAATTTGACATAAGTAGAAACGGAGACAATATGATACAATCTCTTTTAACCTTAATAAAATCAAAATGAAAAAGATACTTCCAAATATAATAGCACTAATCCTAACTGGATTTGGCTTGCTCACTTTATTTTTAAGCACTTCTGTAATCTTTGATTTATTCGGTATCAGAGCCAAAGAAGGTAATTATGTCTTGTTTGTAGTTTTGGCAAATTTCATTAGCAGTATTCTCTATCTGTTGGCAGCCTATGGGTTCATAAAGAGCAAAAAATGGACAACTGTACTCTTAAGTATTTCAACAGCAATATTAATAGCAGCTTTTATCGGGCTTAAAATTCACGCCAACTCTGGTGGTATTTATGAAACTAAAACCATTGGAGCAATGATGTTTAGAATTTCTGTAACCCTTGTATTTACAATCGCTGCTTATTTTACAATTACAAAAAAGAAAATATGAAAACGATAATAATAATTTTAGCTGGAAGTATTTTACTATTCTCTTGCAATATTGCAACAAAGGAACAAGAGAAAGCAAAAACGGAAAATGTTACACAAGAACCAGAACATCAACACGATAAAAATGAAACCATTGCACTCAACAAGGGTGAAAGATGGAAAGTAGATGAAAATATGATAACGCATATTCGCAATATGGAAAATGATGTATCGGTTTTCAAGGGAACAACATTAACAGAATACAAAACCCTTTCGGAAAACTTACAGAAAAACGTTGATTTACTAACTTCCAATTGCACTATGAAAGGTAAAGCACACGATGAATTGCATAAGTGGTTATTGCCCTACATTGATTTGGTACAAGAGCTTTCAGAGGCTAAAGATGAAACCAAAGCCGCAAAGCAATTTGAATACATTCAAACTTCATTCTCAACATTTAACCAATATTTCCAATGAACATAAAAGAATTACATACACAAGAAAAACCAGTTTCAGCTATTTCACTTTTTAAAAGCGAAATGGGAAACGCAACTGCCATAAAAATTTTGAAAGGCGAAAAATTAAAAGAGCATATTACCAAAACTCCTGCACTATTGATTTGTATTGAAGGTGAAGTCACTTTTGAAAATGAAAAAGGTTTAAAAGAAAGGCTTATGACTGGTGACTACATAAACATTGAACCAATGGTTAAACATTGGGTTGAAGGAACAATTGAAAGTCAATTAGTACTCATAAAGTAAAAAATTTTGACCGATGAAGTTAGTAAATATTCACAAACATACTTTAGTCCTAATATTCTTTTTGGTGGGATTTCAAGTGGTACAAGCCCAAGTGTGGACACTGAAGCAATGTATTGACACAGCACAGATTTACAATAAAAATCTGCAAATGGGTAGGAATAATATTGCCATTGGAGAGCAAAAGCAAAAAGAAGCTAAAGCCAACTTAATTCCAAAGGTAACGGCCAATACAGATTATAAGTATTTCACAAATCTGCCTTATCAGTTAATGCCTCTTTCAATATTTAATCCTACAATACCAGAAGGACAGTTTAAAGAAGTTCAGTTTGGAGTGCCACACAACATCAATGCAAACTTACAATTATCAATGCCATTGTATAATCCGCAAGTTTATGGTGCAATTCAGACTACTAAAATAGCATCGGAATTAACAGAATTACAATACCAGAAAACCGTAGAACAGATCTATTTTGAAATCACAAATCTGTTTTACAATGCTCAAATTTTATCTCATCAATCGGCATTTATTGACAGCAATCTTGTAAATGCCAAAATGCTTTTAAAAAACATACAACTACTCAATGAACAATTGCTAGCCAAAGGAACAGATGTAAGCAAGGTAAAATTGCAGGTATCGCAATTAATAACCCAAAAAGAAAATATCAGCACTAAATATGAGCAAGTATTAAATGCGTTGAAATTTGCAATGGGAGTTTCCATTGAACAAAATTTACAAATTGAGACAACCATTCAATATCAAAATGCTAACGAATATAAAAGTTCATCAACGCTAGATATTCGAATTGTAAAAACGCAAAACCTTCTAACGACAAGTGAACTGAGCACTTTAAACAATTCAAGATTTTTGCCTTCGCTTAATCTTATTGGAATGTATGGCTCAACAGGTTTTGGATATGACAGGCAGCCCAATAATTTTTTAAGATTCTATCCAATTGGTTTTGCAAGTATCCAACTCTCTTATCCCCTATTTAACGGAACGGTCGCATTGCTAAAAATAAATCAGAAAAAATTTGAACTTCAAAATAATGAACTTCAATTTGGATTACTCACCGAACAAAATAATATGCAGGTTGAAAATGCAAAAATGCAAAGAATGGCTGCTAAAAAATCAGTAGAAACCACAACAGAACAAATTGAACTTGCGAAGACTATTTATGAGCAAACCATTCTTCAACAAAAACAAGGAATAACAAGCCTAACAGAAGTTTTGCTTGCTGACAATGCCTTACGAGAAGCACAACAAACTTACCTCTCTGCAGTAATTGATTGTCTAAAGGCAGATTTAGAACTTAAAAAACTAACAGGGAACCTTGGTTCAATTAAGAATTAAGAATTAAGAATTAAGAATTAAGAATTAAGAATTAAAAATTACAAACAAATGAACAAGCAAAGAATCATATACATCATCATCGCATTAGTAATTGTTGCGCTGGTAGTATTCAAATTGAAAAGCAATAAAAGCAAAACAGAAGCTAAGGTTTATAAGTACGATAAGGAACAAGCTATCAATGTTCAGACAGACACTTTGGAATTAGAAAATGTGAATGCTGAAATTTCTTATTCGGGAACATTTGAGCCAAACAAGGAAACTAAAATAAGTGCCGAAATACAGGGCAAAATAAATGCCGTTTTAGTTGATGTTGGTAGTGTTGTAAGCAAAGGGCAAACATTAATTCTGTTGGATAATTCATTATTGAAACTGCAACTGCAAACGATTGAACTGCAAATTGAAGGTTTGGAAGCGGATGTAAAACGTTATACAATTTTAGTTAATGCCGATGCCATACAAGGTGTCCAGTTAGAGAAAGCAGCGTTAGGATTGAAATCTGCTAAAGTTCAAAGGGCAACATTGCTTGAACAAATAAATAAAACATCTATCAAAGCACCTTTCAATGGAGTGGTTACTGTAAAACTTAGTGAAGAAGGGGCATTTGCAGCACCCGGAGTTCCATTACTTCAAATAACGGACATTACAAATTTAAAATTCACAATAAATGTTCCTGAAAATGATTTAAGTCAATTCAAATTAAATCAAAGTTATTCAATAACAGCAGATGCTTATTCTGAAATTTCATTAATTGGGAAA
>Ga0209181_10005266_pt1 | contig 18679 bp, 17 predicted proteins | sample MAT05_FD_187208 | JGI IMG/M metagenome (GOLD analysis project Ga0209181, IMG submission 187208) | Freshwater microbial communities from Lake Fryxell liftoff mats and glacier meltwater in Antarctica - MAT-05 (SPAdes) (version 2) | ecosystem: Environmental > Aquatic > Freshwater > Ice > Liftoff...
TTTGGATGGTAGAAATATTTTAGGCGAGCCGGAGAATTTTAAATTTTAAACAATAAATTTTTGTGTCAATTCATGTAGGGACAAGTCGCGACTTGTCCCTACATGAATTGACACATTATCGGGTATTATCAATTATCGGGTATTATCAATTACCATTCATTATTCAACCTTAAAAACCACCCCCTCGAGCGCCAATTCCGTATTTTCAAAAACAGTCTTGGCTTCTTCTAAAAGGGGTTCTACGTCTTTATAACGTGCGGAAAAGTGTCCTATAATAAGTTTGCCTACCGCGGCGGCTTTCGCCACTTGTGCAGCTTCCTTTGCCGTGGAATGGAAAGTGGTTGCGGCGCGCTCTTGCATCTCATGTAAAAAAGTGGATTCATGATAAAGTAAATCTACACCTCTAACATCTTCAGCTAAATCCGGATTGTAAATAGTGTCGGAGCAAAATGCATAAGATCGGCTGGGTTGAGGATCTTCGGTAAGTTCCATGTTTGATATTACATTTCCTTCTGAATCTACAAAGTTTTCTCCATTTTTTATACGGGTGTATTGGGTAAATGGAATGTTATGTTCTTGTAATTTTTCTACGCGTAATCGGCGCGGTCGCGGTTTTTCTCCGAATACAAATCCGGTGCAGGGAATACGATGATTCAACACAATTGATCGCACATAAATATCATCATCTTCAAATAAAATTTCAGGCGCGTAATGACGAACAGAATGAAAGATAAGATTGTATCTTAAAACCGTTTGAGAAGCCCTCAAGTGCAGATCAATGATGTCCATGAGTTCTTGCTGCCCGAATAAATGCAAGTCTGTAGAACGTCCTTGTAAATTATAAGTAGATAATAGGCCAATCAATCCCAAATAATGATCACCGTGTAAATGCGAAATGAAAATATGACTGATGCGATGGTAGCGAATTCGGTACTTTAACATTTGCATCTGCGTCCCTTCTCCACAATCGATTAAAAAATGTCGATCTCGGAAGACGAGCACTTGAGAAGTAGGATGACGATCGTAAATTGGAGTGGCCGAACTGCTCCCCAGAATGGTGAGTTCAAAGCCCATACTTACTTACGAGAAATTACCATTCTTTTGGTTAAGGTTTCACCGTTATAAATCATGGTATACATGTACACACCAGGAGCTAAATCTCGCGTGTCGAAACGTAAATCGTTTTCCCCTTGCGTTGCATTTAACAAACTTCTATACACCTCTTTTCCGATGAGATTAAATAATCTGAAATCAATTTCGCCAGCCGCAGGAACTGCATAATGAATATCGGTGAATTCGTTGCAGGGATTGGGAGAGTTTTGGTTCATGTAAAAACCAAATCCTGTACTCTCATAAATCGAAGTGGCAGATCCGGTTACATCAATGGAATAATACGATAGAGTATCTACTTGTGAAACGGGGGCTCCAAATACAGAAACGGTGGATGTTATTACCGCTGTAATCAAATAATTTCCCGCTACTGTTGGTGTCCCGCTAATCAATACACATCCATTGGTTCCTCCCGGAAATACACAATTTGAAGGAGTACATGCATAAGTCAATCCCGGAGGTAATCCGCTAAATGAATTTAAAGCGATGGAAGTTACCGGTACAGGAAATGGAAATCCTAATACAGTAGTATCTGCAGGAACTCTCACTTGCATAACTTGTGTATAAGCCATTCCTACTACACCAGGAGCTAGTCCTGTTGCACTATCGGGATAAATTCCGGGTTGAGTAATGGTTGTATTAGGAACGCATTGAGCGTTCACAACAAAAGCACTTGTAAAAATTAAACAGATCAGGAGTAATGATTTCTTCATAAACTAATATTTCAAGCTATAAAGATATTAAATCATTCTTTAATATTCCCTTCAATCTTTTTTTCTTCTTCAGTTTCAATGATGAAATCTATTGCGTCATTGGAAGTGAGTGCTATATTCAGTACCTGATCTAATTGAGAAATTTGAATTAATTTGACCACGGTTTCACTCAATCCGGTAATAACAAACATTCCATTAGAATTTCTGCACAATCTATTTGCCACCAAAATAGCACTTAGTCCTGAAGAGTCGCAATAAAGAGATTCCGTTAAGTCTAATATAATGTTATTGTAACCTTGGGTGTTAAGCAGTAAAAACTCCGATTTTAACTCGGCTGCAATCAAGGTGTTTAGCTTTTGCTCGTGTAGTTTTACTATCACGTACTTTTCGGTTTTATCTAAGCTAAAGTGCATACTTCTATTTTTTTCAAATGTAAACTTTACCTTGAACACATGCAAGCCTTTTGAAAAGCCTTTGTTAACGTTGGATTGTTTAAATCCCTCGCATCTGGGCAAGCAGGAAAAGCACCGACATTCGAATGGCGACACCATTTTCTACCTGATTTAAAATGATGCTATTTTCGCTGTCGGCAATGTCGCTGGTGATTTCAACTCCTCGATTTATGGGGCCAGGATGCATGATTATCAATTGCTTGTCCAAGCTATCTAGAATTTTTTTATTTAAACCATAAAGCATGGAATATTCACGTAAGGATGGGAAATAGCGAATATCTTGTCTTTCCAATTGGATACGGAGCATGTTGGCCACATCACACCAAGCCAAAGCTTTCTTTAAATCATGCTCAACTCTAACTCCCAATGAACTCATGTATTTAGGGATTAAAGTAACAGGTCCACAAACCATGACTTCGGCGCCAAGTTTTTGAAGGCAAAGGATATTACTGAGCGCCACTCTTGAATGAAGAATGTCTCCTACAATAACCACTTTTACTCCCTCAACCCTGCCCATTTTCTCTCGGATGGAATAAGCGTCTAATAATGCCTGCGTAGGATGTTCATGAGTGCCATCACCTGCATTGATGACATTTGCATCGATGTGTCGGGCCAAAAACATGGCCGCGCCTGGTTTCGGATGTCTCATAACTACCATGTCTACTTTCATGGCAAGGATGTTATTGACCGTATCTACAAGCGTTTCTCCTTTACTTACTGATGATCCGGAGGCAGAGAAATTAACTACATCGGCAGAAAGCCTTTTTTCGGCCAATTCAAAACTGAGTTTGGTGCGGGTAGAGTTTTCGAAAAAGATATTGGCAATCGTGATATCTCTAAGTGAAGGAACTTTTTTGATGGGACGATTGATTACGTCTTTAAAATTATCGGCAGTTCTAAAAATAAGGTCGATGTCTTCTTTTTGAAGCTCTTTTATTCCTAGTAAATGTCTTACGCTTAACTGCTCACTCATGGAATTATTCTTCTGTGATTAACCAAACACCGTCTTCTTCGTTTTCAAGGTCTAAATTCACCTTTACTTTTTCTGTGGAGATGGTATCTATCGATTTACCTATATAATCCGGCTCAATGGGTAATTGCCGGCTGAATTTTCTGTTGATTAAAACCATTAACTCGACTCGCTCAGGACGGCCGAATGCAAGTAATGCATCGAGTCCGGCGCGAATGGTACGTCCGGTAAATAATACATCGTCGATGAGGATGACTTTTTTGCCTTCTACTATAAAATCCATTTTATTGGCGCTCGGAACTATAGGATCTCTGCGACGGAAATCATCTCTAAAAAAACTTACATCCAACTCCCCGTATTTAATCTTTGAATTGGGTTGAATCTTTTGAATTTGCTCGAAGATTCTTTTCGATAAAATGACTCCTCTGGGTTGTAGGCCGATAATTACTGTATTCTCAAAATCATCGTGATTTTCGATGAGTTCATGACAAAGTCTATTTATAGAAATAGCAAGTAACTCTTTGTTGAAAATGAGTTTGCTATTTTTCGGCATGCTCCAAAATTAATAAAAATTAAAAGAAAAAGCTTCATAAATCTGAAAGAGGCTATCTCAAAAGCAAATTTTAAAGATTTGGAATTTATTAATTGAAAATTTTAAATAGTCAAGTACCTAAATAAAAAGAGGCTACCTCTTGCATTTGAGATAGCCTCTTTCAGTATTTAGTGAACTAAGAAATTAATTCTCGTCCGTTTTTGCATCTTCATCAAAAGACGTCCGAAGTGCTGCAAGGGCCTCAATATCACCTAAAGTAGATTTCTCTTGCGTGTCTTTGATTTTCTTTACAGCTTTGGCAGTACTACCTGCTTCTTTTTCTTTTTCAGCGCTTTCAGCCTTTTTTCCTTCTTGAGCTTTCTCATCAAAAATTCTAGTATGAGAAACTACGATACGACGGTTTTCTTTGTTGAATTCGATCACTTTGAAATCCATTGTGTCATGCTCTTTCGCGATACTTCCATCTTCCTTGGTCAATTGACGATAAGGAGCGAAGGCCTCAACACCATAGGTATTGAACATCACTGCGGCGCCTTTGTCAGTCACTTTTCCAATAACACCGCTATGAACGCTGTTCATTGAGAACAATCCTTCATAAGTATCCCAAGGATTATCTTCCAATTGCTTATGTCCAAGACTCAAGCGACGATTTTCAACGTCTACTTCCAAAACAACCACCTCTAACTCTTCACCAATTTTCGTGAATTCAGCAGGATGCTTGATTTTCTTGTTCCAGCTTAAATCACTGATGTGTATCAATCCATCTACACCTTCTTCTAACTCGACAAATACTCCGAAGTTTGTGAAGTTACGCACCTTCGCTTTGTGCTTAGAGGCAACAGGGTATTTAGTAAGAATTGCACCCCAAGGATCAGGAGTCAATTGCTTTAATCCTAATGACATTTTATGCTCATCACGATCGATGCTCAACACAACAGTTTCCACTTCATCTCCTACTTTAAGGAAATCTTGTGGGCTGCGTAAATGCTGCGACCATGACATTTCAGAAACGTGAATCAATCCTTCTACTCCCGGAATGATTTCAACGAAAGCACCATAATCTGTTAATACTACTACTTTACCTTTTACCTTATCTTCTGCTTTCAACGCTTGATCCAATGACTCCCACGGTTGCGGTGTCAATTGCTTCAATCCAAGAGCAATTCTCTTTTTCTCCTCATCGAAGTCAAGAATTACTACGTTGATGCGCTCATCCAATTTCAATACTTCTTCCGGATGATTGATACGTCCCCAACTAATATCTGTTATATGCAATAAACCATCTACTCCACCAAGATCCATGAAGACACCATAAGAAGTAATATTCTTCACAGTTCCCTCAAGTACCTGGCCTTTCTCCAGCTTACTCATGATTTCCACTTTTTGCTTCTCCATTTCGTTTTCGATCAACACCTTGTGCGATACAACAACGTTTTTAAATTCTTGATTGATTTTCACAATCTTGAACTCCATGGTTTTTCCGACATAAATATCGTAATCACGGATAGGCTTCACATCAATTTGTGATCCTGGTAAGAAAGCTTCGATGCCAAAAACATCGACAATAAGTCCACCCTTGGTACGGCATTTTACGAAACCTGTAACTATTTCATCCTTCTCAAGAGAGTCATTTACACGATCCCATGATTTCATGGCGCGCGCTTTTTTATGAGAGAGAATCAGCTGACCGTTTTTGTCTTCTGCTGTTTCTACATAAACTTCCACCTCATCACCGATTTTCAAATCGGGCATGTGGCGGAACTCAGTTAATGATACCAGACCATCACTTTTGTATCCGATATTGATAACCGCTTCCTTGCTTGTAAGTCCAATAATGGACCCTGTAACAATTTCACGCTCCAATACTTGATTGAGCTTTGTATCATACAAAGCTTCTAGTTTCGCACGCTCATCTGTTTTGTAAGCGTCGAAAGCTTTACCTGAATTATCCCAATCGAAATCGTTAGGATCAGGTGTTGCAAATGTAACTTTGGAGAGTTTCTCCGATGTATTTGTAGTTGTTGCCATGTAAACAATAGACTTTCAGCAGGAATGGCCTGCGAAAGGGTTGCAAAGTTAAGTAAACTATTTAAAGATGCAAATAAATAAAATTTCTGATTTTCAGATAGTTATAGTATATTACTGTCTTGGTTTTTTCAGTTTAGTGCAAAATATGATGAGAAAAAGAAGATGAGGAGCTTCTAGAAAAGGAGTAATTAATGAGAATTAAGATTAGTTTAAAGTTGGAACAAGGTTGCGAATACTAGTGGCTACTTCTTCCATCAACCACATAGGCGTTGAAGTAGCACCTGCTATTCCGACCGAAGTTTTACCCTCAAACCATGCATAATCTAATTCTGACGGATTCGAAATGAAATAACTATTCTCATTATGAGTTTTACAAACTGAATAAAGTGCCTTTCCATTGGAGCTTTTCTTTCCGCTTACAAAGATAATTACATCATGAATTGCTGAAAATCGTTTGAGTTGTGGTTCTCGGTTAGAGACTTGTCTGCAAAGTGTGTCGTTGGAAACAAAATCACCTTCTTCCAAAGAGCCTTTATGTGCGATGATTTTCTCCTGAATCATTCGTTGCATCTTATTAAAACCTGCAGTGCTTTTAGTAGTTTGAGAGAAGAAATGTATGGGTTGATTGAAATCAATTGTATCTAAATCCTCTTCTGAGAAAACTACAATCGCCTTCCCTCCTGTTTGTCCTACCAAGCCGTTTACTTCGGCATGTCCGGGTTGTCCGTAAATGACAATTTGACCCGCATCTTTAGGAATATCTTCAAAACTGGTTTTCACTCTGTATTGCAATTTCAAAACTACAGGGCAAGAAGCATCAATCAATTCAATATTATTTTTGATGGCTAATTCATACGTCGATGGTGGCTCACCATGTGCTCGAATTAATACCTTGCAATCTTTCAATGTTTTTAAGCGATCATGATCTATAATTTCCAGACCTTTAGCTCTGAGTCGATCTACTTCTTCTCCATTGTGCACGATATCACCTAAACAATAAAGTTTTCCCGTTTGGTCTAATTCATCCTCGGCCATCTGTATCGCATAAACGACACCGAAGCAAAAACCGGAATTACTATCTATGACTACGTTCATTTTTCTATTTCTCTACTGATATTAACAGATGAGAGTGCTTATTGTTTAGAGGGGATTCGAATTGCTGTACTCGGTGAGTTTTTTAACGGCATCTAAAACAAATTCAACTTGCTCTTCATGCGTTAAATATGTGTTGTCTAGTACTAATGCATCGTCTGCTTTTCTCAATGGAGAAATTTCTCGATGAGAATCTTCATAATCTCTACCTACTACATTTTGAATAACATCTTCCAAACTCACTACCTCTCCTTTATCACATAACTCTTTATATCTTCTTTCAGAGCGAACCATCGGATCGGCTTTCATGAATATTTTTAAATCTGCATTCGGGAAAACTGTAGTTCCTATATCACGACCATCCATGATCAATCCGCCTTCCAATGCGGCATCCTGTTGCAATTTTACCAAACGATCGCGCACCGCCTTGATGGCACTCACGTGGCTTACTTGCTCAGAAATTTCCATGGATCGAATTTCACGTTCAATGTTCCTATTGTTCAAATACACTTCGCTAAACCCACTTTCATCGTTAAATCGAAAGGAAATATTAATTTTAGAAAGCACATCCTCAAAATTAAACGAGTAGCCGTGCAACTCTTCAGGTCCTGGAATAGGAATGTTATTTTCGATAAAATAGAGGGTGACAGCACGATACATAGCGCCGGAGTCGATGTAATGTATTCCTAATTTCTTAGCTAATCCCTTGGCAACAGTACTTTTGCCGCAGGAAGAATAGCCATCAATGGCTATAATCAAATTGGAGTTCATCGAGGACAAAGATAATGATTCTAAAACGTTTTTTAAAACATTTATTTCATTGATATTACTCATTAAAAAATATTTTTAAGTTAAGATTGTATTATAATCTTTTCTTCATGTATTATTTTAAAGATGAATTTTTCATTTTCAATAATCCCATCTAAACAGAAATGATTAAAAAGTAAAAGGGATCTCATTAGAGACCCCATTCACCCAATCAAACCATAAAACACATCTTTATTTCAACGTATTAATTCAATGCGTTGATGAATTATTTTTTTATCTGTTTCTATTGTATAAAAATATATACCGGGCAACATACTTCGCCCATCTAATTCGAATTGATAAGTACTTCCTTTTTCTACCAAATCATCAAACAATTGGCCCATTAATTTTCCTTTGTCAGTGTACAATTTCACTTTTACAAATGCATCTTCATTCGCATTATAAAAAATGGTTGTATTTTCATTGAAAGGATTTGGATATGCAGATGTTAATCCGCCAACTATCTGTATAGCAACTTTAGGTCGATGAACGATAGCGTCAATTTCACCTTTTACTTGTAAGGAGAATAATACAATTCCTGAAAGTATCAGGTGCTTCAGGTTGTTCATCTTCTTTAACTGAGAACCAATTTACAAAGTCTCTAGGTTATTGACAGATGATTTTTGTGAATGCCCCTATTTGTTACACGAAGGACCTTAATTGGGATGTTAAGATTTAATTTTTAAATGGATTTCTCGGAATCCAGTCCATTACATATTCCTTTGGCAGCATATGTCCTGCGATACCATTAAGTAAGGAATTGTTGAGTTTGAGGTAAGCATTAAAAGGGTGGGAAACAGCACCAACCGTGGTCTTCATCTCCAAAGCTGTGCGTCCAAAAGACAATTCATCAGATTTGTTTTGTATGGCCATTTCAATATAGAAATATAGGATGTTTTGATATAAACTATGGCTGCGGTTGTATTCATAGTCTATTCCAATATGATGAGCTTCAAAATGATCTTTATCTTTAATGCCTACCATGAAAGCCAACAATTTTTCCTTTTCAAAAATGCCGCGAAACTCTATTTTAGATTTTAATCGATGTGCTATGGAAATCAAATAATCCGAATCATGCATGATGAGCCTTACCGGACTTTTAAGTTGCACCGATAAATACAATTCATCGAGACGAACTTTTCTTTCAATCAGCTCATCTAGTCCCATCACTCGAACCTCACATTTTGTAATTTTTTTCTTTATCTGCGAATAACGTTTCAGATATTTTGGACTTAAGTCAGCTAAATAATCATCAAAAGAATTCCATGTAGCAGGGATCTTCATTTTCATAATAGGATCCATGACTAATGGATGATATTTTCTAGAAGTTAATATGCTTTTATGATGATCATTTTCTGCAGGGAAATCTTTAGCGATCTTTGCAATTACTTTCCCCACTTTTTCCAATTCCTTGCGCAAAAAATCAAATGCCTCAGGTAATAATTCAGCTGTGCGTTGAGAATTATTACCCTCGTGAAGAATACCATAATCTCCACTTAAATACATATTGCCACAAACAACCAGATAATGCGGCTTGTCTTTCTTTACACCGAATAACATTTTTTGAACAAGCATGGATAAACCCGAAACCAATTTACTATAAGGTTCGAAATTGACAATTTGACAAATGTCCTGACTGGAAAGATTAATAATTTGAAAATAAAATGCGGCTACTAATTCATCTTTTTTTTTCAAACAGACGTATCTAAAAGACAATCCTGAAGGAGAAGATTCTTCCATCGACATTAAATAATCCTTATCCAAAAATAAGCTGCGATGCTCCGGCAAACTTTTTTGTAGATCTGAAATGGAAGGATGAATGGAGAAATCGGGTGTATTAATCGCCTGGCTTTTTAGAAACATAGAATTCAGCTGAACTAAAAGGACGAATTGAATTCTATTTTATAGTAGATGAACAAAGATAGCAATTAATAAATTTCAGATCGGCCTAACGATTCAAAAAATGGAATTCTATCTATTCATTGATCAGTAGTTTAAGGTAGCTTAAGATATGACAATATCAGGACAAGCTCTTTTTATTAAAAATCTTTACTTTTACAAGCAAATTAATTGAATTGTATAAGATGAAGAAAGTTATTCTGATCCTCCTCCTCGGATTTTTCATGGTTGATGTTAGTCCAGCTCAAATATTGGTTTATCCTCAAACTAGGAAAGTGGATCAAATAGATGATTACCACGGAGTAAAAGTTGCTGATCCTTATCGTTGGCTAGAAGATGATCGTCAAGCGGCTACAAAAGGATGGGTCATGGCAGAAAATGCAATAACCGAAAATTATTTGAGTCGTATTCCGTTTAGAGATTCTTTGAAGTCCAGAATGAAAACGCTGTGGAGTTTTATCACCTACGGTGTTCCATTTCGATGTGGTTCCTCCTATTTTTATTATCGGAATGACGGCGTGTCGAACCAACCGGTTTTATTTTATATGAAGAATTTGAATTATGTCCCATTTTCTTATTTCGATCCGAATAAAATTTCCGAAGAAGGTACTACGGCATTAACACAAACTGTTCCTTCTAATAATGGTAAATATGTAGCTTTTCAGGTTTCTGAAGCTGGCAGCGATTGGAGTGTAATTCGAATTAGGGAAGTGCAATCAATGAAATCAATTCCGGAAGTTCTCCAAGGCATCAAGTTTAGTAATATTGCCTGGTATAAAGATGGATTTTACTATAGCAGATATGATCAAAAAAGTGAAATGAATGCGATTAACGAGAATCACAAAGTGTATTATCATCAATTAAATACTTCACAAGAACAGGATCGTATGATTTGGGAAGACAAAGAACATCCCAAGAGAAATTTCTCGGCAAGTGTTACCGAAGATGAACGTTTCTTGGTGCTTACCGGCAGTGAATCTACTTCAGGAAACAGTGTTTATTTTCAAGATTTAAACGATTCAAATAGCAAAATAACTTCTATTGTTCCCGACTTTAATAACGATTTTGAACTGCTGGGCAATGAAGGAGATGAATTGGTTTTTCATACAAATTATAAAGCTAGTCGTTTTAAAGTGATTGCTATTTCTACTAAAAAGAAAGACAGAACGAATTGGAGAGATCTGATTTCAGAACAAAAGGAAATTTTGAAATCAGCTTCATTGGGGTGGAAAAGCATTGTTGCACATTATATGAAAGATGCTAGTTCTAAACTCTATGTTTTTGACATGAAGGGGATCAAAGCCTATGAACTTCCCTTAGCCGGTTTGGGCACTGTAGAAACAATTTCTGCCTCTAAATCTGATACACTTTTGTTTTTTTCTTATACTACATTCACCAGTCCATCAACAGTTTTTCGATATGATTTCAAATCAGCTAGAGTGGCTGTTCAGTTTAAATCTCAACTGCCTTATGCTGATGAGGAATTTGAAACTACTCAAGTTTTCTATAACGGTAAGGATGGTACGAAAATACCTATGTTCCTAGTGAAAAAAAGAGGAGTTAAACCTAACGGTCAAGTCCCTACCCTTCTTTTTGGATATGGCGGATTTAACATCAGTAAGACTCCCGAATTTAAAGCAGAGCGATTGGTCTTTTTAGAAAGTGGGGGTATGCTCGCAGTGCCTAACATTCGCGGCGGAGGCGAATATGGCAGCGATTGGCATGAAGCAGGCACTAAATTGAAAAAGCAAAATGTTTTCGATGATTTCATTGCCGCTGCAGAATACCTTATTAAAGAAGGATATACGAATCCGGAAAAATTGGCCATTGGCGGTCGTTCCAATGGAGGCCTCTTAGTCGGTGCCGTAATGACTCAGCGCCCCGAATTATTTAAAGTTGCTTTGCCGGCAGTAGGTGTAATGGACATGCTCCGTTTTCAGAAATTCACCATCGGATGGGCATGGGCTGGAGATTACGGAAGTAGTGACAATGCCGATGAGTTCAAAGCATTGTATAAATATTCGCCTTTGCATAATTTGAAAGATGGTGTAAAATATCCGGCTACATTTATTACCACCGCCGACCATGATGATCGTGTAGTTCCGGGTCATTCTTTCAAATTCGCAGCCCGCCTTCAAGAAGCCAATTCAGGAGAAAATCCGATGTTAATTCGTGTTGACGGAAGTGCTGGACATGGGACTGGAAAACCTACCTCAAAATTAATTGATGAACAAAGTGATATCTTCGCTTTCTTATTCTATAACTTGGGAATGAAATTATGAGGAATTTAGCTGTTGTATGTTTATTGGGTTTTATGGGGATGGGCTTATACTCATGCGAGGAAAGTAACAACTTGGGGAGTATGCAGTTTAAATTTACCGGCGCGAAAGATACCTTGGTTTATCAGGGAAGAACCCTTACTTTGAACATCAATGTATTTTATCTTGGCGGCGAACGTGAAGATGTTCAACTGAGTGTTGAAGGACAGGGTACAGGAACGAATATTAGTTTCAGTAACACAACAATTGAAGTTGGGCAAACGAGTTTGATGAATTTCACTTCGCTTGTATTGGCTGATACAGGTTATTTTCCCATTACATTAAAGGGAACTACATCAACAGGTGGATCCTTCAACAGAGAATTTATGTTACATGTTGCAGAGCCCATCAATACACCTCCAAAAGTAATTTTGATTGGAGCTCCATTGTTTAATTCTACTTTAAATGATCCTTATACTGATCCGGGATTTACGGCAGGTGATGAAGAAGATGGAGACATTACAGCGCAAGTAATTGTAAGCGGAAGTGTGAACGTGGATTCAGTAGGAATTTATACCATCTCTTATGTCGTGACCGATTCGGATGGATTAAAAGACAGCGTGACAAGAAATATAAATGTAAGAAATACATTGAATTATTTAGCAGGCAATCATAATGTGGTAACCACCGACCTCAATACTTTAGTAACTAGAACCTGGATTACGACCATAGCCGCATCTGTGAGTGTCAATAATAATATTTTGATTTATAAAATTTCAGATTGTTTTTTAGCCAACGCTACACTTACTTATGATCCTGTAAAAGATTCTTTGTATTTACCCACGCAAACGTTTACTTGCATTACACCCATCGATACAGTTCCTCATACTTTTACAGGAAAAGGAATCATTATTCAAGGATCTATCAAAAGAATAAAACTTGATTATACCGATAGTCATATCGATACATCGGGTACTCCTGTGATTCTTAATTTGAGAGATGAATACCAGCTTTTTTAAGCTATTCGTACAACATTCTACGCAAGTAATTAATTTGTCCGTTGTGGTAGCTTAGATGTGCTAACAGATGCGACAATGCCACTGAAGTCGAAACAGATTTACCTTTGAATTCTACTGGGTATGTGGCTTGCAATTGTACTTCAGTAAGAGCATCAAGCGTATCATGAACTACCGTTTTCGCTTTTTCGATCTCAATTAAAACATATTCCTTCGATTTGCCTTTCGTTGAAAATTCCAACTCACGTTCACGCACATACCCTGTATTACCCAAAAGAGTACCTATGAAGTGCTGCAAGTTTCCTGCAAGATGCAAGGCGAGATTCCCCGGTGAATTACTCACTCCTTTAGGTATAAGCCATAGACATGCATCGTTTGGGAAAGCTTCGACTTCCGTTTTTAATTGCTCTAAATGATTTTCAAATTGAAATAAAGCAGCCATACCTATTGCTAATATTTAATAATTTTTATTCCTTTCATCTCCCTAAAAACCGGGCAACATCCCCTTCCCTGCTGCTTTCATTTCAGCTTCAAATACATTTTCAGCATCGATCAAAGCACGATTCATCGCCACTTCAATCAACTCCTCTACCTCTGCTTTCTTCTCCGGAAAAAGTAAATGATCTGCAATGTCGATCGAAACCATTTGTCGGTTCCCGTTCATAATTACAGTAACTTCTTTATCACCCGCCACACCCGTTACGGTGATGCTATTCAGTCGTTCTTTTGCGGCGTCCATATTTTTCTTGAGGTCGCCCATCTTACTCATTAAATCAAACATCTTCTTTAGGATTTTGTCCTGCTAAATTAAAATTAAAGAGGTTAACATCTCACCAATTCAAGAACTTTTTTAAAGAAAGATATTGAAAACATCGACAAAAACAAAAAAACTATCGATATATCAACAAGTTCTTGTACGATTCGATCTTTTCGTTACATTAGAGCCGAAATTAAAATAATCTATGAGCGAAATTAAATCAATGGCCCATCCAAGAGGCCTCTATGTACTCTTCATCACTGAGATGTGGGAGCGATTCAGCTATTACGGGATGCGCGCCATCTTCGTATTGTTCTTGACCAAAGCTTTATTGTTAAGCGATAAAGATGCTTCCAATATTTACGGAAGTTTCACTGGTCTAGTTTATTTAACTCCCTTAATCGGAGGTTACATCAGCGATCGTTATTGGGGAAATAGAAGGAGTATATTCATCGGAGGTATTATGATGGGACTTGGACAAATTCTTATGTTCATGTCCGGAAATTCTTTAGGAACCGATATGGCAACTCCTTTAATGATGGCCGGATTGACATTGTTAATCATAGGAAATGGATTCTTTAAACCAAACATCTCTACGATGGTGGGTCAATTGTATCCACGTAATGATGGACGTGTTGATGGTGCTTTCACCATTTTCTACATGGGTATTAACCTTGGGGCCTTCTTTGCCCCGCTAATTTGTGGCGGACTCGGAGACACCGGCAGCATAGGCGATTTTAAATATGGTTTCTTAGCGGCTGGTATCGGAATGATTATTTCGGTGATTACTTTCGAAATTTTAAAGAACAAATATTTGGTAGGACCTGATGGTAAAGGCATCGGACTACCACCTAGCCACTACGAAGTATCTGCAGAGGACAAAGCAGCGAAAAGTGTTCCTGTCAATTACAATAAAATGGGATTGATTGTCGTGATAGGTATAGCCCTCGCTCTACTCTTTCATTATTATATGGGGATGGATGTAATTGGTGGATTTATATTCGCTTCTGCTATTGCGGTTCCGGCTTTAATTATTACGGATGCTTCTCTTACTAAAGACGAAAAGGAACGCATTTGGGTCATCTTCATTCTTGCTTTCTTCGTAGTTTTCTTTTGGAGTGCCTTCGAACAAGCAGGTGCATCCCTAACTCTCTTTGCCGATAAACAAACCGACCGACATATTGGTGGCTGGGAAATGCCTGCATCTTGGTTTCAATCTATCAATCCATTAGGAATTATTTTATTAGCACCTTTGTTTAGTAGCCTTTGGGTAGGTTTAAATGCCCGTAAGAAAGAGCCTAGCTCTCCTTTGAAAATGGCATTAGGTCTCGCATTATTATGTGTAGGTTATGTGGTCATAGCCATGGGCGTTAGTGGTGTTGATTCAACAACTAAAATTTCTATGTGGTGGTTAGTAACCTTGTATGTATTGCATACCATGGGTGAACTTTGTTTATCACCAATTGGATTATCTATGGTTTCCAAATTAGCTCCGCTGCGATTCGCTTCTCTCTTGATGGGAACTTGGTTTCTTGCCAATGCAGCTGCGAACAAATTAGCAGGAAGCTTAAGCGCATTAATTCCTCCGGGAAGCGAAGCTGAAGCAGCTGCTGCAGGCGGATATCCGCAAATTTTAGGTTTCCAAATCGGCAACCTCTTACAATTCTTCAACATCTTTATTGTGATGAGTGGCTCTGCAGCAATTATCTTATTTATACTGTACAGGAAGTTGATAAAGATGATGCACGGAGTTAATTAAGAATTCAGAGTTAAGAATTCAAAATTATCCCGCCCTCTGTGGATCAATTCAGAATTACACAGACCTTCCACCCTTATCGATCAAAATTATTGTAATAAATTAAAAGAGAATTTAAATAGAAGTACTAATTGAATTCGGAATTCAGCGTTTTAAAAAACAATTCTGAATTCCGAATTCTTAATTCTGAATTTTAAAAAAGATGTCTCAAACGTTAGCTGAAATTCAAAACTTCGAAGGGAAATACCCGAAGCAATTATGGTATTTATTCTTCTCCGAAATGTGGGAGCGCTTTTGTTTTTACGGAATGCGGGGAATGCTCACCGTATTTATGGTGAGTCAACTTTTGATGAAGGAAGACACCGCCAACTTACAATACGGCGCCACACAAGCCTTCGTTTACGCCTTCACTTTCATCGGTGGACTCTTCGCCGATAAGATCCTCGGATTTAGAAAATCGCTCTTCTGGGGCGGACTTTTAATGATAACAGGCTCCTGTATTTTAGCATTCAATCCACATGAATTCTTTTTTTTAGGAATCAGCTTCACAATTATAGGAACCGGATTCTTCAAGCCTAACATCTCAACAATGGTAGGTGCTTTATATCATAAGGATGATAGTCGCCGAGATGCAGGCTTCTCCCTCTTCTACGCCGGTATTAACGTAGGAGCATTATTAGGTGGATATGCTTGCATTGCTATTGCTAAAAGTTATTCATGGAATTTAGCTTTCGGATTGGCAGCTGTTGTGATGACTATTTCTCTTGTCACCTTCATCTTTACCCAAAAATCATTGGGCCCCATCGGACTTTCTCCTTTCAAAAGCAAAGGCATCGAAGGCAAAAAATGGATGGAATACGCTACGTACATCGGATCGCTTGCCATCATTCCGATAATTATGATCATGGTGTCTAAGACAGAGTACACTGATTATTTTATGTACACCATCGGACCGGTAACCTTAATTTACTTATTCTATGAGATGAGCAAGTTTGGACTTGCAGAGCGTAAAAAATTAGCTGCTGCTCTTGTGTTTATCCTTTTCTCCATCCTCTTCTGGGCCTTCTTCGAGCAGAGCGGAGGATCCTTGGCTTTGTTTGCTGCCAATAATTTACATGATGATATTGCAGGAGTCAAGTTGGATCCGAATGGTGTCAATAACGCGGCAAATTCATTATTCGTAATCATCTTCGCGCCTCTATTAGGTTTACTATGGGTATGGTTAAGCAAGAGAAATGCGGAGCCAAATACACTTATAAAATTCGGATTAGGTTTTTTATTTCTTGCCTTGGCTTTTTATACTTTCTATGCTACTCGTTTCTTTGCCGGGGCAGATGGTATGACGAGTCTTGAAATATTTACACTCGCTTATTTCATCATCACCTTCGGAGAGCTTTGCCTTTCTCCCATCGGACTCAGCATCATGACAAAATTATCACCCCAACCCTTACAAGGTGTTATGATGGGCATGTGGTTTTTGGCCAGCGCTTACGGACAATACGCCGCCGGAATTCTCGGTGCGGGCATGGTCTCCCCCAATGAAAACGCAAGTCTCACCGAAAAACTCATCTCCTACACCGACGGTTACCAACAACTCGCAATTTACGCCGTAATTACAGGAATTGTATTAATTGCAATTTCACCCTTCGTGAGGAAGTTGATGGGGGAAGTGAAATAGTCGTTAGTCATTGGTCGTTAGTCGTTAGCTTTTTTAACTAGCCGATTTATAAATTGGTATTCGAGGTATTTTAATTAGGCTAATGGTTAGCAAAAATCCTCGAAAATTAGTTATATCGACTTGCACTGTTTCCCAAGAGTCTGTCGAAGTGTTAATTCCGGGTGCAAAAAAAGGGTTTTCGTACTAAGAAAGCATTTGTAAGCAGCAAAGAATTAAAATAGAATTTCTTAACTTTAAACCCAGGTTGTCTTAAGTCATAGACCATTCAAATTAAAAATAAAAAATGAAAAAATACATCACCATCATCTCCCTTTCTCTAACATTTTCATTGTGCAATGTAGCCCATGCACAAAATGAAAAAACAGCGCCCCCTCCAATTGAATGGATGAGCTTTGAGCAAGCTGTTTTTCGCAGTGACATGCAGCCAAAGAAAATCTTCATCGACGTTTACACCGACTGGTGCGGATGGTGCAAAAAAATGGATGCCGGAACCTTCAAAGATTCACTCATTACCTCCTACCTCGGCGATAACTACTACGCCGTAAAACTCAATGCCGAAACCAAAGACACCATTCGCTTCCGCGACAAAGTTTTCGTATTCAAACCCGAGTTCAAAGCCAACGAATTGGCGGTCTCCTTACTCAATGGTAAAATGGGCTACCCAAGTTTTGTTATTATGGATGATAAATACACTCTTCTGCAACCACTAAGTGGCTATCAAACCACCGAAGAATTACTGCCCCTTTTGAAATTTTATGGAACGGACGCTTACAAGACGATGAAGTTTGAGGAGTATGGGAAATAGTTCCAAGCTTCAAGCTTCAAGCCGCAAGCTTCGAGCCGCAAGCCGCAAGCCGCAAGCCTTTTATTGGCAGAATTAATATGCCGCTTTTTCGGTGGCGAAATAAATATTTTTTTTAAAAGGGAAAGAATGATTTTATTCATGCGCTTCTAGCATAGAGCATCGAGCATCGAGAATCTGGTTCATCCTAATTTCAAAACCATTAAATCTTTTTCTGCTTGCAATTACTCTAAAAGTAGAAATTCAAATTAAGACTTCCGCCCGCATTATCATTATCAAACAAAAAACGACTCGATTTTCCACCTTCGCTCGTTGCTGATTGCGCGTCGCTGCCGTTCCATGATTCGGTAATGACTTCGCTGCGGCTGCGGGTTTGGAGTTGAGGACCCCAGCCGAATTCGGCGCTAATGCTGGACTTTTCCGCGAAGAAGTATTCGACGCCAATCACACCTTTGAGATGAAAACCAAACGTGTTTCCCGGTTTGACACTCTTTGTACGTGTGCTTTGGTTTTCGCTGCTGAGTGCATTTCCGTAGGTATAAGATGTTTTTTCCGTCTGAATGCTGAAGAGTATTTCGCCACCGTAGAAACCGCGTACGCGTCCTTGTCCGCGCCACTTTTGTAAGCCGCCTCCTAAAACAATGTTGCTTGTATTGGTTTTCGTTTCGTTACTCACGGTTTCGGCTGGATTAGTACTGCCCGCTCTTGCAACGAGTGTATCACTCTTAATAACGCCGGCGCCTATACGAACTAATGAACGCAAGGCAGTATTTTCTTTGTACACGTAT
>Ga0209181_10005268_pt1 | contig 18679 bp, 15 predicted proteins | sample MAT05_FD_187208 | JGI IMG/M metagenome (GOLD analysis project Ga0209181, IMG submission 187208) | Freshwater microbial communities from Lake Fryxell liftoff mats and glacier meltwater in Antarctica - MAT-05 (SPAdes) (version 2) | ecosystem: Environmental > Aquatic > Freshwater > Ice > Liftoff...
ACTAACGTTATGTGCCTCGTTCGGTTAGCGAGTACTTGTTCCATTTTCTCCCTTCTTTTTTCAGTCACGAACTGAAGAAAATGGGTGACTATCAATTCATTTTGGTGGTCTGGATTCATCATTTTAAGTCATCAAAAGTAAATAACAAGCAATCAAAATCAATTCATTGTCTATTTTTGAGATCGATTTAAAATATGCAATACGTTTTTCCATCCGATTTCATCTTTGGAACGAGCACAGCCGCTACCCAAATAGAAACGGCATTTGAGCACGATTGGCAAGGTGTGAAGACGAAAGATGGGTTTGTGTTAGATCGTACCACTGATCATGAGTTGAGATGGCGTGAAGACGTTGAGATCATCTCGTCATTGGCACCAAATTACCGAATGGGAATGATGTGGAGCAAATTACAACGAGCGCCTTTGGCACCATTAGATGTTGAAACCGTAGAACACTATCACCAACTTTTGGATGGACTGCAGGCTAGAGGCGTTAGCATAATGATGGTGTTGCATCACTTCAGCAATCCCATTTGGTTTGCCAAACTTGGCAGTTGGGAAAAAGTTGCCAATAACATTTATTGGATCGATTTTGCTAAGAAGGTAATAGATGAGTTTGGACAACATGTAAGCCATTGGAATACGTTCAATGAACCCAACGTATATGCAAGTTTTGGTTGGATTGCAGGCTCTTTTCCCCCATTCAAAACAAACCCGGTTTTAGCCGCTACCGTTATCAAAAATATGGGCAAAGCACATGACGAGATCTATGACTACATAAAATTAAAATTTCCCTTTCAGCCCGTTGGTATTTCACATAACTGCACCATCTTTTCGGCAGAAAATACAGTGGGCTGGTTTACTTCAACGCTGAGCGATTGGTGGTTTATGGAATGGGTACCGGATCGTTTTAAAAAAGTAGATTTCTTTGGGATGAGCTATTACGCTCGCATTTCACACGATCCTATGCCGATTACTTACCTAGAAACGCCCGAAAAAATAAAAAAATCAGGCGTCATTCATGACGATATGTGGGAGTATCACCCCGAAGGGATGCGCACTTGTATCGACCGCTATTGGAAAAAGTATCAGAAGCCTATCATCATTACTGAGAACGGAATCTGTCAAGAAACAGATGAGCTGCGGCAACGATCGATTTCTGACTATGCGAAAATTTTACATCAAGCGCTACAAGATGGGATCGACATCAGGGGCTACTTCCATTGGAGCACGTGGGACAATTTTGAATGGCACTTGGGGCCAACAAAACGGTTTGGCCTTTACTCTTGCGATCTGGAAACGAAAGAAAGAAAAGCAAGACCTAGCGCAGAAATATTCAGAAAGTTGGCTCATTTCAAAATGATTGAGATCCCCGAAGAAATTGAAGAATTTGAACTTCAGCTTTGAACTAGTTATCTAAAACCCGCAACTCTACTCTCCGATTGAGTGATCTTGCGCCCTCGGTCTTTTCTGTAGACAAAGGTTGGGTGCCACCAAAGGCTTTTGTTTTTACTCGGTCTTTACCAATTCCCTTCGAACTCAAATATTTTTTTACTGCCTCTACCCGATCCTGAGAAAGCGCTATGTTTCTTTTTGCATCACCTCCACTATCCGTGTGCCCTTCCAACTGAATCACCACTTTCTTGTTGTCTTTCATCATGGCAACAATCTCATCGAGTCCTGCAAATGATTTTGAATTAATGACAGATTTTCCCATTTCAAAAACTAGATTGTCCAACCGAATTGCCCTACCGGTTGATGTCAACAGAATATTGCGATTGATCTTATTATTGACAGATTCAGTTGGATCTACAATAATGGTTTGAGGTATAAATCCTTCAGCATCTGCTGTCACTTGGTATTTTGACGATCCGAAAATAGTAAACGAAAAAGTACTGTCTCGAAACGTACCAGAGATTCCTCCCGTAGGATAACTCTTATAACGCACATTAGCTTTAACGGACTTGCCATTTATGGCATCCAGCACATTGCCTTGCACAACAATTTCCTGGGCAAAAAGATTCGTAGCGCCAACCACACAAAACACAAGAAGGTATTTTTTCATGCGGTAAAGTTACGATTTACTTTAGACCAGCATCTTTCAAATGGAATGAAGAGTTCCTGTAGGAATATCTTTGCTATGAATGGGAACGGTACTATTTTCTGAAACGGACTTTCTTTACATCGCATAACTGCCAGATTGCTTAACGAAAACAAATCCTTCATCATGCAAAAGCTTGATTAATTCCCTAGGCTTCATCTAAAAGCTGAGCAGTCTGTCGTGCAATCTCCTCCTCCATAATGGCGTCCAAGTAAAGTTGAACCGCATCTTTAAGGTTTACAAAGGCAAGGTGTGGGGTTTTGCCATGTGTGTAGCACCCTATTAATTCAGGGCACCAAGTATGAAATTCAACACCGTCTTTTTCGATCTTAAAAACTAAAAGGAATTTGATTTAATGAATCCATTATCAAAAATAAATAATTTTACAAACATCATAAATCCAGCTCAACCGTCTGCCCGGGCGTATATCCCTTCTCATCATCGTCATCTTTACCTTTTACTTTTTTTTCTTCTTTTTTGCTTTCGCCAAAGAGGTCGGCTTGCTTGCCCTCCGTAGCTTTGGCGAAGGAGGGCTTGCCCTCAAAATCTTTTTCGTAAGAGGGCCTGCTCTCAGAATCTTTTTCGGAGAAGGGCTTGCCCGCTGGTTCTTTTTCGGAGGAGTACTTGCCTTCCGAATTTTCTTCGGAAGAGGACTTGCCTTCTTTGATTTGCTCTTTGAGCTCACCGAAGAGAGCCGTTTGGCCGTCTTCTTCAACGGTTGGTTCATCCTCACTAGTTTTTTTTTTCCCCGATAGCTATCGGGGTCGGCACCCTTTCCGGTTCCTGTCGCCTCGTAATCGTCTGTGTCTTCTGCTGAAGCATCTTCGGGCTCTTCCAGCGGCTTGACCTTTGTGACTTTGTATTGAGATAGTCGATTGCCCAACGCCTTCCAACCTTTTACATCTACAATCTCGTCCAGGTTTATCAACTCGGTTTCTTTTTCCTTACCCTTACCTTTCACTAACTCTATTTCAATCTCGGGCGAATCGGCCGTGCTCACGTAATCCAATCGTGAACCAATGCCTTCTGAAATAAATCCAAATTCTTTATCCAATGAATTGGTTTCAATCAAGAATCGTTTTACAAAATATTGCTTGCTTTCACCATCCACATACACCGCTGTGATTGGCTTTTTAGGATTGAACTTCTGCACTAAAATTGTCTTCTCCGGTTCGTAGCGATTGGCCACATCGAAATTGGTGATCTTATAATTACCACTGGTAGTGATAGCAATAACTTGATCATCTCCATCAAACTTATTTACGTACTTGCCGCGCTCATCCTTGTTCAATCTTCCCGAAGCCTGATCGAACCATAATTTCAATCCGCTCAACGTAGATCCCCTGCCCTCTTTAAAATCAACTTTACGAACAGGATATTTTGTAATGATATTTCCGCGCGTGCCTCTTCCTTTGACTTCCATTTCTGAAAAATCAAAATCAAAAATCTTTTTCCGTGCTGTGCTGGACTGACTCAATTTTACTTCCACGATCTCCGCCTCGCCATTGGGGTTGGCACTTAGGTATTGTACTTTGCTATTGGTGTTGCCTTGGTCTAAGTCATATTCTTTATCGCGCGTAATCGCTGGCATGGCAAACCGCTTCGCAAAGGTACCCCCACTTTTACCATCGCTGTAGATCAGGTTATAAATCATCCGCTCATCCCCTTTCCGCCAAATACCTATGTGCAAAATATCTTTGCCCATAAATACTTTTTCGTTGATGCGACTGACTTTTGCCTTCCCATCTCTACGGATTACAATCACATCATCCAGCTCAGAACAATCAGCGATAAACTCATCTTTCTTCAGGCTCCAGCCAATAAAACCATCTTCACGATTTACATACAGTTTTTGATTGTTCGCAATCACCTCGGTAGCCGCCACGGATTGGAAACTCTTTATTTCTGTTTTACGTTCACGCCCTTTGCCATATTTATCTAACAAGTTTTGATAGTAGGCTATGGCATAATCAGTGAGGTGCTTAAGGTGATACAATGTTTCTTTCAGCTCTTTCTCCAAATCGCGCATCAACTCATCGGCCTTGAATGAATCAAATTTAGAAATTCGTTTGATGCGGATTTCCAACAAGCGAAGAATATCATCACGGCTAATTTCGCGATAGAATTGCTTCTTGTAAGGCTTCAACCCCTTATCCACCGCAGTGATTACTTCTTCGAAGGTTTCGATTTCTTCTATGGTGCGATAGATTCTCTTTTCAATAAATATTTTTTCAAGAGAGGAGAATAAAATTTTCTCCATCAACTCAGCTCTTCTAATTTCTAACTCCTGCTTAAGCAGTTTTACTGTTTGCTCAGTATTGAATTTCAAAATATCATTCACCTTCATGAACTGGGGCTTGTCGGCCACAATCACGCAAGCGTTTGGTGAAATCGAAACTTCGCAATCCGTAAACGCATACAACGCATCGATGGCCACCTCAGGCGAAATACCGGCTTGCAAACTCACGTTGATTTCCACATCCTTCGCAGTATTATCTACTACTTGTTTTACTTTGATCTTTCCCTTCTCGCTCGCCTTCACAATCGACTCCATCAAAGAAGCGGTAGTAGTGCCAAACGGAATCTCTTTGATAAGAAGTGTTTTCTTATCTTCAATCTCAATCTTAGCGCGGACTTTTATCTTACCCCCACGAATACCCTGATCGTATTCAGTAAAATCGCCAATACCACCAGTAGGAAAGTCAGGGAAAATTTTCGGATTCTTGCCTTTCAAGATATCAATGGAGGCTTTGATCAATTCGCAGAAGTTGTGCGGGAGAATTTTCGTTGACAACCCCACCGCAATACCTTCCACTCCTTGTGCCAACAATAGCGGGAATTTTACCGGAAGCGTAACCGGTTCTTTCTTCCTTCCATCATACGATAGTTGCCATTCGGTAGTCTGAGGATTGTACACTACATCCAATGCAAACTTGGATAGGCGTGCTTCAATGTAACGAGGCGCTGCAGCACTGTCTCCTGTGCGCACATCGCCCCAGTTACCTTGGGTATCAAATAAAATTTCTTTTTGCCCAATATTTACAATGGCTTCGCCAATAGCTGCATCTCCATGCGGATGGAACTGCATGGTACTACCTATCACATTTGCTACTTTATTGAACCGACCGTCATCCATCTCTTTGATGGCGTGGGCAATCCTCCGTTGCACAGGTTTCAATCCATCTTCGATGCGCGGCACAGCACGCTCTAGAATTACATACGAAGCATAATCTAAAAACCAATTTTCGTACATCCCATCAATCGCAATGGAGTGAACGTTTCCGTCTTTATCTGTTGTCTCGTTGGGTATTTGCTTTTTAGCCATTTCCTGTCGTTCAATTAATACCTAAATTTCTATTCAACTGTCTCTTCTGTATCTACCACTACTTCTTCCTTTTCAATTTTATCCAACTCAATCCGAAGATTCTCGATAATAAATTCTTGCCGGTTCGGTGTATTTTTGCCCATGTAGAACTCGAGCAACTTTGCCAAATGACTTTCTTTATTCAGCAATACCGGCTGCAGTCGGATATTTTCGCCAATGAAAGTCCCAAACTCATCGGGGGAAATTTCTCCCAATCCTTTGAAGCGCGTGATCTCCGGCTTGTTTCCTAACTTATTGACTGCTGCTTGCTTTTCTTCTTCGCTGTAGCAGTAGATTGTTTCCTTCTTATTGCGAACGCGGAAAAGTGGAGTCTCCAGGACATACACATGGTTCGCTTTGACTAAGTCGGGGAAGAATTGCAAGAAAAACGTCATCAACAACAGTCTAATGTGCATGCCGTCCACATCGGCATCGGTAGCAATGATCACTTTGTTGTAGCGCAAGCCGTCCAATCCGTCTTCGATATTCAACGCATGTTGTAACAGGTTGAACTCTTCATTTTCATACACCACTTTTTTGGTGAGCCCATAGCAGTTCAATGGCTTTCCACGCAGGCTAAACACCGCTTGAGTTTCTACACTGCGCGATTTAGTGATGGATCCGCTCGCAGAATCGCCTTCGGTAATAAAAACAACTGACTCCATGCCTTTTTCGCCTTTCTCATCGTCAAAATGAAAACGGCAATCGCGCAGCTTTTTGTTGTGTAGATTCGCTTTTTTCGCGCGCTCGTTGGCGAGTTTTTTTATCCCAGCGATTTCTTTGCGTTCACGTTCTGATTGGAGAACTCTCTTTTGAAGTGCATCGGCTGCGATCGGGTTTTTGTGCAGATAAATTTCCAACTCTTTGGCCACAAAATCAGCCACAAAGTTTTTCACACTTTGCCCACCTTCGGGTGTCATGTTGATGGAACCCAATTTTGTCTTCGTCTGTGATTCAAACACCGGTTCTTGCACACGAATGGCAATAGCCCCAACAATACTGGCGCGGATGTCGGCCGCATCAAAATCTTTTTTGTAAAAATCGCGCACACCGCGAACCAATCCTTCGCGGAAAGCAGCCAAGTGCGTTCCTCCTTGCGTGGTGTTCTGGCCATTCACATACGAATAATACTCCTCTCCATATTGATTGCCGTGGGTCAACGCTACTTCAATATCCTCGCCTTTGAAATGAATGATCGGGTAACGGATTTCATCCGGATCTGATTTTTGCTTGAGTAAATCAAGCAAACCATCTTTTGAATAGAATTTTCGTCCGTTGTAATTGACAGTGAGTCCTGCATTTAAAAATGCATAGTTCCACATCAAGTCATCCAAATATTCTGGGATGAAATGATAGTTTTTAAACATGGAGTTGTCTGGTTCAAACTCTACCAACGTTCCGTTCTTCTCGTCCGACTTTCCAATCTTTGGATCACTGACCAAAACCCCTTTCTTAAACTCGGCCAATTTGGTTTGACCTTCGCGAAAAGCTTGTACTTTAAAAAAGTTGGAGAGTGCGTTCACGGCTTTCGTACCCACACCATTCAACCCTACTGACTTTTGAAAAGCGCCTGAATCGTATTTGGCACCTGTATTTATTTTTGAAACCACGTCTACTACCTTACCCAGTGGAATGCCGCGACCATAATCGCGCACCATCACATGCTGGTCGGTGATTTTAACATCGATCGATTTGCCATAACCCATCATGTGCTCGTCAATGCAATTGTCTATTACCTCCTTTACGAGCACATAAATGCCATCATCTTTGGCCGAACCATCTCCCAGTTTGCCAATGTACATACCCGGGCGCAGGCGGATGTGCTCGCGCCAATCGAGCGATCTTATACTGGATTCATCGTAACTTGCTTCCTTCGCCATAGTTGTTCTAAACTTAAAATAGTTTAATCGCGCAAAGATGAAAAAATTATTGAGTCGGACTTACTAGTTAAAAAAATATCAGATGTTCGAAGAAAATAATTTTTTCGAGACTTCTAGGAAACTAGCTATTGCCCGAACTACAAAAAAATAGCACGGGAAAGGAAGTAATCAGTTGATTTTCAACTCTTAAAAAGATAAGAATCAAACCGCCTGTTTAGAAAATATTTTTTTTGAAACAAAGTAGATAGGCCAACCAATCGACCAAATCAGCACTAGGATGACACTTCCGTAGATTATTGAGCCAATGGCCTCGAAATCAAATTTTTCGGAACTATTGTAAAGCGCTATAAAGTTGATAGAGATGATCAGGAAAATATTAAGCGTAATGATAAGCCCATAAAACCATGACCGAAAATCTGGCTTAAAAGCATACAACTTGTTAATGACGAACACAAACAGATTTAAAATACCTGCCACCGCTAGCACGGTATAAAAAATACCATCGCGCGAAATGGATAGAGCCGTCTCTTCTGAATCAATAACCGTGACTGTTTCCGGCAGAGAGGCGTAATTGTACATAAACACGACTAAAAATATAATCAACGAAACAAACCAAACTGCTTTTATTACCTTTAATGCCATGTGCTACCTTTGTGGTACAAATTAAATGCAAATACATTGAACTATCGAATTATTTCTTGTTGCAGCCTGTTGGCGCTCCTTCTGGCAGGGTGCGGAAAGCCGCTGCCTAAATTTGACAACATCAATTTAGAAAAGTGGAAAAACGACAAATGGGGCTGTACGAGTGAGCGTAGAAAGGCATTGCCCGAGCTGCTAGATCAAAAAGAAAAGTTAAAAGGTCTTTCTCAGGATGATATTGTTAAACTCTTGGGCCGGCCTGACACGAATGAATTGTACAAACGAAATCAAAAATTCTTTTATTATTACTTGACCCCTGGAGAAAAGTGTGGAAGGGATACCGTAACCCAACGACTCTCCCTTCGGTTTAATGCGATGGGTTTTGCTAAGGAGGTTTTGGTTGAGTGACTCAACTGTGCAGGGCATTCCGTTGAAAATGTTGCTTCTTACTTTTTGCCTTTTCAATATTCGCCCAAAGAATATCTACAACAGCTTCCTTCTTTTTGTGATTGAAAGGATATAAAAGTGAAGGTTTGAAGTAGAATTTATCTCCAAATAGTTCTTTGGCATATAAATCAACACGGTAAACACCGCCCATTGAGACTAGATTAACGTCTTTGATGTTCTCCAATGGAATTACCAAATCGTGACCTTTTTGGACAACGTACATGAACTCGTCATCAAACTCAACGTGGTAAACTCGTTGGTTTACTTTGAACCAAATAAAAATGAAATAACACCAGTAAACTGGCATCAAAAGATTACTCAGATGCCCCTCCCCCAAATAAGCCAAGTATCCAGCAACTAAAAAGGCAATCGCTATTGCAGAGAGAATAGAAGCCACCCCATATCTATAAAAGTTCAGATACCTCGTAGACAAATTTCTAATCCGTGATTTTGGTTTTTCAGATGCCATTTGAAATTCTACCTTTGCCAACAAAAGTAAATAACTCTGGCTATGCAAAAAATTGCAGTGATCGGTTCGGGAACAATGGGAAATGGTATTGCTCATGTTTTCGCACAAAATGGGTTCACCGTTTCCATCATAGATATTTCTGAAGATGCGCTGAAAAAAGCGTTGTCCACAATTGAAAAAAATCTTTCTCGTCAGGTAGAAAAAGGAATTATTACTGCCGAAGTGAAAAGTCAAACACTTCGCAACCTTTCTACCACCACCTTCATGACGGAAGGGCTTAAGGATATTGATCTAGTAGTGGAAGCTGCCACCGAAAATATCGATCTTAAATTGAAGATATTTAAAGACCTAGACGAGCACACCAAGCCGGGCACCATTCTAGCGTCCAATACATCTTCCATCTCCATCACCAAAATAGCATCCGTAACAAAAAGCCCCGGAAATGTGATTGGTATGCACTTTATGAATCCTGTTCCAATCATGAAATTGGTTGAGATTATACGAGGATACAGCACCAGTGATTCTACCACTCAAACAATTATGGAACTTTCCAAAAAACTTGGAAAGATACCCGTGGAGGTAAACGATTATCCAGGCTTTGTTGCCAACCGGATTTTAATGCCCATGGTCAACGAAGCGATCTACACGTTATATGAAGGGGTGGCAGGAGTGCAAGAGATCGATACGGTAATGAAGCTTGGGATGGCGCACCCCATGGGGCCGCTTCAATTGGCCGACTTCATTGGATTGGATGTCTGTTTGTCGATTTTACGCGTACTGCACGATGGTTTTGGCAACCCAAAATATGCACCTTGTCCATTGTTGGTTAACATGGTACAGGCTGGAATTACTGGAACAAAATCGGGAAGTGGTTTTTATCACTATGTTGCTGGCAGCAAAGAGTTAGTGGTTGCGGAAAAGTTTAGATAAAAAAGCAGCCCTTTTAGGCTGTTTGATTTTACAAGATTTTTTCCTCCTTCTTCAATAAATCTCGGATTTCAGTCAGCAATTGAATATCCGAGGGCGGAGGCGCAGGTGCCTCGGGAGGAATGCCCTCTTTCTTTTTAGTAGCTGCATTCATGCCTTTGATGATCAAAAACAAGACAAACGCTATCACGGTAAAAGAAATCACCGAAGAGACGAACTTCCCCAAAAGCATTCCTCCGGGGTTCCAGGATGCGATGTTTGCGGCACCGGCAGCCTTCAACGCAGGTTGAAGGATAATAGGCGTAATAATATCTGCCACCAATGAATTAACGATAGCGCCAAAAGCGCCACCTATAATAACACCAACGGCTAGGTCAACCACGTTGCCGCGCATGACAAAATCTTTAAATTCTTTTAACATATAGATGAAGGGGTTAGGTAATATTTGGGCGAAAATACAACTTTATAGAATTCACAAAAAAATTACATTTACAGTCAACTTTACCCGATGTTACCTGAATACCTGTCTTCGGCCATTGAAAGCTCCTCACGGGTAATCGTATTCTCATTGGACAAGAATTATCGCTATACAGCTTTTTCTTCCTCGCATTTTCAAACCATGAAAAAAATATGGGGAGTGGAAATTGAACTGGGTGCTAATCTGGTAGAAATTCTGAACAAGATCAATAAGACAGATGCCGAAAAGGCAAAAGCCAATTTCGATCGTGCACTGAGCGGGGAGAGTTTTACTACCATTGAGGAATACGGAGACGAACATATCCAGCGGATTTTTTGGGAAGACCGCTATGATCCTATTTATGATCCGGAAAAACAAGTTGTTGGCGTTGTGGTTTTGGTACTTGAGGTTTCTGATCGAATGGAGCTGCTAACTACGGTGCGCGAAACCAATCAACGGCTTTCGCTAGCATTAAATGCCGCGCAAATCGGCATTTGGGAATGGAACATGATCACTAACGAAGTAGTATGGTCAGATGAGATTCTAGAAATCTATAGCTTAGATGAATCCTACCGCCAGCTGTCGTTTGAAAAATACCTGACATATATTCATCCGGATGATCTGGAAAAGCTTCAAGCAGATATCGCTACGAGTCTCAAAAACAATAGTCAATACTATACTGTGCATCGAGTGATCTTGCCCGATGGAACAATGCGCTGGATTTCTGGTACCGGAAAAGTAATTACGGAAGATGGGCATCCGGTAAAAATGATTGGCACCGCAGTTGACATTACCGAGCGAAAAAAGATGGAGGAGGCCAACCGAGCTCAAGAACAAGCTCTAACGCATCGGGATTTCATGCTTTCAGCGCTTGCCGAGGCTACGAGTCAACTTGCCATTGAGCCCGATATTTGGGTTGGTCTACAAAAAGCATTGGAGATACTCGGCACCAATACGGGTGTTGATAGAGTGTACGTTTTTCAGAATAAAATACAACCTGATGGAATGTACAGCAGTATTAAATTAGAATGGAATTCGGGGGAGGCGGCACCTCAAATAGCCAACGCCCGTCTACAGGATTTTCCATTTGCAGCTGCACCCTCTTTGTATAAATGCTTAGTTGAAAATAGAGCCTTCAAAAAACATGTTCGAGATATTGTGGATACTGATTTTAGAGAAGTAATGAAGAATCAGCAGATCAAATCAGTCATCATGCTGCCCGTTCAGGTGCAAAATCAGTTTTGGGGTTTTATAGGAATCGATGAGTGTAAAACTGAACGACAAATAACTGAAGCTGAATACTCAATCATAAAATCATTTGCCATTACCGTAGGAGCCTTGCTTGAACAAAAACAATTTGAGAGAGAAAACAAAGACTGGCAAACCCGCTATGAAATTATCACCGCCTCATCCGGTCAAGTCATTTACGACTATGATATTGAATCGGGTCAGATTATCTGGAGCGGAAATGTAAACCAAGTATTGGGCTATGAACCTACGGAAATGGGAAACATAGAAGATTGGGGCAAAATGCTTCACCCAGAAGACCATGCTAATATCATCGAAAAATTGGATGCTAGCCAATCTGCTGGAACCTCTTTTGAAGTAGAATACAGGTACAAAACCAAGTTGGGTGGATATATTTTACTGCTAGACCGAGGGTTTTTTTTAAAGGACGAAAATCAAAAGATTTATAGGATGCTCGGTATCATGAGCGATATTTCCAAACAGAAGAAGGCCGAACAAGATTTAAAAGAAAGCGAAAACAGATTTCGCATATTGCAAGAAGCCTCTTTTGGAGGAATTGGCCTTCATTACCAAGGCGAAATTATGGATGCCAATAAGGGACTAAGCGATTTGACAGGATACAGTTTTGAAGAGTTAATAGGAATGAACGGCTTAAACTTGGTTGCCCCCGAGTGTATTGCGGAAGTAAAAGAAAAAATCACTGCAGGCTACGACAAGCCCTATGATGTAATCGGAATTAGAAAAGATAGAACCCGGTATAACCTGGAAATTCATGGACGAAATATTCCGTACAGAGAAAAGGTAATTCGGGTGACCGAGTTCAGGGACATCACTGATCGTAAACAGAACGAGCAAAAGATCTTAGAACAAAACGATAAGCTAACCCTTATTGCTGACGACCTAAAAAGAAAAAATGAGCAGTTGGATGAGTTCACTCAAATTGTGTCGCACAACCTTCGTTCACCTGTGAGCAATATTATCAGCTTACTAGACTTCTATGAAAAAAGTAGCGATGAAAAGGAAAAGATCAGCTTCATTACAATGCTTCGAGAGGCTAGCACGAAAATGTCTAACAGCCTGCACGAACTCAATGAGGTTTTAAAAATAAAACAAAACAAAGACATTGCCCACCAAGAGTTATTGTTTGAGAACGTGTTGGCCAACGTAAAGCAGCAACTCAATATTCAAATTGCCGATTCGAAAGTTATCATTAACACTGACTTTTCGGTGATTCCACTGATCAGCTATCCGAACATTTACCTAGAAAGTATTTTTATGAACTTATTGAGCAATGCCATTAAGTATCGATCGCCCGACCAAGTTTCTGAAATCAGCTTTTCCACCCGGAAAGAAAATAAAAAAATTATACTAAAGGTGAGTGATAACGGGCTCGGAATTGACTTAAAAAAATACGGACATCACGTTTTTAAACTGAGAAAAACTTTTCATAAACATCCTGAAAGTCGCGGAATTGGCCTTTTCATGATTAAAAATCAAATAGAATCACTAGGTGGGGAGATATCTATTGAAAGTGCGGAAAACCTTGGAACCACCTTTACTATTAAATTTATTGATAACTAAATAGTAACGAGATACGATGCCTGTAATAGCTTTAGTTGATGATGATTCCATTTTTCAATTCACTGCCACGCGCATGATCGAATCTGCGAAATTGGCTAGAAACATCTTGCATTTTGAAAATGGAGCAGAGGCGCTTGCATACTTAAAGGAAAATTCGCTGATCTCCGAGAGTCTACCAGATTATTTGTTCTTAGACATCAACATGCCTTTTGTTGATGGTTGGATGTTCTTAGAAGAATTCACCTCATTAAAAAACAGCTTGGCAAAGCAAATCAGGATTTTCATGGTTAGTTCTTCCATAGACCCTCGAGATATGAATCGAGCAAGGGAATTTAAAGAAGTGCAGGAATTTGTTATTAAGCCGGTCACTATTGAGCGGTTTACAGAATTGCTCAAATCTGCCTGATCAACGCTGAATCTTAAATTGGTTTTTTAAGCCCCTAAAGCCCACCAGTTCTGTGGTGGCATTACCGACAAACATCTTAGCCTCAACTTTTATCGGAATCTGGTTTTTATCGGCTGAGATCCAAGTGGTAACGGAATTTTCGCCTCTAAAGAGTGTATTGTCTGGCATAATGGGAACAAGCTTATGGCAAACTATTCTACCTAAATCCATTTTCACAACCTCTTTGCCATGGTATAGTATTTTAAAACTGTACGCTTTGTCTTCAAAAAAACCTGATACTGTGACGGTGTCCTTAACTTTGTATTTAGAAAAATCAATTACCCTCAAATACATAAAACCAGCTACTACATCTCGCACTTGGTCGGGGGTTGTATATACTTTGGGTTCACCAAATACACCCGTATTTTTATCGGCTACCTGCACCGAGGCTTCATCTTTCGCATGATCGTACTTTATCAGTTCATTTAATCGATAAGGGCCCTCGCTGATCTTGCGGTATGATTCATGTGTAATCAATTCGGTGGTGTCGATAAACGATCCCCAGTTATCATTAACCTTTGAAACCCAGGTCGCGAGTCCTTGCGTTTGCATATAGGCATCTACTTTGAAGCAATAACGGTTGCCTTTTAAATGCAAATTCTTGTCTACAACTGCAGATCCCTTTCCAACACTTAGTCCCCATAAATACATCTTATAATCAACGCGTTCTCCCACGCCAAAAGATTTATTGACAATAACTGGCATCTTGTCCACCTGAACAAAGGCAAAGCAAAGGAGGGAAACAACAATCCAAATAATCGAGCGCATGTACGAAATTATTATTTTAAACTATCCCAGACAAAGCCCATGCCAGCCTATACCGAAACCCCGTTTTCGCGCAAAGCGTCATTGAGCGAAGTCTTCTTATCAGTACTTTCTTTGCGCGTGCCAATGATCAGCGCACACGGAACCTGAAATTCGCCCGCGGCAAACTTTTTGGGAATAGTGCCCGGTATCACCACCGACCGGGGCGGCACAAAACTTTTGTATTCGATGGGCTCGCTGCCCGTTACATCAATGATTTTTGAACTGGCTGTCAGCACCACATTTGCGCCAAGCACGGCTTCTTTGCCCACCCGAACACCCTCGACAATTATGCAACGAGATCCAATAAAGGCGTTGTCTTCAATGATCACCGGGGCAGCTTGCACTGGCTCCAGCACGCCACCAATTCCTACCCCTCCACTCAAGTGAACGTTCTTTCCAATCTGCGCACAGCTGCCAACAGTAGCCCATGTATCCACCATGGTACCTTCATCTACATAGGCTCCGATGTTCACATAAGACGGCATCATGATCACACCTTTGTTCAAAAAAGAACCGTGCCGGGCGATGGCATGTGGAACGACCCGAACGCCCAATTCTTTATAGTTTCTTTTCAAAGCAATTTTATCATGGAACTCAAAAGGGCCGACCTCAATTGTCTCCATTTGTTGGATTGGGAAGTACAAGATCACGGCCTTTTTCACCCACTCATTTACGATCCATTTTTCGCCCCCACTTTGCTGGTCTGGTTCGGCCACGCGAAGACTTCCTTTGTCCAATTTTTCCACTACTTCGCGGATAGCTTTTTGTGTGTCTACATCCTTCAAAAGTTCGCGGTTATTCCAGGCCTTTTCAATCAGTTCTTGTAGTTGCATTTTATGAGTTACTTTTAGTCAAAATTTCCACCCTCTTAATTCCATTTGCGAATCGGGCTGCAAGAAATGAAAAAACGGAGAATAGTCATTGCCTCAGTCCTTAAACCCGTTGACGACACGCGCGCTTTCGAGAAAATGGCAGCCTCCTTGGCAAACAAAAATCAGGAGGTCTTTTTGATAGGTCAACCGAGTCAAAACCAAGAAACGAACAACGATTCTATACACTTTTTGCCGCTTAAAAAATTCGGGCGATTGAGTTTAGAACGATGGCTGGCTCCGATTAAAATCGCCCAAAAAATACATAAAGTAAAACCTGAAATACTTGTAGTTAACACCCATGAATTGTTGATAGTTGCGGTACTAAACAGAATATTATTTGGCACTCGAATTATCTACGATGTACAGGAAAATTATTGGCGGAACATTCTTCTCACCAATGCTTTTCCATCACTTCTGCGGCCTCTAATTGCCGCTTGGGTTCGGCTAAAAGAGAAGGTCACTTCTCCCCTCTTTCAGGGCTACTTATTGGCCGAAAAAGGGTACGAAAAAGAAATCGGGTTTGTGGGAAATAAATATTCCGTGATTGAGAACAAAGTGCGGCTGCCGATCGGTTTCAGCCGTCAACCCAATTCTGAAAAAGTAAAACTCATTTTTACCGGAACACTATCCGAAAGCACGGGCGTTTTTAAGGCCATCGACTTGGCCAAAAAGCTTCACGAATTGGAACCCAAAATAGAGCTGTTGATAATCGGTCATTGCGCAAAACAAAACGCATTATTTGACATCCAAAAAGCCATCAAAAACCACTTGTTTATTAGCCTAAAAGGTGGTGATGAATTGGTGCCCCACGCACAGATTTTGGAGGCTATTTCTACCGCCAACTTTGGTATCATTTCGTATCCGATTTCACCCCATATTGAAAATTCGACCCCAACCAAATTGTATGAATATCTGGGTTGCCGATTGCCGATTCTGTTGCAAAACCACGTGCCTTGGAAGCAACTTTGTGAGCGGTACGATGGGGCAATTTCTCTCGACTTTAGTGTGTTCGATGGGAAAGAAATTCTGCAATCCATGACAACCAAAACCTTCTATTCAAAAATTCAAGCCGATGCTACCGAGCTGACGTGGGCATCGGAAGAAGTCCGATTTTTGGAAGCTATTCAAAAATTCTAACAGTTTGATTTTAGCCAAAGTCGTTTAAAATATTTTTTAGACCTCCCTAAAAAATGTACCTTTGGGGGCATGATTAGCTTAACGGAAGAAAACTATCTCAAGTCGATTTACCACCTATCGAAGGCGGGCATGGAATCCGTTACCACCAACGATCTGGCGGAAGCCATGAACACCAAAGCTGCCTCCGTTACCGACATGATCAAGAAGCTATCGATCAAGGAATTTATCACCTACGAAAAATATTATGGGGTAAATATTACCCCAAAAGGAAAGGGCTTGGCGCTGTCGGTTATCCGCAAACATCGTCTATGGGAAACTTTTTTAGTAAAGAAATTAGACTTCACCTGGGACGAAGTGCATGAGGTAGCCGAACAATTGGAGCATATCCAGTCCGTTCGGTTGATAGAAAAGTTGGATGAGTTTCTGGGCTTTCCTAAAGTGGATCCGCATGGAGATCCAATACCCGACAGTAACGGAAAATTTAAAGTCCCTCAGCAAATGGCGTTGGGGAGTTTAAAGCAAGGGAGCGAATCGATCATCGTAGCCGTAAAAGACTCCGATTCGCAACTGTTGAAGTACTTGGACAAGATCGGGGCACACCCCGGAAAAAAAATAAAAGTAGTGGATCGGGAAGAATACGATGGCTCGATGGAAGTAAGCATTAACGGGCAACGGTTTTTTATATCGAAGGAAGTTTCTGAAAATATATTGGTCACGGCTTAGCATGAACGAAGCTACTACAAAAAGAAAGTCGCTAAGCGAAGTACATGCTTCTGTTGATGCCACCAATCGAAAAGGCTGGCGGAAGCTATTTGCCTTTATGGGGCCCGCCTATCTGGTAAGTGTAGGCTACATGGATCCAGGCAACTGGGCTACCGACATTGCCGGGGGAAGTCAGTTTGGATATTCACTTCTTTGGGTGCTACTGATGTCTAACCTGATGGCATTACTATTACAAAGCCTCAGCGCAAGACTGGGTGTAGTGCGTCAACTTGATCTGGCACAAGCATCACGCAGTGAATATCGGCCTGCAATAAATTATTCGCTGTGGTTTATGGCCGAGATTGCCATTGCCGCCTGCGACTTGGCCGAAGTATTAGGAATGGCAATTGGCCTGCAACTACTTTTTGATTTGCCTTTGGTGTGGGGTGTTTCCCTGACAGTGTTAGACACGCTAATAATTCTTGTGCTGCAAAGCTATGGGATGCGTAAAATGGAGGCTTTTATCATTGCCCTTGTAGTGATTATTGGCGGTGCCTTTTTTGTAGAAATGATTTTGGCAAAACCTGATATGAGTGATCTGCTTGTTGGATTCATTCCTTCCCTGCCTAATGATACTGCGCTTTACATAGCCATCGGAATTATTGGAGCCACGGTAATGCCACATAATCTGTATCTGCATTCTTCACTTGTGCAAACACGTAGAATCGATTCGTCAACAGATAGAGGAATTTGGTCTGCCATAAAATATAATTTCATTGATTCAGCCATTGCCCTGAACGCTGCATTTTTTGTCAACGCTGCTATCCTCGTGCTGGCCGCCTCTACCTTTTTTAAGGCTGGCATGTTTGAAGTGGCCGAAATTCAGGATGCGCATAAACTCCTCGCTCCGCTTCTTGGTTCTGAATTAGCGCCTATTTTGTTTGGCGTTGCGCTCGTTGCTGCGGGGCAGAGTTCAACAATCACTGGAACGTTGGCCGGACAAATTGTAATGGAGGGCTATTTAAATTTAAGGATAGCACCTTGGTTACGAAGATTAATCACGCGTTTGATAGCAATCATCCCAGCATACCTTGTTATAATAATCTATGGTGAGAGTGAAACCGGAGCGCTGTTGGTGCTGAGTCAGGTGGTGCTCAGTCTTCAATTGGGGTTTGCTGTTATTCCGTTGATCCACTTTACCAGCGACAAAAGCAAGATGGGAATCTTCGCGAATAAGCTTTGGGTTCAAATACTCGCGTGGGCAATTGCGCTTATTATTGTTGGGTTGAATGTACAATTGGTGATTCAAGAAGTAACGGGCTGGCTAAGTGCTGCCGGAGATAATGCCTGGATTATTTGGGTAACGGTAATTCCCGTTTGTGTAGCAGCGGCATTGCTATTGGTTTACATTACGTTCAAACCCTTAATTGATAAAAGAAGTATTGAAAGATCGTCCCGCATTCCGCATGGAACGGCCGTAACATTAACTGATTTGGTTAACCCTATCTACAAACAAATTGCCATCACGATTGACTTTACAGATGTAGATGCCATTGCGATACAAAATGCCATTTCACAAGGCGGCAGTGAGGCTCGATATCTGC
>Ga0209181_10005269_pt1 | contig 18676 bp, 17 predicted proteins | sample MAT05_FD_187208 | JGI IMG/M metagenome (GOLD analysis project Ga0209181, IMG submission 187208) | Freshwater microbial communities from Lake Fryxell liftoff mats and glacier meltwater in Antarctica - MAT-05 (SPAdes) (version 2) | ecosystem: Environmental > Aquatic > Freshwater > Ice > Liftoff...
GCGCAGGCTTTGGCGTCGACGGCGTCGACGGCAGCTGATCTCGGCGCGCAAACCGCAACACGATCAACGCACGTCGATCCCACGCGCGAATCACCGCACGCGAGCTGCGACAGCTCTTCACTGCACGTCGATGACGCCAGTGCCGATCACCCGCTGATTGCCGCGATGGCGCGAGCGCCTGAGCTCGATGCGTGCATTGCCGACTACGACGATGTCGCCGTCGATGTGGCAGTTTTCGAGGCGCAAGAGTCCGCCGCCGACCGCGCGCACTGCCGGCACCGCGAGCGCCAGAGGCGTCGCTGCGATTCCGCGCAGCGTCGCGCCACGGAGCACCAGCTCGCAGCCAATGCCGATGTCGACCGCGGCCGTCGGTGGGCTGAGCGTAGCGACGTAGCGACCATCGCGGAGCTCGCCTCGTGCCGACGCGCAGCGCAGCGTCGGAGGCGGGAGCGGCTCGTCCTCGGACCCGGCCTGGGTATCGGCCTCGGTATCGGACCCGGATCCGGGTCCGAGTCCGTCGCTTGCGTCCGGCTCTCGCTTTGGTGTCGCCGCGTCGACGATGCGCATCGGCGCATCCACATCCACGTCGTCAGCCGGCGCCTCCGCCGACGGCGCTGTGTGCCAGACGATGGTGCGCGGCTTGGTGACGCGGACGGCGCGGCTTGGGCCGAGCAGCGACGAGAGCGCGCTGACGACGCCGACGAGCAGCGCGATGGCGAGCAGCGTGGCGACGCTGCTCATCGCGATGATCGATCGGCGCTCGCGCACGCTTAGCGCACCCGCACGCGGACGTGCGGCCTGCATCGCTGCGAGCTCGCGCTGCACCTCCGCCATCGACGCGGGGCGCTCCGTGGGGTTGCGCGCCAACATCCGCGCAATCAGCGCGTCGAGACGCTCTGGCACGCTCACGCCGTGATCTGCGGTGCGCGCGGTGTTCGGCAGCGCGAGATTCGCCAGCACCTCGACGAGCTCCGCGCCGGGCACCGCGCGACGCCGCGTGAGGCACTCGAACAACACGCAGCCGAGCGTGAAGACGTCACTGCGCGCGTCGATCGCGCGGCCCTGCGCCTGCTCCGGCGACATGTAGTGCGGCGTGCCGACGCGCAGCCCCGCGGTCGGCCCAGCGTGGCCGGTGGGCAGCCGCAGATCGCGCGCGAGGCCGAAGTCGACGAGCTTCGCCCGCTCGATGCTGCCTTCGGGCAACACGACGTTGCGCGGCGTGATGTCGCGATGGACGAGACCCGCCGTGTGCGCGGCGTCGAGGCCGCCGGCGAGCCGCAGCCCGAGCACCAGCGTCTCGTCGATGCTGAGCGCGCGCTCGTCGAGCAGCTTCGCGAGCTCTGGCCCTTCGAGCCACTCCATCGCGAGATAGAGCGAGCCATCGGCGTCCGTGCCGTGGTGTACGTAGCGCACGACCGCTGCGTGCTCGATCGCGCGCAGCGCCTGCACCTCGCGCTCGAAGCGCACGCGCGCATCGGGCGACGTGGAGCGCACCTGCTTCAGCGCGACGTTGCCGCCGCGCTGCGTGTCGACGGCGCGAAACACCGAGCCCATGCCGCCAGCGCCGGCGAGGTACGCGACGACGAAGCGACCGATGCGCCGACCTGGCGCCCAGGTCTCAGCGGGCGCAGCGGCTGGCTCGGCGGCGACCGAGTTCAGCCGCGCCAACTCCGAGATCAGCTCGCGACACGACGGGCAGTCGTCGATGTGCCGCTCGACCTCGCGCGCGTCGGCGACTGACAGTTCACCGCGTGCAAAGTCGAGCGCGCGGTTCTCGTCGAGACAGGTCGTAGTGCTCTCGGCCATGGAGTCGCTGCGAGATTGCTTGCTACTGCTAGCATGCTGCGGGCCATGTCCGGGCAAAGTCTGCTCACCGCATTTCTCGCGGCGCTTCCGGCGCGCATGGCCGTACGGCCGAGCGCGGAGCTCGAAGTGCAGCTCGAGACGATTTTTGCCGACGCGCGACATGTCTACCCCTCGCTGCGCTGCGCCCCCGCGGACTACGCCGCGCATCTCGCCAGCGTGCTGGTGCAGGCGAAGTCGAAGGGCGCCGAGGACACCAGCGACGACGACCCGGCCTCCCCGCTCACGCGCCTCGCGACGCGCGATCTCTATCTCGCGTGTGCGGCGGCGCGCGGTGACGACGACGCTGTCCGCATTCTCGACGAGCAGTGCATCGCGCCCCTGCGGGCGACGCTGCGCCGCGGAGACACCAGCGAAGACGTCGTCGGCGATGCGCTGCAGACGCTGCGCATGCTGCTGCTCGTCGGCACCGAGGATGCGCCGCCGCGCCTGCTTGCCTACGCCGGCCGCGGTGACCTGAAGAGTTGGGTGCGCGTCGCTGCTACGCGCGTGCTCATCAACAGCAAGCGCGGGGCGCGGCACGAGTCGCTCGATGACGATCTGCGCTTGTCCGAGCACTCCGAGGTCGAAGACGTCGAGGTCTCGCGCCTGAAGCAGGCGTACAAGCTGGAGTTCCACGAGTGCTTCCGCGAGGCCCTCGCGACGCTGTCCGCGCGGGCCCGCAATCTACTCCGGCAACACTACATCGATGGTCTGACGATGGAGCAAGTCGGCGCGCTCTATCGCGTACACCGCATCACGGTGCATCGCTGGATCGACAGCGCCCGCGAGGACTTGGCGCTGGCCACGCGCGAGCGAATGGCCAAGCGGCTGCGCCTCGAGGGGCCGGAGGTCGAGAGCATCCTCCGGCTCATCCACAGTCAGATGGGAAACAGCCTGCGCGCTTTCATGGACCACGCCCAAGAAGAGGCGTGAACCGCGATCCGATCAGATGAAGTTCACGACGAGGTAGAGGATCGACATGACGATCGCCAGTGCGCCGAGCGGAATCTGAAACTTGACGAGCTTGTCGCGCATCATCGTGCCCTTCTCGATGGCCGTCGCGTTGCCGCGGAAGACGTACGTCGAGATGAGGCCGAAGCCGAGCAGCGCGCCGACGCCGAGGTCCGCGATGCCCGTGAGGAGCCAGAAGACCCAAGTGATCGGCGCGGTGCCGAGCATGCCGATGTTCGTCAGAACGCCGAAGAGCTCCCAGATGCCCCAAACGAACATCGTGATGCCGATGTAGCCCGAGTACTTCGCGAGCTGTTCGAGCTTCTCTGCGGCGCCGGGGGAGTTCTTGACGATGACCGGCGAGAGAGCGAGGAGGCCGCCGAGAACGCCGATGATTGCGGAGACAATGAACATGGTCGTGTCCTTCGTGGACGACGCGGCAAGATGCCGTCGTCGCGTGACGTATAGAGGACACAGGCTCCGGCCGTCGAGTAGCAAAATCATCGAAATCATTTTGCCAACGGCGCTGTGCATCGAACGGATGCCGCACCGAACGCGACCCCTACGCACTGTCGTCGCCGCACTGTCGTCGCCGCACTGTCGTCGCCGCACGTCGCGACCCTCCCGCACGGGAGGGCGCGCGACTCTGCGCGGCGGTACGAGCGGGACGAAGTGTGCTGCCGAGCGTTAGCGCTGGCGCTCGGTCGCGACGTTGACCACGATGTTGCGGCCCTTGACTTCGGCGCCGTGCAGCGCCTCGATCGCCTTGGGCGCGTCGCGGCGGTCGGCCATCGTCACAAAGCCAAAGCCACGCGGCGCGCGCGTGTCGCGGTCGACCATGACGATGGCGTCCGCGACCAACCCGAACTGGCCAAACGCATCGCGGAGGTCGGCCTCGGTGGTCTCGTCGCTCAGCGAGCCGACGAACAGACGCGCGACGATGCTGGAAGCGGAGCGCGGCGTGGCGCTCGGGTTCTCGATGTTGCGCATCGCCTCTTCGATCGACGGCATGTTGCCCTGCACGTCGGCGGCGCTGACGAACTCGGACTCGCCGGGCGGGCGATCACGGCGCTGGGCGCGCTTGTGGGCCTTGTCCTGCTTCTTCTTGGCCTGCTCCATCTCGCGCTGGCGCTTGCCTGGGGAGAAGTTGCTGCTCACGAGGCACCTCCGAGGAGGCTGCGGACAGTACGTGCATTGCAGACGCGGCGGGCGGCGGTGGGGTGGTTCAGGGGGAGCAGGCGGGGCCTCGATTTCTTCTCGGGTGCAGCGGGACGCTGCCGGGTCGTGGACAGGCGCAGCAGAAGCTGGCCGGTCCGGAGGCGCACCTTAGCGCGAACCGAGGCGCGGGGCCGGAGGGGAATCGCGGCGGGCAAGACGCGGGGCGCGGGAGGCGAGGCGGGGACCGGATCCGGATCCGGTTCCGGGGCAGGATCCAGAGCTGGGGCCGCGACCTCCGCCTCCGCCCTCGCCCTCGCCTTCGCCGTCGCCCTCGCCTTCGCTTTCGCCTGCGCCCTCCGTCTACGGCACGCCCGGCGGATCGCCGGCTGGGCCCCGCCCGACGTAGAACTGCTCGAAGGCCGTGCGATGCCCGTTGGTCGTGGTGTCGCCCGTGACGAGGCGCAAGATCACTGGCTGCGGATACGCGCGGTCGACGGTGGCGGGATCGGTACCGGGCGTCGACTCGGGCCAGGGGATCGTCGTGCGCGCGCCCGCAGCGTCGACGAAGTAGAACCGGTTGACCACGACGCCCGTGATCTGCGGCGTCGCGGTCGCGAGGTTGCCTGCGGCCGCGACGTGGACCTGCCGCGTTCCGCCGCGCACCGGCAGGGGCGGCGCGCCGCTCACGCCAAACACGATCGTCACCCAGCCGGTGTAATTGGCCGGGATCTCGTAGTCGGTGTGTATGCCTGGCGGCGGGCGCGAGCCACACCCGACGAGGACCGCAATCACGAGGACGCCGAGCGGAAGCGAGAAGCGTGGCATCGGCGCGATCATAGGCGCTCGAGAGCTCATCCCGCCAAGCATATCTCGCGTGCCTCCGCTTCGCTTCGGCGCGCGAAGTCGGCGCGGCGCTGCGTTTCCCAGTGGCTCACAGATGCGTCAAGGTCGGCCAATGGCAACACGCCGACCCAAGACGACACGCACATCGAGACGGATGGAATTCTGCCTGTTGTTCGTCGGCCTTTCAGCCGCTGGCTGCGGCTCGCGCAGCGTGCCGGCCGATGCCGCCGGACCGCCGCCCGACGCGCCCGACGCGCCCGACGCGCCCGACCCGTGCGTCGCATTCGAGCCGCTAGGCTGCGGCCAGAGCGGCGAGCTCTTCGCGGGTCAGCCGTATCGCCACATGACCAGTGTCGAGGTCTCCGGCTTCTCGAACGAGCTCGTACTGACCTTACGCGGGGCAGACCCCGACGCGCCCATCTGCAGCGCGCCCTCCATGGTCGTGCACATCCCCGTCGTCGGTGAAGTCTCATGGCCTCTCGACTTCGGCGGCACACAACCAGTGAGCGCCGTCATCTACGGTCAACCGGACATCCTCGGCGAGGTGACGATCGACGCGTACGAGCGCGCGACGGCCGAGCTCTCCGACGGCACCTACGGCACGCTCCGCGGAAGCCTGCGCCTAGACTTCGCGGGAGGTTCGCGCACAGCAACGCTGTCGCTGCCGATCTGTGGGAGCGTCACGACGCTCTGAGCGAGGGCGCGCGTCGTTTGCGCGGCTACTCGTGCCTGTCGCGAAGGCGAACGCGAAGGCGAAGGCGAAGGCGAACGCGAAGGGCACTTTCGGTGACCAGGCGCCGGCGGAGGCAACGCGCGGGCGGCGAATGCGAAGGCGCGAGGCGGTGGCCTTCGCCTTCACGCGATCTACAAGCTCCTCTCGTCCTCCTGTATGCATATCGGATAGCGATTCGGGCGCGCGATGCGCCAGAGGAGGAGTACGCCGAACATCGCGCAGCCGAGCGGCTTGAGCCAGAACTCCGGCCAGCCCAGACGGTGGCTGTTTCCATACCAACTCAAGACCACGACCAGGGTCGCCAGCGCGGCGATGCGATGGCGATCGAGCACGTGAGACGCTACGAGTAACGCAGCGAACGCTGTTGGCATCAGGTACGAGTTCGACTGGGTCCGCGGGTTGAACAACATGAGATAGGTGACGGCCAAGGCGGCGACGTGGAGCGTAGCTTGCGGCTCGCGAAGTCGATGTCGGGCGAGCGCGCCGAGTCCGAGCGTGGCGATAGCGGCCGCGACGCGGACACGCAAGAAGCTGTCGTATCGAAGGGTCCAGCCGAATGTGGTCATGAGCCCGTCAGCATCCTCGAAGAGCCGCTTCGGGTGTGCGGTGAGGCGCGACTTGGCGAGAAAATCGCGATACTCCGTCGAGACGTAGGGAGCGTCGTCGACGAAGAACGGCATCAGCAACAGCGCTCCGACGGCGAGCGGGACTCGCCAGCGCATCGGCCGGTAGAGCGCCGCGATCAGGAGCACTGGCACGATCATTAGAGGTTTGGCAGCGAGCCCGAGTCCGATCAACGCGGTGCAACGCCAATAGCGCCGCTCGATCAAGTCGGCGGTCGACTGAAGGATGAGCGCGCCGAGCAAGAGATTCGACTGACCTGCACCGAGGCTCCCGAGCGCCGGTGTGATCGCCAAAGCGGTCGATAGCAAGAAGCACTGCCCGGCGCGGTCCGGCACGAGGTGATGTGCGAGACGCCAGATGCCGTGTGCGAAGGCAGCCCACGAGACAAGCCGCCACAACACGCCGCCCACGGGTGTTCCGAGAAGTTCGAATGGCGCGAACACCCACGCTGCCTGAGGCAGGTACTGGAAGCCATCGACGTTCGTCAGGTCGTAGAGGGGCGCGTGTTCCCGCCAGTGGCGGGCCGCGCCCGTGTAGACGTCATATGGAATCGTCGTGTACTCGTGCCCATCGAGCACGAGCGCGGCGACTACGCCGAACGCGACGCTCCACGCGAGGATCGCGACGGAGCGGGCGACGGTCACGGAAGAAAAGGAGTCAACGCTCCTCTGCGAGGAGCGCCTCGACCTCGGGTCGCCGGAAGCCGTCCGGGTGACGCGCCAGATACTGCTGCGCGGCGCGCCTCGTCTCGTCGCTGCGACCGGCGCGCTCGGCAGCGACGACCACGAGATAGTCTGCGTCTTCGTCTGCGCTCCTCGGGAGCGCGACCTCTTGCCGTGGCGCAGGAGCCGACGGCAGTACGCGCCTCACGCCGCGCGCGTCGGCGGAAATGCGCTCTACCACTGGGTTCGCCACGACATCGTCGGCAGCCGGCGGCGCGTTCCACTGCTGGCCCGACGCGAGCTCGACGCGACGTCCGTCATCGAACGCGATCGACACGCGCCCCTCCTCGACGCGGACGCCGCGCGTGCGCCCTCCCACGACCTCGACCGTGAAGACCGTGCCGACATCGTCGACGACTGCATCCGGAGTGACGACCCGAACCGGTGCGTCTCCCCGGGCGCGATCGACGCGCACATGCAGCGTGCCATCGAGCAGCACCATTCGGTCGAAACCGGCCGTCGCACTGCGTGTCCATACAGCGCCGGCTGACGGCTCCGCCTGGGCGCGCCGAACCGGCGCGTCGGAGGGCTTGCGCGCTGGGACCTGGGTGCCGGCGGACAGCAGCGCGACTATCCCTACGAGCGCGGCCGCGGCGCTGGCCGCGAGGCCCAGCAACAGGAGCTTCGACCTCGATCGTCGTGCTTTACCCGATTTCTCCGCGGCGCCGCGCAGCTGCGCATCCGCATCGCGCAGCACCTTCGTGCGCAGCCGTCGCAGCGCGAGGTCGTCGAGGCTCTCGGCCGCATCGGCGACGTCCGCGCGGAGCAGAAGCACGCCCTCCGCGGCCTCCCGACACGTCGCGCACGATGCGATATGCGCCTTCACGCGATCGCGCGTCGAGTCTCCGAGGCGCCCCTCTTCGAGCGCCGCGATCTCCCAAGTCTGCCCGCAAGCGTTCACCTTCATCGGCTGTCTCCGAGGCGTGCGCGGAGGGCCGCACGGCCATGATGCACGCGACTCCAGATCGTACCCACTGGCACTCCCAATGCTTCGCCGGCTTCTTCGGCAGTGAGCCCTGAGCCGTCGACCAACACCACCGCTTCGCGCTGTGCGGTGGTGAGGGTGGCGAGAGCGTTCAACACATCGGCGCGCGCCGAGCTCGCGGGTGACGCGTAGCTCTGTGGCTCGCGGCCGAGCGTCCCGAGGATGCGCAGCCAACGCGCGACCGACCGTCGCCGCTCGCGCACGACCCGCACCGTGATGCCCGCGAGCCATGCGCGCGCGGAAGAGCCTCGCCCCAATTCGAAGCGCGGCGCGAGCTCGACGACGCGCAAGAACACCGTGTGCACGACGTCCTCCACCTCAGCGCCGGCTCCGAGCCGGCCGGCGACGCGCGCGAGGTCCGCCGCGTGCCGATCGTAGAGCGCGCCGAGCCCCTCGAGGTCGCCGGCAGCGACGCGCTCGATGAGCGTGTCGTCGGTCACCTCGGCGCGACGCGCCGGTTCGGGGGCCCGCCCATTGACTCGGCCGAGGCGGCTCATATGTCCGTCCAGGCGAGGCCGAGCGTCACGCCCGCGCTCCACGCAGTCTGTGGCGGGAGCATTGGATCGATGCGAACGGATCGGCCGGCGACCAGGGGCGAGATCTCGGCGTCGAGCCCGACGAAAGGCCGGACGCGCGAGCTCCCGAGCTCGAGGCGCGTCATCGCGCCAATCCGTACATCCGTGTGCGAGCCCGCAATCTCGTCGGCCCCCTCTTGCGCGCTCTCGACGCGCTCGATGATCGTCACGTCGACGCCCGCATGCAGCTCTGCCCACGGCGCAGGGCGCGTCAGCGCACCAACCAAGACGCCCACGCCGAAGGCGGTCGACTCGAAGCCCGCGGGCGCGCCGCCGGGAGCCTGCATCGCCGGCTCCCAACGCGCGACCACCGCGAGCTCACCTGCACCAACCGAAATGCCGCCCTGCGCCTGGACCCCAATCGACAAGCGGCTGCCTTCGGTGACCCTTCCCATCAACGCAACTCCGGCGCGCAGCGCGAGGACGCGTGGCTCTCTTGCTTGAAGCGTGTCCCCCGGCCGAGCGACCAACGCGCGCGACGGCTCGCTCTCGACCGCGCTCGCGCGAGCGCTCGGTGCGTCCGGCGCGCTCCCTGCAGTACGCGGGATGCTTACGTCCGTCGCGCGCAGCTCGGGAGCCGGCAAGTCCGTGTTGGGACGTGGCCCGGCGGAAGGCAGCGCGAGCAACGCCTCGAGCACACGCGCGAGCGCGAGCGGGCTCGCCACCTCTCGTACCGCGCTCCGCCCATCTGCGAGCGTCGCCTCGATCACGAGCTCGTCTCCGAATGCGTGCACGCTGAGCCTCGCTCCGTGGTCGACGTCACTGCGTGCTCCGAGCTGCGCACACGCGCGGGCGAGAGCGTCAATCCACAGCAAATCGAGCTGCCCTTCGACCGTCATCGGTACCGCCGCACATCGTTGCTCGGGCGCGTCGGCGCGTGCCGTCGCGCTGTTGCTCGCCGCCGCGAGCGCGGCGACGAACAACAGGCAGTAGCGTCCCGTTACCGCGAATGGCGCGGTGCGGATCACGGCGCGTCGGCTCAGTCCGCGTGCTCGCCGTCGTTCTCGCCGTCCTGACCGCAGCCAGCGACGTCGTCGGGAACGTTGTGCTCTGGGATCGCGATCGGACCCGCGGGGGCGTCGTCGATCGCATCTTCGTCGACGCAGGCTGCGCCGGTCGTCGCGTCGATGCCGTCGACGCACTCGCCGTCCGGGGCGTCTGCGACCTCGCCGTCGTCGTCTTCTTCACCGTCGTCGACGCACGTGACATCGCCGTCGTCGTCGATGCACGGCGTGGTCGTGCCCGCGAGGTAGCCATCGACGCACTCACCATCCGCTCCTTCGGCACCGTCGGCGGGGTCGGAGGCCGAAAGCAGCGCAAACGTCGTTGGTGCGGTGACGTCCATCCGACGCACGTTGCCAAGGGCAACGACGGCGCCGAGCGTCGACACGCGGAACGTCGTGTCGAGGCGGCCGAGCGCTCGCGGAAAGACGATCGGCGTCGTTCCGACCGCGCTCACGACGTCGAGGCGATAGCTATGCCCGAGGGCGAGGGAGAGTCGAAACGCGCCTGCCGCATCGAGCGGCGACGAGGAGCTCGCCCCGAGCTCATCCGTCGCGCGCACCGCGGTGGGCGCCTCGGGAAACGATGCCAGCACGAGCGAGCCCGAGACCGATGACGGCGGGAGCGGGGCGGCTGAGCAAGCCGCGAGCGCCAGACCGAGCAGCGGCAGCATTCGAACGATGGGTCGCATGATTCCTCCAGGGGCCAAGGTGGCCGGTCCTCTTGTTGGCCTGACGCGCGCGAGACCTTCAACGGACTACGAAGATTTATTTCCAGGGCCGCCCCTTGCGGTGGTTTGCCGGCTGCGCATGCTCGCACGTGCGCATTCTAGTCGTCGACGATGATCCGGCGGTCAGCGACCTGCTCGTTCGCGCGCTCGAGCGCGACGGTCACACGCTCACCACGGCCTCGACGGCCGCACGAGCGCGCGCCGAGCTCATCGAGAAGCAGGCAGACGTCATCGTGCTCGACGTTGGGCTCCCCGACGGATCGGGGATCCAGCTGTGCCGCGCGATCCGCGCACAAGGCTTGGACGTGCCAATCCTCATCCTCACCGCGCGGTCGGCGGTCGGCGAGCGTATCGCCGGGCTCGATGCGGGCGCGGACGACTTTCTCGGCAAGCCGTTCGCTCTCGGTGAGCTTCGCGCTCGCGTGCGCGCGCTCGGTCGGCGTCGCTCGGGGAGCGCACAGCTCCGCATCGTGCGTGGCGACGTCACCGTCGACCTCGGCAGTCGTCACGCATTGCGCGGCGATCGCGAAGTCGCCCTGACGGCACGGGAGTGGGCCATTCTCGAGGCGCTCGCGGCCCGTCATGGACGGGTCGTTCCGCGTGCAGAGCTGCTGGCCGAGGTCTGGGGCGACGCCACGGATTCGGCTGACGCCAGCTGCGAAGTGCTCGTCGCGCGCATTCGGAAGAAGCTCGGTGACGGGATCGTGCGAACGCTGCGAGGCGAGGGCTACGCTCTCGGCGACGCGTGAGGGGCGCGAGCTTCGCGCGTCGCATCGCGCTCGTAACGGCTCTCGCGGTCGCCGTCTCGGGCGCTGCAGTCGCCGGGATCACGGCGTGGCTCACGAATCGGATCGCGCTCGCCGACGAAGACGCTCGCTTGCGCGGTGCGGCTCGCGCGCTCGCTTCGGAGCTGGCGAGCGACGCAGAAAACGCGACCGAGGACATCGAAGAGGAAGCGCGGGAGCAAGCGCCAGCGGGGATCGCGATCGCTGCCTATCGCAGAGGCGTGCTGATCGGAGGCAACGGCGAGATCGGCTTGCTCACCGGCGGGCAATGCGGGTACGTCGGCGAGTACCGCACGTGTGCCGCCGCTGCGATCGACGGCCGTGTCGCGGTCGCAGCGAGCGAGATCGAGAGGCTCGACGCGCATCGATCGGCGCTCGCGGTGGCGTCGGCGATCGCAGTCACCCTCGCGATGTTGCTCGGCGTGCTCGCGAGCTGGTCCATCGCACGCTGGACGGCCGCGCCGCTCGAGCGTCTTCGCGCGGCGGTCGCGCGTGTGCGCCCCTACGAGCCGAGCGCGCCACAGCTCGGCCCGGACGAGGGAATCGCAGAGGTCGATGCGCTGCGCGCGGCGCTCGCCGGCACGCTCGATCGCCTGCGCGCATCGCTCGCTCAGGCGGAGCGCTTCGCGGGCGATGCCGCCCATGAGCTTCGTACGCCACTCACGACGATCCGCGGTGAGCTCGAGCTGCTGCGCGAGTCGAGACCACTCGACTCCGAAGTCGGCATTGCGACCGCGCGCACCGTAGCGTCCGTCGAGCGGCTCACCACGCTCGTCGAGCGCCTGCTGGTCCTGGCGACGCCGATCGAGCCGCTCGCGCACACGGAGCGCGTCGTACTCGAAGAGGTCTTACAGGACGTGCGAGCCAGCCTGGCGTCGAGCGCTCGCGAGCGCGTCTCGGTCGAGGCGTCGACCGAGATCACGGTGCGTGGCGATCGCGCGCTGCTCGGGGCGATGATCGGCAACGGGATCGACAACGCGCTCAAGTTCTCCGGCGCCGAGCCCGTCGTGCTGCGCGCGCTCGTGCAGGACGGCGTCGCGATCATCGAGGTCGTGGATCGAGGCCCGGGCGTCGCGCCTGCGGATCGCGAGCGCGTGTTCGAGCAGTTTCACCGGACCCCCGGCGCCCGCGCATCGGGGCTCCCCGGTCACGGGATCGGGCTCGCGTTGGTGGCGCACGTCGCGGCCCTCCACGCGGGTAGAGCGTCGTTCGTGGATCCGGACGGCAGCAGCGGTGCGCGCCTCCGCATCGAGCTTCCGCTCGCTTGACGGCGGCGCGCCCACTGCACTCTCACGTCAGCGGTTGTGCGCGGGCAGCTCGGCGCTCTCGTGTTCCTCGCCGCCAGCCCCGTGGTCGCCCGCTTCGTCTGCTTCCTCCTCGTCGACCTTGAGAATGGCGCGCGTCAGCTCGTCGATCTCGACGCCCATGATGTGGCCTCGCGCATCGCGCACGTGCACCTCGACGATGCGTCGGCCGTGCTCGACCTCGCGCTCCACGTGAACCGCGGTGCCGGGGACCCGCGCGACGGCGATCTGCCGGGCCTCGGCGTCGGTCAGACGCGCTTGCGCGTGCGCGCCTCCGCCGATGCCAAGCGCCGCGGACAGCGCGAGAAAGCCTGCCCCGAGGCGCATCGCGAGAGTGCGGCCGGATTTCGGACTGTGACTGTTCGACATGCGTTACTTCCTTGTTTGCGTCGGACACTTCGCCCGACCTCGAGAAACAACCTGAGCCGCTGAGCCGAACGTGAGCCAAACGGGCGCAGCCGCGACACCAGCCCGCTGCGAACGCAAACCGCGCGCCTCCGCGTTGCGCTCCCGTTAAGGTTGGCCTGGCACGAGACGCCTTGTGTATCTCCGGCCCTCTTTCGCCTTCGTCTGGCTCGCGCTCGGTGCGGGCTGCGGTGGCGCAGCGCAAACCGCGGAAGAAGAAGGATCGAGCGCGCTCACGGTGCCCTGTGTCGCGGCCGAGAGCCGCCACGTGGAAGACACCCGAGAGGTCACCGGTGTCGTCGACACGCCGCCCGATCGACGTGCGATGGTGGCCGCGGAGATCGCCGGGCGCGTGCGCTCGATCGCGGTCCGCGAGGGAGACGTCGTCGTCGCCGGGCAGCTCCTCGCCGAGGTCGATCCCGGCGCGGCGACTGACGCCTCCAGCGTGAGCCGCGCGCACGTCGTCGAGATCACGTTCGCCGTCGACCAGGCACGCGCCACGCGCGACCGCGCGCAGCAGCTGGTCTCGCGCGGGATCGCGGCGCGTCACGAGCTCGACGATGCGTCGAGCCGCTTCGCCGAGCTCGGCGCGACGCTTGCGGCTGCGCGTGCCACCGCGCACGAGGCGAGCCGCGTGGTCGGCCGCACGCGTGTCCTCGCGCCGCTCGACGGCGTGGTGGTGCGCGTCATGCGCCATCCGGGCGAGACCGTCGATGGCACACCCAACACGCCGCTGCTCGAGATCGCCGACACGCGCACGCTCGAGGTCGCGCTGAGCATGGCCGCGCGCGATCTACTCGCGCTTCGGGTGGGACAGCTGGCCCACGTGGCGGTCGACGGACTCGACGCGCCGCTCGAGGCCGCGGTCGTGCGCGTCTCGCCGGCGCTCGACCCGGTCAGCGGCATCGGCGCGGCACGCCTCGCGCTGCCCGCGCGCGAGCCCGCGCTCCCGCTCGGCCTCGCGGCGCACGCCTCCATCGTCGTCGGCGCACACGACGCCATCGTCGTCCCGAGCGCAGCGATTCGCGGGCGGCGCGACGGAGCGAACGAAGTGCTCGTCTGCGACCACGGCGCTGCGCGCGCGCAAGAGGTCACGACCGGCGCCCACCTCGGGGACGTCACTGAGGTCCGCGCGGGCCTCCAAGGGGGCACCCGAGTCGTCGCGCACGCGCTCGGCATCGACGAGGGAACGGCGACGGGGACACCGCGATGAAGCTCGGCGAGCTCGTGCTCCGGCATCGCGCGGTCGTGCTCTTCACGCTGGTGATCGCCACGCTCGCGGGGCTCCTGGCGGCGCGCGCGCTGCCGAGCAGCGTCTATCCAGAGATCGACTTCCCGCGCATCGTGGTGGTCGCGCGCGGCGGGGATTTGCCCGCCGATGTCGTCGCCGGCACCGTCACGCGGCCGCTCGAAGAGGCGCTCGTCACCGTGATGGGGGTGCGCCGCGTGCAGTCGCGCACGCTGCATGGCAGCTCGGAGATCTCGCTGCAGTTCGTGCCGGGCACCGAGATGGAGATCGCCCGTCAGCACGTCGAGAGCCAGCTCGCGCGCGCACGCGGCAGCTTGCCGGCCGGCACCGAGATCGTCGTCGAGCGCCTCACGCCGACGGCGTTCCCCGTCGTGACGTTCAACCTCGCGGGGCCGATCGATCCGCGTGATCTGCGCGACCTCGGCGAGTACGTCGTGCGCCCCGCGCTCGCCAGCGTGCCGGGCGTTGGAATGGTGAGCGTGCTCGGCGGCGAACTTCGCGAGATCGAGGTCGTCGTCGACCCGCTTGCGGCGGCGAGCCTGCATCTCAGCCCGAGCGAGCTCGCGGCGCGCATTCGGCTGGCGACCAGTCTCGGCGCAGCGGGCCGCCTCGAGTCCGACGCACAGCGTCTTCCGCTCATCGTGTCCGGAGAAGCGCGCGACGCGGCCGAGGTCGCGTCGATCCCGATCGCGCTCGGCCCGGGCGGCGCGACGTTGCCGCTGCGAAGCATCGCGACAGTGAGCGAGGGCACCACCGACGCCACCGCGCGCGTCGGCGGCCCACGTGGCCCGACCGTCATCGTCAGCGTCTCGCGCTTGCCCGGTGCCAGCACACCGGAGGTCGTGCGCGCCGTCGAACAAGCCGCGCGCGAGCTGCGACGCAGCCTGCCCGTCGGGGTCACGATGGTCCCCGTCTATGACCAAGCCGATCTCGTCGAGGAGAGCCTGGGCAGCGTGCGCGAGGCGATCGGCATCGGCATCGCGCTCTGCCTCGTCGTGCTCGGGCTCTCGCTGCGCGATCTACGCGCGGGGCTCATCGCGGCGGCGAGCGTCCCAGTCGTGCTCGCCAGCACTCTTCTGGTCATGCGCGGCATCGGCGGCACGCTCAACTTGATGTCGCTCGGCGGCATGGCCGTCGCCGTCGGCCTGGTGATCGATGACGCGATCATCGTCATCGAGGCGATCGCGCGAAGAATGGAGGAAGGTGAGAGCGCGGAGGAAGCTACCAAGCGCGGAGTCGACGAGATCGGCCCCGCGGTGCTCGGCACGACGCTCACGACCGTGATCGTCTTCGTGCCGCTGGCGTTCGTGGGTGGCGTCGTCGGCGAGTTCTTCACCGCGCTCGCCGTGCCGCTCACCGCTGCGGTGCTCCTCTCGTTGCTCGTCTCGCTCACCGGCATCCCCGTCGCTGCCGCGCGCTGGCTGAAGGCACGCCCGCGGCGCACGCAGACGCCGCGCCTCGAAGGTATCTATCTGCGCATCGCCGCGTTCGGGGCGCGACGCCCGATTCTTGGTCCGGTCTTGCTGGCGCTGAGCGTGCTCGCCGGCTGGGCCGCGTTCAGCCAAGTCGATTCGGGCTTTCTGCCGTCGATGGACGAGGGCGCGTTCGTGCTCGACTACGCGCTGCCGCCGGGCACCTCGCTCGAGCGCTCGGACGCGGTCGCGCGGCGGCTCGAAAAGATCCTGCGCGAGACGCGCGAGGTCGCGACCTACGCGCGTCGCACGGGCGCCGAGCTCGGCCCCGCTGCGGCGACGGCCGAGAGCCGCGGCGACGTGATGGTGCGCCTCGTCCCCCGCTCGGCGCGCGCGCTCTCCTCCGACGAAGTGGCAGCCAAGCTGCGCGCGCGCATCGAGCGCGAGACTCCCGAGCTGCGCATCGAGTTCGTGCGCGTGCTCGAGGACGTCCTCAACGATTTGAGCGGCGCGCCTCACGCCATCGAGGTGAAGGTCTACGGCGACGATCCCGCCGTGCTCGCGCGGCTCGCGGGTGAGATCGCGACGCGCCTCGCGCCGATCGATGGCCTCGTCGATGTCTACGATGGCGTCCAGGGCGATGTGCCGACGCGCATCGTCCGCGTCGATCGCGAAGCCGCTCTCCGCGCGCGCGCGAGCAGCCAGGACGTCCTCGACCAGGTGTCCGCTGCGCTCCTCGGCGCACACGCGGGCGCGATTCGTCGCTTCGACCGACTCGTCGGGATTCGCGTGCGCTATCCCGACGCGCTCCGCTTCGATCCGAGCCGCCTCGCAGAGCTGCCGATCACGCTGCCGGCGCTCGGCACCGTGGTACCGCTCTCCGCGCTCGCCCGGTTCGAGAGCCCCCCCGCACCTGTCGAAGTGACGCGCGAAGACCTCCGCGGCGTGGTCGTCGTGAGCGGCGCGACCGAGGGACGCGACCTCGGCGCAGTGACGCGGGACGTACGCCGTGCGCTCGACGGCGTCGTCGTACCGCCTGGCTACCGCAAGGTCCTCGCCGGCCAGGCGGCCGCCCAAGCGAGTTCGTTTCGCGATCTCGGCGTGGTGGCGGGCTTCGGCCTGCTCCTCACGATGCTCGTGCTGGTCGCCCAGTTCCGGCGCTTCCGCCCAGCGATTGCCGTGCTGCTCACCACACCGTTCGCGATCGCTGGCGCGCTGATCACGCTGCTCGTCACCGGCACCGCGCTCGATGCCTCGTCGCTGATGGGGCTCGTCTTGCTGGTCGGGCTCGAAGTGAAAGCGGGCATCTTGCTGCTCGAGGTCGCGGAGCAGGAGTTCGCCGCCGGCCTTCCCTACGTCGAGGCGCTCGGGGTCGCGTGTGCGCGCCGCATACGACCGATCATGATGACCGCGACCGCGACGCTCGCCGGCGTGTTGCCGCTCGCGCTCGGCACTGGTGCCGGCGCCGAGATCCAGCGCCCGCTCGCGATCGCCGTGCTCGGCGGCATCGGCTTGTCGAAGTTCGTCGTGCTCCTGGCGCTGCCGGCACTCGCGGCCGGCCTTGAGCGCGGTCGTGTGCGCACCGCGAAAGCGACCCAATGAGCCCCATCCAAGACGTCGCGCTCGCCGCAGTCATGCTCGGGCTATTGCTGGCGCTGCTCGTGCCGCGCGCCGAAGCGCAATCCGCGCCGACGGCGCCGACCGAAGCTACGGCGCTCACCCTCAGCAACGTTCGCGCGCTCGCCACTGCGCGAGCCCCCGCAGTGGCGAGCGCGGCCGCGCAAGTCGCGATTGCGCGCAGCGACGCCGACGTCGCAGGCATGTTGCCCAACCCGCGCCTCGGCATCGGTGGCGGCGTGAACTACCTCGCAGTGCTCGACTTCTACGTACTCCTTCCGATCTTCGGTCAGCGTGAAACCGCAGAGGACGCCGCCGCAGCGCTCGCCGACGCGACTGACGCTGCGGTGCAAGCGACGCGCCTCGATGCGCGCCTCGCGGCGTCGATCGCCTGGATCGAGCTGTGGTCGCTCGGTGAAGAGGCGAGCATCGCCGCCGACGACGCCGCGCGCCGCGCGCACCTCGCCGAGGCGGCGCAGGTCCGCTTCGACCAGGGCGCCGGCCCGCGTCTCGATGTGCTGCGCAGCGACGCAGAATCGCGCCGCGCGGCGGCGGAACTCGCATCGATCGCCGATGCGCGCACCGCGTCGTCAGCGCGTCTCGAAGCGCTCGTCGGCGTCGCGCGTCCGGCCGGCACGACGATGACCGCCGGTGATCCGCTCGAGCAAGTGCCGCGCGCGCCGCTCGCCGCGGAGTTCGACGCGCTCATCGAGACACACCCAGTGAACGTGCGCGTGCGCGGCATGACCCACGCGGCGGACAGCGCGGTCGAGCGCGACCAGCGCGCGCGTTGGCCGCGCGTCGGCTTGTCGGTGTCCGACTGGGTCTCGCGGCAGACGGGTCTCCACGACGTGCGCGCGCTCGTCACCTTCGATGTGCCGCTCTTCGACGCGCCGCGCGTTCATCGCGTCGAGCGGGTACGCGACGCCGCGCGCACCGACGCCGAGGGCGCGCGCGTCACGCTGCGCGCCGCGCTCGTCGCCGCGCTCGCCGACGTCCGCCGTGCTGACGCGCGCTGCGTCGCGCATATCGACAGCGTGCTCCCCGCTGCGCGCGAGGTCGCGACGCTGTCCGCGGAGGCGTACGCCGAAGGCAGCATCGATCTGGCCGCCACGCTCGCCGCCGAGCAAGCGCGCTCCGACGCCGAACGCGCAGTGCTCCTATGCCGCGCCGAGCGTGCCCGTGCGCTCGCGCGCCTCGAGCACGCCTCGGGGCACACCGATTAACCGCGCGCGCGAATCGGCTCGACGGCAGCGGAGTTGCGCCGCGACGTCAATGCCGCGGTGCCTCGCGCGGCAGTCTGTTTCCCGCGCGCAGCGCGATACCCGTGCGTCATCTGCCTCAGTCACGCGTCGCAAACACGTATGTCGCAGTGGCGGCTGGGACCACGATCAGGAGTCCGAAGTCCCTTCCGCGCCGACACTCACCAGTAAATTGTCGTACCGATGGTGACGCGGGGACCGGCGGAGAAATTCGCAGTGGCGCCGCTCTCCTGGTTCACGAAGTCTGGTGTCGCGGTGTCGGTCGTTCGGCGGCGGAGAAAACCGCGGAGATCGGTGTTCAGCGCGACGTGCCGGCCGAGGCGCCACTCGACACCGAGACCAAGCTGTCCACCGACATATGCTGAGCGTTCGGTCGTGTAGTCGATGAAGATGACCTCGGGCGGGAAGCGCACCGAGGTATCCACTTCAGCGACGGTGAAGTCAGCCGCCGCGACGAAATAAAGCTGCAGCGCG
>Ga0209181_10005271_pt1 | contig 18671 bp, 24 predicted proteins | sample MAT05_FD_187208 | JGI IMG/M metagenome (GOLD analysis project Ga0209181, IMG submission 187208) | Freshwater microbial communities from Lake Fryxell liftoff mats and glacier meltwater in Antarctica - MAT-05 (SPAdes) (version 2) | ecosystem: Environmental > Aquatic > Freshwater > Ice > Liftoff...
ACCTTTCATAGGTAAATAATCCAAGTGATTTTAATAATGTACTCATGCTATTTTTTTTTAGATTGTGCAATGCCATATTTTCCAAAGTCAATCAGTTGCTTTGGCTTCATGTAACCTTGTGTGACGGTAATAATCTTGCCATTGGCATCGGTTATTATTAATGTTGGATATGCGTTAACTGAAAACTTTTCTGATAAAGCCGGTCCATCACCTTTTTCCATATCAATTGCAACATTTATAAAGTTGCTGTTAAAATATTCGCCGGCCTCTTTATCAGGAAAAGTATTTTTCTTTAAGAGTTTGCAAGGGCCACACCAGGAGGCATAGGCATCCAGAAAAATAAGCTTGTTTTGCTTTTTAGCTTCTGCCAAAGCCTTGTTCCAATCGGCTTCAATAAATTGAATGCCCTGTTCACTTTCTTTTTTTGGATTGTTTTCGGAGAGCTTATAAAATTTTGGTACAAAGGCAAAAACTAAAATTGCTGTTACAAGCAAGATACCAGATGTAAATAATTTCATGACGTTTTTATTTTATAGACAGTTTTTATTCATTTTCCTTACGGTCGATTTTTAAGTTAACATTTCCTTTACACATTTAAATGGACAAATTACGGTTTCTACTCCTGCACCGCCTAATGTATCTGGTCTGTTGCAATTATATTTCCAGTTTATAATTTTAATTATGCTTGTCATGAAAAAAATTGTCGATGTAATAATTTTTTATGAATTCGGCCTGCAAGTAAGTTTATAAGTTCAAAAAAAAATAACTTTCTAACTGGTAATTAAAATTTAAATTATTATAATTACAGGTATCAGCAGTTCGAAACGCAGTTCCATTTGCCAGCAACCAATTAATTAACTGAGTAATCTTTATTTCTTAATTTCGGTTAAATATTAAAACTTATGCGCCTACTTATTGTTGCATTATTTCTATCAGCCATTAATACAGCTACTGCTCAAAAAATTGATTCGTTATTTTTGGATGCAGCCATTACCAAATTGCAAAACTCAAAAGAATATACATTCAAAGTGGCCAACAGTATGCCGGAAGAAAAATATAGTTTCAAGCCAGTGCCGGATGAAATGAGCTTTGGCGAACAACTACTGCATATTGCAGCAAATTTAAATTGGTTGACTTCATCTTACATTACGAGCAGGAAAAGTCCTGTAACAAAGGAAGCAACCAAGGTTCAGAAAAAAGAAGAAATTTTAGCGGTATTAAACAAAACTTATGAATATGCCATTGGCGCATTAAAATTGTTTGAAGCCTCCCATTTAGCAGATACCGTTTCTTTTTTTGCAGGCCCCAAAACCAAGCTCCAGATTATTAATTTAATCAGCGATCACCAAACCCATCACCGGGCACAGATGATTGTGTATTTAAGATTGAACGGCATAAAACCACCGGACTATGTTGGCTGGTAGTAGCGTAGCAACTAGCTAACATCCGCCACCACTTTTAAAAAAATCTGACTCAGTTTTTTATCAGCTTTGCCGGCCACTGCAATGATCTCCGTAATGTCTACTGGTTGCAGGTTATCAGGGTCGCATTCATCCGTTATCACACTTACAGCAGCACAGGCCATTCCAATATGATTGGCAACAATCACTTCCGGCACCGTACTCATGCCAACCATGTCGGCACCTATTCCACGTAAAAAACGATATTCAGCTTTTGTTTCAAGGTTGGGCCCCATTACGGATACATACACCCCTTTTTTAATTTCAATGTTTAGTTCTCTACCTGCATCTAAAATAGATTGGCTTAGACGGGCATCATAAGGCTGGCTCATATCAACAAAACGGTTTCCAAATTCCGGGGAATTTAATCCCCGTAATGGGTTATCGGGCAACTGGTTTATATGGTCGTTAATCAAAACCAAATCTCCTTTTTTATATCCTGCATTCATGCCACCAGCCGCATTACTCAAAAAAAGATACTTTACGCCCAACGCACCAAGCACTCTTATGGGAAAGGTAATTTCCTGCATACTATAACCCTCGTAGTAGTGAAAGCGCCCTTGCAAAACGATTACTTTTTTTCCGTTAATATTACCCAATACCAGGTTGCCTTTATGAAATTCAACAGTCGCCTCAGGAAAATTTGGAATTTCCTGATAGGAAATCGACTTTATTACGTCTACATGGTTCAGGAACGACCCAAGGCCTGTTCCCAAAACAATTGCGGTATCAATATTGTTGAACTCGTAACTGGTAAGGTAACGGGTTGTTTCAGTTATTTTGCGTAAGATATCTTTCATAAAATAAAAAAGTGTTTAAATGAAAATAGTGATTTTAGATGAATGAGTGCTGGATTAAGAAGTTAGTTTCTCAGATATCAATGATTCATAACCACATTGTTTATATTTAGTTTTCACAGTAAAAATAAATCGCATAAAAATGTCAAATCACTATTACAATGCCGAAGACCTTAACAAGTTTGGCGATGTTGGTAAATACCAAAAAGAATTGGCCGATAAATTTTTTGGCTGGTATGGAGAAGTGTTTAAAGACAGTGCGCTGAGCGCCAAAGAAAAGTCTTTAATTGCCCTTGCCGTGGCACATGCCGTGCAATGCCCTTATTGCATTGATGCCTACAGCAGCGATGCGTATGAAAAAGGGTGGAGCGAAAGTCAACTGATGGAAGCCGTGCATGTAGCAGCAGCCATTAAAGGCGGAGCCGCATTGGTGCATGGTGTACAAATGATGAATAAGGTAAAAGAGATTGCGATGTAACCCCCTCCGCCCCCTGAAGGGGGAACCGATGAGAGTGTAGATATTATCGAAGTTTTATGTACCCAGCGTTAGTAATGCTATTAAACATCGTTGCGTCGCACACTTGTACAGAATAACATTATTGAACTTTTACCGACACGATTAAAATGAATACTGTACACCATTTAATTATTAAGTAACAATCTAAGTTTCCCGCCAGCTAGCGGGGACAGGGGCTTTTATGAAATCATTAAAATCACAACATAGCCCGCTGGCAGATGCCCACGAGCAACTCGAAATACTGGAGCATGGCGCAAATCATGATGATGCCTTCAGGCTAATCCCCTTTCAGCAAAAGCTGGAAGGCATTGGTTTGTATCCGCTGAAGCCAACACAATTGGAAATTTTCCAGATCAATGTTGGCAAGATGTGTAACCAGGTATGCAAACATTGCCATGTGGATGCCGGGCCCGACCGAAAAGAAATTATGACCAGGGAAACCATGCAGCAATGTTTGGATGTATTGAAAATAAATTCTTCCTTTAAAACAGTTGACCTAACCGGCGGCGCACCTGAGATGAATCCGGATTTTCGCTGGTTTATAGAAGAAATAAAAAAGGTAAACTCATCCATCAATATCATTGTGAGGTGTAATCTTACCATCATCCGCTCCAATAAAAAGTATTACGACCTGCCGGATTTTTTTAAGCAGCACAATATAGAAGTAGTTTCCTCCTTGCCATTTTATACAAAAGACAGAACAGACCGGCAAAGGGGTGATGGCGTGTTTGAAGATTCTATCAAAGCACTGCAAATGTTAAACGCCGTGGGGTATGGTGTGGCAGACCGTGGCTTAACACTCAATCTTGTTTACAATCCGGCAGGGGCTTTTCTACCGCCTTCACAAACATCTTTAGAAAAAGATTTTAAAGAATCTTTGCAAAAAGATTTTGGAATTGTATTTAATAATTTATTCGCCATTACCAATTTGCCCATCAGCCGCTATTTAGATTATTTATTGCAATCGGGTAATTACGAAAAATACATGGAGAAATTAATTACAGCATTTAACCCGGCTGCTGCTGCCAATGTGATGTGCCGCAATACCATTTCTGTTGGATGGGATGGCTTTATCTATGATTGTGATTTTAACCAAATGCTGGAATTAAAAGTGGATTGCAGCAGCAAACATATTGCTCAGTTTAACCTGCAGCAATTGGCAAACCGTTCAATAGTGGTAAACCAGCATTGCTATGGATGTACAGCTGGTGCCGGCAGCAGTTGTGGAGGTGCCGTAACAGCTTAAGTATGCAACCAGCCTTAATCATATTTGTCCGTAACCCAGTATTGGGAAAAGTCAAAACAAGAATTGCTGCTACCATTGGTGATGAAAAAGCTTTGGCAGTTTACAAACATTTGTTGCAACATACAAAGAACATTACAGAACATTTGCCGGTAACCAGATTTGTATTTTATGCAGATGAAATAGCAATTAATGATTTATGGAATGGGTATGAAAAATGTTTACAAAGCGGCAGTGATTTAGGCGAACGCATGAGCAATGCATTTGAATGTCTGTTTGAAAAAGGATTTACAAAAATTGTAATTATCGGCAGTGATTGTTATGAGCTGGATGAGCAAATGATATCAGGCAGTTTTTTAAAATTGAATGAATACGAGATTGTGATTGGCCCTGCAACAGATGGCGGATATTATTTACTGGGAATGCAATCTCCCTTTAAAAACCTGTTTGAAAATATTACCTGGAGCAGCGACAGTGTGTTGAATGAAAGCAAAAAACAAATTGAACAGCAGAATTTATCGCTTTTTTTATTGCCATTATTAAACGATGTGGATGAAGAAAAGGATATAACATTTGACTATTAAAATTATGCTTATTTACAAACAACAAAGGTGCTGCCATTAAACTATTGAACGGTTACGGGATTGACAAAAATGGAAAGTAGCAACGATCTCTAATGGCCAGAAAGGGCATCTTTGTTGTTGCCAATTATCTAACGTATAAGAAATTTAAAGCACTAGCACGGCTTGTATATCAATGTAAATTATAAAACTTATTTCAAATTCAAACAGGGTAACCTTACATTATTTTTATAGTTACAAGGTAGTGGTGAATATGGATAGTGATGTGCAAGTTTTGAGTTTTGTGCAGGTAGCGGGAGTTTGAACATTTGTATTTCTAAACCGCCACATCACCAATAAACTTAAGTAATTAGCAATCCTGGAAAACCTGACAATTAGAACATCAATCTATTATAAAATCTAAAAAATAAAAAAATGAAAATAGCAATATTCAGTATATACAGTTTTGACAGACCTTTTTTTGAAAATAATAAAAATAGCAATCACGAGCTTGTTTATTTTGAACAACAACTGTCCAGGGAAACCGCTTATTTGGCAAAAGACTTTGATGCTATTGCAATTTTCTCTTCTGACACGGCTAATGAAGAAGTATTAAAATTGTTACATTCTTATGGTGTAAAATATATTGCTTTGCGCTCTGTGGGTTACGACCATGTTGACGTACAGAAAGCTACAGAATTGAAAATAAAAGTCGCTAATGTTCCTGAATATTCACCTTTTGCCATTGCTGAACATACCGTAGCAATGATTTTAGCACTAAATAGAAAATTAATAATTGCTGACGACCGTGTTAAGCGACACGATTTTAGTTTGGGTGGTTTAACCGGATTTGATTTAAATGGTAAAACAGTCGGAATAATCGGAACTGGTAAAATAGGTTCCGTGTTAGCAAAAATATTACACGGCTTTGGATGTAAAATGCTTGGCTACGACAAAATTGAAAATAGCTCGCTAAAAACAAACTATGGATTGCACTATACTTCACTTGATGCGCTTTGTCAACAATCTGATATTATTAGCCTGAATCTTCCGTTAAATAAAGACACGAAATATTTAATAGACGAACAACAAATTTCGAGTATGAAAAATGGTGTAATGCTAATCAATACAGCAAGGGGAGGCATAGTTAATACCCAATCAGTAATTAAAGGTTTAAAAACTGGCAAAATTGGCTCCTTTGGAATGGATGTGTACGAGAATGAAAAAGGCACTTTTTTTTACGACCTAAGTCAAATTATCTTCAAAGATGATTTATTAGCTTTGCTTACAACATTTAGCAATGTATTAATAACAGCACATCAGGCCTTTTTAACAAATGAAGCCTTAGAAGGTATTACTAAAACAACAATGAATAATATAGACCAGTGGCAGAAAGAAGGGAAATCAATTAATGACATCAATTAAAATACATAATAATGAATTTACCAGAAACCACCGATGTTCAGCAAACTCAAAAGGGGCAATCAGTTTCGTTCAAACTCTTTCTAAGCATAAGTTTATCTATTCTGCAATCGGTAGGGATAAATAGATTTAATAGCACAAATTTTGTTGTTGATAATTGAATTTCAACCAATTTTAACTTTATTGCTATTCAAGCTTTTTCGTTTTAATTTAGTTGCTGCATTTGCTGCAGTTTTTATCTCAAATCCTACAATAAGCCCATTTCTTCTATTGTTAAGTTATAAAGTCGGGAACGCTTCACAAATTGGATATATTTTAGTTATTGGCTCTGCAGTAACTATTACCTTAACAGCCTTACCCGTTTATTTTATAACAAAATATACTATTGAATATAAACCTAGGTGAGCGCTTAAAAAATTAAACAACAAACCATCTTTAAAATGAATAACCTTACCCTGCTCCTATCATTTTCATGTTTACTTGCCGGAGTATTTATTTTCCGCAAGCTATGGCTTGGCGCACTGGTAGCCGTTTTGATAGCCCTTGCTTCAAAATTATTCTTTTCACCAGAGGTCAATTCCGTTTATCGTGAATTGTCAAATGCCATTATTGTTTGGGCGGAGCTAATTCTCTCCATATTTGGAGCCTACTTGTTTTATTATACGCTTGCTTATAATAAACATTTTACTCCTTTTACCGAAAGTGTTACCTCTATTTCTTCCCGAATTTCACTGGTGATCATACTCTGCTTTTTTATGGGGAGTTTTATGGAAGGCATTGCAGGTTTTGGCACACCGGCCTTGCTCATTGCCCCGCTAATGCTTGTAGTAGGATTTAAACCTTTGTCTGCCATTGCTTTACCTTTATCATCAAGCACAACTGCTGTTTTATTTGGGGCATTGGGTATACCGTTGAAAATTGGATTAGGCATTAATCAACCTGATGAAGTGGTTATAAAAACAATAATTTTAAATGCTTTACCTACATTGTTTATTCCTTTAGTACTTGGTTACCTTTTGTCTAAAACGGAGAAATTTAAAATTAACTGGAAAAAGGAGTGGAAGGCACTAGTAGGAGCTGGAATTTTTTTTTATATCCCTTTTTCAATTACGGCCCTATTTTCTATTGAATTCCCATCGGTAGTGGCAGGAATAACAGGACTGCTCTTGTTTGTTTTCGTATTTATACCTTCCAACGAAAAAATACCCATACGAATTTGGTGGATTACATTTTCACCCTATTTGTTTTTTATTATTTTGTTATTAATATGGAAATTTGTTTCCCAACACACACACTTTTCTTTATCTCCTGACCTTAAAAATATTTCGCTATTTCAGCCTGGCCTTGTTTTCATTATTGCCTCAATAGCTGTTATGTTTTTTTTAGATAAGAAAGATTTTGGAATACAGCTTTCCACCTTGCTAAAAGATTCACTTTATAAAATTCACCTTCCAGCCATCACTATATTATTGCTAATTTGTTTCACACAATTAATTGCAAAGTCACTTTCGGAGAATATAAGCTCGTTAACAGCTTCCATTAATCAATCATGGCAAATTGTTGTTCAGCCTGTTATCGGTATAATTGGCAGTTTTATTACAGGAAGTGCTACCATGAGTAACCTTCTTTTTGCAGGAAGTTTGAGTGGATTAACATTAACGCAGCAACCGCTGCTAACAGCAATGCTCCATACAGGAAGTGCTGTAGGCAATGCTATTTCTTTGCAAAATATCATCATGGTAAAATCGGTAGTGCCTGAAAATATTTCAGAATCAAGAATACTGAAATTTAACCTACTTGTTGTTGTACTTTATGTAGTGTTAGTTGTTTTATCAGCATTAATTTATATGAGCTGTGTAAATATTTAGTGATTCTGAAAACTCATAATGGATTGCAATCATTTCAGAAAACCCTCTTTTCATTAGTTCCATACCTTCCCATATTTTTCTAATCTCCCACTTAGGTTTACGACGAACGGTAATACAACTTTCAATAACTTGCCATTGAAAATCGGTGGAGAAATGATAAGTTTTTTGCATTTCCTATCATCCGCCGATTTTTATTCATAAAAAATCTTTTGTCCACTTATCTACAACGATACTAGCCGTAAACACTTTGAAATGCCGCCTAAAAATAAAGCGGCGTTTTTTGCGGGTAATAATCTTTGGCTGATTATTTGAAAGATTATATAAAACTTATCAAATGATCAAACTCACCAAATTATTTTATATACTCACCGGTTTAATTATTTACTTACCGGCACGCAGCAACACAATACATGCTGCTCCTTATTTCATTATTGACACTACAAAGCATTGGACGTTACCAACTTTTCCAAAATCACTTTCTTTCGCCGGGGAAAACGTGCCGTTTGAAAAACAGGATGTAAAAGAATACTTTGACCTCAATTATACGCAGATCTATTACCAGACCGGGGGCTTGCTGAATCTTATGAAACAATCTGCCAGATGGTTTCCGTTAATTGAAGAAAGGCTGAGAGCGAAAGGAATCCCCGATGATTTTAAATATGTATGCGTGGCAGAAAGCACCTTGCAAAATCTGATTTCAAAATCGGGCGCTACAGGTTTCTGGCAATTTATGAGCTTTACAGCACCGGGCTATGGCTTGCAGATGAACAGCAGCGTAGATGAAAGATACAATGTTTTAAAATCCACCGATGCAGCCTGCGCTTATTTCAAAACCGCCTATCACAAATTCAGCACCTGGACCGCAGCAGCAGCATCTTTTAATTGTGGTATGGGAAAATATAATGAAGAGGCTACTTTTCAGCAAACAAAAAATTATTATAATCTCTATTTGCCGGAAGAAACCAACAATTACATTTATCGCATTTTATCTTTCAAATACATATTTGAAAATGCAAAGACCTTAGGTTTTGAAATAGAAAACGAAAGGCTTTTTGCACCTCACAACACAAAAATATTGCGGGTAAATTATTCAATAAACAACCTTGCTCAGTTTGCTTTAAATAACGGTACTACTTATAAAGTTTTAAGAATTTTAAATCCCTGGTTGAGGGGGAAAAGCCTTATAACCGGGGGTAAGACCTATGAAATTCTTTTGCCGGCACTGTGATGTTTTATTTTTTTTGCAAAGGGAAGCTTTTTTACGGCCATGAAAAATTCGGCAGTTATTTCATTAACGTAGAAAACACAAATGGATTTAATTTTTCCGTGTGGGCGCCCAATGCTGCTGCTGCCTGTGTAACAAGGGAATTCAACGGCTGGATAAAGAATCTGCACCGGCTGTATGTCCGCTTGGATAAACCCCGTATTTGGGAAGGATTTATACCACGCTTTCAATTCATATTTTATAGTTAAATTCGTGATGAGGGTTCTAAATAAAATACAGGTTAGCGTTTCAGGTTATTTTTTGGCTGAAGAAATAGTGAGCTATTTTGAGGTAAAAAAGTGGTCTTACATGCTTAGATGTGAAGTAGTTGGAAGCCGCAATAGATTGTCAACTGCAAAATCTGGGATCAGGTGCAAAGCCATTTATGGGCAGATGTAGAGGATGGCATTCGTTATTTTGAAATGATGGCAGGCAAAGCTCCTGAAGGCTCTTCTCCAAAAATTCAGGATGATCTTAACCTAAATAAAGACGCAACATGGCATACTAAAAAAGGGGAAGAAGAAAAATTAAGACACGATTAGTTGCACACCCAATTTTTTTTATTTAACCAATATATTTTAAAACATGCAAAAATCTTTAGTACAACCTTTATCAACCGTTAGCAACCCCGAGTTGGAAGAGTTGGTGCAATTCTTTAATGAAACACTTGGCTTTTGCCCAAACAGTGTGCTCACCATGCAGCGCAGACCAGCTATTGCAAAGGCTTTCGTAAATCTTAATATGGCCGTCATGAAAAATGAAGGCAGGGTAACCAGTTCACTAAAGCGGTTAATCGGTTATCTATCCAGCTATACCGCAGGTTGCATGTATTGCCAGGCGCACACTATCCGTGCCGCTGACCGTTACGGAGCCGATGAGCTTAAACTGAATAATATTTGGGAATATAAAAATCACCCAGCCTTCAATGATGCCGAAAGAGTGGCGTTCGATTTCGCTATTGCTGCCAGCATTATTCCAAATGCTGTTACAGATGAAATTGCAGCTAATCTTCGAATGCATTGGGATGATGGAGAAATTGTAGAAATCTTAGGGGTTGTTAGCTTGTTTGGATTCCTTAATCGTTGGAACGATTCTATGGGTACCCAACTGGAAGATGAAGCACTACAATCAGGAAAAACTTACCTGGAAAAGAATGGATGGACTGCCGGAAAACATAATTATGAATAGCACAAAATGGATATGATACACACTATTTTCGATAAGGTTGGCATCCCAATATTAGTACTAATTAATTTGCTACTCTTTTTGCTGGAAACAAAATTTCAATTGCGAAAAAGGGTTCAGAAAAAATTTTCAAGAACAGTTATAAATACAGTAGTATCTATACCTGCATTCGGATTATTACGATTTGCTTTTTTACCAATCATAGTTTGGCTTGCGTTTAAAAATCAGGACTGGCAAATAGGTTTAAATTACTTTGACAATTTGCCTTTATGGCTAATGTCAATTATTGCTTTTTTAATACTGGATTATGGAAACTATCTATGGCATATTCTAAATCATAAGATTCCCTTTTTATGGCGCTTTCATTTAGTGCATCATACAGATTTGGATATGGATATTACCACTGCATTCCGTTTTCATTTTGGAGAGATGATTGGCTCTGTCATCTTCAGGGGTGCTGTTATTTTGCTGAGCGGTGCTTCACCAATGTTGGTTTTGGTGTATGAAATAATTTTTGAAGCAGCCACGCAGTTTCATCACAGCAACTGGAAGTTACCATTGGCATTTGAAAGAATATTAAATAAGCTAATTGTTACACCAAGAATGCATGGCATTCATCATTCGGTGGTAAAACAAGAAACAGATTCCAACTACTCCGTAATATTTTCCTTTTGGGACAGGTTACATCAAACTGTCAGTCTCAAAGATCTTAACGAAGAAGTAATTATTGGTGTTCCCGCCTACAATAAGCCCGAAGAAATGACGATTGGGTTTTTATTAAAACTTCCATTTACCAAAATCCGAAGTTGGAAAAAACAGGATTAAAAAGATCCTCCCGGAATTTATTATGGGGAGATAATCGTGAACAAGGGATAAATTAGTGAACAATTTTTTTTATGAACCAGGCAGAGTTTTTTCATTCGATAGCTATCGGATTTAGCTTCATTGGCAAATATGATTTTGTTATTAATCCTTTTTGGTAAAAGGATTGATTATTATCCCGTTTGATATCGTATATGCGTCAAGCTATGGATATTATCCCTCCTTTTTCTACATAAAATTAACGTTGAAAAAAATTATGCAACTATATTTACGCCAGCGGCGCAACCTGTTTGTAGCTTCGCAAATCCGTAAATAAAAACCTGCGCCAGCGGCGCAGCCTGTTAATTTAAGAAATGTATAAATACGCAAGGTTGCCCCGCTGGGGCAAATGCGGTTTATGTTGTACTTTTCTACAAACAGGTTACGCCGCTGGCGTAAAAATATTAATACTGAAAACCCTTTAAACCTTTTCCAGCTATATGTTGTAGCTATTTAATTAAAAAATTAGCTTGACGCCAATGCGATTGATATCGTAATACATTTTATCAATGAGGAGCAAAATACCAACTCAGTAATTTATCCCTTGAGCAGTATAGTTAACCTACCTTGGATTTGTCCTTTATTTTTTTAATCGTTGAATACACACCATAGGCAACCATTGCCGCTATAAAAATATAAACCCAAACTGGAATGTTTTTGCCAACAATAATCAGGTACAGATAGGCGGATATAAAACATAACCCTGTTAGCAATACAGGAATTACAAAAGGTTTTTTGTTGCGTATACTTTTCACCGTCCAGCCCAGGCAAAGAAAAAATAGCGGGATGGCCCCAATATAAATGCCGCCAAATATGTATGGATTAACGCCATACTTTGTACCAAGGCTTAAAAACCATTCTTTAAAAATTTCCCACCATTCCATACTGTTATTTTTTAGTTTATAATCTTATACAAACCGGTAAAGGAATTTCAATAATTTTTTTATAGTGCCAGTTAACTGCTTCTCTTTATGTTTTACAATGATCATTTGATTAATCCTTGAGGCAACCGGATACGGGTAAATTTTATTGAAAATATCATTTATCCCAAGACCCTTTGTCGTGGCAAGAATTAATTCCTGTACCAACTCGCCGGCATTGGGTGCAATCATACTTCCACCCAATATTTTTTCTTTTTTAAATAATCCGCCTTTGCTGGTGTACAACACTAATTTGCCATATTGATAACTGTCAACCACGGCCCGGTCATCGTCTTCAAAGTTCATCGCCAGCTTTTCAAAGGAAATATTTCTTTTCAATAATGCAGCTTCACTCAATCCAAATGTGGCTACTTCCGGACTGGTAAATGTTACCCACGACATGTAATCGTTGTTTAATTTCTTTTTAAATGGAGAAAAGAAATTATTCAGCAACAACCTTGCTTGTTGTTCAGCAGCGTGGGAAAACATCAACGATCCTGAAGCATCACCGCAGGTATACACGTGTTTGTTGGTAGTTTGTAAATATTGATTTACTACAATTTTTTCCTCCTTTATTTGTATCCCTGCCTGTTCAAGTCCTAAACCTTTTACGGTAATTTCCCTTCCTACGGCAACAAAGATTGCATCAAAACTTTGTTTAAAATTGTTTCCATCTTTTTGTTGAATGATGGCCTCAGTGGCACTGGTAAATTCTTTTACTTCAGCATTTAAATGAAAAGTAATGCCTTCTGCTTTTAATTGTTTCATTAGAATGCTACCCATTTCGGTTGCATCATGGGGAAGAATATTTTCGCCCCGGTGAACGATGGTAACCTCAATGCCTAAGCGATTGAGGGCCTGACCAATTTCAATACCGATAGGGCCGCCACCAACAACCAGCATTCTTTCCGGCATATCGTTAAGCTCAAAAATATTTTCATTATTGAACTGTCGTACTTTTTCAATTCCAGGAACATGTAAAGCTGCAGGGCGTGAGCCGGTGGCCAGTACTATTTTTTTTGCAGTATATATTTCATCTCCCACTTTGATGGCGGAGGTTGAAATAAAATGAGCTGTTCCTAAAACTACCGCCAGCCCTTCCTTTCTAAAATAATCTGCATTTTCATGCCTGCGTATGATGGCTTGTTTCGACAACACGTATTCAATGGCTTTATTAAAATCAGGCTTGCCGGAAATGGTATAACCAAAAAGTTCTCCTTGTTTTGCCTGGTGCATTAACCGTGATACATGTATCAGGGCTTTACTGGGCACACATCCGTCATTCAGGCAATCGCCGCCAATGTGTTCATCGCTTCTATCAATCAACAGCGTTTTAAGGCCAACCTTTGCCATAAAAAGTGAAACGCTCAGGCCGCCAGATCCTGCGCCTATCACAATAATATCGTACTTCATTTCTTTCATGCTTCCATATTTAATCACCTTTTAGAAACTCCTCATGATGACCTGATAAGTTTTTTATAAATACTCACCAGCTTTTGCTGCGAAGCACCCAACACATACGCAAAATAGATGTAGAAAAAAATCCCCTGCATTCTGTAAATGCCATTCACCCTGTATTTACGGGCAGAGGTGGTTACATAATCTGCAATCACTGCAAACCTTCCTTGCGCACGAATGCGGTGAATAATTTCCTGGTCTTCCATAATAATTAAATCTTCCCTAAAACAGCCGATGGTTTCAAAAACTGATTTATTTACAAATAAACTCTGGTCGCCAAAACGAACGGCATTTACATTAAAGCGTGTAAACCATGCATTGGCCTTTAAAAACCAATGATCATCATCAAATCGCAACCGATAACAACCTGCAACATTGCCGGCATTTATACTATCCAAAATATCTTCAACAAACCCTGTCGGCGGTATTGAATCGGCATGAAGAAAATAGAGAATATTTCCAGTGGCACTTTTTGCGCCAGCATTCATTTGTCTTCCTCTCCCAGCCTGTTCACTTAGTACAACTTTTGCGCCATACAAATTTGCAATTTGCACCGTATCATCTGTACTCTTTCCATCACTCACAATTATTTCCGCAATATGCGCTTTACCAGGAATAGCGTTGAGGTAGTGGAGCAATACCGGTAATTGTGCGGCTTCATTTTTTACGGGAATGATAATGCTTATAGTAGAAGACATAAATTTTTTTGTTTTGGTACTATTTTCTACTCTTCAAATTTAGCCAGTTCAGCAGCCCAGTCATACGGCTTAAATTTTATGTAATAACCATCCACATCCTTTTGTAGCTTTTCTTGAAGAATTTTTCGTATCCCTTTTTTGCCACCAAAGTCGGCAATAAACCAACTCATTATTTTTGTAACCCTCACTTGCTTTTTAGCATCATCAAATGTTGTTTCTGAATGTAGGAACGATTTTGCAGCAATGTCTAATTGTGTATTAATATTTTCATAGGTGTAAAAAGCAATGGGCGGGCAGCTTTTCGCCCCGCAGTTCAATGCAAAATGTATACGATAATCAATTGCAGCAACTGCCAGTTGCTTAATAAGCTTACCAGGAAAGAGTTTTGGTAAATATCCTTTGCTTAATTTCCAGCGGTACTTCCTTAAGATACCGTGTTCAATATCATCCAAACTAAATTTGATGCCGGCAATGGGTATTAATTTACCGGTAAATATTCCAGGCTTCTTCTTTTTCTCCCGGGTGGCTAAAATCTGAAACCACGCATTGTATATATTTATCCAGAATGTTTTAATGGCATCATCATCATTCAACCCATTTATCAATCTTTCCATTTCAATGGTTGCCAGTTCCTTTTCCAACATAATTGTTGGTTCTTCTGTTTTAACACTATACAGCAACTGTTCTGACAGCTTAATCAATGCAGTATCGGGCATGGCTTCAGTATTATTTTTTTGAATGGGCACAGCGGCCATTAACCCAAAGGAAACACAAAAAAGTCCTATCAATACTACCCATTTTGTTAGATTTGAAAATGGTTCGTTAACAGTATTATGCATAGTAGCAATCAGGTATTTAGATGACAAGTTGTATTGACGGTAAAATTACCTATACCTGACAGAAACATGCGTGTTATTTTATTATTCTTTTAAGATTGAAGCAAAGCAATTAGACATCTTATAAATGGAAATAAAATCTCCCGTTTTTTGTCAGACAAGCCTGGTAAGTGGTAGAACTTACTGCATAAAAGTTATCTTTGCAACTATTTTACAAACTGAATTTTTAACACTAATCTACATGACGTGTTAAGCGTTAGTTGCAAATATGTGATCTGCCAGTTTGTAAGAAGTGCGAGAAAAACACCTGGAAACCCGGAAGATATTTTGTACATGAATGCCGGTGAATATGTTGAAAAAGGCACACGAAAAATTATATGCCGAAAAGATATCAACAATATAATTTCAATATACCGGGAAAGAAAAAAAGCAGAAATTTTCAGCATCCTGCTTCGCTTGAACTTATAGCTAAAACCAATACATCTTTAATACCTGAAGCTATTTAAATACTTTTGAAAAGCACGAAACGTCCGACTATGCAGACATATCCAGGCTCTTTGAAGGTTGAAAAAAATGAAGGATGTACTCACAGTTTTTTGTAAAGAATTAAATATTACAATACCATTTTAATTACAGTCATGAAACAACAATATGCCATTCAACTATATGAAAACAAAAAAGTGAGAACGTTATGGGATGCCGGGCAGAAAATAAGGCACATCTCAATTATTGATGTAATAGAAGTACTAACCAATGCGGATCGTTCAAGAAAATATTGGAGTGATTTAGAGGCCAAATTAAAAGAGGAAGGAAGCGAACTGTCCGAATATATTGGACAGTTTAAAATGCAAGCCCCGCCTTGTAAAATGTGACTGATTGATGTTGCCGACCATACAATGGTTTAGGTTAATACAATCTATCCCGTTGCCCAAAGCAGCCCCATTTAACTTATTGCTGGCTCACGCAGCCATGGGCGAAGGTAAGATATCAAAAAGATTGAAAGAAGTATTTCAATTTTTAGCCCAGGCAAAGCCCGCCAAATGAACTCTTCAATTGGTTTTATAAATCCTAAACCATATTGAAGGTTAAAATTGGATCTTTTTAAAATTAAAAAACTACCGTGATCATTATTGTAATGGGTTTACCGGGTTCAGGAAAAAGTTTCTTCGCTGCCCAATTAGCAGTCAAGCTGAAAGCCTATTATATCAACAGTGATCAGGAACGAAAGAAACTACTCGCCATTCGGACCTATACTGAAAAAGAAAAAGCATTTGTGTATGATGCACTCCTCGAAAAAATGAAAGTGTTCATCAAAGAAGACAAAAATCTGGTATTAGATGCTACTTTTTATAAACATGAAATCAGGCAGCAATTTACAGACGAAGCTAAAGGCAAAACCTCCCTGTTTTTTATAGAAGTAAAAGCGAGTGAAGCCATTGTAAGGGAAAGATTAAAAAAGATACGTCCGGACAGTGATGCCGATATTGAGGTATATAAAAAAATAAAAAAGCAATGGGAACCATTGGAAGAAAAGCATTTGATGGTACGATCAAGAAATGACAACATAAAGGAAATGCTAACAAAAGCATTGATTCACCTTCAATTAAAAAAATGACAAAAAATCAAATTGATCAACTGATACTGGAAGGCCAATTTCCGGGTAACACTGGCAGGCCTGTTTTAGTAGAAACGCATATTTCATGGGTGGCTATCGGTGATCAGTTTACCTATAAAATCAAGCGCCCCATTCAATATTCTTTTCTTGATTTTTCTACGCTGGAAAAACGAAAATACTTTTGCGAAAGAGAGGTGGAATTAAACAAACGTCTCACCGATCATATCTACTTGGATGTGCAACCCGTAATAGAATTAGAGGCAAAGTTTTACATTGGAGGCAAAGAAGGTAACATCATAGATTATGCAGTAAAAATGCACACTGTAGACAGGAGCAAACAAATGGATATCTTGTTAGCAAATAATAAAGTGACCCAAAGCGACATTAAAAACCTGGCAGAAAAAATAGCCACCTTTCATAAAACAACCACCATCCTTTACCAAAAAGACTTTCTGGATATTCAACTAAAATTCAATGATCTGGAAGCAGAAAATAATTATCTATCGGAACAGGTAACGATGGAAGACCGTGAAATAATCAGCCATGCCATCGCTGTATCCGATGCATTTATTAAAAAGCATACGCCCCTTTTGGCCGCCCGTTTAAAAGCTGGTTTTTTCAGGGATTGCCATGGAGATTTACACTCGAGAAATATTTTTTTACTGGCAACTCCACTGCCGTTTGATTGTATAGAATTCAATGACGATTTTCGCCAGATTGATGTGCTGAACGAGATCGCATTTTTATGTATGGATCTTGATTCTTTTGGAAGGTCTGACCTGTCGGAATTATTTCTTCAACACTACAATGAGCTGTTCCCCGCAATGCAAACGCCGGAAGAAAAATTACTGTTCATTTATTACAAAAGTTACCGTGCCAATATTCGTGCAAAGGTAAACAGCCTGCGGGCAAGAAGCGCCGGCAAGGAGACAGAGAGAACAAACGCCCTTGCTGAATCCGTTAAATACCTTCGGTTGATGAACAGTTATATTGAAATGCTGGAGAAGGCGAATTAAGGTAAATTCTGGTAAGGTGAAGGATGATCCGATAGCTATCGGATGGTGAATTGTAAATAGTGAATGGTGAATTTTACCACCTGATACCTAACAGGGCACAAATCGGTCACTCATTTTATTCTTACTAAAGATTTACTTTATTACCCGCTAAACAATTGATAAACAATTGTAGTTATTATTTAGGAAATATTTGGAAAGCAAATGAAAAATAAAAACAATGAACCTATTCTACTTAACCTTCATTCAACTGTGTATGTTTTCTGCAATTCATTCGTCCGATAGTAATTACCGGCAGGTACTCATTTTTGGCAAAAGCCAACACCCTGCATTGGTTGAGCAACAATTAAAATTATTAAACAAAGACAGCAATGCGCTCAAGGAAAGAGATATAAAAATTATTGTGGTGGAGAAAGAAAGTAAATTATGGAAGCAATACAAAATACAATCGTCAGATTTCACTGTACTGCTCATTGGCAAAGATGGATTTGAAAAACACCGTACGCTCCAGTTGCTGCAAACCAACGAATTGTTTGGTATGATAGATGCCATGCCAATGCGGCAAAGCGAGATGCGGAGAAAGAATTAAACCTTGCAAATTTCTACATCTGCAGCCAGCAATCATATATGTGGAAGAGCAACAGACGTTGAACGAACTTCAAGGATTGCTTTTACTATCATTAACAAATGAAAGCTGTAAATGGCAGGAATGAAAAACAAAATCGATCGTGAAAAAAAAGCGCTTTTATGGTGTACACTTCCCTCCCAGGCATCAATACATCAACCGGCTAAATGGAATGCCCACATTGACGCCAATGGCCGTTTTATTACCCTCTTTTTTATCAATAGCTATTTTTTTAGTCATATCAAAAAACAATAACTGGAACTCTATGTTAACGGCAGGCGTTTTTTTACTATTGATCAAAACAATTGGAATTCCCAGCCTTCCATTCA
>Ga0209181_10005274_pt1 | contig 18663 bp, 15 predicted proteins | sample MAT05_FD_187208 | JGI IMG/M metagenome (GOLD analysis project Ga0209181, IMG submission 187208) | Freshwater microbial communities from Lake Fryxell liftoff mats and glacier meltwater in Antarctica - MAT-05 (SPAdes) (version 2) | ecosystem: Environmental > Aquatic > Freshwater > Ice > Liftoff...
CGTATGGCAAAAAGCATTTCAAGGCGGCTGTATAGTTACGCTTGATTAATTTCCAAAACTCTTTTTGATCCAGTTCCGGCTGGGACAACATCCGCGTGATATGGTCGTGGCTCATTGATTCGCCCAACACCTCACTCAGTCCAACCGCACTCACTTGACCTCGATTTGCTAAAAGATAATCTGTGTACAATTCAAATGCTGCCGCTTTTCGCATCCTTTCTGCTTTTTTAGACTACAAATGTCGACATGTCAAAGAACTTTATTTACAAAATTTTTAGGGGTGCGTAATGTCAATTATTAAATCAAAACCCATAATACTGGACATTATCTGAACACAGAGGCACAGAGGTATTTTTTAAGGCGTTGATTTTCAACAAAATAAAAACTCTGTGCCTCTGTGCCTCTGTGTTCAATCAAAAATGTCCAGTGGTATGATCAAAACACCTCTTCCAACACTACATGTCAGATAGCACACCTGAACTCAAACGCTCACTGGGTCTGCTCGATGGAGCCATGCTGGTAGCAGGCTCAATGATTGGCTCCGGGATTTTTATTGTCAGTGCAGACTGTGCCCGCATGGTCGGCTCCACCGGGTGGCTGTTGGTGCTTTGGCTGTTGACCGGCCTGATTACAGTGATGGCCGCCCTGAGTTACGGCGAGTTGGCAGGTATGATGCCCAAAGCAGGCGGACAGTTTATCTACATCGAGCGGGCCTGGGGTCAGTTGCCTGCATTTCTATATGGCTGGACGGTTTTTACGGTGATACAGACCGGGGTCATTGCTGCCGTCGCGGTGGCTTTTGTGAAATACGCCGCCCATTTTTTTCCATTTTTAAGTCCTGAAAACATCCTGTTTGCAGCAGGCCGGGTGAAGATCTCGTTCGGACAATTGGTTGCTATCGGCATCATTGCTTTTCTGACCTGGCTCAACAGCCAGGGTGTCCGGAATGGCAAAATCGTCCAGTTGGTTTTTACCTCCACCAAATTGCTGGCATTGCTGGCACTTATCGTGGTGGGTATAGTGGTGGGTTTGCGAAGCGACGTGTTTAGTCAAAATATGAATGGTTTTTGGGATGCCTCCCAACTCACCAAAACCGATGACGGTACATGGATTTCGACACCACTTGCGGGACTGGCGCTGATCATGGCCCTTGGAACTGCGATCATCGGCCCACTTTTTTCTTCCGACTCCTGGAACAACGTAACTTTCATCGCCGGGGAAATGAAAAATCCGCGCCGCAATATTGGCCTGAGCCTGCTGCTCGGTACCAGTGTCGTGACCGGTCTTTATCTGCTGGCCAACATAGCTTACCTGACCTTGCTCCCGCTCAAGGGCGACCCGACAGCGACTGACATCCTGGGACAAGGGATTCAATTCGCTGGCGGCGGCTCCGACCGGGTCGGTACGGCAGCGGCTTCCATGATCTTCGGTGATATGTCCGCCGCACTGATGGCCGGGCTGGTGATGATCTCCACGTTCGGATGTGTCAACGGTTTGGTGTTGAGCGGTGCGCGGGTGTACTATGCTATGGCGCAGGAGGGGCTTTTTTTCAAAAAAGCGGCTACGCTCAATCAACAGAGCGTACCGGGTTATGCGCTCTTCATTCAAGCGGTCTGGGCGAGTGTGCTTTGTTTGTCAGGCTCTTACGGCGACTTGCTGGACTACGCTACGTTTGCTTCATTGATTTTTTATGCGGTCACCATCGCCGGCATTTTTATCCTGCGCCGCCGCGAGCCGGATGCGGAACGGCCCTATCGAGCGGTCGGCTATCCCATCGTACCGATGCTGTATATTCTGCTGGCTGTGGCAATCTGTGTGATTCTCCTGATCACCAAACCGCAGAATACCTGGGCAGGCGTATTCATTGTGTTGCTGGGGGTGCCGGTGTATTATTGGCAGAAGCGGAGGAAAAGCGCATAGGAACGCGGCACCAATAACTTAGTCATTTGATGTCACCCTTTGTTCCATCATACGTCCGCTATTTTTCTTTAAATAGCCCCACTATTCGCAGAAAAATAGTGTTGTCTGATGAAAAAATGGTTGACCTAAAATGACTAAGTTATTGGTGCCGCGTTCCATAAAAAAGCCGCCCAGAATTTCTCCCAAGCGGCTCTCAAAACTATTTTCTTAAGATTCATTTTCTTCATTCACATGTCCCCCCAAGCAGATCAAATTGATCTGGCACCACTTCTACCACCTGCATTCCGTACGTGAGCGCGAGGCTTTCCAGTACTTTTCTGATCGACTGGTTCGTAAGGGGTGCGGTATGCAGGCAATTCTGTAAGGCCGGATTTCGCAAGGTGATTTTCACCTTGTAGTATTGTTCCAGGTCGGTGGTCACTTGCGAGAGCGGTGTGCGCACGAATTCAAGTCCGCCTGTTTGCCAGGCCAATTCGTTGAGCGTAATATTTTGACTGACAACAATTTGAGGGTTATTCAAGTCGAAAGTGGCTTTTTGCCTCGCAGTCAGCACAACTCCTTCCCGTTTTGATTGAGGAGAAAACTGCACCCGCCCGGAACGGACCGCGACTGTGATACGGCCAGGGGCAAGGCCCACACCAAATGCTGTCCCCAGCACACGCACCAAATCACCGTCGGGTGTTTCCACGACAAAAGGTTGCGCCGCATTATGTGCCACTTCGAAATAGGCTTCACCTGCGGTCAGTTTCACGCGACGTTCTGCATTTTGAAACTGCTTGGGATATTCCAGCGTAGCATTGCGGCGAAGCCATACCATGGAACCATCAGGCAGTTCTACCCGCTGTTTTTCTGCATTGGTAACAGTTGCTGTCAGCAAAGCAACAGGTGTGGTAGAAAGATTGCGCCATCCCCATACAGAAGCAACCATCACAATCAGCACGGCTGCAGCGCGAAGCAGTAAGCGACCCAGGCGGACGGTAAATAAGGGATTCGAAGTTACTACAGGTTCAGCATTGCGGATACGCGCCTCTATGTTTTGGAAGTCAGCCGTCAAGTCGGGTGAAAAAGTTTTCTGGTACGTCCCAGTTCTTTCCCACACTTGCTGAATTTCTGCGGCCAGTCGCTCATGATCAGGCGATTGCCGAAGCCATTCGTCCAGCAACACGGATTCATCCGGACTAATTTCGCCGGAGAATTGTTTGCTCAGTAGTAGGATACAGTCGTCGTTCGTATTCACGGATAGGATTGGTTGGTCAGTTATCTCAATTAGATTTTTGACGAAGTTTATGACAATGGTCGGTCTTCATCCGACAATCAAGTTCTGCCTGTAAGACAATTCCGCTTACAACAGCCCCTATGCTTCCCACCAGTATTTTGCGATTGAAATGACAGTCAGCGACAAATAACCATGATCCAGAAGGGCTTCCCGAAGTATTTTCATTGCTTTCGTGATTTGGTTCTCGATGGTCTTCACTGAGATATCGAGCCGTCCGGCGATTTCGCGATGCGAGAGTTGTTCGAAGCGGCTCAATGAAAACACCAGGCGGCATTTTTCCGGCAACGTCTCGATAGCAGCATGCAGGGCCTTTTCAAGCGATTCTTGCACTTCTTGCTGGGCAATATCACGGGGGGACGTATCGGCAGTATTGGCAATCTGGTCGGGCTCTTCAAACCTGATGCGTTTGCTGGTTTTGATGTAATTCAGCGCACGATTGATGGCGGAACGGCGAAGGTAGGCGCGAAGCGATGTGTGAATATCAATCTCGGTATGCTTGCGCCAGAGTTCGACAAAAACTTCCTGAACCAGGTCCTTGCAAGTATCTTCATCAGGAATGATTCGATAGACATCTCCGAGCAGGAGCGAATAATGTTGATCAAATATACGTCGCAGCGCTCCACTGTCGCCTGTGCGAAGTGCAGACAAAAGTTGCTGTTCGGAACTGTCAGCGAGCGGACGGATCATTACCAAGGGTATTTTTCAAAAAATTTAATGAAAAATTTTTATTCGGCAAAGGTGGAAAAAAATAAAAGGCTACCAAACCTTTTTGCTTAATTTGTAGTTTTCTTGAAACAACATTTTACCAATGAGGCTTTTTGACTAAATAAGACCTTTGGAAACAGCCGGACAAAAAATATTTCTTCTCCACCAAAATAGGGGCTTGGCACCTTGTGTTTGTCTCATGTTCAGAATTGCGACCGAACTAATATACAAACTGCCTGCACATGGACACAAGAAATGCTTTACCCGTGTTAGAATCCAGCCCGCTTTTTGCGGTCCTGACCCTTGAAGAAAAAATGATGCTCCAAAAATCTGCCAGCATCAATACATACGCCAAACATCAAGTATTGTATAAACCTGGACAATTCGCCACGAAGGTATATCTCCTGTTAAAAGGAGTGATCAAAGTGGCCGTTCATGCTGAAAAAAAAGATATAATAAAATATGTGGTGCGCTCAGGCAGCCTTTTTGGCGAATCTTGCCTCACTGGAGATGTACAGCGCCGTGATTTCGCTTATGTGATGGATGATTTCGCTGAGGTGCTAGAAATGGACGCAGCAGCAGTGTTGATGGTGATGAAATGTAATTTTGGATTTGCTCAATCCTTGTTACACATTTTGGGCGAACGTTTGCGTTACACAGAGACGCAATTGGAAAAAGTGGTGCTGAAAGACTCGAAAAGTCGAATTCTGGAATATCTGCACCAAATGGGCATGGAGCAGGGTAAGCGCATCGGCTTTGAAACGTTGGTAAAGCACAATATGACCCACCAGGATATTGCCGATCTTACCGGGACCAGCCGCCAGATGGTAACTGCCGTGCTCAATCAGTTAAAACGTTCCAATGTGTTGTATTTCAATCGCAAAAAGATTCTGTTCCGCGATTTGAATGCCTTGCCGCTGGGATCTTGATTTAAGAAACAGTTTTGCTTCATACAATAGAATGGGTTTTGTTCTGGCGGCGTGCAACGGCACGCCGCTTTTTTTTTCGCCTGAACGCTCCCTGCATTTGTTTCTCACCTTGTCGTAATTTTGTATCCACAACTTTTCACCATTCACCCGAACTTGCATATGCGTTTCCTATACCTCGCGCTCATCACCTTCTTTTACAATTTTTTATCGGCGCAAGAAATTGAGCTGCCCCGTTTCACAACGGAGCAAGAAGAGCAACAATTGTGGCTGAATGGCTTTGATTCGCCGCCACAATACGGGATCACCAATCCGCCTGCGAAACCGGTACGAACGATGGCGGAATGGGAGGAACTACAAGCATTGGTCATCACCTGGAATGGACAGTCCACCATTCTGGCGGAAATCGTGCGGGCAGCACGACTGGAATGCAACGTGATTATTTGTTGCGCATCGCAGCAAGTGGTGGATGCCGCTAAAACTACTCTGACGCAAAAAAACATAGATTTCAGCAGTAAAGTTGATTTTGTCATTGTACCGAACAATTCAATCTGGGTGCGCGACTACGGCCCCAACTGTGTGTATGCCAATGATATAGACTCTCTGTACCTGGTGGACTGGGTTTATAACCGCCCACGCCCGCTGGATGATGTGCTGCCCGCAAAAATTGCAGAACACCTGGGCTTACCCCTCTATACTACAACTGTCAAGCCTTATGATCTGGTGAATACCGGCGGCAACTTCATGAGCGATGGTGCTGGTACGGCCTTCGCTTCTGACCTGATACTCAATGAAAACGAACCCAATAACCCTTATGGGGTCAGTGCCAAAACCGAGGCCGAGATCAATACCGTTTTAAAAGATTTCATGGGCATTGAACGATACATCAAAATGCCGAAGTTGCCTTACGATGTGATCCACCACATTGACATGCACATGAAACTTTTGGATGAAGAAACACTGCTGGTAGGACAGTACCCGGAAGGAGTATCTGATGGGCCGCAAATCGAGGCGAATATCCAATACGTGCTGTCTAACTTCCAATCAACCTTTGGTACTCCGTACAAAGTAGCCCGCATTCTGATGCCGCCAGGTTCTAACGGCACATATCCGAGTAATAATGGGCCATACCGCACTTATGCCAACGCGGTTTTTGTGAATAAAACGGTGCTTGTTCCTTTTTATCAGCAGAAATATGACTCAACCGCACAGCGGATCTGGGAACAAACCTTGCCTGGCTACAAAATCGTAGGCATCAATTGTAATTCGATCATAGGCTCGCTGGGAGCCATTCACTGCATTACGAAGGAAATCGGTGTCGTTGATCCACTTCGCATCGTGCATCAGGAAATAGCCTGCCAGAACAACAGTATCACACAAGGAGGCTATAGCCTGGCAGCGCTCATCCAACACCGCAGCGGGATAGCCGAAGCAACGGTTCATTACACAACTGATCCTGGAGCCGCCTGGAAAACGGTGTCCATGCAGCAGGGAATTGTTGCGGACGACCACTGGTTTGCAGGCATTCCACCACAACCTGTCGGCAGCACCGTCTACTACTATATCGAAGCAAAATCTGTCAACGGAAAAGTCCTCACACGTCCACTCACCGCTCCGCAGGGCTGGTGGAGTTTCTGCGTAACTCAGTCAAGCGGAGTCGGGGAAGCCAATTCCACAAGCCTGCTGGACATCTATCCCAACCCGGCTTCAGCCATCACTGCTTTGCCGGTTAGCACCACGATCCAGGTACCGGGCACCATCCGACTTTTTAATACATTGGGGCAACAAGTGCAAACAGTATTCACAGGAGAATTCCCGGCAGGTGAATCTACCTATTTTATTGATGCTGCACAACTTACACCAGGCGCCTACTTCGTTGAATTGAAGACAAGCGGACAAGTAGTATTAAAAAAATTAGTGGTGAAGTAACCCATGGTTCATGATAGCGGTCATGACGAAAACAAAATCATGGCCGCTTCATCCGTTCCACAGTTTCTCTTACAAAATCTTCTTTCCAAACATTGGATAAACGCAAGGTCTCGTCGCGTCCTAGCGTATAGGCAATAGTCCTGATACCCGATGGGGCATACGTCAGCAGGAGATCGGTGAATACATTGTAAGCACCTCGTGTTTTTTTAGAACCCAATTCACTGTAAGAGCTGGCAGCGAAACTTGAGCAGTTCAACAAATTCCCTTTATCGTTGATGTAACTACTCCCGGCTATGACCTGGCACCCTGCCGAAAAATTTGTGTTTCCAATGCCCGACCAATGGATGTTAATGGTGCCATTGGGGGAAGGATCCAACCCTTTGACAATGTCTGCATCTGTCAATGCACGATTGGCATCTTTGTCCCGAAATACCAATACACCGTCCGATGCGGGCCTCAGGGCGCGATAGACGGTTTTATCATCGGCTACCTTATGCCAGCCGAACTGATAGGTATGTTGACCCTCCACGAGGAAAGGTAGTTTGTCCCGCTTATCTCTTTGTTGATCTTTATAAATCCCGGGATTGGGGTCAGTGGAGCCCCAAAATTTGAATACCATACCTTTTATAAGCAATACAAATAAGTCGTCGTTCTCTCGTTTTGCGACATTTGCAAGAGAGTCTTGCGCTCTTCGAAGGCCAATCAAGTGTATGATATCCGATGAAGTATCCCAATTGGATATTTTTTTGGTGTCAGAAGATTTGGGATAACCTTCCACATGCTGCACAATCAGGCTTGGATTTGCCTGAAAATGGCCCTTTGCGCTTCCGAGCAATTGAATCCAGTGGTTGAACTCTTCAGAAGGGTTTTGTGTGCTCGCCTTTCCCCAGTCGCTGATCCCGGTATTATCCCGTTTCCATTTTTCGACATGGGCCAGGGTGTTCGGCCCCACGATTCCGTCCGGTACTCCAATAGATGCATCCCCTTTTACGCTTCGGACATACTCTTGGAAAAGGCGTACTGCTGCCTGGGTGGTGTACCCGAAAATACCATCCACATTTGATTTAGGCATAAAGCCGACATCTTTCAGGAATTGCTGTAAGTGCCGGATTCCAGTTCCGGGCAACTCCTGAAAATCACACCATGCACTGTTGCCCTCATCGCGAAACTGGTCTTTATGAAGGAGCAACTCCCCTTTCAGGTTGGCATGGTAGCGGGAAAAAAATTCTGATTTATTGGTGGGCATGGCGCCTGTGTCCACACTTCCGAGACTGAATTTCATGGCAAAGTTGTTTTTGTAACTGGTTGTGGTTATGTGAAATATCTTGCTTCCCTATTGTGAATAACAGCAGTAGGAAGAAGCAAAGGTTCTGCTTATCAATCGTCAAAGCAAGCACAAAATACACACTTTGAGAAATCAGGTATTTTTACCCGGTTATAAATAATTCCGGGCGCAATACGATCCCCTCTCCTGGCAGCAGGTGCTTGAGCCAAACGATGTCCCGCTGAAACTCGATACGCGAAATGAATATCTGTTCGGTTGAAAACATCAATACCCAGTCACCTGGCAATGAGAATGTTATATCCTGCGCGCTGTTTTCAGTGTTTAGATTGGCAACAAACACAAACTGCGGCTCACCAGCTTGTGTCCAGGCAATTACTTTGTTTTTCCCAGTCGGGTCGGGCGGCAAAAGCCAGGTCGTTTTTGCATCCTGTATCGGGGGAGAGATTTGTTCGGACAATACTTTCTGCCGCACCAAATTGTCATGGAGCCTCCGGTTACGCCCCCATTGATAGGGGCCGACTGTTCCTTTTGGCCCGTCATCCAGGTGGAAGACGTAGAGTTTGGTGTAGTGCTCATTGGTGGCAGGTACGGGGTGTGCATCCCGGCATTCGAAGCCCATTGCCATGTACGAAGGCATATCGGTCAAAAACAGGGCGATGAAATAGCGAATTTCATTGCCCGTCAGGTAAAATTGGTCGAATCTTGGGTCATCCTTGTCGCCGGTGAGGATGGTAAAGTTGGGCGCAAACGACCTCGTTTCCAGCCACTGGCGATACTGTGCGAAATCCTGTATAAACTTATCCGTGCCCACCGGTTCAGACTGCAAATCACCCAGCGTAGAATCAGCGAAGGAGGCCTCCAGATGATCGCATTCATCTCCGTAGGCCATGCTGTCAGGCGGTGCCAGAAAACTTTCCGCAAAGTAGGCGAAGTATAGTTTTTCGCGCAATACCGTCTGTTTGACTGCACCAAGCAGATCGTAATAATCATCGCGTTGGGCAGGCACCCCTTTGGGCCGCATCTGAACGTGTGACATATCGCCGCGCATAAAGTCGAATCCAAACGCTGCCTGAACGCGGCGGTAGCGTTCGCACACGTATGCCCAGGCACCATAATTGGGGTGGTCGAAATCCAAAGCCCAGTTGCGGTTATCATTCCTGCTTTCATAGATTTTGTACCTTGTCAAAGGGCCGAACACGCGTGACATGCCTTCCGGATGGGTGATGCGATAGTCGCGCCAAATACGCCCTTCTTCATCCGTGGCTATTGCTTCCGGACCAGGGTCTACCTCGATCCCGCGGTATGGCGGCCCCATCGTAGCAGGAACTGTCTCGTAACCGTGCTGATAAAGCAAGTTCACAATTTCTTTTCTCAATCGAAGTCGCCCTTTATAATCCTGATTTTCACCAAAAAGCATTAAAATTCGCTCATTTTCAGTCAAATCTTCAAAAAAAGTGTCTATTGAATCAGGAATGGCTGTGGTAGAGGCCGCATTGCCCCTCTTTTTTAGAAAATCCAGAATGACCTGCTGCACCTCGCGGTGTAGATTCGCAGAGTGGTTGACAATGGTCAGATCACGCCGTTGCAGCCATTCGAAATGCTGCGGATTGGCGAGCACCATCTCGGAAAAACGATCTGTATGCGGGACCACGTCCATACCCACTGATTTGCCCAGTAAATGGAGCAGATTGACCACCACTTTCAGTTGTTTTTCCACCGTGTCTAAATGAGGCATCGCCTCGTTCAGTACAGGAGCGTAGAACTCAGGATTGATGTTCCAACTGGTCGGCCCATACAGGCTGGCCACCACACCTGGCTCCCAAATCGGTAGAATATGCACTGCGTTCTGGGCAGTCGGCAAGGTGAGTGCATAGGGGATGATGTTCCAAAAATTTTGAATCGTTCGGACATTGATTCCAACCGTTTTGGCAGTCTTGATCCAGGCCGTATCGCGCCTTTGAGCCATCGGCCCTGGCAGTCGGGCAGTCGGGTCGAAAGCCGGGTAGAGGTCAGCACCAAAATATTTCTCCAGTAGCCGAAACACCTCAGAAAAAGGAATTTTGAGTGCGTCTTCAGGCATACGATTCAGAAAGGGGACAAAGGAAGAATTTTTTTGCACGGAGAAAACTAAATTTGAAACAAATTGTTACACTAAGAGATGTAGAAATCTTGGTATCGTAATCCCGAATTTTTAAGACTGTGAATTTCAAAAATGGCTTATATTCGCTGCTGCTAAGGTAAAAAAATATGACAAACACTATTCTCCTTGGCCATAGGTGCTGAACCATCTGTCGAGCCAACTCTCCTTGGCTTTTGGAGGCACTCTTCCTTTTTCGCGTTGAAAATGTGCCTTACCTTCTTAATCCAAAGTTAAATTTTTGCAACTAACCGTACCAGCCATGCTTGGTGCGTTTGTGCGTTTTAGCCTATAACCCCTGGCAAACGAATCACATCCACTAACCGATTCAACAGTTCCTAGCTATGATTTACAAAGTAAAATTAAAAAACTCGGAAGAGTCCGTAAAATTGGACGACCAGGTTTATGAGTGGCTTACCAGTGACCCCTATCTTGTCAAAGTTGATTTCATCCACAATCTTCGGAAACATTCGAGTAGCTGCGCAGTCTTTCAAAAAACGTGGAAAAAAGCCGCAGGCGATTACAAAACGGAAACCATCTACCTTCACAAATTGATCGCGGAAAAGTTTCTTAGCCATCAGAAATCATCAGAACGCAATCTGGTTGGTGCCAAAAACGGCGACAAATTGGACTGTCGTTTAGATAACCTGACGTATCGCTCCCGCGCTATTGCCAGCCGTCAACGCAAAGCGACCAGTGGCACCGGCTACACAGGGGTCTATCAGGAACACAATCGCTACCGGGCTGTCATTTCCATCCACGGCAAATCTGTCCATATCGGCATGTTTGAAAGTCCTGAAGAAGCTGCAGCCGCGTACAACAAATTGTCAAGAGAGGTGTACGGGGAAGAAGGGAAGCTGAATAAGATGAGGGGTTGACAAGTGCTGTCGTTTCCGGCATCTACAGAAAGGCAAGGGAACAGGGTGGATTTCAAACGATTTTTTCAATCTCGTAAATTGAATTCACCTTCCCTGCAAACAAACAATAAAACTGGGGCTTGTCGCGCAACTTCGAAATTTCTGTAGGTCGCCCGTCGTCAATGTAACTCGCTTTGAGTTTTGTTTTGATCGTGAAGTATGAAAAGAAGTAGTCAAAATGCACGTCCTCATTAAAATACTGCCCCATTTGGGCGAGCATTTTGGCTGCATTGCTGGAGGGCCGACGCGCACAAGAACTGCAAATGCCGGGCGCTTCGGGTCGGCAAGCCGGGTCGGCTGTAGTCTGGCAATCGAAGCGGGGCAAGTTGTCGTAACTGATCTTGTGGTGGGTATAGGCAACCGACGAAAGCGACAACAGTCCACTTTGTCCATAGGGCATGATAGATCCGAAAGGCCCGTCCATAACCGTCAGTCCACGCTCGCCAAATTGTGGAGAATTGATGAACGCAATTTCAGAAATCTCATGGGTAAGGTCAAGATCGCGGGCGCCGAAGAGCCGGTTCAAAGCGTTGGTAGCGGCATAAGTTGCATTGATCACTGTAGGCGTTATGATTGAAGCGCCCTGGGTGATGTGCTCTTTATTTGTACCTCCTGCAGGATTAATTTCTATTTGCCATTCAGAACTGGCTGCTGTTGCTGAAACAATCTCTGTATTTTTAAAAACGGAGATGCTTTGCGTCTGCTCCACCCGTTCGCGGTAGTATTCCCGAAGTAAGACAGGATCAAAAGAGTATTCCTCGGTCAGATACAGCGCCTCCAGTCGGTTGAAATTAAACAAGTGGTGTGCTACCACCCGCTCGCAGCGGATGCCGAGGTGCTGGCAGAACCGTTCGAACTGTGCCGGATCTGTGAAGGAGCCAAAACGATCAATCGCATAGTATTTTTCGAAGGAGGCATTTACGAACTGCCGGTGGTCTTCGGTAAATCGCTCCTTGTGCTCATCGCTCAACGCCGCAGTGGCGATGCTGCGTGGGTAGTGATAGCCGCTGTGCAGCCGCGCCTGGTTGACCAATGACGCTTTCTGAAACAGTTGAGCCTCTTTTTCGATCAAAGCCACCCGCGCTCCGCGCCCTGCCAGGTAGAGCGCAGCGTAACAGCCAAAAATGCCGCCACCTATGACCACATAATCGAATTTCATGTTTTTGAACTGGGAATGCGTTAGTCAGGGTGGCGGGTCGCCAGCGGGTGAAAAACCCGCTGGCGACCCGCCACCCTGACTAACGCATTTACGTTTTTGAGAGGCTTTAAAGATTGAGCAAAAAGCCGATTGTGAAGTTTGCGTCCCAGTCAAACACGAACTGCTTGCAGCCTGTTGCATCTGCGATGGCCGAATAGATATTAAGCCCTGCTTTTTGCTTTGCTCCGTCGGCGGTATAACCGCCGGGGGCTTTGAGCACTGTGTAGCGTTCTTTGCCATTGCGGGTCTGTTTGGCAAGTTCGTACGGTACACCTCCGATGATGAAACAGGTACCGCGCAGGTTGGATGGTATCTGGCTGGCCAAAGCTTTTGTTTGTTGGTGTACATCGCCGTCAGGGGTGTTGTTCTGGAAATATTTGGCCCCCGGGCCTTCTAATGCGCCACCCGGCAACCACGAGATTTTGGTGTTTCCAGAGCCAACGTCTACTACAAAAGCACGATTCGAATACGACTTCGGCAATGCGGCTTTCAAGGCCAGTTGGCCTTCCTGTTGCGGAGTTACTTCATTGACGAAGTAGCCCATTTTTTTGAGCTCTGCGGTGATTTTTCGGGTGATGTCAACTTTTTTTGCTCCGGAACTGACTACGAAGTGAATGTCTTTCGATCCAACGCCAAAGCCTAGCATGTCAGCGATGTAGCGCTTCAGCCCACTTTTCACATCGTCGTCGGAGGTTAGTTTTTCATATACGAGACTGGCGCCATACTCGGCTTTTTCAAGTTGCCAGTTTTTTTGTGCATCTATTCTGACAATGAATGAGTTAAAGCCGGTAGCCCCCAATTCGACCACACCCTTCAGTTTGCCGCTGGATGCCGAGGCGGGCGTATAGTTGAATGGAGCAGGGGTAAAAGATGCCGTAGAGGGTGCCGAAGATTTCCCCCAATTCGTGGTGGAAGTGTTGTTGCCGGTCGCCGCCGCGTCGTCGGTTCTTGTATCATCCTGGGCAGGCTGTTCTGTCTGCGAAGGGGCATCTGTTTTTGCTTTTTGAAACTGGGGCAAAAATTTAGTCACTGCGAAATAGACCCCGGCAACGATGGCCAGCGTAATCAGCAGTCGGGAAAAGGTTGTGAGCCTTGCCATAAGTAAGTTCTGTTTTGGTGAAAAAATGTTGCTAGTTGTTGAATAGGCAATGCGATGAACTATCAATCCAACGAACAAGCCTGCAAACGAGGCGGGACAAAAGTGGCGAATTTTGGCACAGCCTTCCAAAATATTCCGGAAAGACGGCGCCAGACGCCGGACGGGGCCGGACAAAATTCCGATCAGCGTTTTTATGCTCCCTTGCTTGCCCTTCGAAACGACTCCAATGCCCCCACATATAATTCCGCTTTTGTGCCATCTGGCTCCACTACCCTACCTTGTTGGCTGTCAATTAATTGTGGCAAACCCAATGCCGCACGTCCCAGGTGGATCGCTCCCAATACAGAAGCATCCATACCACTTTCGTCTACCTGAACCGGTTTTTGAAAAATATTGGCCAGCATCTGTACCCACCCCGCACTGCGTGAAAACCCGCCACTGGCGTACAGCAAGCGGATCGGCTCCCGCTCTTCTATCGCTTCCGCCACAAGTTTCAGGTTGAACAGTACCCCTTCCATCGCGGCCCGTACAAAATGCGCCTGTCCATGCGCTGCCGTCAGTCCCTGAAATGCGCCGCGTGCCTGTGCATTCCATACGGGGGCACGTTCACCCAGCAAATATGGCAAACAGAGCAATCCATCAGAACCAGGTGCGATTTCAAATGCCTGACTTACAAACATTTCAGGTGTTTGTCTACTGCGAAAAACAGCGGTCCGCAACCATTCCAGTACGTTGGTGCCATTGTTGCTGGCCCCTCCGACGATGCAGCGCGACTCGTCCAGCCGGTAGCAAAACGTACGCATCTGGTCGTCTACCATCGGGGTGGGTGTCATCGTGCGAATGGCGGCACTGGTGCCAATGGTCACCGACACCTGGCCGGGTCCCGTAGCGCCAGAACCCAGGTTTGCCAATGCTCCATCGCTGGCTCCTATGAATAGCGTACCATTCCCACCCGGCCATGCGCAGGGTATGCTTTGACTGGGCAGTAAAAGTTCGGGAAGTTGTTCGCGCGCAATCCCTGCCAGATCCAAGGTTTCGCCGTCCCAGTCGTTTTTCCAGATATTCAGGAGTCCGGTGGCGGAAGCACAGGAGAGATCGGAAACATATTTGCCACATAATTTTGAGAGCACAAACTCCTTGATACCCAAAAATTTATGCGCAGCATGAAACAGCTCCGGGCGATTTTGGCGCAGCCAGATCATCTTGGTCAGCGGTGACATAGCGTGTATCGGAACTCCTGTGCGGCGGTAAATTTCTGTTCCTTCGCCATCCGGCTGCCGCAATTGACAAGCAATGGCATCGGCGCGCACATCTGACCAGAGCATGAAATTCGTAAGCGGCTGCCCCAGCGCATCTACTGCCACAAGCCCATGCATGGCTGAAGAGAAAACGATTCCATGCAACACGCGTTCCGTCGTCTGGCTGATCACCTCCTGTAGCACACTTAGTACATTTTTAAATACCGCTTCCGGTTCTTGTTCGCTCCATCCGGGCTGTGGCACAAAAGTATGATTGGCTCGTTCAGCAGCAGTCAGCACCTGGCCTTGGTCGCTGAACGCGACGGCTTTAACGTTGGTAGTGCCGATGTCGAGACCGATGATCAAAATAACGCGATTTAAAGGATCCAATCCAGTAGAAGCACTCCTGCCAGTCCTGCCACCCCGATGATGGTCTCCATGGCTGTCCAGGTCCGGAATGTATCGCGCAGGGTCAGCCCAAACCATTCCTTGAACATCCAAAAACCGGTATCATTGACGTGCGAACACATCAGGCTACCCGCTCCGACCGCCAGTGTCATCAGTTCGGGTGAAGCACCGCCGCCGGCTACGAGCGGCTGCACGATACCAGCCGCTGTCATACCAGCCACCGTCGCGGAACCCACCGCGATGCGCAGCAACGTAGCGATTCCCCAGCCCAGCACCAGCGGTGATACCGCTTCGCCGCCGATCTGTGCGGCCAGGTCTTTGCCAATGCCGCTGTCTACCAGCACCTGCTTGAATGCGCCCCCGGCAGCCATAATTAAAATGATCATGGTGGCGGCACCAAGGGCAATCCCGGACTTTTCAAACAACTCGTTGATGGTCAGGAGTTTTTTATTCTTAAATAAGGTATTTTGGCTAAAGAACAAGAGCGCAGAAAGTACCGCCAGCAACATCGCCACACTGGGATCGCCGAAAAATTTAGCCCAGCTTCGCACCGGATGTTCTGCCGGAAGATAAAGTTCGGTCGCCGTAGAAAAAGCCATGAACAGTACGGGCAATAGCGCGATGACCAGGCTTTTGGCAAAGCCCGGCAGGCTGGAGGGTTCAAACCGTTTGATCAGGAACAAACCCTCTGGTGGTTTGGAAGAAATGTTGATCAGGAATTTTGGAAAAACGATCCCTGCGATCAGCACGGTCGGAACGGCCACGGCAAAACCAAGCAACAACGTTTTACCAAGATCGGCTCCAAAAACAGTGGCCACGGCCGTCGCGCCCGGGTGTGGCGGTAAAAAACCATGCGTCACAGAGAGCGGAGCGGCCATCGAAATCGCCAGCGGGACCAGCGGCTGACCAGAGACCGCCGCTATCGAGAACACCAGCGGAGCCAGTACCACGAAACCGGCATTGTAAAACATCGCCACGCCGACCACAAAACCGGTCAGCAATACGGCCCATTTTGCCTGACTAGCACCAAAAATCCGCAGCAATCGCCCCGAAATCACCTGCGCTGCACCAGTCTCCGCCAGGATACTACCCAGCATGACGCCCATCGCCAGCACCAGGATCAAACTCCCCAGCGTACTGCCAATGCCACTTTGTACCGATTTCAGCAACTCCACAGGAGCCATTCCGCGTGCCAGTCCGGTAAAAAATGCGGTGATGGTCAGGGCAAGGAAAGCATTGATTTTGGCAAAAATGATGAGCGCCAGCAGTAAAGCAATAGAAAGAAACAGGATCATCTTGTAACGATGAACGACGAACTATAAATGACTGATGGTCAGTATTTTGAGGCAAAGATGGAATTCATCGTTTATACTTCATCGTTCTTCACGACTGCGTGGCCCCCGAACTCATTGCGCAGCGCAGCCACTACCTTGCCGGAAAAGGTATCGTCCTGCTGAGACCGGTAGCGCATGAGCAACGAGAGCGCGATAACCGGAGTCGGCACCCCGAGATCGAGCGCGGTTTCAAGCGTCCATTTTCCTTCGCCCGAACTGTGCATAGTACCGCGAATCGCATCCAGGTGCGGGTCTTTCGAAAAAGCGTTGGCGGTCAGTTCCATGAGCCAGGAGCGAACAACCGATCCGTGATTCCAGAGTTCAGCAACTTTTTGAAAATCAACATCATAACTGGATTTTTCCAACACTTCAAAACCCTCTGCAATGGCTTGCATCATCCCGTACTCGATGCCATTATGCACCATTTTAGTAAAATGCCCAGCACCGGGTGCGCCTACATACAGCGTTCCTTCGGGCAGCGAAATATCATCGAACACCGGTTTGCAAAAATCATAGACGGCGCGCTCCCCGCCAATCATAGTGCACGCCCCGTGCAATGCGCCGGACGTGCCGCCGCTGGTGCCGCAATCCAAAAAGTCAAAACCCTTTGCTTTCAATGAGTGATAACGGCGGACGGAGTCTTTGAAGTTAGAGTTGCCGCCGTCAATCAGGATATCGCCCGGCACCAGATAGGGGAGCAGTCCTTCGATCACCTCATCCACGATAGTACCGGATGGCACCATGAGCCATACTACGCGACGCGGCGCAGCCAGCACACAAAGTTCGGACAGCGAGCCGACAGCAGTGATTCCCGTTTCTGCACTAATCTTGGTGGTCAGTTCAGTGGAGCGGTCGTAAGCGACGACGCTGTGGCCGTGGTTGCGAAGGTTGAGGGCCAGGTTATAGCCCATTTTTCCAAGGCCGATGAGGATAAGTTGCATGAAAAAGTCAGGTTGCTGATAATTGCCTCAAAGGTTTTCGCGAAGTTTTTTGGAAAGGGTGGCTTTCACCAATTCATAGGACTGGCTGATGTAGTGCTGCCATTCGGCCTCGTTCAACCATAAAAAGTCGAGCACGTACACCCAATGGGAGCGCTTCAGGTAAGGGGCCGGAATGATGCCTTCCCGATCCACCATTTCCTTAAAATCTTCATCGCGCACCTTGAAAGATGCTCCGTCGTCGGCATCTACGGTAGTCACACAGAATATTTTACCGCCGATGCTGAAGCATAGATCGTGGTCCCATTTTATGTCCTCGGTCACACCGGGGAGGGAAAGGCATAAGTTGCGGAGCGATTCTATGTTCATTGTTGCAGTGTTAAAAGACCGAATATCCCCGCGTCAATCCAGCCCTTGTCCTTGTCTTGTCCTTCCACGACCACGTTGCCGATAAAGTTTTCGCGCTCGACGGAGCGGTCGTTGTCGCAGTAAGCCAAGGCAAAGCCCATTCGTTTGCCGGTGCGGAGCGATTTGGGAACATTTTCGCCGCCGTACACAAACTTATTGCCGTCAAAAACGGTCACAGCCACCTCCCAAATCGTCGTTTTGCCGGAAGTGGTGCGGCGCGTGGTGCAATGGTCATTGTAATAAGCCCGCGATTGATCCGGCTCGACATCCACCACCCTTCCGTCGAGGGCGACATGGTAAGCAAAAGCATTGTAATTGTATTGGTGAATACCGCCCGAAGCATCCTCGTCCAGAAAAATTTCGAGGCAGTCGTCGTCCCAATACCGCACCAGACCGTCCGCATGGGTATCGGTCAAACTGTCGTCGGTGATCTCGGCGAGGATATAGAGGTTATTTTCGTCCCAGGCAAGTTTATAGCGGCCGGAAAAATCCGCTGGTGTCGGCGGCGCACCCAGCCAGACCTGATCGAGCGGTAACCACTGGGCAGTTTGCCAGATGGCATCGTCGGCCAGACCGTTGATGACTGGAGTGCCATAAAGGGCCGTGAAGTGCTGTTTATGGGCATCTTCGACAGATTTTTGGGTAGTTTTTGTCTCCTTTTTTTCCAGAAAGACTACAAAAAATGTTACGAGCAGGGCGATAAACACCCCGATAAAAGAATCCCGGTTCATGTGTGCGTTGATTTTGGGCAAATGTTGCTCTTTTCGGGAAATCCGCCATGGAAAAATTCCAAATTGAAAGGCTTAGGAACGGGCAAATAATAACTTAGTCATTTTAGGTCAACCATTTTTTCATCAGACAACACTATTTTTCTGCGAATAGTGGGGCTATTTAAAGAAAAATAGCGGCCGTATGATGGAACAAAGGGTGGCATCAAATGACTAA
>Ga0209181_10005275_pt1 | contig 18654 bp, 22 predicted proteins | sample MAT05_FD_187208 | JGI IMG/M metagenome (GOLD analysis project Ga0209181, IMG submission 187208) | Freshwater microbial communities from Lake Fryxell liftoff mats and glacier meltwater in Antarctica - MAT-05 (SPAdes) (version 2) | ecosystem: Environmental > Aquatic > Freshwater > Ice > Liftoff...
CGGACATCGCGTCGATTGACAGCGATTTCGACATTTATCGATTGCCGAATAAGCGCGCGATGAACAATTTGCTGCTCGCGTAGTGCGCCCAAAGTCTGCCGAATATGTCATCATCTTCTTACTGAGAAGCTTATTTCGATTGGGCTTACGAACTCATTGAGCTAAATGTCGACTTTTTGCGAAATAGCCCTTGAGCCCATGTAAAACCGGGCTTAAGCTTAAAACCTGTTCAGAAAATTACGCATTTTTCGGATTTGCGTGATTCTGCCAATTCCTTCCAATCTGCTTCTCAAACCCGCACTATGGCCAACACCGTTCGCAAACCCCTCAAATCCAGCAAGCTCCGCGCAGCGGGTTATGACGAGCGTTTGCGGGTCATGGAGATCGAATTCATGAACGGCGATATCTACGAATACAAGGCTGTTTCGCCCGAGCTTTATCGCCAGTTGATGTCGTCGCCCTCGCCCAACAGTTTTTTCGAAGACAAGATTGAGGAGAGTTTCTCCGGCAAGCGCACCGGTAACGTCGCGAAATCTGGGGCGGCGGACGCCTTTGACGATTTGTTTGGTGCTAGATCAAACGACGGCTAGCGCTTCGGGGTTAAGCTCAGGTTATTCAATCGAAGTGTGTGTTCCTTATGGTGTGGTGGAAATCAGCGAGCACGGGGCGCCCCAAGTCCTGGCTCTGGTTCATTCTGGCGCTCGTGCTGGTGGCAATCGCAGCGGGCGTTTACACATGGCGCGGCAAGGCGGCTGAGGTGATCACCGTCACGTCGGGCCCGATCCAGCATTCGCTGGTGTTTTCGTCGCGCGTGGCGAGCGTTGCACGGACTGATCTTGCGAGCACGCTGACGGCGCGCGTAGACAAAGTGCTGGCGCGCGAGGGCGATGTGGTCAAGCTGGGCCAGCTTCTGGTGGCGCTTGATGACGACGACCTGCGCGCGCAGTTGCAGCAGGCGCAAGCCGCGCTGTCTACCGCTCAGGCGCGGCTGAAATCACAGTTTGAACTCTCCGGCCCGGTGGCCACACAAGGCATGGCGCAGAGCCGGGCAACGATGGATTTTGCGATTGCGGAGCTGGAGCGGACGCGCAAATTGCATGCTCAGGGTTTTCTCGGCGACGCCAAGTTGCAGGACGCCGAACGCGGTGCCGCCAGCGCTCGCGCCGCGTTCGCCCAATCGAGTTCGCAGGCCACGGCCAACACGAAAGGCGGCGCGGAAGCGCAGACCATTCAGGCGCGGCTGATTGAGGCGCAGGCTGCCGTGCAGATCGTCAAAACCAAGCTTGAGCAGACGAGTATCACCGCGCCATCGGACGGTCGCGTGATTGCGCGCACCGTGGAGGTCGGCGACGTGGCACAACCGGGTCGCAAATTACTCACGTTGGCGACGACCGGCGAGACACGATTGATCGCTCAGATCGACGAGAAGAACCTGAGCCTGCTGCGTGAAGGCATGCGCGCGGTGGCCTCGGCCGACGCCTTTCCGGAAAACAAATTTGAAGCGGAACTGATTTATCTCGCGCCCTCGGTGGACGTGACGCGTGGCACCGTTGAGGCGCGGCTGCGCGTGGCTAAACCGCCGTCGATTTTGCGCGACGACATGACGGTTTCGGTGGAGGTGGTGGCAGCACAAAAAGCCAATGTGTTGACCATTCCGGCGAGCGCATTGCGCGAGGCAGGTGAGCGGTTGTTTGTGCTGACGGTGGCCGACGGGTTGGCAAAAGAAGCGGACGTGCGTGTTGGCGTGCGCTCGTTGCAACGGATTGAAATCGTCTCCGGTCTGAGTGCTGGCGCGCAGGTTGTGCTCGATGATCGCATTCGCGCCGGGCAGCGCGTGCACGCGGTCGTTGCGCCTGATGTTTCATCGTCGCGCCCGAAGGTGACGGGCGTCCCAATGCCGACGCCATGATGCGGCACTTCGCAGGTCACTGAGATGCGTTTTGAATTGTTGCTGGCACTGCGCTTTCTGCGCGAAGGGCGCACGCAGTCGGCGCTGATTGTCGGCGGCGTCATGGTGGGCGTCGCAGTGGTCGTATTCATCTCGGCGCTGGTGACGGGCCTGCAATCCAACACCATCAACCGCACATTGGGCGCGCAGGCGCACATCGTGGCAAAACCGATAGAACCTGTTGCCCGAGTTCAGGTGATTGAAAACGCGGGCACGTCGAATATCGCCACGCTGCAGGTGGCACCGCGCAAGGTGCGCTCCATCGATAACTGGCAGCAAATCATTGCAGCCTATGAGGACGTTCCCGGTGTCGTGGCAGTGTCGCCGATGGCTTCGGGCGCAGCCATCGCGCTGCGTGGGGAGGGGCGCAATGCGGTGACGGTGTTCGGTATCGATTTGCCGCGCTATGACCGCATCGTCGATCTGTCGAACAAGCTGGTGGCGGGCAAGCTTCGACTGGAAGCGGGTGAGGTACTGGTCGGCACCGAACTCGCACGCGATCTCGGCGCCAGCGTGGGCGACCGGATCACGATTTCAAACGGCAGCGCCGGGGCGAATGATGGTGATCGCTTCCAGATTGTCGGCACGCTGGATCTGGGTAATCGGGATCTGAGCCGTCGCGCGGTGTATCTGCCGCTACATGTGGCGCAGAGCTTTCTCGGCCTGCCCGGCGGCGTGACCTCGATTGATTTGCGCGTTCGCGACGTGTTCGACGCAGAGAACATCGCCAAAATCGTATCGCGAGTGACGCCGCTGACGGTGGAGAGCTGGATGAGCAGCAATAGCCAGCTGTTGAGCGCGCTCAACGCCCAGTCCGCCTCGACCGTCACCATTCGCGTCTTCGTATCGATCGTGGTGATGCTCGGAATCGCGAGCGTCCTGGTCGTCGCGGTCGTCCAAAAGACGCGAGAGATCGGCATCCTGCGTGCTATGGGCGCCTCGCGCGGGCAGATGTTGCGAGTATTTCTGTTGCAGGGATCGCTCGTGGGCCTGGTGGGGTCGATACTTGGCGCGCTGTTGTCGATGTTGATGGCATTTCTTTTTTCGACGCTCGTGCGCGGAGCCGATGGTGCTGCGCTTTTTCCGATCATAGTGACGTGGCCGCTATTACTCTACTCCTGCATCACAGCCACGGTGTGCGGCGTGTTCGCGGCGATTGCCCCGGCCCGGCGCGCCGCAAGGCTTGACCCTGCGATGGCGATGCGGGCATGACGGCGGCGTCGGGTAATGTGTTGCGGCTTGCGGGCATTCGCAAGTCCTACAACATCGGTAAACCGGTCGAGGCAGAAATTCTGCACGGCATTGATCTGACTGTGGGCAACGGCGAATTCACCGCGCTGATCGGGCCATCGGGTTCCGGCAAAAGCACGCTGCTCAATATCATCGGATTACTCGAAGCCCCCACGGCTGGCACCGTCGAAATCGCGGGTCAACCGGTGAGTTACAGCGACGACGACAACCTGACACGGCTGCGGGCGGCGAGCCTGGGGTTTGTGTTCCAGTTTCATCACCTGTTACCGGCGTTCAGCGCGCTTGAAAACATCCTGATGCCGCAACTGGTCAACGGTCAGGGCAGCACCGCCGAAACCCGCGCTCACGCGCAGGCTTTGCTGGCGTCGGTCGGACTCGCGGGCGCGGAAAACAAGAAGCCGTCCGAACTCTCCGGCGGTATGCAGCAGCGCGTCGCCATCGCCCGAGCTCTTTCGATGAAACCGGCGCTGGTGCTGGCGGACGAGCCCACGGGCAATCTAGACACCAAAACGGCGGCCGACATTTTCGTGATGCTGCGCAAATTCAATCAGGACTTTGGCACCGCGTTCCTCATCGTGACCCACGACGCGCATCTGGCCACCACCTGCGACCGTCAGGTGACACTCGCTGACGGGCAAATCGTTGCGGATAAACGCCGCTCCTGACGCGCCCCTACCGCTTACACTTGCGGATTGACTGTCTTTGCGACGCCTTCCATGCCATCATTTGACACCGTCTCCGACTTGAATTGGGTTGAAATCAAAAACGCGCTCGATCAGGCGAATAAAGAAATCACCACGCGTTTCGACTTTAAGGGTTCTGACTCACGCGTCGAGCTGAACGAAAAAGACAAGACGATGACGGTGTTCGCCGACGATGACTTCAAGCTGGGTCAGGTCGATGACGTGTTGCTCAATAAATTCGCCAAGCGCAGCGTCGATTCACGTTCCATCGAAAAGGGCAAGCCCGAGAAAATCGGTGGCGACAAAATGAAGCGCGTCGACACGCTGAAAGAAGGCCTGGAGACCGAACTGGCGAAGAAAGTCGTCAAGCTTTTGAAAGAGAGCAAGCTCAAAGTCAGCGGCTCGATTCAGGGCACGTCCGTCCGCGTGACTGGCGACAAAAAAGACAACCTGCAAGCCGCGATGGCGCTGATCAAAAAAGACATCACCGATCTGCCGTTGCAGTTCAACAATTTCCGGGATTGACATGAAGCCGCTGGTATTTATCCTGCTGAGTGCACTGTCATTCGCGATGATGGGTTGCAAGCCTGCGACACCGCCGCCTAACCCGTTTCCGACCAAAGAAAATACGATTGACAAGGTCAAGGCGGACGTTGACAAGGCGATGAAAAAAGCCGAAGAAATGCGCGACGCTGAAGACCCGATGAAGAAAGGTTACTGATTGATGAAGTTGCTAACGAGTTGCTCAAAAATCGCTGCCATTGTGTTGGGTGCGATCTCATGCTTTGCATTCGCGCAGACCTCGCCGGTCGCGCCTATTGGGGCGATGAGTTCGGCATCAAGCGATGGGCGTACGGCGGACACCTGGCTGCGTGATGGCGACACATTTTCAATCCAGTATGGGGTCTACACCAAGCACCGCAGCTACAGCCCGGAGCACGTCAACCAGAACCGAATGGTCAACCTTGAAATCCAGTCGAATTACGACCGTGTTTGGGGGGCCGATAAGACGCTATTCGGTGCGGCGGTGCTGCGAAATTCGTTTGGGCAGCCCTCGCAGTGGGTGTATTGGGGACAGCGCTGGGATGTAAACCAGTACGTTTATGTCAAGGTCACGGCCGGTCTCTTGCACGGCTACAAAGGCAAGTATCGCGACAAGATTCCGTTCAACAAAGCGGGCGTTGCGCCAGGCATCATTCCGACTCTAGGCGTGCGCTACAAGGGTGTGTCAGTAGAGACGATTCTGCTCGGTGGCAACGCGCTGATGTTCGCCGTCGGCTACCAGTTTTAGTTTCAGGCATGGCAAAAAAGCATCTGCGACCTGGCTTCACTCGCGCGTCGATGCAGGATCGCGGCGTCGGCAAGTTGCCGGGGCTGATCGGAGTTGAACTGCTCTCCGTGGACGAAGGCCTACTCGTTGCCGAGGTAAAAATTCGCCCGGAATTGCTGGCGCCCAACGGCTACCTTCACGCGGCAACGGTCGTGGCGCTGGCTGACACGATGTGTGGCTTCGGATGCATTTCACATTTGCCGGAAGGAGCGACTGGCTTCACCACCATTGAGCTGAAGAGCAATCACCTCGGCACCGCGCTCGATGGCACGATCTACACCGAAGCGCGTCCGGTACATCTGGGTCGCACCACGCAAGTTTGGGATGCCGTCGTGCGCCACCGCGAAACCGACAAGACCATCGCGCTGTTTCGCTGCACGCAGATGGTGTTATGGCCAGCGGTGGCTGGCGCAGCGTGACGGGTGGCGCGTGACGGCTGACGCGTTGCTGTTGGCGGCGCGGGCGCTCAGCGACGCTGTTGATAATTTGTCATTTTCCGCCCCCGTAACGCACACGTTAAATCCGCTCGACTATGCTTGGGCACCACATGAAGCGTACCTGCGCCGATTCGGTGGCGGCAAAAAACGCATCGTCTTTCTCGGCATGAATCCTGGGCCATTCGGCATGGTGCAAGTCGGCGTGCCGTTCGGCGAAGTCAACGCCGTGCGCGACTGGATGAAGATTGACGCGCCGGTGGCACAACCGAAAACACCGAATCCGTCGCGGCCGGTTGAAGGTTTCTCTTGCGCCCGGTCCGAGGTGTCTGGGCAACGTTTGTGGACGCTTTTTTCGCGGCGATTTCCTCGGGCGGAGGATTTTTTTGCCGATCATTTCGTCTTGAATTATTGCCCGCTCGCGTTCTTCGACCAGGCGCGCAATGTGACGCCTGACAAGCTCCAAAAATCAGAAACGAAGCCACTTTATGAGGCGTGCGACGAGCACCTGCGAGCTTGCGTAAGAGCGCTCGACCCCGCATGGGTCATTGGCATTGGGAAGTTTGCCGAAAATCAGGCGCGCGCGGCACTAAGCGCTGATTTTCCGCTGCTTAAAATTGCCACCGTGCTGCACCCGAGTCCCGCCAGCCCGATGGCTAATCGCGGCTGGGCGCCGCAGGCGGCGGCGCAGTTGGCAGCGCTAGGGATTTGGTAAGCGAATTCTTGCAGGAGCGGGAAAAGCCGCGAACACCGCTAACCACACCTCAACCGTTTTCGCGGCTCGCACCGCTCCTACAAGGGTATGGGCTCAAACGATGCGCGGTTCCGGCTCCAGCATGACGCCAAACTTTTCGTGCACAGCAGCCTGAACCGCCTGCGCCAGTGCCCAGATCTCAGCACCTGTTGCCCAGCCGCGATTGACGATCACCAACGCATGTTTGTCATGCACGCCCGCTCCGCTGGCCAGTGACAAACGACGCCCCCTCCAGCCTGCCTGCTCGATGAGCCAGCCTGCCGCAATCTTCACACCGTCCTTCGCAGGATATTGCGGCATGTCGGGGAATTTCTCTTTCAACTCGGCCGCGGTCTGCGCGTCAAGCACCGGGTTTTTGAAGAAGCTTCCGGCGTTGCCGATGACAGCGGGATCAGGCAGCCTACTAGAGCGAATGGCCATCACTGCGCGCGATACGTCCATCGCGGTCGGCGCGGAAACGCCGGCCCGTTGCAACTCGGTTTTGACATCGCCGTAATCGATATGTGCCGTGAAATTTCTCGACAACCGGAAGCGCACGCGCAAGATGGCATATTGATCGCGCTGACCTTCGTGCAGGCGCTTGAATACGCTATCGCGATAGCCAAACTGACAATCGGCATTGCGAAATTCGCGATGCTCTCCAGTGCGCGTATCAATCGCGGTGACGCTGTCGAGCAGATCACCCGTTTCAACCCCGTACGCGCCGACGTTTTGCACCGGTGCGGCACCGACAAACCCAGGAATTAGCGAGAGATTTTCCAGTCCGCTCAAACCCCTCGCCAGCGTCCACATTACAAAGGCATGCCACGGCTCACCGGCCATTGCTTCCACCAGCACGGTGTTGCCTTCGTCGAATACGATTCGCGCACCGCGCAACGCGATTTGCAGCACCGGGGCTTCGATGTCTTGAGTGAGCAACAAATTACTACCGCCACCGAGCAAAAACGGTGGCGTCGCCTTGCCGCTACGAGCACACCAGTCCATGAGCGCGGCCTCCGTCGAAACGGTGGCAAATTGCCGTGCGGTTGCGTTGACACCGAACGTATTGAACGCGGCAAGCGGAAAGTCGCGAAGGAAGTGCAAAGCTGCGTCGGAAGTTACGGAACTATGGTGTGAGGTCTGCAGGAATGCCGTTCGGAAACGCTTTTTTTAGCTTCGCATTGATTTCTTCAATTCGATGCGGCGGGCTCGGATGCGAACTTTGAAACTCAGGGTTGCGCGAGCCGCCGGATGCCTTCTCAAGAATCTGCATGACGCGAATCATCGCGCGCGGATCGTAGCCCGCTTCCGACATCAGGCGCAGCCCGAGCGCGTCAGCTTCCAGTTCGTCGTCGCGACCGTACTTGAGCATCGTCATCTGACCCACCATCTGCCCAATTTGCGCGGCGTTCATCGAACCCGAGCCCATGGCGAACGCGCCGGTGAGGCCTTGCGTCAACTGATTTTTTGCGATTTGTTCGGCGCTGTGGCGCGCAAGAACATGCCCGACCTCGTGCCCGAGCACGCCGGCGAGCTGGCCTTCGGTTTCCAGTCTCGACAGCAACGACATGGTGATGAAAATCTGTCCGCCCGGTAATGCAAAGGCATTGACCGTACGCGGATCGGCAAGCAGGTGGAACTTGAACGGATAGCCGGATTTGGCGGCTACCGATTGCGCGACGACCTTCGCTCCGACTTGCGAAACCAGCGCGCGCGCGCGCGCATCCTGCGACAGCCCCCCCATCTGCTGCGCCATCTGCGGGGCCGATTGCAGGCCCATCGCGACCTCGTCCTTCAAGGACAAGCCGCCAATGTGCTGCTTCTCGCCGGTGATCGGGTTCACCGCCGACGAACCGAAGTAAGAGAACAGCGAAAACGCCGCCACGACGAGCGCGATGATGAGCTGAATTTTGTTCATGATTCGTGCGCCTCCCTAGCGTCGATAGATGGAACGACGATCCCGCTCCAGCGATTCATAAATGCCGCCGCACAGCGCACCAAACACCACATGCAGGCCGACCATAAACCAGCTTCGGTAGTGGTAGAACTCAGGGAAAAATCGGCTCATGCTGTACGTGTTGATTGCGTACAGCGCCAGGCCGAACAGTCCGCCACCAATCAGGCCGACCCAGAAGCCCCAGCGGTGCAGCGTGAACGAAATGATGAACGCGAAGACGAGACCGAGCCCGAGGTGCACAGCGCAACCAGCGATGAGTGCGGTGGTGTTTGGCGTCAGATCCGGGTCGAGCGCGCCGCGCCCTAGGACGATCGTCGCCAGCAGTCGCGGAAGGCCGAAAGCGTTTTCGTTCAAAAACTGCAAAACGCCCATACCCAGCAGGAGGCTTAAGACCGCAGCGATGAGGCCGGCAATCGTTGCCGCGCGTTTGTCCATGTGACCGCTCCCGTAGTTATTCGGTTTTTTGTTGCAACGATTGTAAGCTTGCGCTATGACCGCATACTAATAAGGATTGTGCAATTTTTTACGGAGCTGATTCATGGGATTTTTCGGAAAATCAACCTCAATGGTGAGCGCGGCGGACGCGCTGCCGGGACGTACACAGGCGATCACCGTATCGCGTAAGCACTTCGCCAACGGCAACGATATCGTTGCGCCGTTCCCCGCAGGGATGCAGCTAGCGCAGTTCGCCATGGGCTGCTTCTGGGGCGCAGAGCGTGAGTTCTGGGAGCAGGCGGGCGTCTACTCCACGGCAGTCGGCTACGCCGGTGGCTTCACGCAGAACCCGACGTATCAGGAAACCTGCACCGGACGCACGGGGCACACCGAGATGGTGCTCGTCGTGTATGACCCCGGCAAAGTGAGCTACGAGCAATTGCTGAAGGTGTTCTGGGAAGCGCACGATCCGACGCAGGGCATGCGGCAGGGTAACGACACCGGCAGCCAGTATCGCTCAGCGATTTATTGCTACACGCCCGAACAGCGTGCTGCCGTTCAGGCGACCAAGGCGCAGTTTCAGACCGCGTTAACGGCGCGCCGCCTGGGCCAGATCACCACCGAAATTCTGGGCGGAAAACCGGGTGAAGCCACGCCGCTTTTCTTCTATGCGGAGGAATATCACCAGCAGTACCTCGCCAAAAATCCGGACGGATATTGCGGGTTGGCGGGCACGGGGGCGGTGTGTCCTTTGCCGACCGGGGTTACGGTCGCGGCTTAGCTCTCGCCGTAGGACTAGGCGGCGGGCAGTGCCCGCCCTTCCAACACGGTTAAGCGCGCCCGCCACAGGTAGCATTTCGGTCATGAGCACAGAAAATTTCCGCATCGGCGTCGATCTCGGCGGCACCAAAATCGAGGCCGTCGCGCTCGCCCAGGGCGGCGCGATTGTGTGGCGTGAGCGAGTGCCCACGCCCAAGCTTTCCGCCGACGCGATTTATGACGCCATTACTTGGCTCGTGGGGCGTTGCGAGACGTCAATCAATGCAACCGCGACTGTTGGCATCGGTACGCCAGGTTCTCTGTCACCGAAGACTGGGTTGCTGCGTGGCTCGAACACCGTCATGCTCAACGGTCAACCGGTTAAAGGGGCGCTTGAATCACGTCTCAAGCGCGAGGTGCGAATGGCCAATGATGCCAATTGTTTTGCGCTGTCGGAGGCGGTCGACGGGGCTGGAAAAGGGGCGGAAAGTGTCTTCGGCGTGATCCTCGGCACGGGCGTTGGCGGTGGCATCGTCATCGACGGGAAAATCGTCAATGGCCTGCATGCGATTGGCGGCGAGTGGGGACATAATCCGCTACCGTGGCCCGCTGCGGATGAGCTGCCGGGGACCCGTTGTTACTGTGGCAAGTTGGGCTGCATCGAAACGTGGCTTTCCGGTCCCGGCATTGCGGCTCATTTTGGCGATGGCAGCGTCACTACTCGCGAAATCGTCAAGCGAGCGGTCGCTGGCGATTTGCCGGCAGAGACTTACCTCCAGCGCGTAGACGACCGGCTAGCGCGGGCGCTAGCCACAATCATCAACGTGGTCGACCCGGACGTCATCGTGCTCGGCGGCGGCGCGTCAAACATCGCGCGGTTCTATGACAACGTGCCGAAACTGTTGCCGCGCTACGTGTTTAGCGAGTATGTGGATACAAAAATTGCGCCGAATGTGCACGGCGATTCCAGCGGAGTGCGCGGCGCGGCGTGGCTTTGGTGAGTGCCTGAGGCGCGACTTCCCGTCTACAGCTTTTTACTAAAACCTATGATACACAGGGGCCGCGTGCCGATTTAATGCAAAATCGACTTTAGCTCAAAATAGCGTTTAGTCCCAGTGCAGCCGTTATTTCAGAAAAAAGCTGGTCTGCCATTAATGCTTGTCGCTCCTGGCGATTGCGAGCAGCCGATCCAGTTCCGCTCTGTGATGCACAAGGTTTGACTTGTGCCAGCGGCCAATGACGAACATGAAGCCCGCCACCAGCAGGCCAAACAGCGCGACGGATACGTTGATCGACAGCTCAAGGCTCGTCATCAGCGTGTAGAAACCGCCCAATGCCAGAATCGCCGCCTGCTCGTTGAAGTTTTGCACGGCAATCGAGCGGCCCGCGCCCATCAGCATATGGCCGCGATGCTGCAAAAGCGCGTTCATTGGCACCACCAGATAGCCGCCAATCGCGCCCAGGAAAATCAGGAACGGCACGGCGACCCACAGGTGGTTAATGAAGATCATGCACGCTACTGCGAGGCCCATGCCAATGCCAAGGGGAATCACGTTGGTGGCTCGGTCGAGCGAAGCGCGCATCGACGCATACACGGCACCCGCCGCCGTACCTATACCCACGACGCCAACCAGGGTGGTGGCTTCGGTAATGCTGTACGACATCGCTGCTGCCGCCCATGCAATCACGACCACTTTCAGGTTGCCCGCTGCCCCCCAAAAGAGCGTCGTTGTGGCGAGCGAAATCTGGCCCAGTTTGTCGCCCCACAAGCGTCGGTTGCAACGCCAGAAATCGGGCAGCAAATGGGTCACGGTCGGGATCGGTTGCATGGCAACGCCGGTGTTCGGGATGCGCAGGTTGAACGCCGCTGCAATGACATAAACCGCGATCATGCAGGCAATCGCCGCCTCCGGCGCATTGGCAATATCAAAGTCCAGCAGCGGAAAATCCAGGTTGAGCATCCAGTCGCCCACCTTTGGCCCGACCAGTATGCCACCCAGCACATTGCCCATGATGATCGAGAGAATCGTCAGGCCTTCAATCCAGCCATTGGCCTTGACCAATTGCGACGGCGGCAACAACTCGGTGAGGATGCCGTACTTCGCGGGCGAATATGCCGCCGCCCCGAGACCCACGACCGAATAGGCAAGCAACGGATGCGTACCGAACAGCAGCATCAGGCAGCCAACCACCTTGATAAGGTTCGACATGAACATCACGCGCCCCTTTGGGAAGCGATCCGCAAATGCACCTACAAACGGGGCCAGCACGACATAGAAAAACGCGAACAATGGCACCAGCGCCGCACCCTGCCAGCTCGGCGCACCATCGTAGCGAAGAAGTTGATACGCAGCGACAAAAAGTGCGTTATCGGCGAGCGAGCTAAAAAACTGCGCCGCCATGATCGTATAAAAACCGCGCTGCATGCGCTACTCAACTCCTGCCTTTTTGGTTGCCGCTGAATGGTTGACAGAGGTCCCCCTCAGAATCCGCATCGTATGCACGACTGCTACTTTCGCGATACAAGCCGTCATTCAATCTCGAATCGGAGAGTAGCATAGGCTTTGATATCGCTTGATGACGCAATGCACCATGCCAAGACCGCTCGTAGCCACCATTGACCGCGCCGCACTGACCCACAACCTCGCGCTGGTGCAGCAACTGACACATGGCGCGCGGACGTGGGCGGTGATCAAGGCCGACGCTTACGGGCACGGTATCGCCACTGCCATGCAGGCGTTCGCCGCCGCCGATGGCCTCGCGCTGATCGAAATTGAAAACGCGATTCGACTGCGTGAAACGGGCTGGAAAAAGCCGATCCTGTTGCTCGAAGGTTGCTACGCCGCGCTCGACTGGCACGCCGCCGCCGAGCATCGGCTCACCTGCGTGATTCATTCGGATGAACAATTGAGCGAATTTGAAGCGACGCCGCTGGCACGCAAGCTCGACATCTATTTGAAGTTCAACACCGGCATGAACCGGCTCGGCTTTCGTATCGAGCGCGCACGCGACCTCGCTACCCGTCTGGTGCTCAATTCGGGCGTGGGCGACATTACGCTGATGACGCATTTCGCCTGTGCAGATGAACGCGATGGCCATCTTGAGCAGTTGCGTGCGTTTGTCGACGCCACGGTGGGATTGCCGTTCGCGCGATCCGTCGCGAATTCTGCCGCCTGTTTTGACTTTGACCGCGTCGGATCAAACGAGAGCGCGAGCGCCGGCAACGACTCCGTTCGCCCCGGCATCATGCTCTACGGCGCAACCCCGTTTTCCCATGCGACCCGAAGCGCAGCCTCGCTAAAACTCAAACCCGCGATGTCGCTCACTACCGAAATCATCGGCGTGCAGTTACTCAAGGCGGGTGAAAAGGTGGGCTACGGCGCCACCTACACGGCGAGTAAAAACGAGCGCATCGCGGTGATCGCGTGCGGCTATGCCGACGGTTATCCCAGAGCAGCAGGCACCGGCACCCCGATTCTGGTGGCCGGACAACGCACCAGGGTGGTCGGTCGTGTTTCGATGGACAAAATCACCGTCGACGTCACGGACATTGAGCTTGCTCGCGTCGGCACGCCCGTTGAACTGTGGGGAATGCAACTTCCGGTGGACGAGGTCGCTGCGGCGGCCGGAACAATTGGCTATGAGCTTCTGACGGCGGTCGCACCAAGGGTTTCGCGTCACGTCATCTGACTTTCGCTCGTCCTAGCAGTCGAATTTGTCAACCCCCGCTACAATTCGCGCGTTTAAGCGGCACACCATGACTGGCGGTGTTTTGCTGCACAAGGCGCTTTCTCCCGGGTAGCGCCACAAGCCAGTTTGAATCGTCACCACCCGGCGCGCCGGAATTTCCACGGAGAGACACAAAAAATTATGAACAAAATCTACGCACTGCTCGCAGCATTCCTGCTCGCTGGCTCGGCATTCGCTGCCGTCAATATCAACACTGCGACGCAAACCGAGCTTGAAGCATTGCCAGAAGTGGGCCCCGCGCGCGCCAAAGCGATCATCGACTACCGCACCAAAAACGGCCCTTTCAAGTCAGCTGAAGACCTGAAAAAAGTTGACGGCGTTGGCGACAAAAACTTCATGGACATGAAGGACAAAATCGCAACCTCCGGCCCGACCAAAATCGACTGGAAAACCGAGCCAAAGAAAGACGCGCCTAAAGCTGACGCTGGCAAAGCTGCCGCCCCAGCCGCTGCCGCTGGTGCCGCTGCCGCTCCGAAAGCTGACGCTGGCAAAGCTGCCGCTCCAGCCGCTGCTGCTGCCCCAAAAGAAGCGCCTAAAGCTGCTGCACCTGCTGCCGCTGCCGCGCCAAAAGCGGCTGACAAGGCAATGAGCAAAGACGAAAAAGCGGCTGCTGATAAGGCCAAGAAAGAAGCTGACAAGAAAGCTAAAGCCGACGAAAAAGCCAAGAAAGCTGCTGACAAAAAAGCTAAAGCTGACGAAGCCAAAGCTAAAAAAGAAGCCGACGCAAAAGCAAAGAAAGAGGCTGACGCCAAGAAAAAGGCTGACGCTGCTAAAGCGAAAGAAGCCCCAGCGAAAGACGCCGCCAAGAAAGACGCGCCTAAAGCTGAAGCCAAAAAAGAAGACACCCCAAAGAAGCCCTAAGCTTCCCCGGCTAGTCCTGAAAAACCCCGCTTCGGCGGGGTTTTTCTTTGGTGCGGGATAATCGAACCGTCGTCATTCTCGCCGTAGGCGGGAATCCAGAACGTGTCCACCCGCAGCAATTTGATGAGTATCTCTTACCCCACCATCGACTCCACCATCGGCAATACGCCGCTTGTTCGCCTGCAACGCCTGCCCGCCCTTTTTGGCGTGCCCGAGAGCACCGTCATCCTCGGCAAGCTGGAAGGCAACAACCCGGCGGGCAGCGTGAAAGACCGACCCGCCTATTCGATGATTGTCGAGGCGGAAAAGCGCGGCACGATCAAACCGGGCGACACGCTGATCGAGGCGACCTCTGGCAATACTGGCATCGCGCTGGCGATGGTCGCCGCGATGCGTGGTTACAAGATGTTGCTGATCATGCCCGAGAATCAATCGGTTGAGCGTCGTCAGGCGATGAAGGCGTACGGTGCGGAACTCGTGCTGGTATCGAAAGAAAAAGGCATCGAAGGCGCGCGTGACCTTGCCGTCGAGTTAGAGCAGCAGGGCAACGGACGCGTGCTTGACCAGTTCGCCAACCCGGACAATCCACTCGCCCATTACACCGGCACCGGCCCAGAAATCTGGCGGCAGACGAATGGCCAAGTGACTCATTTCGTGAGCGCAATGGGCACCACCGGCACCATCACCGGCATCTCGAATTACCTAAAAGAACAGAACGAAAAAGTCGTCATAGTCGGCGCCCAGCCGACCGACGGTTCGAGCATCGCGGGCATTCGCAAGTGGCCCGAGGCCTATCGCCCGGCAATTTTCAAGAAAGCGCGTGTTGATCGGGTTGAAGAGGTGTCTCAGGCCGATGCGGAAGAAATGGCCCGCGTCATGGCTGTGCAGGAGGGCATCTTCTGCGGCATCAGCGCAGCGGGCGCGCTGGCGATTACGCTGCGGCTCGCCAGAGGCGTTGAGAACGGGACGTTTGTCTTTATCGTGTGTGACCGTGGGGATCGGTATTTGTCGACGGGCGTATTTCCCGGCTGAGGCACCCCTCCGCCCTTCGGGCACCTCCCCTACTTCGCAGGGGAGGCATGTACGGGTCTCCCCTGCGAAGTAGGGAAGATGTCGTGAAGCGACAGAGGGGTGGCGCGGCAGAGCCGCTCCTACAATGTGCAGATGCTGCCCACACTCATCTTCGACATCGAATCGATCCCCGACGTGCCGGGAATTCGCCGGCTTCACGACCTACCCGCGTCACTGTCCGACGATGAAGTCGCGCTGTGGGCGTTCACGCAACAGCGCCTTAAAAACGGCACCGAATTTTTGCCGCATCACCTGCAACGCGTGTGCGCCATCTCGTGCGCGTTTCGCGAAGGTGCGGACAAACTTGCGATCTGGACTTTGGGCGAGCTTGACGACGACGAGCCCGCGATCATTCAAAAATTCTTCGATCTCATTGATCGCAAAACACCTCATCTGGTGAGCTGGAACGGCGGTGGGTTTGATCTGCCCGTGCTGATGCAGCGTGGCCTGATCACGGGTGTCACCGCATCACGTTTTCTGGAAACAGGCGCCAACGACCGCGCGTTCAGTTTTGACCATTACCTGAACCGCTACAAAGAGCGCCATCTCGATCTGATGGACTTCATGGCGATGTATCAGGCACGCGCCAACGCACCGCTCGACACCATGGCCAAGCTCTGCGGCTTTCCGGGAAAGTTGGGCATGGACGGCAGCCAGGTCTGGCCTGCGTTTCAGCGCGGCGAACTCGCGAACATTCGTGCTTATTGCGAGACCGATGTGGCGAACACTTACCTGCTCTTCCTGCGCTTTCTCGCCATGCGCGGCGATCTCGATAAGGCAGAGTACGCGGCTGAGCTTGCGCTGTTGCGCGAGAAGCTCGGAGCGCACGACGCCACACACTGGAAAGAGTATCTAGCCGCGTGGCCGCTGTAAGCCATGCAGCCTGATTGGTTAACTGCCGCAAGCAGAATGCCGTGGCCCGTCGCCACGCCGTTTCGCATGCGCCCGAATCTGGAGAAGCTGGACGGCGATGCGCCTGCATTGTTGCTTCGGGATGACTTGGCCGGGATTTACCGGCGAGAACGCGAGCACGTGCTTGCTACACATCGTGATCGGGCAATGGTGGGCACGCCGAACGAGCAGGTCATCGCCGCTATACAGGGATTGGCCCCCTCACCCCCGGTGGGGGAGGGTTGGGGAGAGGGGGACGGAGGCAACAGCAACCAACGAACCGTGACTCTCCACGCGCCCCCTCTCCCCCAGCCCCTCCCCCGCGAGGGGGGAGGGGAGTTAGCGCAGAACACCATCCTCTCTCCACAAGAAGACTTCGTAATCCTGAAGCAAGACGGCGACACCCTGCACACCGAATACCTCTCCGTCTGCTTCCCCTCCCGCTGGGATCCGCGAGAGAAACTCGGCCTCGATTTCGCAGCAATTCACGCGCCCGTCGCCGACAATCAAACGCTGATCGCCGCTGGGCAAAGCATCATGACGATGGCCTTCATGAAGCAGCCGATGCTGCGTCACGTCTGGCTCATCGTGCCGAGCGCAAGCCTTGACCAGCATCCCGACAAAAACGAAGCGTGGTGGACGGAAGCCCTGCGCGATATGTCGCCGCTGCTGACGAACCTCTTCTTCCGCGTTGAACGGCAGACGACGTGGCCGTTGCCGCATATGCAGCGCGCGGTGTTTTTCATTCGGGTCATGGTGAGTCCGCTGGTGGATGTGATCAAAGCTGCGCCGGGACGTGCGGCGGAGCTTGCCGCGTCGCTACGCTCGATGACGCCCGAGGTCGTCGCCTATCGCGGCATGACCGACGCGATGCCGCGACTGCTCGCTGAACTGGATCATTTCGAATGAGCGAATTTACGAAACAGGCAACTGAGCACCCAAAAGCGCCCGCGCACCACCGCGCCCGCAAGCGCTTCGGTCAAAACTTCCTCGTCGACCAGTCGATCATCAACCGTATCGTCGAGGCGATTGATCCGCAGCCCGGTCAACACATCGTGGAAATCGGGCCAGGGCAGGCGGCCATCACGCGCAAGCTCATCAATGCGCTCGGCGTGAACGGCAGCATCGAGGCTATCGAAATCGACCGCGATCTGGTGGCGCGGTTGACGCATGAGTTCGACGCGAGCAAACTGCGGGTGCATCAGGCCGACGCGATGGAGTTTGATTTTGCAACGCTGCCCGCGCCGCTGCGCGTCGTGGGCAATCTGCCGTACAACATCTCCACGCCGATCCTGTTTCGGCTGTGCGAGTTTGAATCGCGCATCAATGACCTGACCTTCATGCTGCAAAAAGAAGTGGTGGATCGCATGGCCGCTGCAGCGGGCGATGGCGAGCGCGGACGGCTCTCGGTCATGCTGCAATATCGCTTCAAAATCGAGAAATGTTTCGACGTGCCGCCCACCGCGTTCAAGCCGGTGCCGTCGGTCGATTCGAGCATCGTTCGGCTCACGCCGCTGGCGCATGAACGATTGCGCCCAAAAGACGAACACCTGTTTGCTCAAATCGTCACCACCGCGTTCACGCAGCGCAGGAAGATGCTCAGAAAGAGCCTCGGCGCATGGATGACGCCCGATGCCTGGACCGGAATCAACGTCAACCCACAAGCCCGCGCCGAGGAGTTGACGTGCGAGGAATTTGTCGCGATTTCGGATTGGGTTTTTGGGAAGAAGGCGTCAACAGCTTTACGCTGAAATGACCGCCGAACGGGGGATATGCGCACAAAATGGAATCTATCGACATCAGTCATTATTTGCCTTCAGCCCCTATGCAGTGGCGATTACACGAAAAAGCCGTAGGGCGGATACCCGGAGGGGTTCCGCCATCGATGGCAAGCAACCACGTTCGGCGGAACCGCAAGCGGTCTGCGCTACGGCTCCACGCTGGCTACCGCGCAGACTTCTAGCTCTTGCTAATCACAAAAAATGCGACCACGACGACGATGCCGAGCCAGATGCTGAAGGTCTGAACGGCAAATTGCGGAAAAGTCAGTGCCGCAGCACCAGCTGCCAAACTGAATACCGCAATCAAAAAAAGGACTTTTGAAGCCCAACGATTCCTATGAGCGACGGCGTTTTCGCTGTATTGCGTCAGTATTCTGGCGTTAGGCTCAAAGCGCAACATCGCCGCAATGAGCGCGAACAGGGCACCACAGACGAGCATCACAATCGCAGTCATACTTCCACCTCCAGAGTCAGCATTATTGCGCAACAGGACATCGTCGACAACACTCACCGCCGCTCCCGCACCGCCTGCGCCACCGTCGCCGCATCCACATACTCCAGCTCACTACCAATCGGAATCCCCCGCGCGAGCCGCGAAACCTTCACGCCTTGCGGCTCAAGCAGTTCGGTGATGACGTGCGCGGTGACTTCGCCTTCGTTGGTGAAGTTGGTGGCGAGGATGACTTCTTTGACGGTGCCGTCGGTGGCGCGCTCGACGAGTTTTTCGAGGTGGATTTGCGCGGGGCCGACGCCGTCGAGCGGGGACAGGC
>Ga0209181_10005278_pt1 | contig 18642 bp, 16 predicted proteins | sample MAT05_FD_187208 | JGI IMG/M metagenome (GOLD analysis project Ga0209181, IMG submission 187208) | Freshwater microbial communities from Lake Fryxell liftoff mats and glacier meltwater in Antarctica - MAT-05 (SPAdes) (version 2) | ecosystem: Environmental > Aquatic > Freshwater > Ice > Liftoff...
ACGACCCCACGTACAGTACGCTCTACGGTCTTTTGTGTACTTTTGTCACTTTTGTGTTTCAAAAAAACCGCTCTACGGGCTTCTGTGCTGCGTTCCGCAATATCGTCGGGCGAGGACGACCCCACGTACGGTACGCTCTACGGTCTTTTGTGTACTTTTGTCACTTTTGTGTTTCAAAAAAACCGCTCTACGGGCTTCTGTGCTGCGTTCCGCAATATCGTCGGGCGAGGACGACCCCACGCACGTTACGCTCTACGGTCTTTTGTGTACTTTTGTCACTTTTGTGTTTCAAAAAAACCGCTCTACGGGTCTTCTGTGCTGCGTTCCGCGACATCGTCGGGCGAGAACGACCCGACGTACGGTGCTTGTGTCTGATGTCTTGTGTCGGTGGTAAAATAATTTTTTTTAGAAAAAAATTATTTTACTACCACTCAATTAAGTAAGTAAATAGAAATAGTCGTGTTTTTTAATTTCATTAATTACCTTATTATCAAGGGTTTGTGAGACTGTGGACTGCCGACTATTGGCTGAGGACTACTTTTCGGAAAACAAAAACGATTACGGGTTTTAACCCGGAACAAAATACCAAGCGTGTACGGTCAACTTGATCATCAATCCTCAATTAAACAAGGTTAGGGGGGTGTTTGTTAAGGTGACTGACGCGTCAATTCATCCAATCAACAGCTGGCCAAATCAGCGTATCAACAATTCCAAAAGAATGGAACAATTATTGCGTGCATGTTGTTTAGTGCCGCATTTAGCGACAAAGATACACCATAAGCGGGTGTGTTGAAATAAACGCGGTTACAAATTTATGCAAAATTCACACAATCAAACAGTTGTGGAACTCATAAGGAACGGTGTCAAAATAAAGTATCAATCTTATCTGATTCCTTTTTACTCAAATTGCCCATCTTTTTGCTTAAATAGCCCCACTATTAGCCCAAAAAGATCGTTATTTGAGCAAAAACTAATCTACCTAAGTTTAGTACTTTATGCTGACACCGTTCCTAAGTCATAACTCATAATTAACAACGTATAACCACTTATTCGTTCCTCGATAGCAAAAATATCAATTTTTTTACAAAAAAGTTTATATTTTTGCCATCTAATTTATTCATTTGCCCGAGAATTGATAATTTCCCCTTAACTTTACCCCAAATTTATGAGCTACGAAATTCTTCCTCCACAACTGCCCGCCGAGGAGTCGGAATCCACCCGTTGGAAATTCCGTGATTTGAAGATATATTCCTCCACAGAATGGCTGGCAGACAATAAAAAAAAGTACCGACAGGTGTTCGACCGGTTGGAGACTAATTATATCTATGCCGAACTTTCTTTCAATAATAAATATTTTGATATTGAAGACTGGGAGATCAGCGTAGAATTGCGGTGTTATGCCGTAAAAAAACAACGCAAAGAAATTTGCAACCTGCCTTTTCGCCGAAAAGTGAGTAAATACGATGCTGTCGGGTACATCCGCGAAGGTTGGGGCAACAAACAGGAAGGCGTTTTTTGGAAAAAAGGCTCTTACTACTGGGAAGTATGGATTGAAGGCGAAAAAGCAGGCAGCAAATATTTCTATATTGAAGACGGGGGCCGCCTGTTTACCAAATCGGATAACCCCTATTGCCAAATCGCCATGCTGCGTACCTACGAAGGGCCTTACGACGACATCTCCGAGTTTGAGCGGCAGTACATGAAGAAATTCAACAGTGAAGAAACGCGGTATATTTATGCCGAAGTCACGTTAAAAAACCTGCTGTTGAGCAAACAATGGCAGTGTGAGCTGTTCATCAAATTCTACAATGATGCCCGCGAACTCAAAGGCCAGGTAGTGCGCTTGCACCGGGTGGAAAAAGGCGATGACGGGATGAAAATTACGGCAGGGTGGGGTAGTAATGTGAAAGGTTCCTGGCGGGGCGATCGGTATACCGCAGAGATCGTATTTATGGATCAGTTGCTGGCGGTGTTGCCGTTTGATGTGGGTGAGCAATTTGAAGAAGGCACCAATGGAGTATGGCTGCCCGGCAAACAACAGCACGTCACGCTGGTGCCGGAACGGGAAGATATCGAATCCTTTGAAGAAGTTATGTCCAAATTGGATGCTTTGATTGGGCTCAATGACATCAAAACAAAAGTGCGGGAACACGCTCAATATATCCAATTCCTGCAATTGCGCAAAGAAAAAGGCTTTCTGGAAAAAGACGGCATCAATGTACATTCTATTTTTATTGGCAATCCGGGTACCGGAAAAACGACCGTTGCCAAAATGATGGGCCGTTTGTACAAAAAAATGGGTCTGCTCTCCAAAGGGCATGTCTATGAAGTAGATCGAACGGATTTGGTAGGAGAATACATCGGTCAAACAGCGCCAAAAGTAAAAGATGCCATAGAAATGGCCAGGGGTGGCGTATTGTTTATTGATGAAGCCTATGCTTTGGCCCGTTCCACCGAAGACAGCAAGGACTTTGGTCGGGAAGTAGTGGAAATTTTGGTAAAAGAATTGTCCAATGGCCCCGGCGACCTCGCCGTAATTGCTGCCGGGTATCCCAAAGAAATGAAAACTTTTTTGGACTCCAATCCGGGTTTACGCAGCCGTTTTAAACTCGTTTTTGAGTTTAGTGACTACCTGCCGCAGGAACTTTCTGAAATTGCATTGTACGCTGCCCAGGAAAAAGAGGTGATTATGGCTGCTGAAGCCCGCACCCTCATTGATGAGCTCATCACGGAGGCGTTTCGGCAACGTGACCGGGCATTTGGCAACGCCCGGTTTGTGTACGACCTGATAGATAAATCGAAAATACAACTGGGGCTGCGGCTCATGGCCAATCCCGACGTGCGCAACCTGCCGCCGGAGGCACTTTCTGTCATCCTGCACGAGGATGTAGCAAAAGTGCAGATTTCCCGTAAACCGCAATTACCCAATATTCCGGTGGATGAAAACCTGCTCAACGCCGCACTGCACGAATTGGACAGCCTGATCGGGATGCAAAACATCAAAAAAGACATCCGCGAGCTGGTACATTTAGTGCGTTATTACCGCGAAGCTGGCCGCGATGTACTGGGGCGTTTTTATTTGCACACCGTTTTTGTTGGGAATCCGGGTACGGGTAAAACGACCGTGGCGCGTATTCTGGCTAAAATATACAAGGCATTGGGGGTACTCGAACGCGGCCACACCGTAGAAACCGACCGGCAGGGATTAGTGGCCGGCTACGTAGGCCAAACGGCCATCAAAACTGCCGAACGGGTAGAAGAAGCCATGAATGGCGTCTTGTTTATTGACGAAGCTTACTCACTGACTTCCTCCGGGCGCAGCGCGCAGGGCGATTTTGGCGATGAAGCCATTCAGACCCTGCTCAAAAGAATGGAAGACCGCAGGGGCGAGTTTTTCGTTTTTGTGGCAGGCTACCCCGACAATATGGATACCTTCCTGAAAGCCAATCCCGGATTAGCCAGCCGTTTCGATAAAATTCTGCGTTTTGAAGATTATTCACCGGAAGAATTGCTGGAAATTGCGTTATTTATGTTCCAAAAAGAGCATTATCGCGTAGTGGAAGAAGCACGGGAATACTTAGGCAAATACTTGGCCTTCCTGCATCAATTCCGGGATAAGTACTTTGGCAATGCCCGATCCGTGCGGCAGGTAGTATTAGAGACCATCAAAAATCAAAACCTCCGATTAGCCAATTCCAAATCGCATCAAATTGAAGCGGACGGCGTTCATACTATCCGTTTGGATGATGTAGCCAGCTTTACTTTTGATAAAGACAAGCTCAATCTCTTTGTCCGAAGGGGCATTGGGTTTGGGAAATAGGGGTGGCGCGGGAATGAATGACTGGGTGGTACCGGATAGATTTTTTTTGCAAAAAAAATCTATCCGGTACCACCCAGTCATTCATTTACAGATAAAAACACATAATAAAATTTTCTTATGATGTGTTCCGCGACATCGTCGGGCGAGGACGACCCAACGTACGTCACTTGCGTCTTGCGTCTTGTGTCTGAAGTCTTATGTCTTGCGTCTTGTATCTGAAGTCTTGTGTCTGAAGTCTGAAATCTAATGCTATGCGACATCGTCGGGCGAGGACGACCTGCGGTACAGTACGCTCTACGGTCTTTTGTGTTCTTTTGTCACTTTTGTGTTTCAAAAAAATACGCTATGGCGCTTCCGTGCTGTGTTCCGCGACATCGTCGGGCGAGGACGACCAAGGTACAGTACGCTTTACGGTCTTTTGTGTTCTTTTGTCACTTTTGTGTTTCAAAAAAATACGCTACGGCGCTTCCGTGCTGTGTTCCGCGACATCGTCGGGCGAGGACGACCAAGGTACAGTACGCTTTACGGTCTTTTGTGTTCTTTTGTCACTTTTGTGTTTCAAAAAAATACGCTACGGCGCTTCCGTGCTGTGTTCCGCGACATCGTCGGGCGAGGACGACCAAGGTACGTCACTTGCGTCTGAAGTCTTGTGTCTGAAGTCTTGTGTCTGAAGTCTGAAGTCTTGCGTCTGAAGTCTTGTGTCTGAAGTCTTGTGTCTGAAGTCTGAAGTCTTGCGTCTGAAGTCTTGTGTCTGAAGTCTGAAGTCTTGTGTCTGAAGTCTGAAGTCTTGTGTCTGAAGTCTGAAGTCTTGTGTCTGAAGTCTGAAGTCTGAAATCTGAAGTCTGAAATCTGAAATCTGAAATCTCCCGTCTCACTACTCACTACTCAATGAATGGATAACCCAATTATTTTACCCGTTTTAATCGGCGTGTTAGCCGCCCTTTTGGGTTGGCTCATCGGCTGGTCGTCGCAACGCCGAAAGGCAGCCCTTGATCTGGATGCTGCCTTAGAAGAGCAGCGTAGCAGTTACGATATTTTACAAAAAGAGCATACCCATAAATCGCAATTGCTGGCGGCTATGCAACACAAACACGCCGATCAGGAGAAACGCCAGGCCGGGTTTGATGCAGAATTGAATGGTTGGAAAAAGCAAGTGTTGGATGGCCAAACGCAGTTGGAGAATGCCCGCCGGGCACAGCAATTGTCTATCAGCGAATTTCAGGCATACAAATCGGTGACCAACGGGCAGTTGACCGAATTATCCAAACTCAATCAGGGATTGGAAGCCCATTTGCGGGGGCTGCGCGATGATATGCACGGTCGGGATGCCAGAATGGCCGCACTTACCCAGGAAAATGCGGCCTTAAAAGGCACTTTTGACGCGTCTCAACAGCGCTACGAACAATACGTGGCCGCTGCCACCGCGCAGCATACAGCCCTCAAAACGGCTTATGAAGCGCAATCTATACAATTGGCGAATGCCAAACAACGCATTTCAGAATTGGAATTGTTGCGCAACCAACTCCACGAAACCAATGACGAATGGGAAAATATCTACCAGCAAAATACTAACCGTATTGCCGATTTGGAGCGCTTCCGCGACCAATTGCGGGAGACCAATGACGAATGGGAAAATATTTACCAGCAAAATACTAACCGTATTGCCGATTTGGAGCGCTTCCGCGACCAATTGCGGGAGACCAATGACGAATGGGAAAATATTTACCAGCAAAATACTAACCGTATGGCCGATTTGGAGCGCCTCCGCGACCAATTGGCGGAGATCAATGACGAATGGGAAAGTATTTACCAGCAAAATACCAACCGCATGGCCGATTTGGAGCGCCTCCGCGATCAATTGCGGGAGACCAATGACGAATGGGAAAACACCTACCAGCATCAAAATCAGGAAATAGCCGCACACTATGCAGAAATAGCGCGCCTGACCAACGAATTGGCTGACCTGAACAGCCGGTATGACGTAGAAATTGACTCCGCACTCAACGACTTAGAGACTTATAAACAGCGGATAGAGCACCTGCTATCCGTTCAGCAAAGCAACAATGCCCTGATAGCCAATTTGGAATCAGAAATAGCCCGGTTAAGGGCCGGCGGCGCATCGTCTACGCCAGTGGCGGCGGCACCAGCTGCCGCCGGCGCGGAAGCAGCAACCCTGGAACGCATCCGACAGCGGGCGCACCTGTTGGATTTTAACCGGATCGGGGAAAGCAACGGTGCTGCACCCGACGACTTAGAACGCATCAAAGGCGTCGGCCCTTTTACGGCACGCAAACTCAATGCTTTAGGTATAATGCTGTATCGCCAGATGGCAGCCCTCACCGATGAAGAGGTGAACGTGGTAAACGATACTATTGAATTTACCAACGGGCGCATTCAGCGCGATGATTGGCGCGGACAGGCGCAACAGTTTAGTGGTTATGTGCCGCCGCCGCCGCCACCAGTGGAAGTTGCAGAGGAAGTACCCGTCTCTACCATAAAAACAAGCGGGTCAAAATCAAAGAAAAAATCATGAGGAACGAGTAAGTCATATCAGCTACCGCTCAATGTTGCACCAAAAATTTGGGCTGCACGCTTACCGCTCAATGTTGCACCAAGATTTGGGCTGCACGTCTTTTTATCGGCGCTACAACTCCGGTCTGCATATGCCGTGGGGCCAGACGCTAATAAAGTCCACAGTTCACAGTCGGGCAGTCCACAGTATAGAGGAGACAACGCTGATAAAGGAGCCATTAAAGTCCACAGTCCACAGTATACCGGCGACAACGCTGATAAAGTCCACAGTCCACAGTCGGGCAGTCCACAGTATACCGGCAACAACGCTGATAAAGTCCACAGTCCACAGTCGGGCAGTCCACAGTCAGGCGATACCGCCACCGAACCCAGCAACAGCGGGCGCAGCAACAGCGGCCTGCGGGCGCTTTCCATTTTCCTCATCTTTTTGGTGCTGGCCCCCGGTGCCACCTGGGCGCTGGCTCCCGCCCCCGTGCGCGACTTCTGGAAGGCTGAATGGCAGGGCGATGCCAGCGCTTACGCCGATTATGTGGCCACCTATAAAGATGCCACCGACCCCAAGGCCCGCCGCCGCGTGGAAAAAGCCCGCTACTTCAAGGCCGAGCAGACCATGGCCCTGCCAGACCTGCGCGACTACCAGACCCATTACGCCGATCGGGGCGAATACAAAGAAGCAGTAATGGAAAAAATCGCTACACTTGAACTCCGCGCCGTGGAAAGCCTCAAAAAACAGCCCGATGCCCCACGCTTCGATCAGTATATCCGCGATTTTCCCGACGGCCAACGCTGGCAGGAAGTGAAGCAAATAGCCGCCGAACAGCCGGAGGCCCGCCGCAGTGAATTGCTGCCCCGCCTTGAACAGGTAGCCGTGCAGACCTTAGCGCAACAGCCTGCTCTGGCCCTCGCCCGCAATGTGCTCACCACTTTCCCACAGGCCGCCCTGCATCCCGAACTGCGCCAGACCTTAGCCGCCAACCAGCAATAAAAACGGCCCTGCGCCCCCAACTCGAAGCCGCCCTGACCCAAAACTTGGCCCAAAACCCCAATGCCCAAACCGCCCGTGCCGTACTGGAAGAATTTCCTGAACGCTACGCCGAAGTGGAAAAGGTTGTGGCCGCCGAACCCGCCCTCCAAAAAGCCATCGCGGCGGACGTGAAAATAGCCAAAGAAAAGGCCAAAACCCAAAGTGCTGTCAGCCCTGCGACCAAGGTAGCCGACCCCGACAGCGACGGCGATGGCAGCCCCGACCCAAGCGACGGCTGCCCCCAAGACAAGAACAAAACCGCGCCCGGCAGCTGCGGCTGCGGCAAGCCCGATACGGATACCGACGGCGATGGCACGCCCGACTGCGCCGACGGCTGCCCCCAAGACAAGAACAAAACCGCGCCCGGCAGCTGCGGCTGTGGCAAGCCCAATACGGATACCGACGGCGATGGCACGCCCGACTGCGCCGACGACTGCCCCGGCCAAAAAGGCAGCGCGGCCCGCAAAGGCTGCCCCGACCCATCACCGGCAAACGGCAACAATCCTCCCGAAGAACAAAAACACGGACGCCGCTCCGGTTTGGAGACGGTGCCGGTGCCCGGCGGCAGCTGTATGATGGGCAGCCCGGACAGCGACCAAGGCGCAGGGACGGATGAAAAACCCCAACACAAAGTCACCCTCTCCACTTTTCAAATGGGCAAATACGAGGTGACACAGGCAGACTGGCGGGAGATCATGGGCAGCAACCCCAAGGAATTGAACTTTAAAGGCTGCGACCAATGCCCGGTGGAAGGGGTTTCTTGGGAGGAGATACAAGATTTTTTGAAAAAACTCCGTCAAAAATACCCCGACAAAAAATACCGCCTGCCCACTGAAGCCGAATGGGAATACGCAGCACGCGGAGGCGCCGGAGCCAGGCGAACGACCTACGCGGGCAGCGATGAGTTGGCCACAGTAGCCTGGTACGATGGCAATTCCGGCCGCAAAACCCACCCGGTCGGAGAAAAGGCCCCCAATGGCTTGGGGCTGTATGATATGAGCGGGAATGTGTATGAGTGGTGCAGCGATTGGTACGACGAGGGATATTATAAAAACAGCCCCGCTAAAGATCCCGTGGGACCTGCATCGGGTGATCGTCGCGTGTTGCGCGGCGGGTCGTGGTACGCTGATCCAGAGTTCTGTCGTGCGTCTTACCGCAGCAGGCATAAAGCAGACTACCGGTTCGTCTATTTTGGGTTCCGGGTGGCCAGAGGCTATTAAACTTTACCTTTTTATTTTTTTACACTTTTAAATTTTTAAATTTTTAGCGGCCAGCAGCCGCTTTTTAATTTTTTTAAGGGGGGTTCGGCGAAGCCGAAAAAATTTTTTTTTGGGAGGCCTTTTTTAAACTTTCAACGGAAAAACATCCATAAACGGGTAAATAGCAATAATCGTGGTTTTGAATTTCATTAATTACTTTATTATCAAAGGTTTGTGAGATTGTGGACTGCCGACTATTGACTGTGGACTACTTAATTGTGAGGGGTGTACAGAAATTTTTTTACAAAAAAAATTTCTGTACTCCCCTCCCAATTAATTTATTCCCGTGCCACTAAAACCATCCAAATCGAAACGTCAGGGCATACACCGGCATATTCAGGTCGTTTTTATCGAAGCTTTCCCAGCCGGCAAACCCGTTGACAAACCGGTAGCCAACGCTGCCGCCGATGCGAAACCAGCGGGTAACGTTGAGCTCGAGGCCGGCTTCCGGGATGCCGACAAAAACAAGGTCATCCAGGTCTTCATTCACCTCCCAATTCCAGCGATTTCTATAGCTGGCGGTACCGACTGCGCCGCCGGCTAATTTAACCGAGGTATAAAGGTGCATCAATTTGTTGGTGGGAAAGGTATAACCTATCCAAAGTCCGCCGTAGCCTAATGCGGGCGATTGATTTCCATTTTTGGGGCTGTCGAGGAATTCGCCCATGCCAAATGCGCCCAAAAAAAGGTGATTAAAGACGAGGCCGCCGCCGCCGCCGTTTCCAATACCGTTACTGCCTTTTGCCGCGCTAAAACTGACAATCGGCCCGCCAAACCCTCCGGTTAACCGGGCATTTCTAAACAGCGTTTGTTCGCCGGATTGGTGCCAACGTCGGGCATCGCGGCCTTCCGACGAGGATTCAGTGCCATCTTGTGCGGAAAGAAAAGTGGCGAAAAATAACGGGGCAAAGCATAAAAAATGGTGGTGCATAACGTATTGTTTAATTTAAGAATACCCTATGACACGCACAGGCTTTTTTACCCCTAACTGCCGGATAAAAAATAATGGGTTTTTGCGGTCTGAAAAAATGGGAGGAGTCCGTACATTTGTGCTGAATTGGGAACGGGGTCAGCATAAAGTACTCAACTTAGGTGCAAGCATATTAGACAGCATTCAACTATGAACAGACAATTAGAAAATGACTTATTACAACTTGACTTATTGCTTGACAAAGTGAAAGAGCAAGGGCTTGATTATTTAAAAAATATTTCAAAGCGACAAACATCAAACAATTCAGCGGTTGAAACATCCAACTACTTGCCCGATAAAGGCCTGGGGACAATTGACACCCTAAAACACTTTAACGAAAAGTTTGAACCAATTATAGTTGCTTCATCAGGACCAAGATATTGGGGCTACGTAACAGGTGGCTCAACCCCTGCTTCAATTGTCGGAGATTGGCTAACCAGTATTTACGACCAAAATTCACAGGGAATTCACGCGCAAGGCGACATTTCTGCAAACGTAGAAATTGAAACCATCCAACTACTTTTAGATTTGTTCGAATTACCGGAAGATTTTTTGGGCGGGTTTGTAACGGGTGCAACCATGTCAAATTTTACCTGTCTGGCAGTAGCAAGACAATGGTATGGAAAAATAATTGGTAAAGACTTTGCAAAAGATGGCGTTACGGAGAAAGTAAATATTTTAACCGCAACGCCTCATTCATCGGCCTTAAAAGCGTTATCATTGTTAGGCATTGGAAGCAATAATATTGACAAAGTAAAAATTATGGCCGGCAACAGAGAGGCAATTGATGTTGCTGATTTAGAAGAAAAACTGAAATCGTTGAATGGCACACCTTGCATTTTAATTGCGAGTGGTGGAACAGTCAATACGGTTGACTTTGACGATTTTAGCGCAATTTTAAAACTGAAAGGAAAATACAATTTTTGGTTACACATAGACGCAGCATTTGGCGGTTTTGCTGTTTGTTCGGACCATCACAAGCATTTATTGAAAGGTTGGGAAGATGCAGACAGCATAACCATTGATTGCCACAAATGGTTGAATGTTCCTTATGAAAATGCCGTGTTTTTTGTAAAGGAGAAACATAATTTATTGCAAATAGAAAGTTTTCAAAATTCAAACGCCCCATATTTAGGCGACCCATTTGAACACTTTGACTATTTGAATTTTTTGCCGGAAAATTCGCGAAGATTAAAAGCGCTCCCTGTTTGGTTTTCTTTAATGGCGTACGGAAAAGAAGGCCACAAGGACATTGTTGAAAACTGCATTAATTTGGCGAATCATTTTGGACAATTCATTGAAACATCAAATCATTTTAAGCTATTAGCCCCGGTAAGATTAAATACCGTTTGTTTTACTTTACTACATCAGGAAGATGAAAAGGCCGTTTCAACTTTTTTGAAGCAATTAAATGATACAGGAAAGGTGTTTTTAACACCAACCGTTTACAAAGGACAAAAAGGAATCAGAGCGGCATTGGTAAATTGGAGGACAACTATGCATGACATAGAAATAGTAACGGGACTGATGAATGAAATATGCACACTACCGAAAAAAGTATAAGCATTATGGATGAGGGCTAAATTCTTGCATTAAATCCTTCCTAAGGAACGAGTAAAAATAACTAAAATATGATGCCTCAATTTATGGACGCACACCAGCATTTCTGGCATTACGACCCTGCCAAACACGTTTGGATGAATGAAAATATGGGTGTGTTGAAAAAAGATTATTTGCCCAACGATTTAGCACCGCTTTTGAAAAATTGTGGCTTGGATGGTTGCGTGGCAGTGCAGGCAAATCAAGCCGAAGAGGAAAACGATTTTTTATTGAATCTTGCGGCAAAGAATGATTTTATCAGGGGCATTGTCGGTTGGGTAGATTTGCAATCCGAGCGAGTTGAAGAGCGATTGAGGTATTACAAACAATTTGACAAAATAAAAGGCTTTCGGCACGTCATCCACGATGAAGCGGATGTTGAGTTTATGCTGCGACCCGTTTTTTTACGAGGCGTTGGTTTGTTAAAAAAATACGGTTTTACGTATGATATTTTGATTTTTCCAAAACACTTGCCCAATACTTTGAAATTGGTAAAAGCCTTTCCCGAACAGCCGTTTGTAATTGACCACATGGCCAAACCGCCCATTAAAAATGGCCACACACAACAATGGCAAAAGACCTTAAAAGCCGTAGCTGCCCGTGAGAATGTGTCGTGCAAAATATCGGGTATGGTGACAGAAGCAGATTGGAAACACTGGAAACAAGCCGATTTTACGCCTTATATGTGTGAGGTGGTAGAAATGTTCGGCATTGACCGCATTATGTACGGTTCTGATTGGCCTGTTTGTACATTGACAGCCACTTATGAAGATGTATTTTCAACCGTAAAACATTATTTTTCAACATTTAGCCCATCAGAGCAACAAAAGTTTTTTGGCGAAAACGCCACAAATTTCTATAATTTATAATATGTAAGTAATTGTACGTAGGTAAATAGCAATAATCGTGGTTTTGAATTTCATTAATTACCTTATTATCAAGGGTTTGTGAGACTGTGGACTGCCGATTATTGACTGTGAACTACTTACTCAGTAGGCTTTTCGCAGCATATCCGCGTAAACATCGGGCAAAGGACTTGCCTCCACCGCTTTTGCGATGCTTTCAAAATCGTAGGAAACACGCACAAATTCCACGTTTATGCTACCTGGTTTTGTCATTGAAGTATCGGAATTGATTTCCAAAATGACGTAACACGCCCGATTGTCGCCGTCTTTCGGCTTTCCCACCGAACCAATATTGATGGCGTGGCGGTGGCTTGTCCCGTCCTCATTCGCCAAAATGCGGTGATAAGGTTTGTGCGTGTGCCCGAATGCCATGATATCGGCATTGGCTTGTTCCATGATGCGCAGCAGGCTTTTTTCGTCCCGGTCTTCAAAAAGGTATTCATTAATCTTTCGAGGGCTGCCATGAACCATTAAAAACTTAAATTTCTCCTGATTGAACTCGAAGTCAATGGCAAGATGGCGGGGCAGGTTTTTCAAAAACTTACGCTCTTCGGGCTTGACGATTTGATTGGTGTAATCAATCGAAATCGCCCCGTTGCTTTTTTCCGCTGCTTCTTTGTAGGCGCATCCGCAATTGTCGGAAGCCAATCCGATGCCTTCATCGTAGTTGCCGGCGATGGTTGGGATTTTTCGTTTCCGAATTTCCTGGATGACCTCATTTGGATAAGGCGCATAGCCCACCAAATCGCCCAAACAGTACATCAAGTCCGGGTTTTTGCTGTCAATATCGGCCAAAACAGCCTGCAAAGCGGGCAAATTGGCGTGGATATCGCTAAAAAGTACAATTTTCATATCTTTAAAGTTAACAGTTACAATTGATGTTTTGTATCGTGATGTCAAACAAATTGTCAAATTTGGTTTTGACGGTTTTCCATTTGAGTTGAGGTGTTTTGTGTGGTTGCCACACACGTTTTGGCGCTTGGTGAAGGTGGCGATTTTTACCACAACTTGTCCCGCCTTAGCGGGAAATATTGATGCGGAGAACCAATGTTTGATTAAGCACAAATGTGACTGTGTGGCACTGAACCGCCACTTTTGCCAAGGTGCTGTTATAGGGCGTTTTTCTTTTCATTTATGTTCAATGTCAGTTCGTTAGGTTTGGGAAAATTTGTCGGCAAAAGGTCAATTCTAAATGGCAGTTCCATTCCCGATAATTCGTCAATTTGCTCGTCTATTAGTCCATTCTCGTTGCAGTAGCAAAAAGTCAACTTTAAATAACGTCTGATAATCATTAACGGCAAAAACTGTCCCCTATAAGCCATCCATTCCATTAAATCCTTTTTTCCTTTTGAACTGTTACAAGTCCGACAAGCAAAGATTAAGTTCTCTGCATCGTCTTTGCCACCAAATTTTTGTGGAAAAATATGGTCTAACGTTAACTTGTCTGCCGAACCGCAATAATTACAAATTTGTTCTGTCAGTAATTTTATTTTTTCATCGTCAAAAATTGTCCGCATATTCATTGTTCCGTCTTTTAGTCCTTTGAATAATTTGGCTCTTATCATAAAATTAAGCATCTCATATTTTTCTTGTTTTTTGTCGATAGCCGTGTGAGCCATAGCCAAGTTTGAATATGAATAGTAAATTAGATGTCTAACTGTTTCAATTTTTTGTTTCACCATTGTCCGCTTATTGTCGTTGGTTTCGGTGTCGTCTTAAAATGCCCTATAACGGTTTGCGGCTTGGCGAAGGTGGCAATTTTTACCACTAATGTTGATGCGGAGAACCAATGTTTGATTAACCACAAATGTGTCTGCGGAGCACTAAACCGCCACTTTTGCCAAACCGCTGTTATGCCTTCGTGCTTCTTTTCGGTTATAAGTATGTCTCCAAGAATTTAATGCTGTCTTTCTTGTCATTCAAACTAGCTTCTATTCTGTCGCCCGTATTGTATTTGATAATTATTTCGTATTTACTCAGTGGTAATTTAGGCCTATCTTCTGAATACTTTATCAAAAAGTCAATGGCTTCTGGCACACTAACTGAAATTGTTTCTTGTCCATGCAAAGGTAAAATTATAATGCGTTCAATGAATCGAGAAACTGTGTCAGAAAGTGAGTTTAAAAATTCGTCAACGTTTTTCTTGTTGAGTTTCAAAAGTTCTTTAGCAACATCTTCCTTGTTGACCAATTTGTTCCAACCGTCAATTTTCTTTCTGAAATCTGTCTCTGCTGTTTTCTCGTCAAATGCAGCATTAATACCAAATTTAGAAAATGCTTTTATTACTGTATCGTATGGAAAATAAAGAACACCAAATCCAAGTGATTTTAATTGAGACAAAGCACCTTCAGTAAATACTCCGGCTAAAACTACCCCTACAAACGGAGAAGAATTTTTGTATTTGTTGGCTAATGGAAGAACAGCACTCTGTATTTCTTGTGCTTTATTTCTTGAATGTTTGGTGTATCGTCTCCACGCAGACTCAATGAATGCAACTGGAACACCAATTTTGTTTTCTGTTCCACCGCGTTCAAGAACAAAGTCTAAATCGTGCTTGTTTTCTTTAGAATCCGTCCAACAAACTTTCTTTCCCGAACGTGCTTTTCTAATACCTTTTTTGTCAAGGTAAAGTTTATGCTTCCTTGCAAATTTTTGCAGGTGAGGTTCCAAAGCCAACTCCAAAAGGTCGCCAATTAGTTGTCCAAATTTATGTGATAAAGATTCTGCCATTTTTAACTATTAATCCAAAGTCTTCCTTCATGTAAGGGAACTGTGTGTTTTCTATTTTTCCATTTAATATTTCTATCTCTCAATTTTTCAAATGAGTAATCGCTAAAACCCGCTGATACTGCTAATTCTCCGAGCCACTTGTCAACTGGAACATAAATGCCATACGGAGCAGAGTCGCCAATTACAAAGCACATTTTGCAGTTTTCACTCGTTACTCGCCTTAATGAATGAAACACGTCAGCAAGGTCATTGAAATATGCTGCAATCATTAAGTGGTAATTCTTTTTACCGCCATGTTTTAATCTCTCTACTTTTAGTGTTTCAAATACTTCCAATAATTCAGAATGAATTACCGCCAACTTTGGATTTGAAATGATAGTATCCACACTGTCACCTAATTTTGAAACGTGTTGAGTGCAAGCTCTTACTAGATGTTTTCTCACATTGTCTTGCAAGTCAGCCCAACCACTAATATCACCCCAAAAGGTCATTTCAAGTCTTGTAGCGTCAGCATAGTCGTAATTGTTTGCATAGGGTGGGGAAGTAATTACAAGGTCTCCCCATCCGTCAGGAATTGATTTAATGTCCCTCGCATCTTCGTTCAAGATGATTGAGTCTATTACATTTAATAAACGATTTTGTGTTCGCTTCATGTCTAGATACATTGCATTAACTTTTGCTTCAAATGCAACGAAAGGGTCAATAACTTTTGATTTTGTCTTGTTTGGTTGAATATACTGCCATTGGGCTGTTCCAACTGGCGAAGTTGACCTTAATATTGAAGTGATAATAAACCAATTGAAGTTTTTTATTTCATCTTCTTGCTTTTTCTCAAGCCAAGTCTGCTTTAAGGCTTCCAATTTTTGTAAGATTTCAATTGGGTAGCAACTCAGTATCAATTTTGGAAACTCTGTCTGTGTTATGGTTTTATTTTTCGCTTGTTTAAGAAGTGATAGAGCTTCTTCTTTGAATTTGTCTGCTGGATAATTCCAATTTAGTTTTGCCTTTGCAATTCTATAAATGTAAGGGTGTGCTTCAACTCCGTACGATTCAACTCCTGCAAATTCACTTTCAAGTAGCACTGTCCCAGAACCTGCGAAAGGGTCAATTATTCTTGTTCGTCCATTTTTTTTTTCTTCTCGAATTAGGTCGTTCACCCATGAAGCTGAAAAACCTGCTGTGTATCTATACCACTTATGAATTGGCATTTTCATGTTGTCCGCAAAAGTTGCGGTATAGTCCTGTTCTACCTTAACTTCGTCAGGAAATAAATCTAATGTTTGTGTTCGATATGCCATGTGTCAAAGATAATGAATTATGTTACTGTTTTTTCTATAATGTTCAATGTATGCACGGTCGCCTTAGCATGACGCATAACTCGCTAATACACGCATATTTTACTCAAAAATGCAATCCATAAAACGAGTAACACATTGTTAATAAAATAGTTATAAAATTATTTTTATTTAAATTATTATCAGCGACAATACAAAATACGCGTAGCGTATTTTGTATTGTCGCTCATTACCGCACAAATATAAAGACTCTTTTTCACATTTTATCCAATGGACTAACTGTTTTTTTAATACTTTGATTACTGACGTGTAAGTAATGCAGTAAACGCGTTTAGATGCTATTGACATTTTAGGCATCGTTATTTTATTAATTCTTTCAGGATATATTCAAATTGAATATCTTTCCCATTGATCACATCTTCAAGTGTTTGATGGATGAGATTACTAATACTATTTTTAATCGATTCATCTTGAGTTGAGGTGTTTTGTGTGGTTACCACACACGTTTTGCCGCTACCCGAAGGTGGCGATTTAACCACTAAACTTCATTCGGAGAATTGAACTTCAATTATACGAAAAATTGTCATATGAAGCACTGAACTGCCACTTTTGGGTAGGTGCTGTTGTGCGTTCGTGCTTCTCTTCATTCAAGGGTTTAAAGTTTGATGTCTGAACGAAAGTTGGTCCACCTTGAAATGTTGATTAAGAAATTTGAAAGCAACGCATACTTGCACTTCCATATTGAAAGCCTTCAAAGATATATTTCACGTTTTCGTTTTTGTCTGCCAAGCCAAGTATGTAAAGCATTGGTAAATAATGTTCATTTGTCGGGTGAGCCATTTCTGATAGTTTGCCAAATTGTTGATAGTTAACAAGTGCTTGAAAATCTAAGTTGTTTAATTTTGCTTTCACTAACTCGTCAAACTCAACTGCCCAATCCATTGGCTTTGCATCTATGTTGTTCCAATCCAAAATTTTCAAGTTGTGTACAATATTTCCGCTCCCAATTATTAACACACCTTTTTCTCTCATTTTTTTCAAAGCGTTTGCCAATTTAAAATGATAGCTGGTGGGTTGTGAGGAATCAATACTTAATTCAAAAACAGGAATGTCTGCTTTGGGATATAAATGTTTTAAAACAGTCCACGCACCGTGGTCAAGTCCCATTGAATGGTCTTTTTGTATATTATAAATTGGTGCTGTTTCAATAACTTGTCTTGCAAATTCCGGGTGTCCTTTGGGTTCATATTTTATTTGACGCAATACATCCATTCCACCAAAATCATAAATTGCTTTTGGGGTTTGGTTTGTAGATACAAAAGTTCCCTTTGTTTGCCAATGTGCCGACACTATCATAATTGCATTAGGTTTTTCCAAACTTTCGCCAAGTTTGGTAAGTGTTTGCGTAAAATTATTATCCAACAAAGCATTCATTGGATGTCCGTGTCCAATAAAAATTAAAGGAGTTTTTTTGCTGTTAGAAAAGCCATTACTAATACTTTCAAACGCTTTAAGTTTCATTTCTGATGAAATAAGCGGAATTGAAGCAAACATTTTTAAAAATTGTATTCTTTCCATCGTATCAAGATTTTAAGTTTTGAATAACAATCATTATTGATTGGTGATGCAAAGGTGGAGTATTTAAAAAGGCTTTTCGTTCACATAGGTTAATATCGCATTAAACCGATTTCTTTTTTAATAGATTATGGCGGATGCGGCTAAGTGATTGCGGCTTGATGCCTAAATAGGATGCAACTAAATATTGAGGAACTCTTTGTTGTAAGTCGGGTTGTTGTTTGATGAGTGATAAATAACGCTGTTCAGCATCGTCACTAAAACTTTTGGCTATGCGTTGCAGCGAACTCAAGTAACCGTTTTGCACAAGTATTCTGAAAAAACTTTCAAATTTTGGAATGTGGTTGCAAGCCTTTTCAAAGTCACTATATTTCATTGCAAAAAGTGTTGTTGGTTCTAATGCTTCTACATTAAATATTGCAGACTTTCCACTAAAGAAGCTAAACATATCGCCAATCCAATAGCCTTCAAATCCAAATTGTACTGTATTGCATTCTCCTTTCTTGTCAATTACGAAAGTGTGCATAAGTCCCTTTTCAACAAAGTATAAAGTTCGGCAAACCTTTCCTTCAAACACAATCTGTTCACCCTTTTCTACTTGTAATGGAACAAACCATTTATTTAGTTTGCCCGATTCTTCATCGGTCAGCCTTTGATTAATTTTAGCTTCAATAGTTGCACGAATATTATTTTCCATGTCGCAATGTTAATGCTAATTTCTTGCAGTCAGTTTCAAGTACGTACTGTCGCCTTAGCATGACGCACACACGGTTTGCGGCTTGGCGAAGGTGGCAATTTTTACCACTAATGTTGATGCGGAGAACCAAATTTGATTAACCACAAATGTGTCTGCGGAGCACTGAACCGCCACTTTTGCCAAACGCCTGTTAGGCGTATGTGCTTTGTTTCTATTGTCCACTTACTAATAATTGA
>Ga0209181_10005279_pt1 | contig 18642 bp, 20 predicted proteins | sample MAT05_FD_187208 | JGI IMG/M metagenome (GOLD analysis project Ga0209181, IMG submission 187208) | Freshwater microbial communities from Lake Fryxell liftoff mats and glacier meltwater in Antarctica - MAT-05 (SPAdes) (version 2) | ecosystem: Environmental > Aquatic > Freshwater > Ice > Liftoff...
CGGTTCAGCAGAGCAAAACCCCGATTCAGCACACCCTACAAACACTCCGATACAAGCTCTTCGCGAAGCCCGCATTCATCACCACCGAGGGTCGCAAACCGATCCTCCATTTGGCCATCGCGATGCACCGCCGATCTCGCTGGTGTCGATGCCTACACGAGCGTCGGTTATCGGCTGGACGGCGTTGAAGGTTACTTGTACCCCAAGAGCCAGCCGCAACCAGTGGGCACGGTGCGCCTGATGCGAAAATACCATCCAGCTCGGGACGACCACGCCATTTTTCCGGAGAGCGAACTCACCAACATGTTCAATCAGGGTTACACCGACAACTCAGGCAGTGACTGGTTGGGCTATGTGTATCCTAATGTGAACGGCGCTGTGCCGACAATTCAGTAGGAGAACCGCCATGAACTTCAAGTGCCTTCTCAGCTTAGCCACGACGTGTCTGGTCATTAGTTTCGCTGCCGCGCAGACGACGCCTGCACTCCCGCTTGTACGTCTAGACGGTCAAGTATCGCGTGTTCCGCATGATATCGCGAGCATTCAGACCGCCCCGTTCACCCCGATCCGATTGCAAGTGCGAGTTGATAACTCCTACCATCCCCCCGAGTTTTTGTGGGCGAGCGCGCAGGGGCCGGAAATTCGTATCGCGTTTTTTGCGAGGCGTACGCCGTCAATCGGACTTGATCCCTATTATGGCCCCGCTCCTGTGACGATTGCTGGATTGCCGCCCGGCAACTACAAGCTGTTGCTAGGCAACTCATTGGTGTTTAACGCTCCGACGTCCTCTTACGCGGAAACCAGTACGCTAGAGTTGCAAGTGAGCGGCCTACCGGCTTCGCTTGTCGTCACTCCGATGGTGTACGTGCAAAACAGCATTCCCTACCAGCCTATCACTGATCTTGGCAATTGGTACCGTCCTAAGCACTATCTGGCTCTCGGTCAAAACGAAGCGCAGGCGCTTCTCCGGCTAAACGAGGTTCTGCCAGTGTTTACGGATTCGCCACTCTGGACGTTGGCTGACCCGCCGTTTCGCGCATGGCCCAATGTTGCCGAGGCACCTTCAGCCACGGTGCCGGTTTGTCGCTTCTTCAATCCGACTGTCGTGACACATTTCTATTCAGCAAAGGACACGGACTGCGCATTGTTAGCAGCATCGAGTGCGTGGGTGAATGAAGGCATCGCTTTCCGCACTCTGTTGCCAGTGAACGGTGTGTGTCCGCTGGCCACACAACCGGTGTATCGGCTGTTCAGCCAGGCGCTTTCAAACCACCGCTACACGCAAAGCGCAGACACGTACAACGCGTTGCAGCTTAGGGGCTACGCACCCGAGGGCGTGGCGTTCTGCTCGCCGAACGCGTAGTGCGTAGGGCGGGCACTGCCCGCCTCGTCATCCTCTCGGGCGAGAGCCCGCACTTCTTCACGCAACCATCGCGATCACCCCACCACGGCGAACAACGCCCGCCCTACGAATCAATGGGTTCGCCGTATGGGCGAGATTCATCTACTTCGATGTGACTGCCCCAATTTCCCGGATACAAACCCCGCGCAACGTCGCGATGAAACGATGACCACGGCCAATCGGCAACGCTTGAAACCAAACCGTGCTTCACCGGGTTGATGTATACGTAATCGATATGTGCCGCGAAATCCCTTTCATCGCGAATACGATGTTCCCAAAATCGCGACTGCCAAATCGGAACTCCCGCCTCGACCAATCCTGCCGTCGTCGCTCGTTTGGTAAACGTGGCTTTGATCAAACCCCAACGCTTGGAGAAATCTGCGTCACCCACGGGCAACGTCCAAACCGCATGAATATGATTGGGCAATACGACCCACGCATCGACACTAAACGGCAAGCGCTGCCGCACCTCTTGAACCAAGTTGCGCAATATATCCACCGTCGCGTCGTCGGAAAATACGCGTTTCCTCTGATGCGTCACGGCTGTGAAAAAGAATGATCCGCCGGGAAGATAGGCGCGAACGTAGTTGGGCATTCGCGGGAGTTTACGAGGCGGGCAGTGCCCGCCCTACGAAACTTCTCTTCAATCACCGTCGTCGCGCCATTGGTCCTGACCGACGCAATCCTGTTTTTCATGGCGCTGGTGCTGGAACACAGCCGGAAACCAGATCCGCCCCGCACGGTGCTGGCTCCGAGCTCGCGTAGCGACACTGAGGTGACGCCGGTTGCGTTTCCGTGCGCCGCCGCTACCATGAAGCCTTGAGACCATTTTCGAAAGGCAATATATGCGTTCTGATTTACTTTCCCACGCACTCAACCGCGAATTTCCTGAGCTGGCCGCTGCGGTTGCAGACCTGAGGAAAAGCGATGCGCATTTTGCGCATCTTCTCAAAAAGCATGATGCCGTTGATGAGCAGATTACTGCCGATGAAACCGGCGTTGCCCCGATGGGTGATGTTGAGCTCGAAGGCTTGAAGAAGCAGCGACTCCAATTGAAAGACGAGCTGTACGGTATGGCTTCCGCGGCAGCGCGTCCGGGTTGAGTCCATGTCGTTCACCGACAAAGTCATCGTCATCACCGGTGCGTCAGATGGCATTGGTGCCGAGCTGGCGCGACAGCTGTCAGTCGACAAACCCAGGCTCGTTCTCGCCGCGCGCAGGCGCGATGCGCTTGATGCGGTTGCACGGCAATGCGAAACAGCAGGTGCCGAAACACTATGCGCGGTTACGGACGTATCGGTTGAGGCGGATTGCCGCGCACTGATCGCGACGACGGTTAAAAAATTTGGCCGTATCGATGCGCTGGTGAACAACGCTGGCGTGTCGATGCACGCTAATTTTGACGAGATCACGGATACGGCCGTTTACGAAAATCTGATGCGCATCAATCTGATGGGCAGCATTTGGCCGACGCATGCGGCGTTGTCGCATTTGAAGTCGAGCAAGGGGCTCGTCGTGGCGGTCGCAAGTCTGGCGGGATTGGTCGGCGTGCCGGGGCGCACTACTTATTGCGCGACCAAATTTGCTCAGACCGGATTTTTCGAGGCTTTACGCGTTGAGTTGCAACCAGAGGGTGTTGACGTGTGCATCGTCTACCCGGGCGTTGTCGCTACCGAAATTCGACGCAATGGCTGGAACGCGAAAGGCGAAACAGCGGGGAGTTCAGGTTTAAGTGAAACCAATGCGATGAGCGTTGAGGAATGTGCCGGGTTGATCGTGTCAGCGATGCGTTCGCGCAAACGGGAAGAGGTGATGAGTGCTAAGGGGAAATTGGGCCGTTGGCTCAAACTCATCGCGCCTGCGAAAGTGGATGCAATGGCGCGCGCGGCGTTGGCGAAAAAACATTAATGCAAGCCGACAGGGTAGGGCGGGCATTGCCCGCCTCGTAATCTCACCGGCTTCAGCCACCAATAAATCAGCGCTTCGCGAGAGGCACAAGGCGGGCAGTGCCCGCTCTACCCACCACCCACCGCGCAAGCAGCTTCAGGCGGCTACAAATACGCCGCCGTATTCCTCGCTTGCGTCGCCACCGCCTCACGATATTCCGCCGTCAACCGCTCCACCAAAACAGCAGTCGTCGGCACATCATCCATCTGCCCGACCCCCTGACCCGAGCCCCAGATATCTTTCCACGCTTTCACCGCGTTACCCCCAAAATTCATCGACGTTTTGTCAGCGCTCGGCAGATTGTCAGGATCGAGCCCCGCCGCTTTCACCGAGGACTTCAGGTAGTTGCCATGAATGCCGGTGAACAGTGACGAGTAGATGATGTCCTGCGCTGCGGAATTCACGATCGCATCCTTGTACGCATCCACCGCTCGCGCCTCCTGCGTCGCGATGAAGCGCGTGCCGATGTAGGCGAAGTCAGCGCCCATCGCTTGCGCGGCGAGGATGCTGGAACCGTGCGCAATGGCGCCCGACAGGGCAATTGGGCCACTGTAAAAACGCCGCACTTCGCGCACCAGTGCAAACGGCGACAACGTGCCCGCATGCCCGCCGGCACCCGCGCACACGAGGATCAACCCGTCTACGCCGGCTTCCAGCGCCTTTTCGGCATGACGAACGGAGATGATGTCGTGCATCACAATGCCGCCCCAGGCATGCGCCTGCTTGACGATGTCGCCCGGCGCGCGCAGACTGGTAATTAGCATCGGTACTTTGTATGTTTCGCACATTTGCATATCGTGATCAAGCCGATCATTGCTGGCGTGCACGATCTGGTTGACGGCGTAGGGCGCAATACGTCGTGTCGGTTCCTGCAAGCGGGCGGCCACCAGTGCCTCGGTGATTTCCGCAAGCCATTCATCGAGCTGCTCCTTCGGTCGCGCGTTCAGCGCGGGGAACGAACCGACGATTCCAGCCATGCACTGCGCAATCACCAACGGCGGATGTGAAATGATGAAGAGCGGCGCACCTATGACGGGCAAGCTGAGTGAATTCTCTAAAAGTGCGGGCATCGACATGGCGGGGTATTGCTTAAACTAGAGGTTGAAGAACGAAAGGTATGGAAGGCACTGACCCATGGAGCTGAGTTATTCAATTGAACAACGAAAATTCGCGCAGGACGTGCGTGAGTTTACGCGAGCAAACCTGGATCCCAAGGTTGCCAAAAAAGTGCTCGAAGGCGCGCGTTTAGAGCGTGACGATTATCTCGGCTGGCACAAGGCGCTGCACAAAAAAGGCTGGGTCGGCGTCGGCTGGCCGACGGCGTGTGGCGGCACCGGCTGGGATGCGACGCATCAGCATATTTTTGATGAAGTCACGGCAGACGAGGGCTCGCCCACGCTCATTCCGTTTGGCCTGCGCATGGTCGCCCCCGTCATCATGAACTTCGGCAACAAAGCGCAGCAGGACTATCACTTGCCGAAAATTTTGTCGGGTGAAAACTGGTGGTGTCAGGGCTACTCGGAGCCGGGTGCGGGCTCGGATTTGGCCTCGCTCAAATGCAAGGCAGAGCGCGTTTCTGACAAAAGCGGCGATCACTACATCGTCACCGGTCAGAAAACGTGGACGACGCTCGGGCAACATGCCGACTGGATTTTTTGTCTCGTGCGGACGTCCACCGAAGGCCGCACTCAGGAAGGCATTTCGTTCCTGCTGATCGACATGAAAACGCCGGGCATCACCGTGCGCCCGATCATCATGCTTGATCAGGAACATGAGGTCAACGAGGTGTGGTTCGACGACGTGAAAGTGCCCGTCGAAAATCGCGTGGGCGAAGAGAACAAGGGTTGGACCTACGCCAAATTTTTGCTGTCGCATGAGCGCACCGGTATCGCCGGTGTGGGCCGATGCAAACGCATCGTGAAGCGCTTGCAAAATGTCGCGACGAAGGCGCAGGCAAACGGCAAACCGTTGATCGAAGACGTCCGCTTCCGCGATCGTCTGGCGCAAGTGGAAATCGAATTACGCGCGCTGGAAATCACGCTATTGCGCGTGCTTGATGCCGAGCGTGAAAAGCGGCAGCCGGGGCCGGAAGCCTCGCTGTTGAAGATCAAGGGCTCCGAGATTCAGCAGGTGTTGACCGAACTCACCATGATGGCCGCTGGCCCCGCCGCTCTGCCCTACGTTCGCGAAGGCGACAATGGAGCGGCGGACGTCGAATGGCTGTCGGACGAAGCGTTCCGCTATGCCACGGGCCACTACTTCAATTTCAGGAAGACATCGATCTACGGTGGCTCCAATGAAATTCAGCGCAACATCATTACGCAACTGGTTCTGGGCCTTTAGCCTGTCATGTTGAGCGCAGCGAAACATCACGTGAATAAACATAACTTTCTACATCAGCAAAGGATCGCGGTTAATCCACGTGATCCTTCGCTGTGCTCAGGATGACAAAACTATGAACTTCTCTCTGACTGAAGAACAAACCGCACTCAAAGATTCCATCGGCAAATTTCTCGAACGTGACTACACGTTTGATGATCGCTGGAAAGTCATCCGTTCACCCGAAGGCTGGTCGCGTGCGCACTGGAATCAGCTCGCTGAAATTGGCTTGATGGCGCTGCCGGTTGCCGAGGTCGACGGTGGTCTTGGCGGCGGCGGCGTGGATACGATGGTGGTGATGGAGCAAATTGGCAAGGGTCTCGTGCTCGAGCCCTACCTCGGATGCGTAGTGCTGCCTGCGGCGCTGATCAAGGCGGCGGGTACTGCGGCGCAACGCGCCAGTTTGAGCGAAGGGCTTGCCAGTGGTGAAACGGTTTATGCATTCGCGCACACCGAGCCGGGACAGCGCTACGAGCGCGCTTCGGTTTCGTTGACTGCGACGCCGCAGGGCGACGGCTATGTGTTGAGTGGCAAGAAGATTTCTGTGCTCGGTGGTGACTGCGCGGACGTGCTGATCGTGTCGGTGAAGGTGCCGGGTGACGCCGAAGCGTCGCTGTTGCTCGTGCCCGCAACTGCAGCGGGCGTCACGCGTCACGCTTACCCGATGCAGGATGCGCAGCGCGGTGCTGATATTGAATTCGCCAACGTGGCTGTTGCTGCTGACGCACTGCTCGGCGCGCGTGGCAAAGCACAAGCCGCGATTGACTATGCGCTCGACGTGGCCTGCGCCGCGCTCTGCGCCGAGGCCGTCGGCGCCATGACCGAACTACAAAAAATCACCATTGAATACCTGAAAACGCGCAAGCAATTTGGTCGCGCACTTGGCACTAATCAGGCGTTGCAGCACCGCGCCGTGGATATGCTGATGCACGTCGAAATGTCGCGCTCAATGGCGCTCGAAGCCGCCGTGTCGGTGGACAATCCAGATGCCGCGTCGCGCGCTAAAGCAATCTCGGGTGCGAAAACTTTGATCAGCCAGGCGTGCCGCTTCGTCGGCCAGAACGCAGTGCAACTGCACGGCGGTATCGGCGTCACACACGAGTTGAACACGTCGCATTACTTCAAACGGCTGACGCTGATTAGCGTGACATTCGGCGACAGCGACTGGCATCTGGCGCGATACGGGGATGCCTTGCTGGAGGCGGCGTAGCGAAATTTGCGGTTAACGACTTTTCCATGAAAGCCCTGTTACAAATGGGCTGGCGACGAAATTTACAAAAAGTCGATAAGCAGACTTATGTCGACGTTGCCCCAGTGAAATGGGCGTTTCGTCAGAAAGCTGTAGAGCGCAGATTGCGCCCTACTTTGCCAATTCCCGCAATCGAATCAACCGCGCTTTCTCACTCTCAACAAACCAGGAGTCCGCGCCAAGCAGGCTCGCGGCTTTCGCGAAGTAGGGCCTGGCTTCCGCTGGCTTGTTCTGGGCAAGGTATATCTCCGCGATCTCCTCGAACACATAGCCATCCGGCGCGTTCGCCTCGGTCATGTCTTTCTCCAGCTTGTGCTGCATCACCAGCGCTTCGTCATACTTTTTTTGTAACCGCAGGACATTGGCCACCTGCCACTGCGCGACGCGAATTTGCGAGTCGCTGCGGGTGAGCTGAAATGCGGACAGCGACGCCCGAAAGTATTTGATCGCGGCATCCATATTGCCGCGTTCGCGCTCGGTGTGGCCCATATTGTTGGCAAGCGAACCGCGCCAGCGCAGCGCGCGCGGCACGTTGGTGGACATCGCCAGCGCCATCGCACGTTCGTTCCAGCGCAACGCTTCCTCGGGCGGATCAATGATGCCGAGCATGTGCGCTGCGTCAATCGCTAGCAGCGTGATCTTCTCGCGATCAGCGAGTTGCCACGCGTCGAAAAATAACGGGCGCGACTTCGCCGGATCGCCTGCTGAGCGCCATGTTCTGCCGCGTTCAAGCAAGTAGCGCACTCGTGTGGCGGGTCTCGTTTTTTCTGAAAGGCGCTTTTCAATCGTGTCGAGCAGCGTGTGCGCCTTGTTGAACTCACGACGCAGACTCAACGTTCGTGCGATCTGCGTTTCGAGTTCCAGCGCATCGTCGCCGGACTCAGCCTTGAGTGCTTCACGAAAGCGCATCTCGCTGACGCCGGGCTGGTCGTAATCCCACAGTGCATCAATATCTACGGCCATCGCGCCTCCAGTCAAGCACGCTAAAACCATGGCGACGACGCTGCGGCGAAGCTTCACGCGTAGGTGCCGCCGAGTTGTCCGCCATCGCGCCGCTCCAGAGTCTCGATGTCACGCAGCCGCGCGTAAAAATTGCTGCCCAGCCGTGCATACGGCCTAAGCTCGAGGTGCTTGAGCACGTCAATCCGGTGATTGATGCCGCGCTTCTCGCCCACGTACACGCGCTCGTCAATGTGCACCTGCACGACCTCACCCATGACCCAGGTGCTGCGCCCAAGCGCAATGCCTTCTCGCAACACGCACTCGTAGGCGATAGGCACGCCCTCCACGCGCGGCGGTTTCACGCGCGTTGACGCAACAGGCTTCAGCCCTGCGTGCGCGAATTCGCTCTCGCCATGCGGCAGCGGATCGCTCGAACGCACCATCGGCTCCGCCAGAAATTCGGGCACGATATTGATGACAAATTCTTTCGTATCGCGGATATTCGCCCACGTGTCTTTGAGTTCGTAGCGATCATTGGTCCGATCTTCGCCACGCGGCCCACAACTGAATCCGAGGATGGGTGGCGTCGCCGAACACACGTTAAAAAAAGAATACGGCGCGAGATTCGTCCTGCCGTTAGCGGCGATGCTCGACACCCACGCGATGGGTCGCGGAATGATCGCATCGCGCAGCACCAGATACATTTCATCGGACGTGAAATCGGTGGGCGATAGAGAAATCGTGCCCATGCTTTATTGCAACAAAAATTGCTTGACGGAATTAACCGTTGGTGCATCCATGATCATTGGCGCGTGACCGGTGTCAGCGATGGTGATCGCGCGCGCATCGGGATGGGTGGCGAGCATTTTTTCAAGTGTCGCAGCACTCAGCAGATCAGAATTCACACCGCGCAAGATCAGTATCGGTTGTTTGACGGCGCCCCACAACGGCCACATGTCGGCCGCAGGTTGCTTGAGACCGGCACGAAATGCATCGCCAATTTTCGGGTCCGTCTTGAATTCCCATTGCCCATCGCCGCGTTCCTGAACCGAGGTTTTCACCATGTGATGTTTCTGTTCATCGGTCAGCGGCCCGAACGTCACGTTGATCGGCTGCACCGCGTCGAACAACGACATATAAGCCGGGAAAAGAGGCGTCTTGCCTACATAGGATGCGATGCGATCAAGCGACGCGCGCTCAATCACCGGGCCAATATCGTTGATCACAAAACGACGCATCTTCGAACCGGGCGTGGCGGCCATCACCATGCCGATCAGCCCGCCCATCGAGGTGCCAACCCAGTCGTATGTCTGCACGCCAAACTCGGTCAACATCGCGTTCATCGCCTTAATGTAGTGCGGAATAGTGTAGTGGTCGGCACTGGCAAACCAGTCGCTCTCACCCCGTCCCGGCACATCCGGGCAGAGCACGCGATAGTCGCTCGACAGCGCGTCTGCCAGCACATCAAAATCACGCCCGTTGCGCGACAGGCCGTGCACGCAGACAACAACGCGCGGATTGTTCGCATCACCCCATTCATGCACGGCCATATGCTTGAGCACGCCATCAACGGGAAAGGCGACGTTTGACCGTCGATGCGGTTTCGCAATCATGCAAGCTCCAGATCAGAAAATAAAACGCCGTCGCGGTCGGCGTAGCACCAGTCGCCCGCTTTGATCGTTACCCCGCCAAACGCGAGCGGCACATCAAAGGTGCCGGCACCGGTCTTTTTGCTTTTCACCGGACACGTTCCGAGCGCGCGAACGCCAATCGCACAGGTATCAATCTCATCGGCATCACGAATCGGCGCGTTAAGCACCACGCCGGCCCAGCCGTTTTGCTCAGCCAGTTTGCCTAGATTGCCGCCGAGCAGAGCGCAGCGCAACGAGGCCGCGCCATCAACAACCAGCACCCGCCCGCTACCCGCGCTTTCCACGGCGCTGCGCACGAGCGAGTTGTCTTCAAACACCTTCAATGTTTTGACGGGGCCGCCGAAGCTCGTGTGCCTGCCATAGCTTTGAAAGTTTGCCGCGAGAACGCGCAAAGTTCCGTCAGCGAGCTTGGGCTCGTGCGCGTCGCAAAGGTCAGTGGTGGCGGGCATGGACAGATCAGGAAAGCTGTGATGCGTAAAGCATACTGCGTTGGCTCTGGTTTTGAGGTGGAGGAGTTCAGCCTGGAACCCTGATCAATACAATCTCACCATGAGTATTCCCCATCCACCCCGGCTTGCTTTAATCGCTGCTGTCGCCGCCAACGGCGTCATCGGACGCAACGGCACGATGCCGTGGCACCTTCCTGCTGATCTCAAGTACTTCAAGGCACTGACGTCCGGCAAACGTATCATCATGGGGCGGCGCACGTGGCAATCGTTCCCGAAGCCACTGCCGAATCGTGAGCATATTGTGGTGTCATCTCAACCATTGGTGGTGCCCGATGGCGTGCGCATTGTGCGCTCGCTGGCCGAAGCTTTAGCCCTCCCTGCGCACGCCGAATCACCGGTGTTTGTGATTGGCGGCAACGCGATGTATCGCGACGCTTTACCTCTAGCGGACGATTTGTATCTGACAGAAATCGAAGCGGACGTTGAAGGCGATACTTATTTCCCGACGTGGGAGCGCTCAGCCTTTCTCGAAGTTTCGCGTGAACCGTACCGCGCGCCGTTGCACCCGACACAGCCGAACGACCCTGAAGTGAAACTGTCGTGGGTCCACTACGTGCGCGTATGACCGCCGGTAGGAGCGCAGCGAATCGCGCCGCTTCGCGCGCCGCATTTCGCGCGGGCGTCCTCGAATGTCTGACGCTGATTCCGTCGTACGTCCCGTTCGGCCTGGTCTGTGGCGTGGCGGGTGTACAGGCGGGGCTGGGCGAATGGGGGGCGGTAGCGCTCTCGGCATTCGCGTTTGCGGGCTCGTCGCAGGCGGTGCTTACGCAGTTTTTGTCGGGCGGTGCGCCACTCATGATCGCAGTGCTGTCCGGGCTTGTGGTGAATCTGCGTATGGCGGTTTACAGCGCGGCGATTTCGCCGCGCATCGCCGGAGCGACGAGGAAAGAACGCATGCTATGGGCGGCGTTTCTGGTCGATCAGACTTTTATTTCCAATGAAACGCGGCACCTGCGCGGCCAACATATGGATCATCCGCTCGCGTTCTATCTGGGCTGCGCGTTCACGCTGTGGCCGTGGTGGGTGTTGATGAATGCGATTGGCGCGTTTGCCGGTGCGAAATTGCCGACCAGCTGGCAGCTGGATTTCACGATCCCGCTGTCGTTTGTCGCAATGGTGGTGCCGCTCCTTAAATCGCGTGGGCAAATATTCGCGGCGATCGCGGGCGGCGTGGCCGGTGTATTGCTCTACGCGATGCCGCTGAAAACAGGGCTCATTGGGGCCTGCGTCTTCGGGACCTGCGTCGGCATGCTGGTGGACACGATGCTGGCGAAGCGCGCCGCGTCCTCCGGAACGGCGCTATGAACTGGGGCGGTTTCGGCACCGTTGACGGCTGGCTGGCCATCATCGGTCTGGCGATTGGAACGTTTGCCATTCGCTATTCATTCATCGGTTTGCTCGCTGGCAAAAAATTGCCGCCGCGCTTTGAGCGTGCCCTGCAGTTGGCCGTTCCGGCGATCTTTGCGGCGCTCGTTGTGCCGCTGATTTTGCTGCATGCGGGCGAGTTTAATTTGCAGCTTCGCTGGCCGCACATCGTCGCGGCGCTGGTCACTGGCGTTTACGCCTGGTGGCGAGGTGGCATGCTGATCTCACTGGTGATCGGCATGGCGACGTTGCATGGATTGTTATGGTTTGTGGGATAGCAGCTTTCCGCTGAAAACGCCTTTGCACTGGGGCTAAGTGCGAATATCGATACTAGTCGACAATGAAGCTTATTAGCGTTTAGCCCTCGTTCAAGCTTAATTACAGCAAAAAGCTGATACTACTCGACCGGTGTATTTTTTCGCAAGAACGGCAATATGCGCTCGATCAGAACGGGCAGCATGCCGAGGTCGTGGCCCATGCCTTCAATCTCGGTGTATTCGCTACCCGCAATTTTTTTCGAGGTGTCTTCACCGTGCTTGAGCGGCACCAGCGGATCATCCTTGCCATGAATCACGAGCGTCGGCGCGATGACTTTGCGCACCTCTGCACTGCGATCCCCTGAGGCCAGGATCGCGCCCATTTGTTTGATCGTTCCTGCCGGATAGAAAGAGCGGTCGAACGCCTCACCAATGCGTTGCCGGATCTCTGCTTCAAGCATCGGATATTTCGGGCTGCCGATGACGGCGAGCACTTTCACAAAATGCTCGATGATGTCTTCGCGCTTGCGGCTTTTCGGGCGCGCGATCAACGCCATCGAGGCGCGCGGCGTCGCTTGCGGCAATCCACGCGCCCCGGTCGTGCTCATGATGCTCGTGAGCGAGAGCACCCGACCCGGATGGTGGCTTGCGAGCCCCTGCGCAATCATGCCGCCCATTGACACGCCGATGACGTGACAACGCGTGATGTTGAGCGCATCAAGCACGCCGCGCGTGTCCTCCACCATGTTGCGCAGCGTGTAGTCGGCACGGATCGCCAACCCCATGCGGTGTTTAAGCCCCATCCAGACGAGATTCGGCGACTTGGCGGTCGTCTTGTGCGACAAACCGATGTCGCGATTGTCCAGCCGTACAACGCGGTAACCCGCATCGGTCAGGGCTTTCACGAAAACCGGTGGCCACGCAATCAACTGCATGCCGAGACCCATGATGAGGAGCACGGTGGGCGCGCCGTCAGGTCGTCCGGGCTCGTTGATTTCGACCTCGAAGTCGAGGCCGTTTGCTGAAACCTTCATATGCGAGGCGCCCTAGCCGAACAGGAACCGCGCAGCCATCGGCGGCGTAAACGCGCGCCACGTCCCGGCGGGTTGCGCCAGACGGTCCGCGATGACGTACCAGGCTGCGGGGTTCGCACCAATACCCAGATGGCTCGCGAAAATTTCAATGTTTTCGATGGCGGAATTCTTCGCATCAGGCTTCTGAATGCTCGCGGGCCATGCCACCACGCCATCGGTCTTTGAGTACAAACTGGTGAACGGCACCGGTGGCGCTTCGGCGATCGCCCGCAGCATCACCTCATCCGGCAAGGTCTCGCCCGAGAGCATCGAATACACGCGCCATGCGTTGGTCGAACGTGGGCTTTGTGCGAACGGTGTGCCGAGCGTAATGACATTGCGCACCGCCTTCGGTGCCAGTTTCGACATCTCGCGCGCGTACACACCACCCAGGCTCCATCCGATCAGCGACACCGGCAGCTGCGTGTCTTTGTGAACCGCCTCCAGTTGCTCCTGCATGCGGGCCAGCACACCCTTGCGCGGCCCGCGATTCATGCCCTGATACCAGCCATGAACCTCGTAGCCCAAGTCCTTCAGGAAGGCGCGTAGCGGTTGCGTGGAGGCGTCGCCCGCAGCGAGACCCGGATAAACGATCACGTGTTGCGTCGCCTCGGGAGCAGGGCGCGGCCACGAGCCCATCATCTTGAGCATCGGCCAGGCAGCAAGAGCTACCCCCCACTCCCACGGGGCTCGCGCTTCAAGCGCCATCAGGAAAGGGTTGGGGGCTTTTGCGTTAGCAGGTTGATTGGGCACAGTGACTTTGCGGAAAATGTTCCGATGTGATCTTAACGGGACGCGTTTGAGTCAATGCTCAAACACTACGGGATTTTTTGGCAGACGGCGTCTTGCTGGTTGGCTTGCTTAAGGGTTTGCGCGAGGTGGTTGCTGCAGGCTTGCGCTTCGCTGCGGTCTTTGCCGTTGCTTTTGGCGCGGGTTTGGCGGCAACTTTCGCGACCGGCTTTGCCTTTGACTTTGGTGTTGTTTTGGCGATTGGCAAAGGAGCATTCACCGCAATCTCCAGCACTTCGCCACGTTCCTTTTCAAGCGCCACTTTCGCCTCGGCGAGGGCCACCAGTTCATCGAAGCCACCGGCAATCGCGACAGCGAAATCAGTCAAGTCGGGCACCGCTTCCTTGCACGCGATGATTCCGAAATCGATACGTCCGCAATACGTTTGCACCGTAATGTTTAACGCCAGACCATGCGTGATGATCGACACCGGGAAGAATGTTTTCATCTGCGCGCCCGCCAGATAAAGTGGTACCTGCGGCCCCGGTACGTTACTGATCGCCACGTTAGCGACCGGTGGCAAACGCTCCATCAATTTGGTGCTCGCCACGGCTGCATTCAGGCGCGACACCATGAGCGGTGCCAGCAGGCCGGGGTAATCCGTCGGCAAAACACTCTTCAAACTCTTGAGCGATTCCTTAATCTTGTTGGTCGAGGTGAGGATCGCGGTCCAGCGCTTCGCAGCGTCGCCGTGATGGGTGCCCAGTTCAGCGAGCACCATCGAGGCCTGATTGTTGAGTTCCTTGTTGCTCTCTTCGCGCAGGCTCACGGGCATTGCTGCGACCAGCGTTTTCTTTGGCAACGCGTTGTGCGATTTGAGATAAGTGCGCAGCGCCGAGGCGCAGACGAACAGCACACCGTCATTGACCGAGCCGCCCAGCACCTTGGTCGCAGCGCGCGTTTCTGCAAATGACAGCGTCGCCGTCGAAAAATTTCGCTTCGCCGAAATGTTCACGTTGAACGGTGTGCGCGGAGCAAAGTTGAACGGCACTTTGCGGTTCGACATCGCCTTCTTGATCATTGGAGAAGCGGCCTGCACGACAGCACCCGCCAGACTCGGCAACGATTTGGCAATTTTTGCGTACTGCGCTAGCGAATTGGAGAACGCCGCACCAATCATCTCGCCGATTTTCATGCTGGTTTTGGGAGGCACGGCGCGCACTACGGCGGGCGGCACTTCACGCGGCGTCGCCGACAAATCGAGGATTGAATTGGCGAGCACGATGCCGCCTTTTCCGTCGAGCGCGGCGTGATGCACTTTGCCGTAAAAGCCAATTTCGCCCGTCTTCAATCCCGAGAACACCGTGAACTGCCACAGCGGTTGCGAACGATCCAGCAGACGAGCATGTTCCTTCGCCACCGCCGCTTCAAGCTGACGCATCGAGCCCGGCTTGGGAATCTTGATGTGTTGCACGTGATAGTCGAAATCAACCTCGTCCACGTGCTCCCAGTGCGGATGCCCCAGGCCGTATTTCTCAAGCGCCAGCACGTTGGTGAAGATCGGCGCGAGATGCAGTCGCTTCTTCAAGTGAGCAACGACACTCGCATCGAAGTCGTGTTTGAGCGCGGGCGGCACCTCGTACACGCACAGACTTGCGACATGCATCGGCTGCTCCGGCGTCTCCAGATAAAGAAACGACGCGTCGAGCCCGGACAGTGACTTTGCCATGTTGCTTTCCTCCTGACCGTGAGGATAGACGATTGACCGCGCTTAACGGGCGTTCCCTACAGCTTCGTATCTAGTGTGCTGCGCCCTCGCGACCTCGCCCGGCGAGCGCGTGAGCGGTTCGGGTCACATTGATACGCTACGCTACGCTGCGATCAGGTCACCGGCAGCGAGCCGACAAACCGACCATTGCAATCACCGCGCCAGCAACACCCGCGCGGAGCGGTTTCGCCCTACTGGGCGCCGCCTGTGGAGATTGGCGTCTCTTTCAGAGAGGAGGCGGGTGGCGAAGACGGCGGCGGCAACCTTGTCTGCAGCTAGCGCCCGCGACGACCCATCTCGCCTGGCGATGATGTGCGATGTCTTCTTCAATAGTCGCGGCTAGTCGAACGTCAGCGTTAGCGAGCCGTTGATCACAGGATCGAGCGACGCGGCCTGGTTGCGTACACAGATGTCGATGCGCGAAAAACGTTTGCCATCAAACGCGTCGCCCGTGTCCACCACACGAAATTCGATGGCCTTTCCAAATTGCGCTTCAAGCTGGCGAATGCGCAGCTTAGCGCCGTGCCCCGGTACATCGCTAGCTTATCGCCAACATCCCGTCAAAGTCCCGATTCGTAACGCAACGTAACGTTGCCGCGATGGGGCGGACTAAAGGGCCTGCCTGAGCCGACCGATCCCCTCTTCGATCTTCGCCACATCCGCTGTGGCGAAGGACAGGCGCAGGGTGGACAGATCCGGATCGCGCGCGAAGAACGGCGCGCCGGGGACGAAGGCCACCAATTTTTCTATCGCACGTTTGGCGAAGTCATTCGCGTTACGGCCTTCGCTCAATTTGGCCCAGAAGAACATGCCGCCCTGAGGCTGGTTGAATTCGATGGCATTGCCCAGCTCACGGCGCAGGCATTCGGCCATCACGCGGGCGCGCTCGGCGTACGTGGTGCGAACGACGTTGAGCACACCCTCGAGACGACCCATCGTGAGGTAATGCGCGGCGGTGGCCTGGGTCAGGTTGCTGGTGTGAGCGTCGCTGAATTGCTTGCACATGGTTGCGTTGGCGAGCAGTGCAGGCGGTGCGATCATCCAGCCGACGCGCAGGCCGGGCGACAGGATTTTGCTCATGCTGCCGCAATGCGCGAGCCAGTCGCGGCTGCCTGGAACGCTGTCGCTCAAGGCGAGCATCGAGGGCGGGGGTGGCGTTCCGAAATACAGTTCGCCGTAGGGGTCATCTTCGACGATGAGTGTCTTCGTGTGAGCCGCGATTTCGAGAATGCGTTTGCGTCGTTCCAGCGAGAGCATCGCGCCACTGGGGTTGCCGAAGGTGGGGATGAGATAAATGAACTTCGGTTTCAGCTCCTCGATCATCTTTTCGAGTTTGTCGACCTGCACGCCGTCGGCGTCAATCGGCACCGCGTGAATGTCCGCGCCGTACAGACGGAAACATTGAATGGTGGCCAGGAATGTCGGCGCTTCAACGATCACTTTGTCTCCCGGCGAGATCATCGTTTTGCCGATGAGATCAAGCGCTTGCTGGCTACCGGTTGTGATGATTAGCTGCTCCGGCGTGACCGATGCACCCTTGTTCCGCATGAAGGCGGCCGCCTGTTCGCGCATCGGGCCGTAGCCCTCGGTTGCACCGTATTGCAGTATCGGGCCGGGGTTCGAGGTGAGCACCGCGTCGGCGGCCATGCGAATACCCTCGGCGTCAAACAGCGCCGGGTCGGGAAAGCCGCCGGCGAAGCTGATGATGCCCGGTTTGCCGAGCAGCTTGAACAACTCGCGAATGGCGGAGGTTTCTACGTTCTGAAGGCGGTCGGCGAATTGCATGGCGCGGGGCTGGTTGTGTTGGTTTGAAGGATGCTAGCTAAATGGCGACTGGGTTGTGTTGCAGGGCATTTTGGGTGGGACGCCAGTCATCCACTTTTTAGCAAGTGCGCCACTGTATTGGGGCTAGAGCGCCAGAATGGCGCTTATCGACTTACGCCAATTCTTCCGATCAGCCCCTATGCAGCAATGGTTTCACTAAAAAGCTGAATGCCACACTTTACGTTGGACCCTGAGCTTTGCAAAAGCGGTGCGGGGCTTACCAGCCTAAACAAACTCAAAATTGCCGAGCCGCTTTGGGCGATTTCGACCAACCCCGTAGCCTTGCCCTGCGCTACCTGCTACCTTACCGGCAGACCCAAATGTAGAGGAGATCGCCGGGCACTCAAACTTCAGCGACTTTCCCCTCGCTAGGACGCGGCGTAACAAAGTGGTGAGCGCCGCAGAGGCTGTGCGACTCATCCATGATGGCGACACGATCGCCACGGGCGGCTTTGTGGGCATTGGCTTTGCCGAAGAAATTGCGATTGCCGTGGAGCACAGGTTCCTGCAAACACAGGCCGAGACCGGCATTGGCTCACCTGGTCAGCTCACGCTGGTGTACGCCGCTGGCCAGGGGGATGGTAAATCGCGAGGGCTGAACCACTTTGGGCACATCGGCATGCTGCGCCGCGTGATTGGCGGCCACTGGGGAATGACGCCCCCGCTCTGCAGAGCCTCGCGGTCAACAATGAGATTGAGGCCTACAACCTGCCACAAGGGGTGCTCGCGCATTTGTTCCGCGACATTGCGGCGGGCAAACCGGGCACGCTAACGCATGTGGGGCTGGACACTTTTGTCGACCGCGTTCATGGCGGCGGCAAGATCAACCAGCGCACTACCGAGGATCTGGTTCGTCATATCCAGATTGATGGCGAAGACATCTTGTTTTACAAAGCCTTTCCGATCACCGTGGGCATCATCCGCGCCACCACGGCCGACCCGGATGGCAACCTCAGCATGGAGCGCGAGGCGCTCACGCTGGAAGCCCTCGCAATCGCCATGGCCGCGCGCAACAGCGGCGGCATTGTCATCGCGCAAGTAGAGCGGATTGCCGAGCGCGGCACCTTGCACCCGCGCAGCGTGAAGGTTCCCGGAGTCATGGTCGACGCCGTTGTGGTGGCGACCGACCCGGCGCACCACATGCAAACCTTTGCCGAACAATACAACCCGCCTACTCTGGCGAGATACGCGTGCCCGTCGACTTGCTCGTGCCCATGCCGTTGAACGAGCGCAAGGTGATTGCGCGCCGTGCCGCGCTTGAGCTAAAGGCCAACAGTGTGGTGAACCTGGGCATCGGCACGCCGGAGGGCGTGGCCAGCGTGGCCGCTGAGGAAAATGTCATTGATCTGGTCACGCTGACTGCGGAGCCAGGCGTCATCGGCGGCATACCGGCTGGGGGCTTGAGTTTTGGTGTAGCGGAACCGAGCAGTTTGATTTTTATGACGGTGGCGGCCTCCATATTGCGGTGCTGGGACTGGCGCAAGCCGATGCGGGAGGCAACCTGAACGTGAGTAAATTTGGTACGCGCTTATCGGGCGCCGGGGGC
>Ga0209181_10005282_pt1:0-2500 | contig 18639 bp, 9 predicted proteins | sample MAT05_FD_187208 | JGI IMG/M metagenome (GOLD analysis project Ga0209181, IMG submission 187208) | Freshwater microbial communities from Lake Fryxell liftoff mats and glacier meltwater in Antarctica - MAT-05 (SPAdes) (version 2) | ecosystem: Environmental > Aquatic > Freshwater > Ice >...
GCTCGTTAGCTGGAGGAACACGTGATGCACGTCCTCGCCAAGCGCCTCGTCTGCCGAAAGCAGGCTGTAGTCCGTGTAGATCCTGGCTGTGCCCGTGTGATAGTTACCCGTTCCGAGGTGCACATACCGGCGCAGGCGCCCGCCCTCTCTGCGAACCACCAGCGCGAGTTTGCAGTGGGTCTTGAAGGCGACGACGCCGTAGACGATATGGGCCCCGGCTTCCTGCAGGCGGTTCGCCAGCTTGATGTTGGCCGCCTCGTCAAAGCGGGCCCGCAGCTCGATGCTTACCGTCACTTCCTTGCCCGCTTGGGCAGCACTGACGAGTGCGTCCACGATCGGCGAATCGGGGCCGGTCCGGTACAACGTCATCTTCAGGGCCAGTACGTCGGGGTCCTGGGCGGCCCTGTCGACAAAATCGATAACCGGGCTGAACGACTCAAACGGATGGTGCAGAAGGATGTCGCGCTCGGCGATCGCGGCAAACAGGTTCTCTGCGCTCGTTACGGCTTTCTGCTGTCCCGGAGTAAAGGGGGCATCCCGGAGATCCTCACGGCCCGTCAGCTGGTAGACGGCCATTAGCCGATTCAGGTTGACGGGGCCGTCGACCAGATACAGGCCATCGCGCTCGAGGCCAAACATCTCGAGCAGGTAGTCCATGTGCTCAGCGGGACAATCATGAGCAATCTCCAGTCGCACGGCCTCCCCGTAGCGGGCCGAAATCAGCCCACCCTCTACAGCCCGCATCAGGTCGTCAACTTCCTCCGTCTCGACATACAGATCGCTATTGCGAGTGACCCGGAACTGGTGACACCCCTGAATCTCCATGCCGGTGAACAGTTCGTCCACGAAGGCGTGAATGACCGAGGAGAGGAAGACGAAGTCGTTAGGTCCGGTATCCGGAAGCGACGGGTCAAGCCTGATCAGTCGCGGCAGCAAGCGCGGTGCCTGCACGATCGCCCGTTGCACGGGACGACCAAAAGCGTGCATCCCCTTGAGGCCAACTATGAAGTTGAGGCTCTTGTTCAGGATCTGCGGAAACGGCCTGGCCGGATCCAGCGAGGTCGGGCTCAGAACGGGCTCGATCTCCCGGTGGAAGTAGTCCCGCAGCCAGTCCCGATGTGCGGGTCGCCAGCGTGTGCGTCGGACGAAGCGGATGCCCTCGTTCTCCAGCGACGGGATCAACTCCTCGTTCAGGAGTCGATATTGCTCGTCGACGAGTGCATGGGTGCGCTGGCTGATCTCGCTCAGGACCTGGCCGGTGGTGAGTTGATCCGGGCCCTGGGGTGGCAGACTGAGTTCCTGACGCTGGCGCAGGCCGCTGACCCGAATCTCGAAGAACTCATCGAGGTTCGTGGAAACGATGCACAGGAATTTAAGCCGCTCCAGCAGCGGAATGGACGCATCCTTAGCCTGGTGAAGAACGCGTCGGTTGAACTCCAGTGCGCTGAGTTCCCGATTGATGAAGTAGTCAGGCAGTTTGAAGTTGGGTGTATCCAAGGCCAGGAACCCGCGGAGCTGGAAAAAACTATAACAGTCCCCGGAATGCCCCGTGCTACGGCCGTCACAGTTGGCAGGGCGCAGACGCCCGGCCGATGGCCAGCCGCAACTCCGCGCCAGGGGAGCTATTGAGCCCCGATTGCTGGGTTGGGGCGGTTGGCGGCCAGCATGCTGGTCCGACCCTCAAGCCGCTGCAGCAGCGGCTTGGCGGACGCCCGGAATGCGGTAAGCACCTGGCCGCGAAGAGGTTCGGCATTCGGCAGGATCACGGTGCGGGGGTCCAGGTGGACCCCGTTCTTGCGGTATTCGTAATGGAGATGGGGCGCAGTCGCCAGGCCGGTCGCCCCTACGTAGCCGATAACGTCACCCTGTTGCACCCGGCTGCCATAGCCGCGGCCACCGAACTTGGAGAGATGCCCGTAAAGAGTTGTTACGTTGCCGCCGTGCTGCAGAATGATGGTATTGCCGTAACCACCCTTCCAGCCCCGGAAGATCACCCTCCCGTCTCCGGATGCCTTCACTGGCGTGCCCTTCGGAGCCGCGTAGTCCACGCCTTGGTGCGCACGAATCGTGTTCAGAATGGGATGACGCCGCGCCGGGTTGAAGCCGGAGCTTATGCGTGTGAAGGAGAGTGGTGCCCTGACGAAGGCTTTGCGCATCGGCTGGCCATCGTGGGTGTAGTAGCTCGAGCGGTCGTCAGCATTCTGATAACGGATTGCCGTGAACCGTGCACCACGGTTCATGAATTCGGCAGCCAACACATCGCCTTCCCCGAGCTTTACGCCGTCGCGCCACAGTTCCTCGTACACGACTGCAAACTCGTCTCCCGCGCCGATGTCCCTGACAAAATCGATGTCGTAGGCGAAGATCTGAGCGACGTTCATGATCAGCTTCTCAGAGACCCGCGCCGTCTGGGCGGCCTCGAAGAGGGAGCTGCGTATCTGGCCGGCCGCCATGACGATCCGGCGTTCGAGAGGCATCTCAATAACGCTGGCCTGAAAGA
>Ga0209181_10005282_pt1:7500-18639 | contig 18639 bp, 9 predicted proteins | sample MAT05_FD_187208 | JGI IMG/M metagenome (GOLD analysis project Ga0209181, IMG submission 187208) | Freshwater microbial communities from Lake Fryxell liftoff mats and glacier meltwater in Antarctica - MAT-05 (SPAdes) (version 2) | ecosystem: Environmental > Aquatic > Freshwater > Ice >...
CGGGGGGTGACTGCGTACCTTTTGTATAATGGGTCAGCGAGTTACTTTCGGCGGCGAGCTTAACCGTCTAGGGAAGGCATAGGGAAACCGAGTCTGAATAGGGCGCTAAGTCGTCGGGAGTAGACCCGAAGCCAGTCGAGCTAGCCATGGACAGGGTGAAGGTAGGGTAATGCCTGCTGGAGGCCCGAACCGGTAACTGTTGAAAAAGTTTCGGATGAGCTGTGGTTAGGAGTGAAAGGCTAATCAAGACTGGAGATAGCTGGTTCTCCTCGAAAGCTATTGAGGTAGCGCCTCGTGTATCACTCTTGGGGGTAGAGCACTGTTTCGGCTAGGGGGACATCCCGTCTTACCAAACCGATGCAAACTCCGAATACCAGGAAGTGCGAGCACGGGAGACACACGGCGGGTGCTAACGTCCGTCGTGAAGAGGGAAACAACCCAGACCGCCAGCTAAGGTCCCCAAATCACAGCTAAGTGGAAAACGATGTGGAAAGGCACAGACAGCCAGGAGGTTGGCTTAGAAGCAGCCATCCTTTAAAGAAAGCGTAACAGCTCACTGGTCTAGTCGGTCTGCGCGGAAAATTTAACGGGGCTCAAGCTGTGTACCGAAGCTGCGGATGCATACTTTCTTCGGAAGGTGTGCGTGGTAGAGGAGCGTTCTGTAAGCCTGTGAAGGTGTGTCGTGAGGCATGCTGGAGGTATCAGAAGTGCGAATGCTGACATGAGTAACGATAATGCGGGTGAAAAACCCGCACGCCGTAAACCCAAGGTTTCCTGCGCAACGCTAATCGGCGCAGGGTGAGTCGGTTCCTAAGGCGAGACCGAAAGGTGTAGTCGATGGCAAGCGGGTTAATATTCCTGCACCACGGACTGCTGCGATGGGAGGACGGAGAAGGCTAGGCTTACCGGGTGTTGGATGTCCCGGGGAAAGTATGTAGGCGGAGACCTTAGGTAAGTCCGGGGTCTCTTAACGCCGAGATACGAGACCATCGGCCTTGTGCCGAGAAGTAGCTGATGCCACGCTTCCAAGAAAAGTCCCTAAGCTTCAGGCAGTTCGTGACCGTACCGTAATCCGACACAGGTGGGTGAGGAGAGAATCCTAAGGCGCTTGAGAGAACTCGGGTGAAGGAACTAGGCAAATTGGTACCGTAACTTCGGGAGAAGGTACGCCCCTACCGGTTAGGAGACTTGCTCTCCAAAGCTAGTGGGGGTCGCAGATGCCAGGTGGCGGCGACTGTTTATCAAAAACACAGCACTCTGCAAACACGAAAGTGGAAGTATAGGGTGTGACGCCTGCCCGGTGCCGGAAGGTTAATTGATGGGGTTAGCCGCAAGGCAAAGCTCTTGATCGAAGCCCCGGTAAACGGCGGCCGTAACTATAACGGTCCTAAGGTAGCGAAATTCCTTGTCGGGTAAGTTCCGACCTGCACGAATGGCGTAACGATCGCCACGCTGTCTCCACCCGGGACTCAGTGAAGTTGAAATCGCTGTGAAGATGCAGTGTACCCGCGGCAAGACGGAAAGACCCCGTGCACCTTTACTACAGCTTTGCATTGGACTCTGAACCTGTCTGTGTAGGATAGGTGGGAGGCTATGAAGTGGGGACGCCAGTTCTCATGGAGCCAATCTTGAAATACCACCCTGATATGTTTGGGGTTCTAACCTGAGCCCGTAATCCGGGCTGGGGACAATGTATGGTGGGTAGTTTGACTGGGGCGGTCTCCTCCTAAAGAGTAACGGAGGAGTACAAAGGTGCCCTCAGCGCGGTCGGACATCGCGTGTTGTGTATAAAGGCATAAGGGCGCTTGACTGCGAGACAGACAAGTCGAGCAGGTACGAAAGTAGGTCTTAGTGATCCGGTGGTTCTGTATGGAAGGGCCATCGCTCAACGGATAAAAGGTACGCCGGGGATAACAGGCTGATCTCCCCCAAGAGTCCACATCGACGGGGAGGTTTGGCACCTCGATGTCGGCTCATCACATCCTGGGGCTGTAGCAGGTCCCAAGGGTATGGCTGTTCGCCATTTAAAGTGGTACGCGAGCTGGGTTCAGAACGTCGTGAGACAGTTCGGTCCCTATCTGCCGTGGGCGTTAGAAACTTGAGGGTGAGTTGCTCCTAGTACGAGAGGACCGGAGTGAACGTACCTCTGGTGTTCCGGTTGTCACGCCAGTGGCATCGCCGGGTAGCTATGTACGGACGGGATAACCGCTGAATGCATCTAAGCGGGAAGCCCCCCCCAAGATAAGGTTTCTCTGGGGACTTGATCCCCCTAAAGGGCCGTCGAAGACTACGACGTTGATAGGCTGGGTGTGGAAGCGCTGTAAGGCGTGTAGCTAACCAGTACTAATTGCCCGTGAGGCTTGACCATATAACACTCAAGCAACCTGAAGCTTTCTTCTGGTCTTGAGTCGCTATGGACTTCAGCCAATGGAAGCCAATTGAGTAACAGCGATTGCAGTTCTGCGTAAGGCCTAGTGCCACGCAACAGGCGTCAAACACATCTTTATTGCGGCCAGTCTCCTTGGGGAGAGTCTCCCTTGGGAGAGTCTCCTGCGCGAGGCGGGCCATAGTTAAAAATTTGCCTGGCGGCCATAGCGGGCGGGAACCACCCGATACCATTCCGAACTCGGAAGTGAAACTGCCCAGCGCCGATGGTAGTGTGGGGCTTCCCCATGTGAGAGTAGGTCACTGCCAGGCACCTATCCAGAACCCCTGTCGCAGCAATGCGACAGGGGTTTTTTCGTTAGCATCAGCACTATGAATCAGCACCCCTGGGAGGTCATCAGCGAACTCCTCCAGCGTGAGGATCTACCGGCGCTCGACCGCTATCTGCAAAACCTGCCATCCAGCGAGACTGTTCGGGCAGTTTTCAGGCTAACCCCCAACGAGCAGGAAAAGCTCCTGACGCTCCTCCCGCCGGAGAGCGCCGCAGATCTCATCGATGAGGTGCCTGATGTCCAGGCTGCCGAGCTTCTGGACAACCTCCGGCCCGAAGAAGCGGCATCTATCGTCAACGAGATGGATAGCGACGAGGCAGCAGACGTTCTGGCGGAAATGGACCGGGAGGATGTCGAGGAAATCCTCAACCTCATGGATGCCGATGAGGCGGCTGAGGCACGGCAGCTGATCGACTTCGATCCGGAGACTGCTGGCGGCCTGATGATGAAGGAGTATCTGAGCTATCCAGAGACCCAAACCGTGGGTGATGCGGTCGCCGATATCGCAGTTCGGGGTGAGGACTACCCCATCTACTATCTCCAGCACATCTTTGTCGTCGGTCCGTTGGGGCGCCTGCTCGGCGTAGCCGGACTCACGGACATCGCCGGAGCCAAGCCCGAGTCAAGGCTCGGAGACCTTGCAACGCCAGTGGATCCTGTCAACGCTACCGCCGGCCTCGATCAGCTGGAAGACTTCTTCGAGACCCGGGACACCCCCATTGCGCCTGTCGTGGACGATGCTGGCCGCTTGCTGGGAGCCATTCGCCGGCGCGCGGTCTTCGACGCAATCACTGAGCGTGCCGACGAGTCGTACCTGAAAAGTCAGGGCATCGTGGGTGGCGACGAGTTTCGCTCAATGCCCCTGTATGTCCGGTCCGGGCGCCGCCTGTCCTGGCTGACCGTGAAGATATTTCTGAACCTGGCCTCAGCCAGTGTTATCGCCCTTTACGAGGGCACCCTTGCTGCAGCCTTCACTCTGGCCGTTTTTCTGCCCATTGTGTCGGACATGAGCGGCTGTTCCGGTTACCAGGCCGTTGCCGTCAGCATGCGGGAGCTGGCCCTCGACATCATCAAGCCTTCTGATGTCGCCCGGGTGTGCCTGAAAGAGCTCGTTCTCGGGCTGGTAACGGGTGTCGTTTTGGGTCTGCTCCTGGCCTGTGTAGCATGGCTCTGGAAGGGCAATCCCTGGTTGGGCCTCGTCGTTGGGACTGCGCTGGCGGCCAACACCCTGGTCGCCGTGGTCGTCGGTGGCGCGCTGCCGTTGGTGCTAAAGAGGATGCGAGTCGATCCGGCGCTGGCAGCTGGTCCCGTGCTCACCACCATTACCGACACGGGCGGCTTCTTTCTGGTGTTGAGCCTCGCTACGCTCGTTCTGCCTCATCTCGCTCCCTAGACTCTGGAAACACCCAGCGCCTTTGCATAGACGATCTTGCCGTCTCCGGGAGCATAGAAGTCCGGGAAATCTGCCGCCTTCTGGTAGCCCCTGCGGGCATAGAACGCGCGGGTGGGTGCGTACTGCCCCCGGGACGACGTATCCGCATAGACGTGGGTGCCGCCGGCGAGAAGTATCGCCGACTCCACCCTCTGCAGCAGATCCCTGCCGAGGTGTTGTCCCTGGGCTACCGGAGTGACGGCAATCCAGTACAGATCCCAGGCGGCGCTGGTACAGGGCACCCGGCCGAAGCAGGCATAGCCCAGCACGCGCACCCCACTCCCTGCAAGGATGAACCGGTAGTGGCTGGAACTGCCCTGTGCCAGGCCCTCATCGGCCAGTTCACGGGCAATGGCCGTTTCCTCCACACTGAAGAACCCGGTCTCCCCCACCAGCTTCTCGATCTTCTTTGGGTCAGAGATCCTGAGGCTGGATCTGAACGTCATCGCCACGAGGAGCCAGACCTAGCCGTAGCGCGCAACGGCAACGATGCGCTCGATGCCTTCGTCGTAGGGGATCCCAGCTTGTTCAAGGGCGGCGGCAAAGCCGGCATCCGGCGATATGCAGGGGTTGGCGTTGATCTCGAGAACCCAGGGAGTGCCCTCCGCGTCTACCCGAAAATCCACCCGGGCGTAGCCCCGCAACTGAAAAATATGCCAGCATTTCAGCGCCACCCGCCCCAGTTCGGCGCAGAGAGCGGCTTCGCGAACCGGATCAACGAAGCGGCGCACGGTGTTTCGGGCTTCGAATGAATCGTCGTGCCACTTGGCGGCGTACCCGACGATCCGGGGCTTGTCGTCGGGGTAATCGACGAACTCGATTTCCGGGATGGGGAGCACCTCCGGCCCGCCGGGGCCGTCCAGCACTGCGACGTTTATCTCCCGGCCTTCCACGTAACGCTCCGCGAACCAGCGATACTTGCGCAGCGTCTCGCGGGCGGCGACCCTCTCGGGAACGTCCAGAAAGTCGTCGACTACCGACTCGTCGTCCATGCCGATGGAGGCGTCTTCGCTCACCGGCTTGGTAATCCAGCGTCCGGGGCCTGGATATGCCGGAACCGGGGATACGCCGTCCCACCAGTCAGCGGTGGCCAGGCCGTGGGCCCGGAGCCACTGCTTTGCCAGAATCTTGTTGCCGGTGATCAGCAGGCCCTCTGTGCTGGCACCGGTATAAGGAATCTGCAGGTGATCAAGGAGCGCGGTGGCGATCGGGACAAGCTGCCCGGAATCATCGATAGCCTCCACCAGATTGAAGACGATGTCGGGTGGCTCTTCCTTCAGCAGGGCTTTTACCGCGTCGAGCCGGAGGTCGATGGCCAGGGTCGGAACCCTATAGCCGCGGCCGACGAGCGCCGCCTGTACACAGGCCATCTGCTCTAGTATGTCCCGGGCATCCGCCGTCGACTCGTGGGTTACCGAGTTGTGCAGGATCAGTACAGTCTTGCCGGTCACGCCGCTATTCTCGTGCCGAGAAGTGTGGTGACGGGGAGTCCAGCCCTCACTACGGCCGAGACCACGATGCGGCGGATCAGTTCGCCGTAGGGAATTCCCTTGAAGTCACAGATGAGCGGGAGGTCTGAGTGTCCTGGTAGCAGACCGGCCAGGGGATTGGCTTCGAGAAAGTTGGGCACTCCGGCCGCATCGAGCCGGATATCGAGCCGGCCACCGTCCCTGCAGCCAAGGGCCCGCCAAGCGTCCAGGGCCAGCGCCTCCACGGCAGTCAGAAGCGGCTGTTCTGTCAGCAGTGAGTAGGTTACACGGCCCTCCCAGTGCGCCTTGTTGTCGAAGGTGTATATCCCTGCATCCGCCTTGGGACCCAGGTGGACTTCCATGGTGCCAATGGTCTCGGCTTCGGCCCCCGTCCCGACCAGGCCCACCGTGAACTCACGCCCGGGCAGAAACTCCTCGATCAGAACCGGCTGCCGGTAACGTGTCAGCAGCGCGGCGCAGACGGTTACCAGTTCATCAGGGGAGGAGGCGCGCGACGCGGTTGATATACCCTTGCCGGTGCCCTCAGCCACCGGTTTCGCGAACAACGGGTAGCGCAGATTCAGGCGCTGGACCTCGTTCGCCGACTCAATCACGGCAAAGCTCGCAGTGGCCAGTCCGTGCCCCCGGACCACGTGCTTGGCCACGCCCTTGTGCAGGGTCACCGCACAGGCCAGGGGGTCGGAGAACACATAGGGAATCTGCCAGGCATCGAGGAGTGCGGGCACCAGGGATTCCCTGCCGAAGCCATGGAGACCCTCGCAGAAGTTGAAAACCAGGTCCCAGCGGTCACCCGCGGCGAGGCGCGTCGCCAGCTGTCGGGCGTTGCCTATCCGGTCGATATCGAGGGCCAGGTTACGGAGGGCACTCGCTATGCTATCGATGGTTTCCGGCTGGTCGAACTCCGCGGTATCAACGTCGCTGTAGCCCGCGGCGAGATACTCCTCGCGGAGGTCATAGGTCAGGCCGACTCGCATCCTGCCGCTTCAGTTTGCGGATCGGGGTAGCGGTAAGACCCATTGGCGTAGTTCGTAAGCAGGAGGTCGTCCCCGTCCCGGCCCACGATGTAGTCCGGAGAGACGGGAATCTTGCCACCGCCGGCTGGGGCATCGATGACGTAGGTGGGCACCGCATAGCCCGTGGTGTGCCCGCGGAGCCCGCGAATGATGTCGATTCCCTTCTGGACGGTCGTCCTGAAGTGAGCGGAACCCGAGATCGGGTCGCACTGGTACAGGTAATAGGGCCGTACCCGGATGCGCAACAGGCCCTGGACCAGGGATTTCATTGTGGCGATATCGTCGTTCACGCCCTTCAGGAGTACGGTCTGGCTCCCCAGCGGAATGCCGGCATCGGCAAGCCGGGCGCAGGCTTCCGCCACTTCGGGCGTGAGTTCATCCGGGTGCGTGAAGTGCAGGCTCATCCACAGCGGGTGATAACGCTTCAGGATGCGGACCAGTGCCGGGGTGACCCGCTGCGGTTGCACCACAGGCTGCTTTGAGCCGATCCGGATGAATTCGACGTGCGGAATTGCCCGCAGACGGGACAAAATCCATTCAAGCCGTTCGTCGTCCAGGCTGAGCGGGTCACCCCCGGACAGGAGGACGTCCCGAATTACGGGATTGCCCGCGATGTACTCAATGGCCTGTTCCAGGTCATGTTTGCGGATACTGCGCTCGCCAACCGAACCCACCATGCGGGCCCGTGTGCAGTACCGGCAGTAGACCGAACAGAAATTGGTAACCAGCAGCAGAACCCGGTCCGGATAGCGGTGCACGAGACCCGGAACCGGGCTATGCCCGTCTTCCCCAAGGGGATCGTCCGCCTCGCCCCTGGAGCGAAGGTACTCGCCCATGACCGGAATCACCGTTCGCCGCAGACCCTGGGTGGGGTTCTCGGGGTCCAGCAGGCTGGCGTAGTAGGGCGTTATCCCGATGGGTAGCGCTCCCCGGTGCATCTCGATGGCCTGGCGCTCTTCATCGGTCAGGCTCAGCATCCGGTCCAGTTCGGCAATGTTCCGGATGCGAGTGCGGTTCTGCCAGCGCCAATCGTTCCAGTCCCGCAGACCCGACTGGGGATAGAAGCGGCGTCGGAACGCATCGCTTTTCGGGCTGACCACCAGCCGGGGGATGGTGGGCTTGGTGGTGGGGACGGGCGTCAGATTGACGGGGCCATAGGCCACCGGAGTTTTGGCGGGGTCTGCTGTTCCCGGAAGGCGACCCACAACAGAAGGGTCCACGACAGTCAAAACTCGCGGCATCGTGACTACCTCGTCGGTGTGCAGGGTCGGGGGAAAGCGTGTCGAGACAGAATCAAACCTGATTGCCTTCTATGGCCCCGAACGCTGAAGACTGTCGTGAGGCATTTCCCTGCCGTTCCGGAACTTCCGGAATCCTGACACCTCGGGAAATTCCTCCGAGAGGGTCAGGCTGCGGGGTCTTTTTGCCTGCTGTCTTGATAGAAAAGTAGCATTCATGTGTCGATGAACCGCAAATATACCCACCAGTTTTCGAAAAGCAATACAACCGGTCGGGGACGACGGCTCATATCCATCGCGGTGATACCCGATTGGTCGGCATCTTCTGGCAATTCTTTAGCGCGTCGTGACTGATAGTCGTCGGGGAAGTGCGGCCGATCTGAGCATGAGGACCGCTCGCTGCCAGTTGGGGTTGGAAGGAAGACCGGGAACTCCCGACCGACTGGCTGGGCCGCCTCGTCACGCTGTTGCCTTTGGGGGGGTCGTCCTCGTCCCCACACGGGGCTGCGTGATGCCGGCCGGTACGGCATGCTAGAGGTCCCTGGGTTACAGGCCTAGACGAGAATGATTACCGGGATTGTCATTACCCTGAACGAATCCAAGAATATCGCCGCATGTATCGCGTCCGTTCGCCAGGTGTGCGATGAGGTCATCGTCGTCGACTCCCTCAGTACGGATGACACAGCCGAGTTGGCCAAGCAGGCGGGGGCCAAGGTGATACTCCAGGCCTATCTGGGGGATGGTCAGCAGAAGAATGTTGGCCTGGCCTATGCCCGGAACAACTGGGTCCTTAGCGTGGATGCTGACGAGCGGCTGACGGAGGGTATGGTCGAAGCGATACGGGGACTGGATCTCGCCACGACAAAACACGACGCGTTTGCCTTTCGTCGTCGGAACTATATAGGGAGTCGCTGGATCCGGCGGTGCGGTTGGTACCCCGACTACTGCATCAGGCTGTATGAGCGCACCAAGACCTGTTTTGCCGACAACAGCCAGCACTCCACGGTTCAAGCCCGAAATGTGGGGAAAATCGAGGCGGACCTCATCCATTATTCGTTTGAGGATGTCGGTCAGCTGTTCGCCAAGCCAGGACGGAATTTTAGTGGTCGGGCCGCCAAGATCATGTTTCAGAAGGGTAAGCGCGCCAATAGCTGGTCGCCCTTTGTTCACGGGGTTAGTGCCTGGGTGCGGAAGTACGTGTTGCAGGCCGGTTTCCTGGCCGGGGTTGATGGGATGACTGTGGCCATCAGTGCGGCGGTCAATAGCTATCTGAAGTACGCCAAATTGCTGGAACTGCAGCGCGATCCTCAGGTTCTCCAGCGTACCGACTTCAGTAAGGTATGGTGATGCCCGGGGAAGCGGTTTAGCCGCTGGGAGCATGGTCCGTTGAAGTCGCGCATTCTGAACTTCCGGAACCTGCTCAGGCCAGTTTTCCCCCAGCTGTTTGTCCTTGCGAAGGGGTTGGGCCTGCTGTACTCGCCCAGATCGTTTCTTCGGTCGAGCGGCTACCTCCGGTCGGTAGGGGCCAATCGGCCCTGCCGGATGGATGGCACGCCGATACCCTGGATGAATTACCACATTGTTGCGTTTCTCGAGGAGCGCCTGCGCCGGGACCACGCATTGTTTGAGTTTGGGAGTGGTAACTCAACGAAGTTTTTTGCCCAACTTGTTGGCAGCGTCGTGTCCGTAGAGTGCGATCCGGAGTGGTACGAGCGGGTACGGGCTGACATCCCGTCAAACGTGCATCTGATTCTTAGTAGCCCATTCGATGAACAGAAGTACCTTCAGGTGCTGCGGGACCAGCAGACCAAGTTTGATGTCATCGTCATCGATGCGAAGGCGCGGGAGGCCTGCCTGGGCGAGGCCCACGCCTGGCTCACCGATAGGGGTGTCCTGATTCTCGACGACGCCGCACGTGTCGCCTATCAACCGGCGATTGCCGCGATACTAGCCCGAGGCTTCCGGAAACTCGACTTTGAGGGCCTCAAGCCCGGCGGATTACGGGCTTATCGGACCATCGTTTTTTACAGAGATAACAACGCTTTGGGAATTTGACGGTTATCCCCGGGAGGACCGCGAGGCATTGCAGGCCGACCAGTATCTGGAACTCATGGGGCGATCGCTGAGCCAGCTGAACCGAACCACGGGCGGTCGCTATCAGACCCTCGGGGAGGCCAGCTTCGATACGTGGATAAAGTTCTATCGCCCGGACAAGAATTCGCCCAATGCCACGATCAGCTACTACTGTGGCCCGCCAGTTCCTGGAACAAGGCCAGGTGGGCAGAGACGGAATCCTCCAGCCGGAAGCGCGCCCCGATACGCTCCCGCGCCCGGGCTCCCATGCGCTGGTTGGCATCGGGGTCCCGGTAGAGTTTCAGCACCGCGTTGGCCAGTGCCTGGGCATCCCCCGGGGGCACCACCAGACCACTCACTCCGTCTTCGACGAGTTCTGCGCTGCCGCCCGTCGTGGTCACAATCGGGGTAACTCCGTGGACCATCGACTCTATAACTGTCTTTGGCAGGCCTTCCCGCTTGGTGGCAGGCAGCACGGACGCCTGGCAGGCGGCCACTATCCCCAGGACATTTTCCCGGAAACCGACCAGGTGGATCTGGTCCCGCAGCGGGCTGGCGGCGACCAGCTCCGGGATCGGCTCCTGATCCATGTCCCGACCAATAAACAGGAAATGGATGGGCAGCCCCGGGGGGATCAGCCCCGCAGCCTTGACCAGCACGTCTGCACCTTTACGCGGGCGGTTATTGGCGACGCAACAAACCGTAAAGGCGCCCCGCGGCACGCCCAGGGACGTCAGGTCAACGCGTTCGGTTGCGTCGTACCACTTCAGGTCGTGGCCCTTGTAGATGGTGACCAGCTTCCGCGCGTCGTAGACCACGCCTAGGAGGCTCTCCCGGACCGCTTCGGCCACGCAGACGATGCGCGACACTCGCGGGCTAAGGTGCGTGAGGTAGCAGATCGGATCCCAGCGGGAGATGTTGCCGCTCTGTCCCCGGTAGGTCACCACCTTTACTGGCAGGCCGATGCTCGCGATGATGCCGTTCACGATCGCGGGGTTGTTGAATAACTGAACGACATCGTAGCGGCCGGCCTCCAGCACGCGCCGTATCACACGGACGGCCTCCACAGAGAATTTCCGTCGTGGCACGAAGTCATGGACGGGAATACCGGCCTCGACCAAGCGTCGCCCCCAGTAGGTATCCCGGCGGCTCATCACCTCCGCATCGACTCCCCGG
>Ga0209181_10005283_pt1 | contig 18638 bp, 17 predicted proteins | sample MAT05_FD_187208 | JGI IMG/M metagenome (GOLD analysis project Ga0209181, IMG submission 187208) | Freshwater microbial communities from Lake Fryxell liftoff mats and glacier meltwater in Antarctica - MAT-05 (SPAdes) (version 2) | ecosystem: Environmental > Aquatic > Freshwater > Ice > Liftoff...
GTGAATCATAAAATCCAGATTTTACTTTGGCAACAAAATTATCACGATGAAGTGGAGTTTCATTATATAGTTTCACAACCATGTCACCTTCACTTGTGATTATAAGAATATGAAAGCGTCCATCTTTCGCATCAGTTTGCTTCCGGTATTTTTTTATCGCTGATGATTCTTCTTCTGTTAGTTTTCTGAAACTTTTTGGAGCGCTGCAGCCCAGCACGAATAATACAATAGAAAGAAGTAAAAGAAACTGCCTGATCATATCAAATAAATTAATCCTCTAAGATATTAAAACGAGCGGGACAATAAAGTAAAATTACTAGTTCGGTTACCTTTCGGTTTAATCGAGTCCGGTTTGAATATTTAAAAGCTCCAGACTTGTTAGTAATGCCCCCTGTGTTGTAAACATTGTGGTAGCAAAATCAAATAATCTGGAAAAATCGATTTTGAATCACCAAGGATATCTTTTAGTATGTGAGTGGTGCTATCTCGACTTTGATCTTTTCTGCTATTTAGTGTGTAGATGATTGAAACCAAGTTCTCTAAATCTTTATTAGACTTGAAATTCTCGGGTAACTTTTTAAGTATTTGATCGTGATACTCTTTCCCTGTTATAAGTGGTTCTACATTGGGGACAAGTAAACACCCTGTTATCATTTCTTCAATAAATGAAGTCGCATCTCCGTGCGTAATTTCATCGGTTACTAATGTTTCAGTTATTTCAGAAATGGTAGCATCGGTTTGCGCTGTTGCTAAAACCAGTTAAACATACTCTGAATTATCCACTGTTGCCAAGTGATGGGTTCTTGAATTCTTATCTACCCTGTACTCAATATACCGTAGTTTGTGGTGTATGGAATATATCGTATTATTTGAAAACCATTTGATGGAGTTCCTTATGAATGGTTCACCAAGTAATTTCTAAATTACGGCACTAAGAAAATGAGTGTCAAACCGGATATTCTTTTGATAGAGATTTTGAGAACATAAATTAATGTCTGTTTTGTCGTCCACCTTGCCGATGGTAACACCTGCAAATAAGCCAAAGGGAGTGCAACGGTAAGCCGCTCTTAAAATAGAATCTGTAAATAGTAGCCAACTCGACACTCTCGTGTTCAAGCCTTTTGTCGCCAATGTTCATACCAGATAAGTATAATAAATAGGCTGTACCTAAATCTCCATAGCACCATCGAATAGAAGTGGGAAAGGGTGTCTCGTTATCGCCAAATGAAAAGGGGAATCTTGCAGGTGAATAAGGGAAACCAAAATCCTTACTAAGTAGCCAATTTGATGTTTTCAAAACTGTGTCACGAGATTCCATTTTCTGCATACTGTCACTATACTGATTGAGTAAACTAATAATTGACATGATTCCTGGAACCCCATGCGCTAGTCCCAAATTATAGATAGAACCATGGCCACTTAAATTTCTAACAATTGGTGATTCTTTCCACGTAATGCCATCACTTGATTCTGTTGCTATTTTTCTAAGTCTTTCGTATATGTTTTCAATGGAATATTTTTTATTTGCCTCAAGGACAAATAGCAGAGTTCCTAAGCCCGCAAGCATATAATCGTAGTTGCCGTCCTCAAGTATTTTTGATCCAACAGCTTCAAACTCTTCAATAACATCAGAAAAAATATCTCCTGATTCTGATACAAAGTTATTCTTGATAAGGTGTGCTAAGACCCAACTATTCCCTAGAGATCCTTTTCCAAAAGAGAAGTCCGTTTCTGAAAAATCTAGGATCTCCTCTAAAAAGACATTAAATAGGTTGCCGCCTTTTTCAATACCAACTATATGATCATTGTATTTGTTGCAATAGGCTAACCATAAAATTAATCCACCCTTGCCATACATCAAACTCTTATCATCGTACTTCGTTGGGATAGTTCTTTTAATAGAATCAATAAATTCAATCGCCTTTTCTTTATTTAATCCATTTAAAATACGCACCCATTTCATTTTGATAGTAACATTTTTCGTAAGCTATTAATTGCATGACCTTCTTCCACCAACAATAAATAATCATAACTGGGGCTAAGTGATTTAAGAACATCCAACTTATTAGTATTATGTATGCTTATTGAACAATCAAGACCCTTCTTTAAATTCTGGAGAATTATCGATTTCTTATTCTTAAATTCAAAATCCAAAATACTTTGATCAATAACTATTTCTTTTCCGGCATAAAATGATTTACTATTTTCATAATGTGTACCAATTACTTGTACACGGCCTATATAAGGAGAGTCACGATCTCGAAGAGATCGACTTGCCAATGAACCTTTAAAACTCTTACTAGTGTGTGTTGATCCAAATATAAAAAGTGAAGACCCTTTGGGAGTTTTGATAAAAAGATGAAAACTCTCAATGTCGTTGAAGTTGAAAAAGATGAAATTAAAAAAATGAGCACATTTTCTATCAGCTTTGATTTTTCAAAATATAAAGATTCACACCTTCAATACATCCCACAACAGAGCTATTTGACCTTGTCAGAATCTTCTTCAAAAATGAAGGTCTATTAAGATAAAGACATACTAATAATTTCCGTTGATGAGCCTGCTGAACATTGGAGCGCTGCCATTGAAGGTGTTATTCCCAAAACCCTTATTTACACATTCAATCTTTCTACTTCCGAAATACGCGTGATCAGCGTATTTGAATCGAGTCAAAATGATTTTCGATCTTTTTTATTTGACAGAATCCTTTACCGAATTATTAACCAGCATGATAAATTTGAGCTAAAAATATTTGATCCTGAAGTCTCAACTCGAAACAATATTCTGATTCCAAAAGTGCCCGAATCTAAAGACATGAATGTTTTCCTTAAATCAGGGGCTGATAATACAATCGGTCACGATGAGAATTTATGGCCTCTTCCATCCTCTAATACATTTCGAGGATAGAGATCGTAAACTGTGTATTGTCAGTTAGTGAATTTTGCCTCATCAATTTTTTGAAATCCGATTGTTTCCATGTAGCCGACTGTTTGTTTATGTTTTCTCCACTTTGGGTGAAGGATTTAACCCACATTATGCAATAGAAATGCATTTGCATAATTTGACGAATGAAAATCAAACTCTGTCTTACTACTACCGCTGGTAGTGCCGTTGGTTATTAATTTAATATTGACATAGTTTTCATTGAATAATATGTATTGATAAAAAGGAATTCCCCGGTAAGTAAACTCTGCTTTGTTTATAGACTGCCATTTTTATGCTGCGTTAAAAACTGAGTCGGGGTTTTTATTAATGCGGCTTAGATCTACGTCACTCCATCCTGATACATCTAGGATTGATAAAGAAGCCTCATTACTCACAGTGTCATAAAAAAGCTCTTTTACTTTAACTTGACTAGAAAAAGCGCTTAGGGCTGTTTTTAATTTTCTTGAAATAGAATCCTCTTTTTCCTGAATCGCAACCCATCCTATCGGGATTTAAATTGTAATTCGAGTAGATGTATCCTGAAAAAGCTCTCCCAAAAGGGATTTATCTATTCTAAATTGAATATCATCAGATTTATTTTTTCGTTGACTGCAACTCAACATAAGTGAGATTGCAAGCAGAAGTAGTATGTTTTTCGTCATAAATAAAAAAACCTCAGATTTTTCTGAGGTTTTTAGTGGGAGCTGAGGGGTTCGAACCCCCGACCCTCTGCTTGTAAGGCAGATGCTCTGAACCAGCTGAGCTAAGCTCCCATGCTTTGAAACGATCCCGATAGGTATCGGGACAAGCTCCGATTTTTTAGGACTGCAAAGGTAAAAGAGAATTCTATTTGTGCAAAAAAATTATTTCCAATAGTCGTATTGCATGTACTTGGCAGCTTCCAACGCAATTTCCTTCCCCTGGCGCTTCTCCACTATGTAAAACGACATGTCAATCTCCGCAGAAACCCCTGCCGAAAGGACAATCTTGCCATTGTCCACCCACCGCTTTTCAGGCGATATTTTGGTGTTGGGTGCTATTTTTTTCAATCCGTCCACGGCCATAAAGTGGATGGTCGTCTCTAGGTTTTCGAGTAATCCGGCTTTCGCCAAAATGAGTGCCCCGGTGCAAACGGACAATACGAGTTCAGCTCTCACAAAATGGCTTCTGATCCTTTGGTTATTGTTGGTCGTTGACCAACATTCATCAACAATTCAATCTCCGTCCAACTCCAATCTTGCCTCTTCCAAATCAAGTTCATACTCAAGTTTGCGCACCACTTCATCACTGGCTTTGCCCTCTCTGCGCTGTCGCAAAATAAATTCCCGCTCGCGGGCAAGCAGTTCTTTCTGAATTCTTTGAAACTCATCAATCTCTTCCCGCGTCATACGATTTTCAGTTTGATCCTTTCGCATCCGCTGGATGCGAATTTCATATTTCGTTTTGATCTGATTTAAAACTGCTTCACTTAAACCTAGTGAATAATTTTCCTCGATATGCTCGATGACGGCCGAAGCAATGTGATAGCGTGTCCCTTCTTCTTCCCGCACCTGTTGATCGCCAACTTTTACCCCCAACCACTGGATAAGCCTACGCAGCGTCATACCCTGCAAAACAAGCGTGACAAAAATTACACTGAACGTTAAGAAAATAATCAGGTCGCGATTTGGGAAAGCAACTTTATCGCTAACCATGATAGGTAGCGCCAAGGCAGCAGCAAGCGACACAATGCCGCGCATGCCCGCCCACGCCACGATAGAAACACCACTTGCATTTGTTTCAGGCTCACTCGCCCGAATTCGTTTGCTCAATAATCTGGGAATGAACGCGCCAGGAAAAACCCAAAGGATGCGAGCAAGAATAGTTACGGCACTTATCAGCAAGCCGTAAAAAATTAAGGTACCAAAAGAAGAATGACTTTGAATGTTTTTCAAAATCATGGGCAACTGTAGTCCGATGAGAATAAAGATGATTCCGTTTAGGATAAAAATCATTGTGTCCCACACGGCATTCGCTTGCAGGCGGGTGCGATTTGAAAAAACTTCGGACGATCGTGGACTTAAAAATAGTCCGGCTGCAACAACCGCCAAAACGCCCGATGCATGAAACTCTTCCGCTACTAGGTAAGCTGCATAGGGCGTGAGCAACGTGAAGGTTGTGTCGGTGGTGGCATTGCTAGGGGTTATCTTATGAATCCACAAAAACAAATACCCGATGGCCAACCCCAACCCAATACCCAATCCGGCTACGTAAAAGAAGTTTATTCCAGCCAGCCAAAAGATAAATGACCCTGAGGCAGTGGCTGCAATGGCATACCGATAAGCAATTAAACCTGTAGCGTCATTTACTAAGCTTTCACCTTCCAAAATAGTGATAATCCGCTTTGGCAATTTCAATCCTTTTGTGGCTGCCGTTGCAGCAACCGCATCTGGTGGGGAAACAATCGCCCCCAGCACAAAGGCTTCAGGCCAACCAAAACCGGGGATTAAATAATGGGCAGCGCATGCCACCAGGACTGTCGTAAACAAAACACAGCCTACCGCCAGCAAAGAAATAGGACGGATCGATTGCTTAAAGTCGGGCCAGGAAGTCGACCAGGCAGCCGCATATAATACAGGTGGAAGGAAGACCAGAAAAACAATGTCTGGGTCTAAGGTTACAATGGGCAAACCTGGGATCAGACCAATCATGATCCCAGCAAGCACCAACATCACGACATAAGGCACACGAATTCGGTCTGTTACCTGAGCGAGAGCCGTGACAACAGCTAACAATAAAATAACAAGCGAGATATAATCCATTGGCGGGATTTTGTGAGTCCGCAATTAAAGCAACTTTGGGAGTGATTTAAAAAAGGCGGTGCCAATTTTGACAATTATTACCCAGTTTGTTTCGCACTATTTCGCGCCTGCAAAGCGTCAAATCCTCGCGTTCATTTGTTATAATTACCAAATTTTTACTACTTTTAAATGCTTTAATTCAGATTCAAGAAGTTTAACCTGAAGCATTACTATGAAGAGAATTTTACTGGCCATGCTTTTTTGCTTTCTTGGAATAAGTGTCTTTGCCCAACAAGATCCTCTTTATTCACAATATATAAATAACCCGATGGTCCTCAACCCTGCCTATGCAGGATTAAATAATAACTTTAATGCCTCAGTAACTTACAGAAAGCAATGGGCAGGGTTTGATGGAAGTCCTACAACTTTCAATTTTAATACTCATGTCTCGCTGGTGGATAATAAAGTGGGTGTTGGACTTTTGGCTATCTCCGATCAACTTGGTAGCACGAAGAACACAGAAGTACAAGCTGCATTTTCCTATAAACTACCACTTGATGAGGATAAGACTTTCAGTTTTGGAATGCAGGCAGGGTTCATAAATTTCAGAAATAACCTAACCAAATTGAATTTGGAAGATAAGACTGACGAAGCTTTTCTTCAAAATGAAAATATTACTAAGCCTAATTTAGGAGTGGGTGCAATTCTTAAAAGCGATCGCTTTATGGTAGGTGTCTCAATCCCCCGATTACTGTCAACCAGTGTTTCAGTTTCCTCCACTTCGCTTACTCAAGATTTTCAGCTTTACAATAGGCACCTGTACGTGTTTGGGTCGTATGTTTATTTCATAAACGAGAACATTCGATTAAAACCCTCCGTGTTGTTGCGGGCAGTTAAAGGCTCACCGCTATCGGTCGATCTTAATTTCAATTTTAACTTCAATGAAAAATTTACTGCTGGAGTTTTTACTCGAAATCTGAATACCCTTGGCACTCAAGTTCAAGCAAAACTAGGCGACAATCTTAAGCTTGGGTACACTTTTGAACTCCCCACAGGCAAATCAGTGGGAACTCAATTTACAACCCACGAGGTATTTTTAGGCATTACTATGCCAACATTCGATTTCCACGACCGATCTATTTCTACTTTCTAAGCATAAAATCGATTAGAATCCTTTGAACCATTCTCAATCTAAATGGTTTATAGTAGGAGTATATGAAAATAGCAGTTTCCCGCAAGGAACATTTTAACGCAGCCCATCGACTTTTCAATCCATCATGGTCGGATGAAAAAAATGATGCGGTATTTGGCAAATGTAACAATCCCAACTACCACGGACACAATTATGAAATAATTGTAACGCTTGTTGGCATCCCTGATCCTGAAACCGGTTACGTGTTTGACATGAAAGTGCTTAGCGACCTTATCAAAGAGCATGTTCTAAAACATTTTGACCATAAAAATCTTAACTTAGATACTCCCTACTTTAAAAACCTGAACCCAACGGCAGAAAATATTGCGGTCGTGATCTGGCGAATATTGAGGCAGCATATTGATACCCGGTACGACCTTAAAGTTAAATTGTATGAGACAGAAAGAAATTTCGTTGAATATCCAGCCCATTAAACATTTACATGAAGAGTTTGATGATGATCATCAGCTCACATCATGGAATACTCCGATGCGCGAGGACGCTTTTGTGTTGAGTGATGATGAAAAAGTGGAGCAAATTGAAATACGCTTTCGCGAAATCATGGAGATCCTAGGCCTTGACCTAACAGATGACAGTCTGCAGGGAACACCGAGAAGAGTGGCTAAGATGTATGTCAAGGAAGTTTTCAGTGGGCTTAACCCAAAGAACCGTCCGGTAGCTAAGCTTTTCGAAAACAAGTACAAATACGATCAGATGCTGGTAGAAAAAGAAATCACATTCTATTCGCATTGCGAGCATCATTTTGTACCCATCTATGGTAAAGCGCACGTAGCGTATTTTTCAAGTGGAAAAGTAATTGGTCTTTCAAAGATCAACCGCATTGTTCAATATTTTGCCAAGCGCCCGCAAGTGCAAGAACGATTGACTGTTCAAATTGGCAAAGAGCTTCAGCGCATTTTGGCTACTGATCACGTTGGCATAGTGATGGATGCCAATCACATGTGTGTAGCTTCTCGGGGTGTGGGTGATACTAATAGCAAAACTGGGACTGCATTTTTTGGAGGTCGCTTTGCCGATGAGAATACCAAGCGGGAGTTTCTAAACTACATTAATAGCAAATAGCCGCTGGAGGCTAGAAGCTCGAAATTGGAAGTTCGAAGTTTATGGGGAAGATATTCGAGTTTAATCACTCTAAATTCGTACCTCGCAATTCCTAATTCGAAAATCCCAGTTGAATTTACTCGTTAATTTAGTAGTTTAGCACCTCCTAAACATCGAAAAATTAACGATTATGGTATTTGACTTAGACATGATTAAGGCCCACTACGCAGCCATGCCGGGCCGAATCGCGAAAGCAAGAAAAGTAGTTGGGAAACCCCTAACACTTTCTGAAAAAATTCTATACGCTCACCTTCATAGCAACCAAAAGCTTGAAGCATTTGGACGTGGAAAATCATACGTGGATTTTGCTCCGGATCGCGTGGCGATGCAAGATGCTACCGCACAGATGGCATTATTGCAATTCATGTCAGGTGGCATCCCAAAAGTATTAGTTCCATCCACAGTGCATTGCGATCACTTGATCCTGGCAAAAGATGGCGCAAAAAAAGACTTGAAAGATTCCCTTACCGCCAGCGGTGAGGTATTCAATTTCCTTGAATCAGTTTCTAATAAATATGGCATTGGCTTCTGGAAGCCAGGCGCTGGTATCATTCACCAGGTGGTGATTGAAAATTATGCATTCCCAGGTGGAATGATGATTGGTACTGATTCACACACAGTAAATGCCGGGGGTTTGGGTATGGTGGCCATTGGTGTTGGTGGTGCTGATGCCGTGGATGTTATGTCAGGTATGGCATGGGAATTGAGATTTCCAAAATTGATTGGTGTAAAACTCACTGGTAAACTCAGTGGTTGGACAGCCTCTAAAGATGTGATTTTGAAAGTAGCCGGTATTCTTACTGTTAAAGGTGGAACTGGCGCTATTGTTGAATATTTCGGACCAGGTGCAACAACTTTATCGGCAACTGGTAAAGGCACCATCTGTAACATGGGTGCTGAAATTGGTGCTACCACGTCAACATTTGGCTACGATGAGAAGATGGCCGACTATCTTCGTGGAACAAAACGCTCAGAAGTTGCGGCACTTGCTGATAAAGTGAAGGAACATCTTACCGGTGATCCTGAGGTGTATGCAAATCCTGAAAAGTATTTCGATGAAGTAATCGAAATTGACTTGTCTACATTAGAGCCACACGTAAACGGACCATTCACTCCAGACCGTGCTATTCCTATTTCAAAATTTGCTTCAGAAGTGAAAGCTAACAACTGGCCTGCGCGCCTTGAAGTAGGGTTGATTGGTTCTTGCACCAACTCTTCATACGAAGACATCAGCCGTTCAGCATCTCTTGCTCAACAGGCTATCGATAAAAAATTAAAAGCAAAAGCAGAATTTACGATCACGCCAGGTTCAGAGCTTGTGCGCTACACAGTAGAGCGCGATGGGTTCTTAGCCACATTCGGCAAGATGGGTGGGGTTGTGTTGGCGAATGCCTGCGGGCCGTGTATCGGGCAATGGTCACGCCATACAGACGATCCAAACAGACGAAACTCAATCATCACATCGTTCAACAGAAACTTTGCGAAACGCAATGATGGCAATCCGAATACTCATGCTTTTGTAGCTTCACCAGAAATTACAACGGCATTTGCTATTGCTGGTGATCTTATGTTCAATCCATTGACAGATACGCTTGTCAATGAGGATGGCCAAGCCGTTAGGTTAGATGAACCAAAAGGTGCTGAATTTCCGCCAATGGGATTTGATGTTAAGGATCCGGGCTACCTTGCTCCTGCTAAAGATGGAAGTCAGGTTAAAGTGAGCATCGATCCTAATTCGAAACGACTCCAAGCACTCGCTCCATTTGCCCCATGGGATGGTAAAAACTGGACGGGACTAAAACTTTTGATCAAGGCAAAGGGAAAGTGCACGACAGATCATATTTCAATGGCTGGCCCTTGGTTGCGTTTCCGTGGTCATCTCGATAATATTTCAGACAATACATTAACCGGTGCTACTAACTTTTTTAACGAGAAGACTGATAGTGTTAAAAATCAGTTAACCGGACAGCATTGTCCTGTGCCGGCAACACAACGCGCTTATAAGGCCGCTGGCATCTCTTCTATTGTTGTGGGCGATCATAATTATGGCGAAGGTTCTTCGCGCGAACACGCTGCTATGCAGCCTCGTCATTTAGGCATCAAGGTTATTTTAGTGAAATCATTCGCCCGTATTCACGAAACAAATTTGAAAAAACAAGGCATGCTGGCAATTACTTTTGCCAATGAAGCTGACTACAATAAGTTTCAGGAAGACGATAACATCGACTTTGTTGACTTGACTTCTTTTGCTCCTGACAAGCAATTAACACTTGTATTGAATCACAGAGATGGAAGTAAAGATGCCATCAAGGTGAATCATACTTACAATGCTGGGCAGATTGGTTGGTTCAAAGCAGGTTCGGCTTTAAACCTGATGGCAAAGCAAATTGCAGAGAATAAAGTAGCGGCCAAGAAGCCAGCTCAGGCTGCTAAAATGAAAACAGCTTCCGCCAAAAAGGTTACATCAAAAGCTACTAAAAAGAAAGTAGTGAACAAGGTAGCGAAGAAAGTAGCGAAGAAAAACTTTGCTAAAAAAGTAGCAAAAAAAGCAAAGCCAGCAAAGAAAAAGGTAGTTAAAAAGGTTCTATCTGCACGAAGCCTGTCGGCAAAGGTTGGTGCTAAGAAAGCAGCCAAAAAGAAATTAATCGCTAAGAAAAAAGCAGTTAAAAAAGTTTCTAAGAAAAAGGTAGTTAAGAAGGCCACTAAGCGTAAAAAATAATTCTTGAAATTATAGGATTAAGAAAAAGCGCCTTGAGCGCTTTTTCTTTTTAAGTATAATCGATATCTCAATTCCGGATTATAGAATCTCTTCTCGAATTGGATTAAATACATCAACCAACATACCCGACTCAAGACATACTATGCGATGCTCCGCCTGCGATGGAACATTATAAATGTCTCCATCTTTGATTTTTTTACGCGGCCCGCTAAGCATAAATTCAAAAACTCCCTTCGGCAAATAGCTCATTTGACGATGTGGATGAATATGTAATGCTCCAACTGCTCCTTTCTCAAACTGAAATTTTACCAGCACCATGGCTTCGTCATAAAACATTACTTTTCGTTTTACGCCATTACCGAGGTCTTTCCATTCAGCCGAGCTATCAGCAATTATGTTTTTATCTTCCATAAGGTTTTATAGCTAGAACAATTACTAAAAAGGCAAGCTGTTAACCAACAACATCTTTCAGTATCATTCTAAACTCATTCAACATCATGGCAGTTGCTCCCCACACAATTTCATTTTCAACTTCAAAATGCGGAGCCGACATAGGAAACATGTTTCCAGCCATTATCTCTTTTGTTTGTACTGCACCATCGCGAAGTAAATCATTGAGAGAAGTGTAAATTATTTTTTTCACTTCTTTAGAATCTGGTTTAAAATCAGGGACTTCGTTCAAATAGCCAATGACGGGAGTTATTAAAAAATTACTTGGGATTACAAAAAACTCTGTTAATAAACCTAGAATTTGAACCTTGGATGCAGGAACCCCGATTTCCTCTTCTGCCTCGCGCAAGGCAGTTTCAATACGAGTTTCCGCCCCCTCTGTTTTTCCACCGGGCAAGCTAATTTGCCCACCATGAGTACCCAAATACTCTGGCCGCTTTGTTAACGGAAACATAACCTGACCTTTTTCTTCATACAAAAGGATTAGTACGCTCCCTGGCTTGGCAGGCGAACGATGTTCAAACCTTGGTTTGATGAGCCCGCTTGGCACCGCCCGAAGCGGTTCGTGGGCAATCGGGCCTGGCAAAGGCTGCTTCAATCTGTCTGATAGTACGGTGTAATCCAGTTTCATTTAAACCTGTCATCGAAATAATCTGCTAAGAACGAAAGGATTTCTGTACTTCGGGTATCATTATCAAATTAATTGCAGTACGATATTTAACAAAGATTGTGCATTAGGGTGAATAATCTGCTCGTAGGGTTGGCGATCCTGACGTTTACTGTCAGTATGTAAAGGTTAAACCGAACAATGAATCCCGTATTGTGCGTACACTATCTATTCCGCCAAAAAATGGAATCAAATGGGTGTTGATCATTGAGGAAATTGCAAGGCACATAGCCTACTTTTTGTTGCAACGTTTAATTAAATCTGCGGTAAGCATTCTATCACCCTGATCCTCAGATTTTTTAAAAGAAACACATGCAAGGCCTTGATTTCCGTTTTGGAGGTATGCCATTCCTAAATAGAAATAGATCTTATCTACAAACGGATCCATGTCCAATGCTTGCTTTAGTAAGCGTTCTGCCGACTGGTAATCCTTTTGAATCAGGTATAGGATTCCCTTATTTCGGTAGGCCCAGGCGTTATAGGGATCAAGTCCTATGCTATCATTGATATCCTGCTCGGCTTTTTGTAATTCATTCATACTTAAATAAATAAACCCGCGGTTGTTGAGAAAATAGGGTTGCCTTGGTGAGAGAGCCAAAGATTTTTCAACAAATTTCAAGGCTTCAGCATAGTTGGTACGCTCCGTTTCAATCAATGCCAGTGTGTTATAGATATTAGGTTCGTCAGGTTTTTGATCAATCGCTTTGGTTAATTCATTGCGAGCAATATCATAATTCTTTAAATAGTACTGTACCGTTGCATGGTTTACTTGAAAATCCATGTTGGCCTTGTCAATTGAGATTGCTTTATCCAGAGCATTGAGCGCTTTATCAAACTCTCTCGTTTTTGTATAGACTAAGCCTTGCGTAAAATAAACCAACGCTGTGTCAGGTTTCATTTTTATGATCTTTTCTAGATCGTCTAATGCTTTAAAATATTCCTTTAACTCGTAACTGGTATTGGCGCGATTGAACAAGGCGTTCAAATAATCTGGCCGGCACTCAATTGCTTTGTTATAATTATCAAGCGCGAGATCGTAGCGTTCTTGCTCAAAATATACGGTTCCCAAATTGTTCCAGGCATCGGCAAAACAGTTATCAACTTTGATTGCCTCGCCATAATAATAACTAGCCTGCTCGTAGTTACTTTCCTTTAGAGCAATATTACCCTTTAGCAAAAAACTCTGAAGTTTTGATTCTTTAGAATCGCCACAGCCAATTAACAAGAATAGAATAAGCCACTTTTTCATGTTTGCAATGATAAGCATTACTAGCGCGCCTTAAAAAATAATTTATACCGAGGATACAAATTGGATATCAAACCCAGTTTAGTATTTTGTGGATGCCTGAAAAAAATATAAACCTTAAATCCTAAACATATATGTGGAAACTGTTTGGAATATTACTATTCATGTTCGGTTCGCTGCTTGCACGGGCCCAAAAAACCATCAACGTCCCCCTTAAGCCTATTCATAAGCAGGGTTGGCAATACTTTTATGATGGCAAAAGAATGTATTCACCTTACGCCATTCAAGTACCCTTGCAATCGCTGAACGATCGTGAAATAAATCGGTATTTCAATCAGTTTCGAGGATTTCAGCAGGCCCGGGGTTTTGTCTACCTGCCCAGTCTGATCTTTCTGTTTACAAACGAAAGCAGTTCGCAAGATGCAGCCAGGGCGTTTCTTCTACTGTTTGCTGCTGGGCTTGCTGCCGACCTGAGCCTAAACATAACAAGCCATAGACGATTGAGCAAAGCCATCAATCTCTATAACTTTGCGATTATGGATCGGGCTTCAATCGGTTTAAATTTAGATAGGCTGCCTGCTAATAATCAATACATGGTTTCTTTTGGACTCAATAAACGACTTTAGTCCAGAAAATATTTACTTCGATTTTGAATATTAATCAGGAATCTTTTCCTTTGCAGCCTGATTATGAAAAACATACAAAATAGTAACAGCCATCACCATCATGTTACCTGCATGGCCGGCTGGTTTTTGTTTTGATTTAAGGATATTTCAAAGTAATTAAAAGGCTTGCCAACTAACGGGTAAGCCTTTTTTGTTTCTAAGTTAATTATGAAAAAATGAATACAGTATTGAGAATTGCGATTCAAAAATCAGGGAGACTGCAGGAAGACTCGCTAAAACTATTGAAGGAAAGTGGGCTTCAGTTTAGCAACGGTCGCGACCAATTGATGACACCTGCTAGAAATTTCCCCGTAGAAATCCTCTTCTTACGAGATGATGATATCCCGCAATATGTTGAGGATAAAGTTGCCGATGTTGGCATCGTAGGTGAAAATGTTTGGCTCGAAAAACAGAAGAACAATGAACTTATCAAGCGTTTAGACTTTGCTAAATGCAGACTTTCTATTGCAGTACCACGCGGAGAAAATTACACCGGGCTTTCTTTCCTAACGGGAAAAAATATTGCCACCTCCTACCCAAATATCGTAAGCGAATTCCTAAAAAAGAATAAGATTGAAGCAGGCATTCATGAAATCAGTGGCTCTGTTGAAATAGCACCGGGCATTGGTCTGGCAGAAGCAATCTGCGATCTTGTTAGCACCGGAAGCACGTTACTAAGCAATGGCCTAAAAGAAGTTGAGGTAGTGTTACAATCCGAAGCCGTAATGATTGCTACTCCAGGGCTTGAAAAAGATAAACAAACCTTGCTTGATCAGCTGCTATTTAGAATTCAATCTGTTCAATCTGCAAAGAATAACAAGTACATTTTGTTAAACTGCCCTAATGAGGCCATCGAAAAAATCACCGGTGTAATTCCAGGAATGAAAAGTCCGACCATTATGCCTTTAAGTCGTGTAGGTTGGTCTTCATTGCATTCTGTTGTAGATGAAAATGATTTCTGGGGAAAGATAGACCAGTTAAAGTCGTTCGGTGCCGAAGGTATTTTGGTAATACCAATTGAAAAAATGATTGCCTAATTTTACAAATCGATGAAGATCATAAATAACCCACCGCGCTCGCAATGGCCTTCCCTTTGCGAGAGACCTCAACTAGAACTTGATTTTTTAGATGGTTCGGTTAAAAATATTTTAAACCGGGTTCGTAAGTCCGGTGATGAAGCTTTGAAAGAGTTGACTCTTCAGTTTGATAAAGCAACCGTTACCGAACTACGAGTCTCTGCTAAAGAAATTGAAACTGCGGTTGCAAACGTTCCTACTTCTTTGAAATCCGCCATACTTTCCGCGGCAAAAAATATTGAAACATTTCATTCAGCACAGAAGCGTACTGTTGAAAAAATAGAGACCATGCCAGGTGTTGTTTGTTGGCGTAAAGCTACACCTATCCAGAAGGTTGGTATCTACATTCCAGGTGGGTCCGCTCCCCTATTCTCTACGGTGCTTATGTTAGCCGTACCAGCCCGACTAGCAGGATGCGAAGAAGTTATTCTTTGCACACCACCTGATAAAGATGGAAATATTAATCCTGCTATTCTCTTTGCTGCTCAGCTCACAGGCGTAAAGAAGATTTTTAAAGTAGGTGGTGCGCAGGCTATTGCAGCTATGGCATTTGGAACTGAATCTATTCCATCGGTGAGCAAAATATTTGGACCTGGAAATCAATACGTAACTAAGGCCAAGCAGTTGATTAGCCAAGAGGGAATTGCTATTGACATGCCCGCAGGTCCGTCAGAAGTTTTGGTAATAGCTGATTCAAATGCAATACCTTCTTTTGTTGCCGCTGACTTACTATCGCAAGCTGAACACGGTGCCGATAGTCAAGTGGTTTTAGTTACTGCCAGCAACGAATTGATTGATTCTGTTGGAGCCGAGATTAAAAAACAACTGGTTGATCTTCCAAGAAAAGAAATTGCAGAACAAGCATTAAGCAATAGTCTTTCAATCAAATTCGATTCTCAACCCGATTTACTTGATTTTGTAAATGAGTTTGCACCCGAGCATTTAATCATCAACACAACTGATTTCGATCAGGTAGCTGATAAGATTGTGAATGCCGGATCAATTTTTCTTGGTCAATACACACCAGAGGCTGCCGGTGATTATGCTTCAGGTACTAACCATACACTACCAACCAATGGTTTCGCTAAAGCATTTGGCGGAGTATCTCTAGAAAGTTTTACCAAGTACATTACGGTACAACATATAACAAAAGCCGGACTTAAAATTTTAGGACCTATCGTTGAAGAAATGGCTGAAGCCGAACAACTGAAAGGACACGCACAAGCAGTAAGAGTGAGAAGGTAATATGTTTAATCTCGAAAATTTAGTTCGTAAAAATGTTTTGAAACTCAAGCCATACTCTTCGGCTCGCGATGACTTTCAAGGTGCGGCATCAGTTTATCTGGATGCGAATGAAAATCCTTATACTTCAAAATTTAATCGATATCCTGATCCGCATCAATCAAAGCTAAAACAGAAAATTTCTAAAATTAAAAATATTCCTACTAGTCAGATTTTTTTAGGGAATGGAAGTGATGAGCCTATTGACCTGTTAATCCGTGCATTCTGTGAACCAGAGATTGACAATGTACTAATTCCGCAACCTACCTATGGCATGTATTCGGTGAGCGCTGAAATTAATAATGTTCAGATAAAACCTGGTAAGCTTACACCCGATTTTGATCTTGATGTTGAAAGCATAAAGGCAGCGTGGGATGATCACACAAAAATCATTTTTCTCTGCAGCCCCAATAATCCCTCTGGTAATCTTCTTTCTTTCGAAAAAGTAAAACATATCATTTCCAAATTTGCCGGATTAGTAATCGTTGATGAAGCTTATATTGATTTCACAAACTATGAGGGCTTTGTTCCATGGTTAAATAAATATCCTAACCTGGTTATTCTTCAAACTCTTTCAAAAGCATGGGGACTTGCAGCCATTCGTTTAGGAATGTGTTTTGCGAGTTTAGAAATTATAAGTGTTCTTAATAAAATTAAGCCACCTTATAATATCAGTTTGCTTTCGCAAGAAGCAGCCGAAGCAGCTTTAGCAAATGAAAGCCTAAAGAATGACTGGGTAGCCGAGATTTTATTAGAGCGTGGCAAGTTAATACAACAACTTCGGGCAGTGAAGATTGTAAAGAATATCTACCCTTCTGATGCGAATTTCGTTCTAGTAAAAGTTGAAAACGCTAAAAGTGTTTACTCAAAACTAGTAACACAAGGAATAATTTTGCGAGATCGCTCGTCTGTAATCCTTTGCGATGATTGCCTTCGTATTACTGTTGGAACACCCGAAGAGAATAAGTTGTTGCTAAAAGAATTAAACTCACTATGAAAAAAGTCTTATTCATCGATCGAGATGGAACGCTAATTATTGAACCGGAAGATCCGCAGATTGACAATTTGGATGAATTGGAGTTTATTCCAGGTGTATTTACATGGCTTGGTAAAATTGCTCGCGAAACTGATTACGAGTTGGTAATGGTTACCAATCAAGATGGTTTGGGTACAGTAAGCTTTCCCGAAGAAACATTCTGGCCAGTTCAAAATCTGGTAAGCAAAACATTGACTGGCGAAGGCATTGAATTCAACGAAGTGTTTATTGATCGCAGTCTTCCGCATGAAAATAAACCTACGCGCAAGCCGGGCACGGCAATGCTTACAAAATATTTTTCAGCAGACTACGATTTAGCAAGTTCCATTGTTATTGGAGATCGCCTAACGGATATTGAGCTAGCAAAAAACCTTGGCGCCAAAGGAATTCTATTTAATGATGAAAGTCTTTCCCATAAATTGACTGAGAAAAATCTTTTAGCATCTTGCATTGGCGTGACTAAAGACTGGAAGACAGTTTATGAACTCCTTTTACTTAAACGATCAGCTAAGGTTCAACGAACCACCAAAGAAACTGACATCTCCATAGAAGTTAACCTTTCGGGTAAAGGAAAATCATCCATAAAAACCGGGTTAGGTTTTTTTGATCACATGCTCGATCAACTAGCTCGCCATGGTTTAATTGATTTGAAGATTGAGGTTAAAGGTGATTTGCATATTGATGAACACCATACTATTGAAGACACTGCCCTTGCATTGGGCGAAGCTTTTAACAAAGCCCTGGGCGATAAGCGTGGGATTGAGCGCTACGGATTTTGTCTTCCTATGGATGATTGTCTTGCACAGGTTGCGATTGATTTTGGCGGGCGCCCCTGGTTAGTTTGGGAAACAGAATTCAAACGTGAAAAGATTGGAGAGATGCCAACTGAGATGTTTTTACATTTCTTTAAATCATTTTCTGATGCTGCGAAATGCAATTTGAATATTAAAGCCGAAGGTGATAACGAGCATCATAAGATTGAAGCAATCTTTAAAGCTTTCGCAAAAGCAATAAAAATGGCTGTGAGGAAAGATCCATTTAATGATCAACTACCCAGTACCAAAGGAGCTCTATAAGGACGAATTTTGGATGACAATGTACCATTTAATATTTTCGAAGTACGATTTACGATTTGCAATTATCCAATCTATAAAAACATCACGAGCTAAACTCAACCAATAAAAAAAGTAATAATTATGACCGGCATTCCAAATTCGTCAATCGTCATTGCAAACTCGTAATTCCTATGGTTGCTGTTATAAAATATAACGCTGGGAATATTCGATCAGTCGCCTTTGCCTTAGAACGCCTGGGAGTTGATTTTAAGATTACAGATAGTCAAGAAGAAATTCAAACTGCTGACAAAGTAATCTTTCCTGGTGTTGGTGAAGCCAGTACTACCATGAACTACCTCGTTCAAAAAAATCTTGACACTGTAATAACAAATCTCAAGCAGCCAGTACTTGGAATTTGCCTGGG
>Ga0209181_10005284_pt1 | contig 18635 bp, 9 predicted proteins | sample MAT05_FD_187208 | JGI IMG/M metagenome (GOLD analysis project Ga0209181, IMG submission 187208) | Freshwater microbial communities from Lake Fryxell liftoff mats and glacier meltwater in Antarctica - MAT-05 (SPAdes) (version 2) | ecosystem: Environmental > Aquatic > Freshwater > Ice > Liftoff...
TAAAACCGGTAAAACTCTCTAAAATAATGAAAGAGGAAGTTGATTGGTTTTTGGAGAATTATTGTCCAGAACAATTTAGTTATAACAATACCTACTAAAAATAAAGTGATGGGAAGAAATTTAATTAACTCATTTTTAGAAAATGATAAAGACATAACAAGCAGCCAGGCTACCGAGTTTTTTCCAGAAATATTAAATAAAGTTATTGATTCTGTAACTGGCGATGATTTATCATTTTTAACGGAGGAAAGATTTGAGAATGCAATTGATGAGAATTTTGTGAAACCAACATGGAGTGATATACAGAGAAATTACCCTGCGACTTCTACCTTTACAAAGGATTTATATGATGAAATTGGCGGAGGGTTGCCACAAGCCTTAATAGATAATCCAGATGCTTATGAAAATTCCTGTGCAATCAGAATGTCAAAGGCACTCAATTATTCAGGAGTATTTCTTCCTAAAGCACCTTCAAAAGGCGGAAATATAAGGGGAAAAGATCGCAGGAATTACTGGATAAGGATAAAGGATTTAAAAAAATATCTTTTAGATAATTTGAAAAAGCCTACTGTTGATAAAAAAGGTGGAGTAGGAGTGGTAGAAAATTTTAAAAATAAACATGGCATTATTGTGTTTGATGTATCAGGCGGGAATAATGCCGGTGGCCATTTTACGCTTTGGGATGGAATTGATTTATTATATGTAGGTGCAGAAACTCCTGAGCACAACGATCCAACAAATGAATCGATGTATTATTTCAGCATGAATTATATGCAAGGCACAGTTAATGTAAAAACTACAAGAATAAGATTATGGGAATTAAAATAACATATAGGTTTCTTTTTTGGCTTGTATTTTTCCCTTTAAGCGGATTTTGTCAGGCCAAAAAGAATTCACTTCTCTTTTCGGAAGCAAAAGGATATGTACTATGCGAATGCATAAGAAAGGGTTACACGGCTTCCGATTCCTCATTATCAACTAAGTTAAAGGATTACTCTGGTGCTTATTTTGTACAAATATCAGCACTTTCACTTTCAGCACAGAAAAAAATATCTTTATATGTAACAGAAAATATAGGAAAGTATGAAGGAGTACCTGCGGAAAAATCTGCTTCAAATCCAACGGCCAACATGGTGACTTACAGTTGCTGGAAATTATACGAATCAAAAAAAGTTAGTAATTACATAAAAAAATTAATGCGAAGTGCTGATTGGTAACCGTTAATTTTTGGTAAATAATAGAGTTAGATATGAAGTGAAAAAGTATGCTTTCTTCAAAAAAGAAATAAATTTTATGTATAAAATTACTTTTGCTATTATCTCTTTGACATGTAACTTGATTATATCTTTTTCATCGTCTGCCCAATCTATAAAAATAAAAAATCAAGATGTAATGGTGAACGATTCGCTCTACTGCAAAATAGAAGCAAAGAAGGGATTAAGTGCCCTTACAGATGCTTTGCAGTTTAGCATACTTTCCCTGCAGGGTAAAGAACTCATTTTTGTAAAAGAAGAAAACGATAAATACCTGAAAATATCATTTATTGCGGATGGCGCTGTATTAAGAATTAAAAAAACAGACAATCCGTTCAGTAACGATAAAAAAGAATTTATAAAAAAGATGTTTGCCGGTAATTTGCTGCATGGCGATAGCATTAACCCGGAAGCTAAAAAAATATTTATTATCAAAAATGATGTAAGCGATGAAAACCGGAGCAATGCTTCCGGCAGCAACCAGTACACTGTAGTTGAAAGAAATACCGGTGCAGCTATTTTTATAAATGATGAAACAGTTACACAGGATGGTAAAATAATAGGCAGCTATAAAGAAACCAATGAAACTGTAAATGGCGAAATAAGGACAATCATCAGTTTCTATTTGCCAGGCAGTATAAAAGTGGCAAGGCTTACAGCTCCTAATTTCGATGCAGGTAATAACACATTGCTTACTTTAAAAGATAACCGCACCTTTACAATGGAAGGGCTGTCAGGTGATATGTTTGCCAATAAAAATAGCAATATAGAAAAGATAGTAAAGTGGCTGGTTGACAGAGGGTATTTATAAATAATTTTTTGTTAGAAAGGTTTGTTATTGTGAAAGTAATTTGTATTTTACAATCAAATAATTAAAGTTATTACTCTAAATAGTTAAGCCGCCCCATAACTGGTTAATTGGGAATTAAAACTCTAACAGGAGGCTTACTAATTTTCATCATTATCGGCAAGGGGCGGCGTACACAATAAGCCCTGCGAAAGCAGGGTTTTTATTTTTTGTTTAACGCTTTATATACCGCCTCCAAAATATCCGTTCGCACATTCATTTTCATCAATTTGCTATTTGTTCCATCCGGCGTTAGCCTGTTACTGAGAAAGATATAGATCAATTGATGTTTTGGATCAGCCCATACACAAGTGCCGGTAAAACCTGTATGGCCAAAAGTGGCAGGTGATGCAGAGTGGCAGGGATAAGGTTCTTTTCTTGTTGCATTGTCCTTTTCCGGCTTATCAAACCCAAGTCCACGGCGGCTTAAATTACCATGGTAGGCAGTAAACAGATCAACCGTTTCTTTCTGCAGATAACGTTTACCATTGAATGTGCCGCCATTCAGCAACATCTGCATTATGACTGCCATGTCATACGCATTGCTGAACAAACCTGCATGGCCAGCTACGCCACCAAACATCGCGGCGCCGGGGTCATGCACATCGCCACGGATCAGTTGCCTTCTGAAAACAAGCTCCTTTTCCGAAGGGGCAATTTTTTTTACCGCCATGTATTCCCGTGGTTTAAATCCGGTAGTAGATAAAACCAGGGGCTGATAAAATTCTTTTCTTAAATATTTATCCAAAGCCATTCCGCTGATGGCCTCCACAATTTTGCCCAGGAAAATAAAATCATTGTCACTGTACACATATTTTCCTGCTGTGGTTAAAGGGCTTTGCAATATGCGCTGGTACATTGTATCGTTCCAGTCATTTCTTAAAAATAAATTTGCTGCTACCCGGATAGGAAAGGAATCATTTTTTGCAGACGCATATATTTTTGCATTGGGTATCCCGGATGAATCAATCGTTTCTTTGTAAAAAGGTATAAAAGGTGAAAGCCCGGCCTGGTGCAATAAAATATCTTTGATGCAAAGACTTTCTTTGTTCGACCCTTTAACAAAAGGGAGATAATCACCCAATTTTTTGTTGAGGTCAATTTTGCCCTGGTCATACAATTTCATAATGGCAAGTGTAGTGGCACAAATTTTTGTAACCGATGCCATATCGTACACGGTTTCGGTGGTTACCTTTTCCGTGCTGTCGTAGTTTAAATAACCAAAGGCTTTATAATAGGCAATCTTGCCATCTTTGGCTACCAGTACCACACATCCCGGTGTGGCAGCATTGCTGATGGCGCCTGTGGCGATGGAATCTACTGCTTTGAGTGTATCATTGTCCAGTCCCACCAGGAATGGCTCTGCCCGGGCAAAAAAAAACTGGTTGTGCTGCCGCTGCCAAATTTATATTCCTCACAAACAGTAACAGGCAGTTTTCCTTTGGCCACAATCTTTCCCTGTAATAAATCAATTGCTGTGTTTTGTATGATGGAGTCGTCTTCGTAACAGGCCACTAAATTTTTTGCATGGCACCAGTTTTTAATGGCGTAAGGATTACCAAAAACAAAAGTGATACTGTTGGTTTGTTGTTGTAACTGTTTTACCAGCTCAACCGCCGCTTTGCTGATACCAAAATTATTGGCCGGTGGCCGGTTATAATTATGTATGCCAATCACTACTTTTTTGTACCGCTTTTTAATCAGTTCAACCATAGATAAAATCCGGGTTGCGTCCTGCTTATAATTAAAATAAAAAACAGCTGCGCCATAATCCTTTCTCATCCGTTGGGCAAAAGCATTGTCGGCAGATGTACCCACACTTACATACACTACCTCATCTGCCACAGGCTTTTCCAGTGCGGTCATCGGGAAGAAAACCGCATCCGATTTGTTTAAAACAGTGAGTGCATTTTCAGCAATTTTTTTGCGCATGTCACTTACTTTACTGTTAAGGTCATTGGCAAGGTTATCTGTATTGATGGGCTGAAGTTGAGAAAGGCCATACTGGTATTTTGCTGCCAGTACTTTTTTGCAATGCAGTGCTATGTCATCCCAACTAAGCATTCCGGCTTTGATGGCATCTTTTATTTTAGTAATGGCAGCCGGCACATCTTCGGGCAGGCAAAGCATATCGTTGCCTGCTATGATGGATTGAACGGATGCTTCTCCGTTGGGAAAATATTTTTTAACGCCCTGCATTTCCAATGCATCCGTAAACGTTAGCCCCTGGTATCCCAGTTCATTCCTCAACAGGCCGGTAACATTTTTTTTTGAAATAGAAGTAGCCCTGTTAGCAGTACTGTCAATTGCCGGAATGTATAAATGTGCCACCATCACACTGCCCACACCAGCTTTAAATATTTGCCGGAAGGGGTATAATTCCAAAGAATCCAGTTGCGCCATTGATTTATTGATGACCGGCAGGTCATAGTGTGAATCTACCGCTACATCACCATGCCCGGGAAAGTGTTTGGCGCATGCCATCACACCTGCATCCTGTAATCCCTTCATGTACTGGATACCAAATTGCGCCACTTTATATTTGTCTTCACCAAAACTGCGGTCGTTTATTACCGGGTTGTTGGGATTGTTATTTACGTCCACCACCGGTGCATAATTGACCTGTATGCCGATACGCTTACATTGTTTTCCAACGATCTTTCCATATTCATAAATGATACTGGTATCCTGCACAGCACCCAGCATCATTTGCCTTGGCAATGGCAGTACACTGTCTGTCATCCGCATGCCTACTCCATTTTCGCCATCAATACAGATCAGTATGGGTGTCTTCGCTTTGGCCTGCAATTTATTCAGCAGCAGTGCCTGCTTCACCGGCCCACCCTGGAAAAGACAGATGCCGCCAATATTAAATTGCCTCACCAGGCTATCCACTTTTGCATCAAAAAAGCTCACAATTTTTGTTCTGCTGTCAATAGATGAAAGCCGCACCACCATCAGTTGTGCAATGCGTTCATCTTCGGAAAGAGAATTGTACACGCTGTCTGTCCAGGTTTTGGCTGCTGAAATTGTTTGTGCGTTACCAATGATTACATTTAGTTGCAGGTAGAAAAATAAAATACAAACTCTTACCATAATATTTAATATGCACACAAATTAAGCAGAATTGACTGGATTGTAATGCGCCAACTGCTGCGTATGTTTCTTCAAAATATTTTTTAACTTTACAGCATGTCAATAGCAGCCAAATACAGACCTTATTATACTTATGCTGATTACTGCCAGTGGGAGGGCCAATGGGAATTGATTGAAGGAATGCCTTATTCTATGGCACCTATGCCTGTACCAAAGCACCAAAGAACAAGCATTTTACTGGCTGTAGCTTTTGAAAAAGCAATGGCAAACTGTAAAAAATGTAAAGTATATAGTCCATTGGACTGGAAGATAGCAGAAGATACAGTTGTACAGCCTGACATGTTGATTGTATGCGATAGAATTGAGAAAAAATTTCTTGACTTTCCTCCAATCCTTGTTGTAGAAATCCTTTCTCCTGCTACTGCATCAAAAGACCGTGGAGAAAAGATGGAATTGTATTTATCCCAAAAAGTAAAATACTACCTGATAATTGATCCTCAATTTCAAAAAGTAGAAGTATATCAATGCATCAATGATCAATACGAAGCGGTTGCCATCAACCCGGATACTTTTTCCTTTTCATTTGAAGATGACTTTACTTCCGAAGTGAGCCTCACTGATATTTGGGAATAAAAAAAAGGCATTTCAAAATGCCTTTTGCTTTTGAAATACCATAAAATAATCTTCCTGTTTATTCCACTACCAGTGTAAAAGTTTCTTTATCACCCGCTTTCTTTATCACTTCTAACTGGTAAGTTCCTTTCGCTAATTTCTTATTCAACATAAGCATTTCGGATGAACTGCCGGCTGCATGGCTTATTTGTTTTACAAGTACTGTTTGTCCAATCGCATTGTATATTTTTACATTGTACACACTCTCCGGCATATTGCTGAATGCAAGGTTCACCACATCATCAGTAACAGGGTTTGGATAGATGGATATGGAGGGCTTTCCTTTTCCAATAGTAACTTTTACTATCCGGCTGAATTTAACCCTTCCTGCATTGTCTTTACTTTTTATCCGGTAAAAATTTTTCCCGGTTACGGCTTGTTTATCTAACCAGTTGTAGCCGGCATTACCACCCGTTGCGGCAGTATTGTTCATGGAAGTAAAATGAATTCCATCTAAAGACTTTTCCACTTCATACCCAACAATGTTTAATTCATTTTGCACTGTCCATTCTACTGCGATATCGCTGCTTTGCTGGTATGCTTTCACGGCTGTAAATGTAACGGGTACGACACCCGCCTGCTCAATAACGATCATGAACCTGTTGGCGGCAGCGCTTGCTGCATCCGCTGTTACCGAAAAACTTATTCTTGTTGTATCAGTATATCCCAGTGCTGTTTTTTGATGGAGGAAATTATCTTCTAAAAATGCAACCGTACCCATTGGCAGTCGAAGGTTAGTGCCGGCAATCTCCAGTTCATAATTCTTTTGCCTCATATTCCACATAGTATAAAATATGCTGTCGTTCGCAACCAGTAAGTTTCTTCTTTCAATGGCTATTCTTGTCCCATCCCTGGTCACTGAAAAATTCTGTGTAAAATTATTCACTTTGATTGCATCTTCATTGTCAACAGCCGTGTTGGAATTTTCGCTAAAAGTAACCAGGCTGCCATCGGCAATGTATGTAGGTTCATCTGCGTCCAACACATACAAAGTTGCTCTCAACGATGATGCCGCCGGATCAGTGGACGGCCTGAATACAAAACCTGGGCCCGGCACATCTACTGTTTTATCAGTCTCGGCAAAGCCAATACTTCCCCCGGGGATCAGGTTTACCATCAACGCTGCCCCTGATGGGATAACACCTGTATTGGTAATGCTGGAAGAACCCGGGTATCCACCTGAAACTGTCATGTCATATACCGTTCCGTTCCTGCTAAATGTTACGAAAGCACCTACACCACTGCCACCGCCGATATAAGGATCCCACAAATAATAAGCATTATTACCCCCTACTCCACCAATAACGCCAGACCTTGTGAACGCATTAAAATCAACAGGTGATGGATAAGGGTTGCCAATTACTGTAAAACCGCCTCCGGCACTGGTGATAGTAGATTGAGTGCCGTATTTAATTGCCCCAACAGCACGAAGTACTGTGTTATCCGCCAGGGTGCCGGTATTAGATAAAGGCAGGTTGATTGCCCTTGACCCTCTTACAAAAAGCATCCATCCCTGCCTGTTTGTAACCGGTTCGCCAGTGGTAGCAGGTAAATAATTCCAGGCAGAGCCACTATGTCCATAAATAGATGGATTCAAAGGCCCCTGGTCGTAGCCGTTTGCCGTAGTTCTTGTTGGCCCGCCGGTAATATGGGTTGCATAACCAGGCTTGTTGTTCAGTGTCCAGTTGCCACCCTGCCCTTCCTGCCATGCCTGGTTGATGGTTTGTGATCCTGCCACAACCGGCGCCGTTAGTAAACGCCAGGCCCTTCTTGCCGGGATGTATCTTTCCACCACAAACTTTCCTGAAATACTGTTGGTGAGGTTAACACCGCCGGTGCTGATATCTGCCACTCTTGCGGTACCGGATGCATCGGAAATCAACGTTGTATTATCCCCGGAATTGAAAATTTTACCATCCACATTTCCAAAAGACAATACTCCGGTTATTTTGAGTGTATCATTTACCACAGAAGAAACATTGACACTGTTACTGGCAATTAAATTTTGTATCGTTCTGCCGGTAAAGCTGCTGCCCGATATGCCTTGCGGAGCGCTTCCCGATAATTCAATGGTACCACTGGTTGCCGTGATGGTATTTGCTGCGGCAGTGATAACGCCGGCAATTTGCATAGTGGCATTACTAACCATTAGCAATGCCCCTGTATTGACAGTCAAATTTCTGACAGCCCCCACACCGGTACTTAATACCGGCATATTGGGCGCCCCGATGGAGATGCTGGCGTCTGTACTGATTACAGGAACCGCACCACACCAGTTTGCCACATTCGACCAGGTACTGTTGGATGCTCCTATCCATTGGCCGGTTGTTCCAATTACATACCCGGTGGCGGTTCTGCAGGTGCTGTTGTTTGAACAGGCTGCATAAAAGGTATATGACCCCGCAGATGTATTGGTAGCAATACCGGAACCGGCAACACCCACCGGATTAAATGGTGAGGCAGATGAAATGGATGACCCGCCAGCAGGAACGGTGTACCATTGTAAAACACCACCACTTACTGTGGTAACAGCCCCACCTACCGGACCGGTAATATTCCATGTGTAAGTATCCGTAACAGTTCCGCTGGTAGGGGAATAAGTGGTTGTAATTAAAGTATAGGTGGTGCCGGCAACTAAAGTAGCAGACATAAAAGGTTCAAACAAAGTAGGGCCGGAATCATCGTCCCCTACAATCCAGGTACCGGTGCCAGGGCAGGTGCCGGGTACAAAAGCCCCGGTTACAATATAGCCCATTCCATCGTACGCAGTGGTATTAGGCATCCCGAATGTATAAGTACCGGTTACGGTTACCTGGAAATCCTGTATAGTATAGTTCCTTATAACAGCAGGGTCAAAATTGCAGGTGGGTGAATTGGCGATATAAATAATTGGCCGTGGCGCTGTCGGGTCTGTAGTGGCATTCCACGAGCCCGTGATTGTTAAGGTTGGGTTGCCATAATTGGTGCACGGACTGGTGGCGGCTATGGTGGCATTGGTACCGCTGCATACTGCTGCACCGGTAGTGGTGGGTGGGGCAGCATTTACAGTAATCAATACGGTTGCTGTATTTACACAGTTAGCTGCCGATGTTGCAGTAAGTGTATAGTTGGTGGTGGTAATAGGGTTTAATGTTACCGTCATACCAAGTGGGGAACCGCTTGCCGTAACACCAGTGGCTGGCAACCACGAATAAGTAGCAAAATTGGAAGCCGGGCTGGTTACATTAATAACAGTACTGCTGCCGCTGCAGATAGTAGCAGCGTTTGAACTGATGGTTAATGCTGGTGGTGGGGTAACTGTAGCCGTTACCATAGTACGGGTACCCTCACATATATCGGTAACAGACAGGCTAAAAAGGTACATATTGGAGGAGGAAGTATTTCCATACCAATACCCTGAAGCGACCACAAAAGCACCCCCTAAACCCGAATAAGGGAAAACAGCATTGGAAATGTATCCGAGGTCGTCGATGGTACCGGTAACGGCGGTAACCAAAAGCCTGTAAGTGCCCGGTGTTACTACAGCCATATTAAGCGGAACCGTAACCGGCACGGAGCCCCCACCAGTTATTTCTGCTGTAGTAACAGATGAAATAACGATACCCCCGGTGGTTTGCAGTTGAATGGTAAAAGCTCCTTTGCCTGTAAAAGGTATTTTGGCAGAAATGATATTAATTGTAGGGCTGGTGGTGGTGATTACAATTCCATGCGACCCTGTTGATGTGCCGTTTGTATTGGATCCGGAATAAGTAGCCCCAATCGTTGCCGCTACAACCCCATTGTTGGCACCCACATAATAATTGGTATTGACGCTTATTTCTGGTGTTACAAAACTACCTCCTGTTCCGATGCTTGTACCCCCCGTTGCTGCAGTGTACCAGCTTATAGTGGAGCCAACTGTTGCTGTGGCATTTAAAGTAACTGTACCTACGCCGCACCTGCTGGCACCAGTAGAGCCGGTAATACTGAAACTGCCCACGGTGACGGTTACAACATTTGAATAACTGTTACCAAGTGAAGTACAAAATACCCTTAGGCGGTAATACCTGGTGGCGTTTATAATGCCCGTACCGGCGGATGCTGGATTGGTTTGCCCTGCCATATCTGCAAAAGTTACGTTATCCGATGAAACCTGCCAGTTGTAGGCAAGCCCTGCGCCCGAAACTGAATAATCAACTGCACTCAACGTAGTGGAACCACTGCTTGCACAAATGGAATTGCTGGCTGCAGAAGCCGTACCTGCATAGTTACAGGGCGGCGTTACTTTAAGTGAATAATCATCAAAGCCGAGATACCATGGTGTTGAATTGGACGAAACCCTGGTGGCAAAATAGTAGGTACCGGTAACTGAAGGAACAACCGTGTAGGTTTTTGTGCTGTATGATGCTGACGTGGTGGTAGCTGCAACAACAAAATTCACCATATTGGTTGCTCCTGTTGCATTCTGAGAGGTGTTGTGCAACGCATCTCCTGTCCAGCCGCTATAACCATCTCCCACCCATTTAAAACTGAAATCATAACTAACACCAGCGGTTAGCTGAAAACCAGGTGTCCATAAATGACTGGCTGTGGTATTACCATATGCTACAGTCATATAGTTGGTACCTGAATAGGGATCATTATAAGTTGTATAAGAAGCATTGGATGAATAGAATGGTTTTGTTCCGGTTACATGCAGCCAGCACGGGGGTACAATGCCCGAGCCTATTGTTCCCATGCCATCAAATTTTTCTGACCACGGTAAACTGGCAATAATTGCGCAGGTTGTTGTAAACGCACTGGAGGTAGTTTTAAGTGTACCGCAATTGCTGTTGGGCCCTTCAATCCTTATATCATAAGCAGTACCCGATGTTAAGCCTGTTAAGGTATAAGGTGACACTGTTGGTGCTGGCGAAGCGGCTATCCATGCATTGGCGCCTGCAATACTATACTGAAGTATATAAGAAGCAGCCCCGGTAATGGTTGTAAAATTAATAGTGGCTGATGTAGAACTGGCTGCAGTACCGGTTAGCGAGGCTGAAGCAGCAGTACAGGTTAACGAGGTTGATGGATTGGCAGTAAGCGGCAATGTATTTAAAAAATAAGGCTGCCCGGTGCAGGAACTGTTGTAAGAAAGTACATAATAATAATACTGTGTATTGGGCGTTAGGCCGCTTTGGGTAAAACTGGTAGCGGAACCATAGGAAACAACTGTGTAACTGTTTCCAGGCAGACTATACGCAGACCCTACCGTATAGCTGGCACCATTGGCCAACACAGGTGCCGTGCTGCTGGTACTTCTTAAAACAATGTACCCGCTGGGGGCAGGACTTGCAGCCGTAAATGAACCGATCAATGAAGTAGCAGTAACAGCTGTAATCGAAAGCGCCGCCGGTTGGTTGGTGGGTGTGGTGCATGGTGCAGGCACATATACCAGCAGGTTATCCAAAGCACAATTATTACCCAGCCTGGAGGTAAATAAAAAGCCTACATACATATTTGCCACATTACCGGCACCTGCAGGCAATGCAATGTCGTACAAAGTCCACCCATCCGTACCGGTAAGCAAACGGTTTATTGTTTGCACATTATTCCACGCAATGCCATCAAGTGAATATTGAAGTACCACACCTTCGTCTGCATACGTGGCACTTGTATAAGCTGAATTATCATGGTACCAGTAAAACCTTGCATTTACTGTGGCAGCGCCGGTTGTAGTTATCGGCAGGGAAACAAGCCTCGTTTTGTTGCCACTGGTTATGCTGAAACTGTTCCAGTAAACAAAGTCTGCGCCGTCCTGCGGTGTAAGTATGGTTGGATTGGTACAGGATGGAACAAATTGAACAGGAGAAGTGCCTGTAACATATTGCTGCGTCCAGCAGGCAGGTATGGTAGTGGCATTAAAGCCCTGCGAATAAGGCAGGGTTGCATTAACACAGGATGTCATAAAAAGACCCTTGCCATTTGTGGTGTTTGCGGTGGTGACTGTTGAAAAATTATTGGCCGAACCGGCACTGCACAATCCTTCAATACTGAACACATAATAAGTTGAGGACGTTAAACCTGTGATTGTATAAGTTGAACTTCCAAATGGAAGCGAAACGGGTGTTGCCCAGGTGGCAGCAGAATAGGTATCATCTACCTTACGCCACCTCACTTTATAACCCGAAGCGTAAGTAGCATTATTTGTCCAGTTAATAACCGCACTGGTGCTGCTTACAGAAGAAGACGTGACTGCAGTTGTTACCTGTGTGCAGGAAGAAGGTGTCCAACGCAGGATACTGCCACTTGCCGGGGCAACCGTCGTTGTTATTCCTACCAGATCAGATTGCGATGAACCAACAACCAAACTGTTCCAGTTATTAGTGTAGGAATATCCACTGAGGGTTGCATTGGTAAACGTAACATTATTGTAGCTGGTGGTGGAGGCACTTTTTAACCCCACTTCTGAACTTCCTGTTGTAAATGTAGTATTTGGTGTACTGGTGGAACCATATTGCACTTCCACCACATTGCTTGTTTCGTACAATCTTATTTGAAAGTTGATGTTTTCAGTATTTCCAACGGCATACCTGTAAACATCATACCATTCCACCACAAAAACCTGGTTAGGACTAACACCCAAGGTTTGGTATCTCACTTTTGAATTTAAATCCCGGCCAAGTCCGGAGATGGCAGTATTATATGCTGGAACCGTACTTGAAATTGGCGTATAAACCGTTGTGCCGGGTGTTGTAGCTGTGCCAAGCGTAAGGAAACCGTTGGTGCTTACCCTGCAGTCAGTATAACCAGTGCCGTTGTAGATAAAAGAAAATGGTATGGCAATATTGGCGCTAACAGCATCATCTGTTGCTGTAGCATAAATTGCCGTTGCTCCCGTTAAAGCAACATACGTGCCTGCGGCCTGAGAAAAATTATACGATGATACCTGCGCTGGTGTTAAATTGGCTGAACCCATTAACAACAATAAAACCCATAGAATGCGGTAATAGTATTTCCTTATAACGGTTAAGTTCAAATTGCCCATGCAGATATTATTTATATTTAGAAATCAGCATCCTTAAAATGGTTTTAAAGCTGGTGGTTTTTCAAAAAAGCTGCAGTTAATGTCGTTTAGAGAGGGGACTACGTTTTGTGAAAATTATAAAAAAAATGCATCATTCCCCTAAAAAATATTGCTAACGTTGAAAAACAACCCTTTATATTACAGAATTGTTAGTTTTTTCTTTTACAACCTTCTGCAACAACCATCACTGGATTAATTAAAACAAACAGGTACAGCTTTTTCTTTTCCTATTTTTGCAGCAAACAATTATCATCTTGTCCGACATCATACAATTATTACCTGATAACATCGCCAACCAGATAGCCGCCGGTGAAGTGATACAGCGGCCTGCCAGTGCAGTGAAAGAGTTGCTGGAAAATGCCGTGGATGCCGGTGCAACTGAAATTCAACTGATCGTAAATGATTCAGGCAAGGCCCTGGTGCAGGTAATAGACAATGGCAAAGGCATGAGCGAAACGGATGCCCGGATGGCTTTTGAGCGCCACGCTACTTCCAAAATAAAAAATATTGACGACCTTTTCCATATTAAAACCATGGGGTTTCGTGGCGAGGCACTGGCCAGCATTGCAGCCGTAGCACAGGTAGAACTGAAAACAAAAACCGCTGCATCCGTAACCGGCAACTATATTGAAATTGAAAACAGCGTGGTAAAAAAACAGGAACCCATTGCCTGGCAGCAGGGTACCAGCATTGCCATGAAGAACCTGTTTTTTAATGTGCCGGCACGAAGGAATTTTTTAAAAAGCAATGCGTCTGAACTCCGCTATATCGTAGATGAATTCATCCGGGTGTCCATGGCATTTCCCGACATTTTCTTTTCGCTTACCAGCAACGGGCAGCAGGTGTTTCATTTAGAAAAAGGATCACTGAAGCAGCGCATCGTGCAGATTTTAGGGAATAACTACAATGCCAGGTTAGTAGCCATCAATGAGCAGACGGATTATATGAATATCTATGGCTTTGTGGGTAAACCGGAAACAGCCAAAAAAACAAGGGGCGACCAGTATTTTTTTGTCAATAGCCGTTTTATAAAAAGTGCTTACCTCAACCATGCACTGATGAATGCTTTTGACCAGATGATCGCCAAAGACAGTTTCCCCATGTATGCGCTTTTTATCGACCTGGATCCTGCACAGCTTGACATCAATGTGCACCCCACCAAACAGGAAATAAAATTTGAGGATGAGAAAATTGTATATGCATTTGTACAGAGTGCAGTGAAACATGCGCTGGCACAGTTTAGCATTACACCTGCACTGGATTTTGAGCTGGATGCTTCCATTCAAAAATTAGATGCGGTGACCAATCCTTTTACAGACGAGAAAAAATCAACCGCAGCCTCTTCTTCTTTATACAGCACTTTCACGCAAAAAAACCAGGCGCATTTTATAGAAAAGAAAAGTGAACTGAAGCACTGGAGAGATTTTTATGAACCGGTGGAGAAGAAAGGTGAATCGTCAATGGTTAATGGTCAATCAGGCATTAATGACCAACAGCATCAACACCAGCAAGCCTCATTGACAATTGACCATTCACCATTGACGGCACTACTCCATTCACCATTCACCATTCACGACTTAACGCAACTTCACAATACTTATATCGTATTGCAAAATAATACCGGTTTCCTGCTCATTCATCAGCAGAATGCCCATGAAAGAATTTTGTATGAACGATTTATAAAAGCAACGGATGGCAAGCCCATTGCCACGCAGCGAAGTTTGTTTCCCTCCACTATTGAATTAACCGGGGCCGATACTGTTTTACTAAGTGAACTGTTGCCCGATCTCCATTATCTCGGCTATCACCTGGAACCTTTTGGCAGCAATACTTTTGTGATACAGGGTACCCCGGCAGATGTATTGAATGGAAGTGAAAAAACAGCGATCGAAAAGATGCTGGAACAATATAAACATTTCAGCAGCGATTTAAAATACAGTAAAAGGGAAAAGCTGTTGCGCTCACTTGCATGGCAGCAATCAATAAAAGCAGGAATATCACTGACACCAAAAGAAATGATCTCCTTAGTGGAAGATTTGTTTGCCTGTGCTTCACCCAACATTACCCCGAATGGTAAACCCACTTATACTGAATTTAAGAAAACAGACCTGGATAAAATGTTTGGCCGGTAACGGTATCTGCGCCTGAACCAGCCACCTGGAATGCTTAAGCGGCCCGTTTACGCTACGACATAAAAAACCCACAGTAGACACTGCGGGTTTTTTTCTTTGTATGATTAAAACCCTCAAAGTTTTTGGAACCTTGCATAGCAAACTTTATTGCCATACACCAGCCTGATTGTATAGTAGCCGGGCACAAGGTTTTCTATGTTAAGCGTCACTAAATTATTCCCTGTAAAGCCCTGTTGTGTACGTTGTATCAGCAACACATTTTGTGCATTGTAAACGGCTGCAGTGATCAGCTCAGGTTGCTGCAGGTGCAGGTTAACCGATACCTGGTTGTGGGCAGGATTAGGATAAGCCACCAGCACACATTGCTGCGGTGTGGCTACACTGTAAATGCTAATTGTATCGCAATACTCTTTTACACAACCGCCCCAAAAAATTCCTTTTAAGCAAACCCTGTAGCGGCCCGTGTCGCCAAATACATGAACCGGGTCATGTTGATTAACACTCACCGGCCCACCGTTGGGCAACCTGGTAAACGTCCAGTATTGTTGTACTACCGGGCGGTTGGCCGTGGCAAAGAAGAATAATTTATTGGGCATATAAGCATCCCTGCGGTAAACATAACCAATATGGATACTGTCGCAGTTAACAGGCGGAACAGTACTGCCGGGAACAAAAACAGAATCACACCAGGTTCTGGTGCAGTTATTTCCTCTTGTTACGGTAAGGCATACGGCATACCTGCCCGGCTGTGCATACACATGATCTGCATTCCAGCTTGTGCCAACTGTACCATCACCAAAACTCCAGGTAACAATGGCCGCAGTCGTAAGAGGAACAGAAGTGTTGATGAAATATACCTTTCTCCTGTTAGGAGAATCAATCCTGCTGACAAACCCAACCTGTATATTACAACTGTCTTGCGGCGAAGCCAGCACCGTAATAATTTTACAGGTATCCTTCCTGCAAGTGTTGTTGAGTGAAACTTTCAGGCATACGGTGTATTGACCCGGCTGGGCAAAGGTATGATCGGCATTCCAGCTATTGCCTCCAGTGCCATCACCAAATGTCCACGTTGCAATCGCCTGGCTGGGTTGTGTATTGGCGAGATTGGTGAAAATTATTTTTCTGGGATTAACAGAATCGGTCCTTGTATTAAAGTCTACCAACAGGTTACAGGGTGCCGGCACAATAATCGTTTTGCATACCTGTCTTTCACATACAACATTGCTTGAGTTCGTCAGCACTTTTTTTACTTTCAGGCATACAATATAAATGCCCGGTGCAGCATAAGTATGTACCAGTGGATCGTTGGGATTAATAACAAGCGGAGTGCCGTCACCAAAATCCCAGAAGCTGGAATCCATTGCAGTTAAAGGATAGGAGGTATTGGCAAAACGATAAGCACCAGATGCTCCACCAAACAACGTATCACTGTAAAAACTAAAGTTGGCCACAAGGGTACATGGTATTGGCTGCTGGATAAGGATTGTTTTGCAATATTCGCTCACACAGGGCAACGAACCAGCTTGCGTAATTTTTTTCACCCGGAGGCAAACAGTGAAACTGCCAGCACTGGTGAAAGTATGCTCAGGGTTAATATCACTGGAACTGGCGCCATCACCAAAAGTCCATCTTACAGAATCTGTTGATGCTAATGCGGTGCTGAGATTAGTAAAATGAACGACCCGTGGATTGATTGAATCCGGGCGGCTGATAAAATTGGCCACCAGGTTACATACGGGTACTGGCACAACAATTATCCTGCAAAATTCTCTTACACAAGGCGCTGTGCCGGGGGCTGTAACTTTCTTAACCCTGACGCAGACACTGTATGTACCTGCTGCACCATAGGTATGCGTGGGGTTGATGTTGGTAGCACTGTTGCCATCGCCAAATGTGTACCTGATTGAATCTGCAGGATCAAAGGGTAGGCTGTGATTGGTAAAATGAATAGTGAGCGGGTTCAAAGAATCGGGATGACTGTCAAACCCAGCCACCAGGTTACAGGTATTGGTTGGCAATTGCACCTGCACTATTTTACAGGTGTCATCAGCACAAAGGCTGTCTCTTCTTAAGAGCAGGCATACCGTGTAGGTGCCTGATGTGGTGTAAATATGTGCCGGGTTATTATCGTATGAGAATGTACCATCTCCAAAATACCATTTCACCATTGTATTGGACGTAGTTCCGGTAGAAAGGTTATTGAAATATACCTTGTTGGTTTGAACACTATCCCTTACAAAACTGAAATTGGAATGTAGGTTACAGGATACCGGTTGCTGAACAATGACCGTTTTGCAAAATTCCCTTACACAGGGAGCCGTGCCAGTCTGTGTAATTTTTTTTACCCTGATACAAACATGGTAGGTACCTGCTGCGGTGTATGTGTGTGATGGATTGATGCCATTAGAACTGTGGCCATCCCCAAATGTGTACCTGATTGAATCTGTAGGATCAAAGGGTAAGCTGTGATTGGTAAAGTGAATCGTGAGCGGATCTAAAGAATCCGGACGGCTGCCAAAACCAGCCACGAGGTTGCAGGTATTGGTTGGTAATTGCACCTGCACTATTTTACAGGTATCATCAGCACACAGGCTGTCCCGCCTTAGCAGCAGGCAAACTCTATAAGCTCCGGATGTGCTGTAAATATGCGTTGGGTTATCATCGTACGAAAATGTACCATCACCAAAATTCCATTTCACGGCTGTATTGGGTGTTGTGCCTGCAGACAGGTTGCTGAAATATACTTTATTGGGTTGACTGCTGTCTCTTACAAAACTAAAATTAGCCTGAATGGTACAGGCAGGAAGCCCAACAATAGCAACCTGCCTTGTTGCTGAATCTGCACAAACAATTATACTGCTGTCGTTTGGCGACCGGTATTTTACAAAATGCTTTACCGTATAAATACCTGGGCCGGGATATACATGTAACGGGGCAGCAAGGTTAGTGCCGGTACTGCCGTCGCCAAATAACCAATGGTGCTGCAGCACGGCAGAAGTATTGATGATAGCTGGCCTGAATTGTACGGTATTGCCGGTTACTGTAAAATCGAATTCCGGGTTGCAAACAGTACCGGGCTGTGCAAAGGATAGATATGAAAATGCCGTGAGCGTGAATAAAAGCAGCGTAATAATTTTTTTCATACGATTGTTTTGATAATATGTAAGGTGGTTTATTTGGGTAAAAAGATAGATACCCGGTTAGTTAATTGCGATGCCTGATCATCAAAAAATATTTACTGCTGTAACATGATAAACTGTTTTAAGCCGTTGCCGGGCTATTTATTATTTTCCTTTTGGGTAATGAATAGATAAGGAATGAAACAGGAAGGTTAGCAAATGCGGCCCTTACCACTCTTTGTTTGTGATGTTTTACCAATCGCTGGAATCTTAGAGGCAGGCCAGGCTAACTCGGTAAAAGGCTTATGTATTAACGACATGCATAGATGCTATACAACCCATCCCATTTGGATGAGGCAGCAGAAAGGATTGCCAGGCTGGCTTTTAATGACGGGTTAACTATTAGTAGTTTTCGCGGATGCCTTTCACAAATTGCTCAACCGCTCTTCTTACGGCTGTGGCCCTGCC
>Ga0209181_10005285_pt1 | contig 18635 bp, 21 predicted proteins | sample MAT05_FD_187208 | JGI IMG/M metagenome (GOLD analysis project Ga0209181, IMG submission 187208) | Freshwater microbial communities from Lake Fryxell liftoff mats and glacier meltwater in Antarctica - MAT-05 (SPAdes) (version 2) | ecosystem: Environmental > Aquatic > Freshwater > Ice > Liftoff...
TGGCTCATTCCCTTCTTTTCCGTGGCTCCCCTTCTGTTTCTGTGGCCCATCCCCTTCTTTTCCCCGGCTTCTTTCCGCCGCTAATTCGCCCTCAGCGCTCGCGCCGCGTCCCTCAAGATCAACGCCGACAGCACATCCGGTCGCCCCAGACTCACCTGACAGTTGTGCAGCATCGTCGCCGCGTAGTGCGGCCCTTCCGGTCCAAGCTCGGCCTCGCACGCCACAAACACATGGAGCCCCCACGGATGATTCGTCGCGTTGTCGGGTTGGATGTACTCAATCAGCCACCGCGCAGTCTCCACGCACCGCTCGCGCCAGTCAGCACGCCCGCGTCGAATCGCCAGCCACCACAGCGCGTGCAGCGCGCACAGTTCTTCCTCGGTCGCCACCTCGATCGTCGCCGGCCGGTTCAGCAGCGGCGTGCACAGCGGCGCGGGAACGCCGCGGCTGATGATCGTGTCAGGGTCGATGGTCGAGTCATGCAGCGCCCACCACAATCGGGTGACCGCATCGTCCGGCAGGTCCCCCTGCCGAGCCAGCGCGGCCCCCGGGGTCTGCCGACACCAGGCAACAAAAGGAGGATCCACCAGCCGCCGGTGCCCCGCTTCATCCGAAAACTCGCGCCCGGCGGCCAAAAGCGAGTCCGAACCCGCCGCAAGCCCGTCGGACATCACCTCACCCCGCCCGGCAAGCGTCACGCTGGCCGCGGCGGCAAAGCGAATCGCCCATGATTCAAGGTCCGAGATTGGCACACTCATAAAAAAACGCTCCGTCACGGCATTTCCCGCTTGGCTCAGGAGCGTAGTGCGCGGTATGCTGACTCTGACCGATGCTGCCCCGCTCCTCCACCAACCCGGTTCACCGCCGCATGTGCCTGGCCTGCGGGAGCGATCACGCCTCCCTGCAGAGCCGCCGGGCCGTCTTCACCTGCCCGAGTTGCGGGTGCGATCTCTATGCCCGCCCCCCTCGCAGTTACGCCGAAATGGAGGGCCTCAAGCCCACCGGGGCCCTCCATGCCTGCTGGCGGACTGTTCGCATGGCCCTCCGCGACGTGCTCGACGGCGCCCGCGCGCTCGCCCACATCGCCCTGGGCATTCCCAGCCGGTCCGGGCCCAAGCGGCTGGCCCGCGCGGCTCGTCTCGCGACCCCTCGCGATGCACGCACCGCGCCTCCACGGCAGCCCTCGGCTCATCGCTTCGAACCTCACGATCTCACTTGATTCGTCGGGGCCGGCGCACCACCCTTACCCGTGCGCGTTCTTTACAGCAATGCCGAGCTCTCCGCCTACCTCACCGAGCAGCTCGGCCCGCTGCCGGTCAACCCTTCGACCCCCACCGCAGCGACCCATCGGGCCACACCCGGCATCGTCCTCGTACCCACCATGGGCGCGCTCCACGCGGGTCACGCGTCCCTCATCCGCCAAGCCGCATCGCTCGCGGCCCAGCGCGGCATGCTTGGAGCCATGGCGACCATCTTTGTCAACCCAACCCAGTTCGACAACCCCGCCGACTTTGAACGCTACCCCCACACGCTTGAGGCCGACCTTCAGCACTGCCGCGCCGCCGGCGCGGCGGCCGTGTTCGTGCCTTCCGTTACTGACATCTACCCCCCCGGCACACCTCCACCCGTGCCCCCGCTCCCGACCGAGGCAACCGCGCCGCGACTTGAAGATGCCCACCGCGCCGGCCACTTCGCCGGTGTCTGCCAGGCCGTGCTCCGCCTCTTTGATCTCACCCGTCCCGCCGCAGCGCTCTTCGGCGAGAAAGACTGGCAGCAACTACAGGTCCTCAGCGCCATGACCCGCACCCACCGACCGCACATCTCAATCTATCCGGGCCCGACGGTTCGCGAGCACGATGGCCTCGCCATGTCGAGCCGCAACCGATTCCTGAGCCCACCTGACCGCCAGCGCGGGCTGGCGCTCTCCCGCGCGCTCGCGGACGCATCGACCCAGAGCACGCCCGCAACGGCCGAGCGCTTCATGATCGAGACGCTGGCGGCCGAAGGCATCACGCCCGACTACGCGGTGGTTCGCGATGCGCAAAACCTGACCGCGCCCACCGGTGATCCGTCGCGGCCGCTGCGCGCCCTCATCGCGGCCCCGTTTGGCGCCGTGCGACTGCTCGACAACATGGCGTGGATGCCCGCGGGTGCGGTGGGCCGCCCCGCCGCCGGAGCCCGTGCATGATCCGACTGGGCATTGACATTGGTGGTTCAAGCGTGAAGGTCGCCGTGCTCGAGGACGAGTGCAGCCTCGCCCAGGCCACAAGCGATCGCTACGCCAACCCCGATGCGGCGCGGCTGTCGGCGGCCATCAAGCAAGCTCTCGATGCCGCGCTCAGCCCTGCAGGACCGGGGGTAACTAAGGGCCTGGGAGTGACGCGCAGCAGCGCCGCGCCAACGGGCCTCTGCGCGCCGGGGCTCTTCGACCCCGCCACGGGCTGCATCACGGCATCGGCCAACCTCCCGTCGCTCGTGGGCATCAACCTCGCAGCGCTGCTGACGGCGGCGACGGCCGGCCGCTGCGGCGAACCCACAATCGTAACAGACGCCTACGCGGCCGCCTTTGATTTCTGGTCAACCGACCTATCGCGCGCCCCCGGAAGGTTCCTGGCGCTCTCGCTCGGCACCGGCGTCGGCGCGTGCGTGCTTGATGACGGGGTCGCGCTGCGGGTCAGCGGGTCCTCGCCAGGCCACATCGGCCAGGTAGATGTCACGCTGGCCGAAGATGCTGCACACCCGCCCATCGCACCCGACGGCGGCGCTGGGGGGCTGGAGGCTTACATCGGCCTTCGCGCCCTGCAGGCGCAGCTTGGCGAGAACGTTGCCGCCGGCCTGGCGGCCCTGTCAGCAGACGCGAAGCCGATTCGCGCCCTCGTCAGAGCCCTCCGCATCAGCCACGCGCTCTATCGCCCGCAGACCATCGCGCTGCTGGGAGGCGTGGGAACACGTCTGGGCCATCTGGTCGGACCAATCCAATCACAGGTCTCAACCCAACTCACATCAGTCGCCCGGCCGGGCTGGCAACTGCGGTGCGGAACCAGCGACTTCCACGCCGCGCGGGGCGCGGCGCTCTTGGCAAAAACAGCATTGGCAAAAACAACATGAGGAGCGGCCCTCCCCGGCCGCTCCTCACGTGATCTCTGTCAAATGGATGGACCGACTATCAGATCGAAGGAGCCCTGCCGCGGACGAGACCCAAGACAAGGCTCACGAGAAAGACAATCAGGAAAACCACGAAAAGGATTTTGGCGATGTCCGTCGCGGCACCGGCGATGCCGCCGAAGCCGAGGACCGCCGCGACGATCGCAACGATGAAAAATACCACTGCCCATCGCAGCATGAGGAGTTCCTTTCCGGCTGAAGTTGACAATGTGTTGAAGCGATGCAGCGCGGATTCGCGCGCTGCGTCCGCGGCGATTAGTCCGCGGCGTCTTGGAGCTTCTCGCCCCCGCGTTCAACGTCTCTGCCGAGGCCTTCGATGGTGTTGCACGCCGCGGCACCCAGCACCATGGCCGTGAACAACGCGATAAGGACAGACTTCTTCAGGGATGACTTGCTCATTTTGCAACTCCTTCGCAGCAGGGAAAATCGCCTTTCGCTCACAGTGAGCAAAAGGCCCAAGCATGCACCAAGCGTGGACAGCAACGTCCGCCGCTCGCCTTCGTCGGCGGAAGTTCACCTGAACCGCCGCCGTTGCATGAGTTCATTCTCGCCCGCAACCAGGAACCCACCCTGAATGGGGTATGAATCGGGTTTCACATTGATGGCGGGCGAAGCACCCGGTTGGCTCAGCAAAATCAGCACAACTGGCCATGAAGAGCTGAAAATAGATGATTGGCTTATCAAAAGTGCGCAAGTTCTGCCCCTGCGGTCGATGGATGAAACCGGCAATAACTGCCCGGAGATACAGCCCCATGCCGACCGTTCTCGTCGTTGATGACAAAGACATGCTCAGAGATTCTGTGGGAACGACCCTGATCCGGGCGGGGCTCGAGGTCACGACGGCCGACTCGGTAGCAAACGCTATGGCGGCGATTGCCAAGCGGCGGCCCGAGGCTGTCATCACCGACCTGAAGATGCCCGGCGGGACGGGGATTGACCTGATCAAGCAGATTCGCTCGTTTGATGACGATCTGCCCATCATCCTTATGACAGCCTTCGGCACGATCGAGACGGCTGTTGAGGCCTTGAAGCTGGGGGCTTTTGACTACATCACCAAACCGTTTGAGGGTGACGAACTGATCATCTCGGTCAAGCGGGCCATCGAGCACCGCAGAGTGATCCGCGAGAATGCGGTGCTTCGGGCCGGGGTTCCCAGCAGCTCGCACTCAGGGACAAACACGCTGCCGGGGCTGAAGGGTCTTGATAGGTTGATCGGTGATTCGGCCGCGATGCGGCGGGTGAAGGAGCAGGTTTTGGCCGTGGCGGAGTCGCAGGGCACCGTGCTGATCTGCGGCGAATCGGGCACGGGCAAGGAAGTGGTGGCGCGGGCGGTGCATGAGCTGTCGCTGCGGCGCGAGGGGCCGTTTTTGGGTGTGAACTGCGCGGCCCTCTCGGAAACACTGCTGGAGAGCGAGCTCTTTGGACATGAGAAGGGTGCATTCACCGGGGCCGAGCGGATGCGCAAGGGCCGGTTTGAACTGGCGGATGGCGGGACGCTGCTGCTGGATGAGATTTCCGAAGTCAGTGTGCGGGTGCAGGCCAAGCTGCTGCGGGTGTTGCAGGAGCGGACGCTGGAGCGGGTGGGCTCATCAGCAACGATTGGCGTAGACGTGCGGGTGATTGCCACAAGCAACCTCGATCTTCCCAAGGCGGTGGCGCAGAGCCGCTTCCGGCAGGACTTGTTCTTCCGGCTGAACGTGCTGCCGATTCACATGCCCCCGCTGCGGGATCGGCCTGAGGATCTGGCGGCGCTGGTGGCATTCTTTGGCGAGCAGATCTCGCGGCGCGAAGGGCGCGATGCGGTAGTGTTTGACGGCTCGGCAATCGCGACGCTGCGGACGTATTCGTGGCCGGGGAACGTTCGTGAACTGCAGAACATTGTTGAGCGTGCGGCGGTGCTGTCGCGCGGCGCGGCCGTCACGGCAGATCTCATTGCCCCCTGGCTCGCTTCAGGCGGGGCGATTTCGTACCCGCCGTCGATGGGCGGGCAGGGTTTGGGCGGGTCGGGCTTTGCCCACTATGAGTCGGCGGAGGTGAAGCCGCAGTCGGCCTCGCAGGGAGCTGTGACCATCAACAACCGGCCGCTTGAGGATATCGAGCGCGATGCGATCGTGCAGACGCTGGTGAAGATGGGCGGGCATCGCCAGAAGACAGCGCACGCGCTGGGGATTGGCGTGCGGACGCTGGGGTTGAAGCTCAAGAAGTGGAAGACGCTGAGCCTGGTCGAACAGACGCTCTGAGGCGCCGGTCAGTTTGGCTAATTTCCGGTTCTTTCGGGGGTCGGCCGGGAAACGGCCGGCCGCGGCATTGCGTTTGCTTTGTGAGGGGCAGCCGTGTTCATCAACGAGATCAACTCCGCTGGTGCCCTGCCCGCTCTTGAAGCGGCGCTGCGGTTTAGTGCGCAGCGGCAGTCGGTGATTGCCTCCAACATCGCCAATCTGGACACCCCCTACTACCAGACGCTTGACGTGTCCCCGCAGACGTTTCAGAAGCAGCTCCGCGAGGCGGTAGATAAACGGCGGGCGGCGACGGGCGGTGCGTTTGGCGAACTTGCGATGCGCAGCACCGATGAGGTGAAGGCGCTGGCGGGGGGGGATCTGGCCCTCAGGCCACGCGTCGTGGGCGGAAACCTGCTTTTGCATGACCGCAATGACCGGCAACTGGAAACACTGATGAAGGATCAGACAGAGAATCTGATGGTTTTTCGGTTTACGACCGACATGATCCGCAGCCGGTATGAGCTTATGCGGTCGGCGATTTCAGAGCGGGTTTGATCGTTCCCGGGTTGGTTCGTTCCTGCACTTCTGTGAGCAACTGATGTACGGCGCCCTGGATATTTCGACGAGCGGGATGATCGCCCAGCGGATTCGGCTCGATGTAGTCACGGCCAACACGGCGAACCAAGGCGTGGTTCGCGATGCGTCGGGCAACTTGAACCCCTACCGCCGGCGTGACGTGCTGCTTGCGAGTGGTGGAGGGACTGGAGGGCCGGGAACGACTCCGTTTTCGCGGGCGCTGGGGGTTCGCGTGGCGGGGATTCGCATCGATCAATCGCCGCCGACGCTCAGAGAATACAACCCGTCCCATCCTGATGCGTACACCGAGGGGCCGTACAAGGGGTATGTGGCGCGGAGCAACGTGAACCCTGTGATGGAGCAGGTGAACGCCTTGGAGGCGACGCGGTCATACGAGGCGAACGTGTCGTCGGCCGAGGCGACCAAGCAGATGCTTACGGCGATGCTGCGTTTGATCGGATAATATTGGATAGGTGTTTCCTGCTTCGTGTGTGGACGTGCTCGGGTGTTGGGCGGTTGGCAAGCCGTTTGCGAATGGTCCCTTGGATCGGATAGGATCGAACCATGGCAGACCCCCTCGGACTTATTGGCGGCGCAGGCCGCGTGCAACCTAACCCGTCACAGGGTCCGCTTCAGGGCCCGGGGGTTCGACCCGGCGCTGGTCAGGCCGGCGGAGGGCCATCCTTCAAGGACGCGCTCCTGAAGAACATTGAGCAGGCCAACAAGCTTCAGCAGGAGGCGGCCACGGCGGCTGAAGATGTGACCAACGGGCGGCGGAGCGATGTGGAATCGGTCCTGCTGGCAACGGCGAAGGCGGATAACGCGTTCCGGGTGCTGCTGGCCGTGAAGAATAAGGTCATGGCGGCGTACGACGAGATCAAACAGGTCCGGGTTTAAGCCCGACGACGTGCGGAGCGTGAGTTCATCAAAGACCGGCCCGCGCAGGGCTTGCGCGTGAGGATGCGCAAGGTCGATCGATTCGCGCACCAAGTGCTCAAGGCCTGCGCACGTTCCATCCGAACATAGACGTGGCGGAACTTCCCGTGCGAGGATCGCGCGGGCCGCGGACTTTGTGGATCCGGAGGATCAATGCAGCGCCTGAGCCAAATGTGGTCGGACACGCTCAAGGGGCTTTCGGCCTTCTCGGTTCGCGACCGGCTGCTGGTCGGGGCCCTTGCCACCATTGTGATCATGGTTTTGGTGATTGTCGCCGGCCTGACGGGTCGGACGTCTACGGTGGCGCTATTCCCGGCCGGGACGGCGGCGCAGCAGATTGCCGATGCGCAGGCCGTGGCCGCGGCGGAGGGGATCACGGTTGAACCCAGGAGCGGCATGCTCTACGTGGCCGAGGAGCAGAAGACGCGGCTGCTGGCCCGCCTGGCGGAGCAGAACCGGCTGGGGAGCAGCGCGGCGCTGTTGTTTGACACGCTGGCGACGAAGCAGAACTGGATGAACAGCCAGCGGGAGAACGACCGGTGGTTTTTGATCGCCAAGCAAAACGAACTGGCGAAGGTCATCGCGAACTTCACGGGCATCAAGGCGGCGAAGGTTTCGATTGATGTACCCGACAACCCGGGGATGCTCAACGCGTACAAGCGGCCGACAGCGCATGTGACGGTGACGGCGACGGAGCCGCTCACGACGAAAAAGGTCAACGCAATCGCGGGGCTGGTGGCGGGCGCGACGGCTGGGCTGAACCGATCGGACGTGCGGGTGGCGGACACGGAGAGCGGGCAGGAGTTCAAGCCGCAGGCGGAGGGAGATTTTGCGTCGTCGGATTATCTGGAACACGTGGACAAGGTGGAGTCGCGAATTCATGCCAAGATCGCCGATGCACTGGCGTATGTGCGTGGGGCGATTGTGACGGTGAACGCGCAGGTCGATATGCGCAAGACGACGACGAGCACGAATGAGGTGCTGCCGATTAAAAAAGGTGCGGCGGGCTCGCTCTCGACGCCGCTGAAGACGACGACGGACACGACGCTTTCGGGGTCTGACAAGGCTGGCGGGGCGGTGCCGGGGGCACAGGCCAATGTGCAGGCGGACATTACTCAGGGGCAGTCGGGCGGCGGCGGCAAGAACGAGACGAACAAGGAAGAGACTGAGTTCCATGTGGCGGTGGGCACGCGGACGGAGCAGACGATCGATCCGCGGGGCATTCCGACCAAAATTAATGTGACGGTGAGTGTTCCGCAAGAGCACATCGCCAACATTGTGCGGGCGACGAAGGCTTCGGGAGCGGCCGGGGCAGCCGGGGCGGCGGGCGGGGCGGATGAGAAGATCAGCAAGGTGGAAATGGACACGGCGTTCGCCGAGGAGCAGAAGCGGATCGCGGCGGACCTGCAGCCGCTGGTTGAGACGTTCCTGGCAGATGCGGAAGGATCGAAAGCGCAGAACGGCACGGTGGTGGTGTCGATGATTCCGGTGCCGTTCAGGCCGGCCTCGAGCGATGGCGGCTCGATGGTGCAGGCCGGGGGCGTGGCGGCGATTTTGGGAAGCGGCGGGATGGGCGGGCTGGGTGGCGGGTCGCTCATCAAGCAGGCGGTGCTGGTGGTGCTGGCGGTGGTGGCGCTGGGCATGATGTTCATGCTGGTGCGGAAGTCGGCCAAGCCGCTCGAGTTGCCGTCGGCGCAGGACCTGGCGGGCGTTCCGCCGACGCTTGAGGGCGGGGTGGACATCGTGGGTGAGGCCGACGAGGGCGACACGGCGATGGAAGGAATCGAACTTGACGGTGACCGGATTCGGGTCAAGAAGATGCTTGAACAGGTGAACGAACTGGTAAAGAGCAATCCGAGCGATGCGGCGACGCTGATGAATCGCTGGATCAGCCGGGAGGATTGAGACGCCATGGCACGCAAGCCTACAGACCGATTGCCCGCCGACCCGCGCGAGATGCTCGGCATCACCAAGGCGGCGGTGTTGCTGCTGACGCTCGACCCGACGGTGGCGAGCGAACTGCTCAAGAAGATGCCGGCGGAGGTGGTGGAAGAGGTGACGCGCGAGCTGGCCTCGCTGGGGCGGGTGCCCGACGGGCATCGCCAGACCGTGATCGAAGAGTTCTACAGCATCTCGGTGGCGAACCAGTTTGCCAACGAGGGCGGGCTTGATTATGCCAAGGTGCTGCTGCAGCAGTCGCTCGATCCCAAGACGGCCGAGAAGGTGCTGATGCAGATTCAAACGCAGGTGCAGAAGACGCCGTTTGCGTTCCTGCAGAAGGCCGAGAGCGAGAACCTGTTGACGTTCATTCAAGACGAGCACCCGCAGACGATCGCGCTCATCGTGTGTCACCTTGGGCACCACAAAGCGGCGGAGATTCTGGGCGGGCTGCCCTTGCAGAAGCAGCTTGAGGTGATCAAGCGGGTCGCGAACATGGAGCAAACCAACCCCGAGGTCATTCGCGAGGTGGAGAAAGGCCTGGAGAGCCGGCTGTCGTCGATGCTCATGCAGAGCATGGAAAAAACCGGCGGCATTCCGACGGTGGCGGAGATTCTCAACCTCGCCGATCGATCAACGGAGAAGGCGATCATGGAGGGGCTGGAGTCAGAGGACCCGGACCTGGTGGAGCAGATTCGGCGGTTGATGTTCGTGTTCGAGGACATCAAGATGGTTGACGACAAGGGCATTCAGACGCTGATGAAGGAAGTTGACAACGACGAGCTTGGGCTGGCGCTGCGGACGGCGAGCGATGCGCTCAAGGAGAAGATCTTCAAGAACATGTCCGAGCGCGCGGCGGCGCTTATCAAGGAGGACATGCAGTTCTCCGGCCCGGTGCGGGTGAGCGATGTGGAGGCGGCGCAGCAGCGGGTGGTGGACATTGTGCGGCGGCTTGAGGATGCGGGTGAGATCATTATCGCCGGACGTGGCGGACAGAACGAACTGCTGGTGTGAGGTTGATGGCGACTGTGCTTCATGGCCCTGATCAAATCCGCCAACTCGACTGACTTTGCGCGCAACGCCGTGGTGCTGGACCTTGGCGATCTGCATCGGCAGGGGCAGACGATGCTGGCCGAGGCGCAGCGGCACGCGGCGTGCGTTCGCGATGCGGGCGAGGCAGAGCGGGCGCGGCTCATCGGCGATGCGGAGGCCGTGGGCCATGCGGCGGGGTTTGCCGCGGGGCGTGACGCGGGGATTGAAGCGGGGACGCGTGAAGGGCGCGAGGCGGCGCTGATGGAGCATCGGGGGGTGCTGGCCAAGCTTGAAGCGGCGTGGTCGGCGGCGCTCGATTCGTTTTTGGAAGAGCGGTTGCGATTGATTGCCGAGGCGAAGACCGAGGTGGTGGCGCTGGCGGCGGCGATTGCGTGGGCGGTGATCAAGAAGCAGGTTGAACTCGACGCGTCGATCGCGGTGGCGCAGCTTGAACAGGTGCTGGCGGCGGTGATGCGGCCGTCGCGGCTGGTGGTGTGCATTCATCCGGATGATCGGGCTTCGATTGCCGGCTCGCTGGCATTGATGCTGAAGCGGTTTGATGCGGTGGAGCACGTTGAGCTTGTGGATGATGCGAAGATTGGGCGGGGTTCGTGCGTGGCACGGCTGGGCGAACCGACGCGCGGGGCCGGCGCGGCGGCCCAGACGACGAGTGTGGGTGGCGGCGAGATTGACGCTTCGATCGAGACGCAGACGATGCGGATTGTGGAGTTGCTGCTGCCGGGACGGTCGGGGCGGATGGGACCGGCCTCAGGACCGCCCTCGGCATCGCGTACTGCTCTGGCAACGCCGCCGGACGCGCCCGACACTGCTTCGCCTCCCGCGGCCCACCAGCCCACTACCCCTCCGCCCACAGGCCCGGAAGGTGGCTCGTGACGGCGCTTTCAGCACAGATTGAGCTGGTGAAGCGGGCGATGCCGATGCGGCTGACCGGGCGGGTGGCCGCCCTGCGGGGCCTGACGGTGGTGGTGAACGACCTGCCGCTGCCGGTGGGCGCGATGGTGCAGGTGGAATCGCCGGATGGCCAGACTTCGAGCTTTGAGAACACGCGCGGCGAGATCGTGGGCTTTCGCGATGGCCAAGCCGTGGTGATGATGCTGGGGAGCGCCTCGGGCGTTCGGCCCGGCGACCGGGTGGTGGGCCTGCAGCGCTGGCAGACCGTCAATGTGGGCTCGGGCCTGCTGGGGCGGTGCATTGATGCGTTGGGGCGGCCGATCGACTCGCTTGGGGTGGTGCTGGATACGACGCCGCGGCCGCTGGACCCGCCGCCGCTGGGACCGATGGGGCGAGAGCGGATTACGGCGCCGATGTATACCGGCGTGCGGGCGGTGGACTTGATGACGACGATCGGACGGGGGCAGCGGCTGGGGATTTTCTCGGGCCCGGGCGTGGGCAAGAGCACGCTGCTTTCGTCGATTGCCAAGAACGCCAAGTGTGATGTGGCGGTGCTGGCCCTGGTGGGTGAGCGTGGACGCGAGGTGAAGGACTTTATCGAGATCGCGCTGGGCGTTGAAGGGCTGAAGCGTTCGGTGGTGGTAGCGAGCACGAGCGACGAGTCGCCGCTGATGCGGCTGCGGGCGGCGCTGACGGCGACGACAGTGGCGGAGTACTTCCGTGACCAGGGGAAGAACGTGCTGCTGCTGGTCGACTCGGTGACGCGGTTTGCGCACGCGCAGCGACAGATCGGGCTTTCGGTGGGTGAGCCGCCGACCACCAAGGGGTATACGCCCAGCGTGTTTGCGGCCTTGGCGCGGCTTCTCGAGCGGGCGGGGGGCGTGGAGGCGACGCCGGGGAAGCCGGCGGGCTCGATTACGGGTCTGTACACGATCCTCGTCGAGGGCGACGACATGACCGAGCCGATCGCAGATGCGGCGCGGGGTATTCTGGATGGTCACATTATTTTGTCGCGGAGGCTGGCGCAGAAGTCGCATTTTCCGGCCATTGACGTGCTGGACTCGATCAGCCGCGTGGCGGACTCGATCTGTGACGCGGCGCATATTGCCGCGCGGCGGCAGGTGATGCGGCTGCTGGCGGCGTACCGGGATGTTGAGGACCTGGTGCAGATCGGGGCCTATGCGCGGGGATCGAGCCCGCAGGCGGATGTGGCGATTGCATACCACCAGCGGGTGCTGGAGTTGCTGCAGCAGGCGGGCAGCGAGGTGGAGCCGTTTGAGTCGGGTCGGTCGCGGATGGTGAAGCTGGCGCTCGAGAGTGGCAATGTGATGAACTCGCCCCCTCGGCAAGCACCGACGGGGAACTCGGGCCAGTCGCCGAGCAGCTCGCAAGCGCGAAGCGGGGGTAGCGGGCGATGAACCGATTTGTGTTCAAACTTGAGCCGGTGCTTGAGCACCGCAGGAGGCTGGAGCGCGAGCGGCAGATGGAGGTTGCGAAGATCGAGGCCGGCCGGGTGTCACTCGAAGGGCGGATCAAAGAGATTCAGGGCCGGATCGAGGCGGGGCGGGGCGAGTTGCGGACATCCTTGGGTGGCGGCGGGTCGCGGATACTGTCGCCGGTGGCGGTGGCGGCAGCGCGGCTCTCGGCGCACTCGTCGCTGCATGGGCTGGTGCTGCTGCAGCGGGTGGCGATTGAGCTGGCGGGTTTGCACGCGCGACTGAATCTGGCGCGGAGGGCGTTGCTGGCGGCGGCGACGGCCCGCAAGGCGGTGGAGGTGATTCGCGAGCGGCAGCTCGAGGCGTGGAAGGCGGAAGTGAAGTGGAAAGAAGAGCGCATGGCCGATGACATGATGGTGATGCGTGCGCCGATGCAGGCGGAGGTTCTATGAAAACGCTGTGGACGATGATTTCGACGCTGGCGGTGGCGAACCTGCTGGCGATTCTGGTGTTCGCCGGGTGGCTGTATGGAACTGACCGGATCAACCTAGCGCGGACGGAGCAGATTCGTGTGATGCTGTCGCAGACGGTGACGGCGGAGACGGCGGCGGCGGCGGATGCGGCGGCGAAGGTGGTCGTGGCGGCCGAAGAGACCAAGAAGGCGGAGAAGGCGGCGCTGCCGCCGGAATCGGCCGCGGAGGCGCTGGAACGGCAGCGGGCGGACGATGATGCGCGTGAGCAGACGCGGGTGCGGCGGCAGCGCGAGCTCGAGGACCTGGCGCGGCAACTGATTCGCGACCGGGACACGCTGGATGAGGAGCGGACGAAGTTCCTGGCTGAGAAGACGAGCTTTGACAGTGTGCGGGTGGCGGCGAACACGCGGGCGCGGGACGCGCAGTTCCAGCAGGCGCTGGCGACCTTGGAGGCGCAGAAGCCCAAGGACGCGTACACGGTGATGCGGGCGATGCTGGATGCCAAGGCGGACGAGGATGTGATTACGTATCTGACGGCGATGGATGAGGGGAAGCGGGCGAAAATTCTGACTGAGTTCATCAAGACCGACGACAAGCTGGCAGCGGGATTGCTTCAGCAACTTCGCCAGCACGGCGTGGCTGCGCCTGACGGAGTTGTTCCGCCCAGGGCGGCCTCGCAGACGCCGTAAAACGGGCGCGGGCTCGTGCTTGGCGGATGAAGTCGGCATGAATGGCGTGCGAGCGCAAAGTGTGTTGAATGGCCGCGCAGGGGATGCGCGGGTGGTGGAAGCACGCGTGGGCAGTGAGGTGCGGGGTGGGCGGGGGGCGGGGGCGTCAAAGTCGGTCGAGGAGGTTTCGGGCAAAGAGAGCTTTGCGCGGCATCTAGCGCGGCGGGAGCAAGGGACGAAGGTGAGCACCGACGAGGCTGCGAGCGGGGCGGAGGCGGCAACAGAGCGGCTACGGCAGGGGAGCGCGGACGCTCGACCGGGGGCGGATGAAGCGATTGGCGAAACCAAAGTGCCGGGCGCGGCGAACGGGGCGGCCGGACAGGTGACGGGTGAGGCGGTGGGTGAGGCTGGGGCTGGGTCCAGTGAGGAGCCGCTTGTGCAGAGGTCGGTGCCGGGCGGGTCGTCGCCAGTGGCCCGGGCGACAGGTGGCGACCCGGAAGTGTTTGTCGAGACAACGGGGGAGACGACTGAGGGGACAACGGGGGGGACAACGGGGGGGACAGAAACTGCGGGGACGAGCACGGCGGAGAGTGCTGGGGCGATCGATGCGGCCGATGGGTCGGTGACGCGTGAGCCGGCGGTGCCTGAACCGGAGGCGGATCAGACGGCTCCGGTGGATGAACCTCCGGCGGATGTAACTCAGGGGGATGAAGCGCAGTCGGATGAACTGGGCGACACGATTGGTTCGGTCGAGCGCGATGAGCAAGATGCGGAGGCGGACGAGCGAACTGATGGGACCGGGCCGGCGCGCGGGGTGCGCCATGACGATGGAGACTCCGTTGAGGTGCGGCTGGCGGCGCTCGGGCAGGGGAGGCCGATCACGATTGATCAGATCACGCAGCTTTTGCTGCAGGTGGACCCGACATTGGCGGCGCGGGGGCTTGTGAAGGGGATCGGGTCGCGGCAGGCGATTGTGCCGGATTCGGGGAATCCGGGCGGTTTGGCTGGTGCGGAATGGGATGGCGCGGAGGGGGCGGCTTTCGCGGGGACTGGAGCGGGAGCGGAAGGGAAAGGGTTCAGTGCCGATGGGGCGGAGCTTGATTCGGGGGAGAAGCTGGAGTTTTCGTTTGCGCGGCATGGCGCGGGGGTGGATGGTGAGGTTGAAGGGAATGCGGAGCACGGCGAGCCAGAGGATGTGGCGAGTGGGATGGCCCGAGTGCGGGGCGCGGAGGATGGAAATCGGACCGTGAGTCAGCGGAGCGGGTCGGTTGCGGCGGCCAAGTCGATCTGGACAGTGAGCGTGATGCCGGCGGCAGCGGGGACGTTTGTGAACGCGGGGCCCGGAGGGTTAACGGCACCGGCTGGCGCGAGTGGTTCGTTTGATGGGACCGTCGCGGCGATTTCGGGCGGGACGGCGGCGGAGCGGGCGATTGGTAGCGCAGAGATGGGCAGTTGGGCGGGGGGAAGCGGGGCTGAGGAGAGTGATTCATCGAATGCGAAGCGGCGAGCGGGGGCTGAGGTTGGGGGAGTCGCGGTGGCGGGCGCGGATGGACCGAGCGGAGCCGCGGGGGTGAAGGCGCCGGCGGCGGGTCTGGAGGCGGGCGCGACGGGGGGGGCGGCCGGGGCGGGGGCACCGGGGCAGGCGGGGAGCGTGGCTCGGCAAGAACTGCTTGCTGCGCAGATCGATCGTGCGCTTGCGGCAACAGTGGAACGGTCTAGCGCGGGTCGAACGAGCCATGAGACGGTGCTGCAACTGAGCCCGAGGGTGCTGGGGCGGATTCGGATCGCGGTGACGGTGGAGAGCAATAAGGCAAGCGTTCGGATGCGGGTTGAGAATCCTGAGGCACGCCAGTTGCTAAATGACTCGATGCCCTCGCTCGTTGCGGCGCTTCAAGAGCGCGGCATCGAGGTCGAATCGGTACAGATTCGCGAGTCGGAGGCGGAATCGGTGGATGCGGAGCAGCCATCGCGCGGTGCGGAGTCACTGCGAAAGACCGGCGGGTGGAACCCCAAGCGTTCGGAGCGGGCATCGGCGGGCGGCACTCCTTATGGAGGGCACGAGGCCGGTGAACCGGGTTCTCCGGATGTCATCGTCGCACTGCGGCTTGATGCGCTTGCCTAAGAGAGGTGAGCGACAGCGGGCCGGGTGGGACTACGGAGGTTTTCAATGCCGACGACTGATTCTGTGAGTTCAACTGGTCCGACGGCGTTCGCGGGAACGGCGGCGAAGCTGCCCAACAAGTACTCTGATCTCTCGAGCGAGCAGTTCGTTTCGATCATGATCAGCGAACTGCAGAACCAGGACCCGCTGAAGCCGACGGACTCGGGGGCGATTATTGAGCAGATGGCCAATATCCGCTCGATTCAGTCGGACATTGATCTCTCCAAGAAGCTTGATTCGCTGGTGACGCAGAACCAACTGGCAACGGCGGGGACGCTGCTGGGACAGCGCGTGAGCGGCGTGGATGCATTTTCACGACGGGTGAGCGGCGTGGTGGAATCGATCTCGCGGACGAGCGAGGGGCCGATGCTCAACCTGCGAGGCGGGGGTCGAGTCAACTTTGCCAATGTTGATCGGATCGATCCGGCACCGGTGGCCGCGCCGACGCCGACACCGACTCCCACGCCCATTCCGACGCCGACTCCCACACCGATACCGCAGCCTACGTTCACCATACCGGCACCGGCGCCGTCGAGGACGGCACCGATCGCTAACGCGATGGAACCGCAGTAACACCGACTTCAGTACGCCCCTTGCTTGCCGAGGAAGTTGAACGTTGCCATGAACCTCTCAGCCACTGACATGTTGCGCAAGCTTGGATCGGGGATTGTGCCCGATGCGTCGGGGGTGCAGGCGACTGGCGCAGCGGCGGGCGCGCCGGGCGGGGCGGCGTTTGCGGAACTGCTCGCGAAGCTCAAGGACTCGGGCACGAAGGCGGGGCTTGTGCGGAGCGGGCTCTCGGTGGCGATTGATGAGAAACTAGGGCTTTCGCTCACCGAAGAGCAGCACCTGCGGCTGAGCCGGGCGGTGGATTCAGCGCAGGCCGATGGGCTGATGAACGCGGCGATCACGATCGACGGAATGACGCTTTTGGTGGATGTGGATGGCCGGCGCGTGACGGGGCTGGTGAAGGCCGGGGAACGGCCGGCGACTGGTATTGACGGGATCGTGACGGCGGCACCGGCACCGGTTCCTGACCCGACGCATGTTGAGGTTGCGGCGGCGGGCAAGGGTGCTGGAGCGGCGCCTGCGGCGGGCAAGGCCGCGGCGGCCACGGTCGCGGCGGTGAGCTCCGAATCGCTGCTTTCGACCTTCAGTGTTCCGTCGTCATTGCTTTTGGCCAAACTCAACTCGTATGCCTCACCTGTTCGGCCGCAGCCTGTGCAAGCGGGGCCGACTGAAACTTCGATTACTTGACCTCCCACGCGCGAGCTCGCGCTCATTTTTGCAAGGACCTGTATGCCATCCACCACTGCAATATTCACGGCTCTGTCGGGTATGAATGCGTCGGCACGCACGATCGATGTTGTGGGTAACAACATCGCCAACGTGAACACGACGGGGTACAAATCGTCGCGGGCGCAGTTCTCAGACAGCTTCTATCGCACGCTGCGGGGGGCGACCGCACCGGGGGATACCAACGGCGGCTCGAACCCGGCGCAGGTGGGTCTGGGCGTGAATGTGGCGGGTGTTTCGCGGTCGTTCACGCAGGGCTCGGTGGGTGTGACTGGTGACTCGGGGGATATGGCCATTGAGGGCGAGGGCTTCTTTGTGGTATCGCGGGGCGGGACACAGTTTTACACGCGGGCCGGCAACTTCCGGCTGGATGCCAACAACGAGCTGGTGGCGCCTGATGGCAGCGTCGTGCAGGGATATGCGGCGGACGATGATTTCAATATTCCGACGGGCGGGACGCTGTCACCGCTCTCGATTCCGCTGGGGAACCGGACGATTGCCGAAGCGACGACCTCGGCGCGGTTCTCGGGCAACTTGAATGCGGGCGGGACTGTGGCGACGAGCGGGACGCAACTGACGATCGGCGGTACGACCACGGCGGGCTTGCGAGTGGTGGCGACGGCGGTGCCGGCGCCGGCACCGGGGCAGCAGATCCTGGGGGCGAGCTTGCTGACGGATATTGAAGTGCCAACGGCGCCGGGGAGCGGCACATCGCTGTTTGCAGTGGGACAGATCATTGAGCTGCGCGATGTTCGGCGCGGGACGGCGGTGATTCCGTCACAGCAGTACACGATTACGGCGACGTCGACGGTGAACGACCTCAACACGTTCTTGAACCAGTCGCTGGGGATTCAGACGGGCGCGGCGAACCCGGACGGCGCGACTCCGGGGGTGACGATTGATCCGACGACGGGTTTGATCAGGGTGGTCGGCAACACCGGCACGGTGAACAACCTGACGCTGGCGAGCTCGAACCTGCGGCTGCTTGACAGCGCGGGGACGTACATCTCGGCGCCGCTGACGAGCACGGCGGTTTCGGCGGCGAACGGCGAGTCGGTCAGGACGCAGTTCATCGCGTTTGACTCTCTGGGCAACGCCGTGGAGGTGAACGTTTCGATGGTCCTCCAGTCGAAGAACTCGGCGGGCGGCACGACCTGGAAGTACTTTGTGGATTCGCCCGATGATGCCGACCCGCTAACAGTGATGGCGTCGGGCACGGTGCTCTTTGACGCCCAGGGGCAACTGGCGACGACCCAGCCGATCAGTGTGACGATGGAGCGCAACTCGGCGAGCTCTCCCACTGGCGCGGCGACGCCGCTGACGTTCGATCTGGTGCTGGCCGATGGGAACAACATCGTAACCTCGCTGGCGACGGCTTCGCAACTGCTGCCGAGCCAGGTGAACGGGCTGCCGCCGGGCACGCTGGAATCGTTTAGCGTGGGCCGGGATGGCACGGTGTTTGGCATCTTCAGCAACTCGGCGGTCAGGACGCTGGCGCGGGTGGCGGTAGCGACGTTTGTGAACCCCTCGGGGCTGTCGGCGTCGGGCAGCAACCTGTTTGCGGTGAGCCCCAATAGCGGTACGGCGCAGGTGACCTCGGCGGGGAGCGGCGGGGCGGGATCGATCGTGGAGCGCTCGCTGGAACTTTCGAACGTGGATCTGTCGGCTGAGTTCATCAACCTGATTTCGGCCTCGACGGCGTATTCGGCGAACTCGCGAGTGATTACCACGACGGATCAGTTGTTCCAGCAGTTGCTCGCGTTGGGGCGGTAAGCCGGGCCGGGCTGGAGGCGGGGGGGGGCGGGGGGCGGGGGGGGAATCAA
>Ga0209181_10005286_pt1 | contig 18632 bp, 14 predicted proteins | sample MAT05_FD_187208 | JGI IMG/M metagenome (GOLD analysis project Ga0209181, IMG submission 187208) | Freshwater microbial communities from Lake Fryxell liftoff mats and glacier meltwater in Antarctica - MAT-05 (SPAdes) (version 2) | ecosystem: Environmental > Aquatic > Freshwater > Ice > Liftoff...
CAAGGCGCTCGGACGATTCGCAGAGCTCTACGCTGATGGAGGCCCAAAGCAACGTCCACTGGTTTAGCCGGCTCTGGCGTAGCACAGTCCTCCCGCTGCAGCGTTCATTCGTTGACGGGTGACCTCCGCCAGCCGACTTTTTGTCATCCAAAGCACGCTGTATCTTGAGTGGGTTGTGCGCGTGAGGGGGTCTAGAGGTGAACGGCTGCAGCTTATGTGTGGCCATGCAAGCTGCGCTTGCGGTCATTGAACCCCGCAACACGCCAGCTTCACAGATCAGCGTACGCTGAGATGCGATAGTCGTTCTTGCCCGAGTTCTTGGCCTCATACAAGGCCAGATCCGCGCTCTTTATCAGCGTCTGCGCGTCCTCGCCATGCGTGGGATAAATACTGACACCGACGCTGACGGTCAGGCGCACCTCGTAGCCTTGAATGCGATAGGGTTGCGAGACGGCATGTATTACTTTTGCCCCCAGATCAGCCGCATCGCCGACATGATTGAGTTCCGGCAACGCGATGATGAACTCATCGCCCCCCAAACGCGCCACCGTGTCGGCTTGACGCACGGTGCCCAACAGACGATCGGCGACCAGGCACAGCAACGCGTCCCCCACATCGTGGCCCAGGGTGTCGTTGATCTGCTTAAAGCCGTCCAAATCCAGATACATGACCGCCATGTTGCACTGGTACCTGCGCGCATGAGCAATGGCCAGGGAGAGTCGGTCCATCAACAGCCTTCTGTTGGGCAGCCCGGTCAACTCGTCATGCAGCGCCATGGTCTCCAGTGCCAGATTGTGTTGATCGAGTCGCTTGTACAGCAACCTCACTTCCAGCATGTTGTGGATACGCATCGTGAGTTCGACCAGATCAAACGGTTTGGCGATGAAATCCTTCGCGCCGGAGGCCAACGCCCGCAGCTTTTGGTCCGGTTGGGCGGTGATCACGAGGATCGGAACATAGCCATCGGTGTCGATCTTCTTCAGGGCTTCCATGACCTCGAAGCCATCCATGCCTGGCATCTTCAGATCAAGCAGAATCAGGTCGTAATGGTTGGTGCGATGCAGTTCGCAGACGGCAAACGGATCCATCGTGGCCGCAATATTTTGATAGCCGACTTCACGCAGCAATTCCTGAAGCAACTGAACATTTATTTTTTGATCGTCAACGATCAAAATACTGGCATTCAAAATTTCGGTGGTCGTGATCATCACAGGCCTCTTGGCATCACTGTGCCGTTGTCCAGCCCCAAGCCCAGCGCTGCCGTGAGCTAATTGCATTTGATCGGGTTGCGCAATTGCAGAAGAAGCCTGTACTGCAGGCCTCTCGATGTCGCGCGGCACGCCTTGGCACTGAGGGTCAGCATCGGTTACAAGCATGGACTACTTTCGTGAAAAACGAATAACAAATCGGAGGATATGTGCCGGTTTGGGGCCGCAACCAAAGGTTGCGACATCCCAAGTCGGCCATTTCAGCATACCTCTGTGAGAGATGCTGAATCATCAGGGCCAATTTAACAAGCATCTGTGCGCTTGCAAATATAAGCCGGTCAACGGTGCCCCCATATTTCCCAGTATCCAGAGCCTGGAGGGCGCAGCAACGAGTACAAGGCGGCGGCAAGTCACTACAGACGACTTGACTATTTTTCCGCAGAATTGCTGCTGATGGTGACAGGGAAAACTTGGTAGCGAACAGTCGGTCGCCGAACAATGCCGATGAGTCAAGGGGCATCGATGAAAATCATTTCCGCGGTTCACCCTGTCCGTTAACGATCACTGTGCGTCCCGGCGGGGTAGTCATCTGAACGCGATGCTCCTGACCCCGAAAGTTGTAGATCACATCCCAATACTGAGGTTGCGCATTGTTAGGCACATTTTCGCAACGCTGAACGTCCTGGCCAGAAGGCTGCTGAGTACTGCGGCCGACGTTGGAGCCAATCAATGCCCCGGCAACAGCGCCGCCAGCCGTCGCGAGGTCCTTGCCGGTTCCGCCACCGACTTGGTGTCCAAGAATACCTCCCAGCAAGGCACCGACCACGGCGCCGCCGACGTTGGCGCTGCCCTGATCTTGCGCCACCTGCTCACGCTCGGCCCAGCAGCGGCGCTCGGGCGTTCCGAGCACTGCATGCACTGACGTGACGTTTGCCTCGTACAGGGATTCGTTGTTACGTTGACTGTAGTCGAGCGCTGCCAACGGTGCTGGCGCATAGCGCCTGTCATCGATGCGCGCATCTCTGCTCACATCCCGAACCGATGAAATACGATCGTTCAAGCCCATCGCGGCAAGCGATGAATACTGGCCTGGCCGCAACACGACACAGCGGCCTTTAAACCGGGCGTCATCGCAGACTTCCCAGCGGTCGCCGACCACCACTGCGGACGACGCGAGATCGTTGAAGCCGGAACGTTGGAGGTTGTTGATCCGCTTGTCGGTTGTGAAGGCGCGACCACCAAAGCTTTCCTGCTGATAGAAAGTAATCTGTGCGACCACCGGGGCCGGCTGTGCTACCGCTTCGGGTAAATTCCGACTCACATCCTGAACGGATGAAATGCGATCGTTCAAGCCCATTGCATTAAGCGACGGATACTGGCCCGCACGCAACACGACACAGCGTCCGTTAAACCGGGTGTCATCGCAGACCTCCCAGCGGTCGCCGACCACCACTGCAGACGAGGCGAGATCATTGAAACCTGAACGGATGAGGCTTTCGACCTGCTTGTCGGTGGTGAAAGTGCGGCCAGCAAAACCATCGTGTTCGTAAAGCGTGATTTGTGCATCTGCCTGAAGTGGCGCATAGCGGCGGTCATCGATTCGCTCGTTTTGGCTGACTTCGCGTACCGATGAAACCCGATCGTTCAGGCCCATGGCGGCGAGGGTAGGGTATTGCCCCGCGCGCAAAACGACGCAGCGACCGCGAAACCGAACGTCATCACAAACTTCCCATCGCTCGCCGATGACGTTGACCGAGGATGCGCGGTCGTTGAAGCCAAACCGCTGCAAGTCGATGACCTGTCTTTGAGTCGAGAACGAGCGGCCTTGAAAGCCTTGTGTTTCATAGAGAGTGACTTGTGCAGCTGCTTGCGTGGCGAATGCCACCGCCGCCGCTGCCAAGGCTGTGCTGGCGAGTGTCTCCATAGATAGCTCCTGTAGAAAATGATGGCTGGTGGCCAGCCCCTGGCGTGTCAGCTGTGCTGGACTCCAGGGGAGCCAAACAGCGCAAGCCCAACTTCGGCACCGGCTTGGACCCGCCAGACTACGTTTTATTATGAAAACGCGAAGTGCTGAGTTCAAGCTCAACTGTGCCACTGGTTCGGTCCCGGGTCTGCGCGGTAGCGCACATAGGTAAGGAAGGAAATACGAATCGGCGCTTGACTATTCGGAAAGTCCAAGTAAATGTCCAGCACCCCAGAAACTCTCCGATCGGCTTCAGGTCGTCGACCCGGTCACACGTCGATTTGACGATCATCAGAATAGGCAGGCCCAGCAGCAGACCCCAAACTTCCCATACTACGTCCGCTTGGTGGCAAATTGCTTGGCCATGAACGCCCAGATCATGCGGGAAGCGTCGGGGCCCTTGGGGTCACTGTAAGCCTGGCCCGCAGCACCGCCGCTCCACGCATGGCCCAGACCAATAACCTCGCAGAGAGTCGTCACCAACCGGCCTGCGGCTCGATAGTCGGTGATCTTCATGGCGTACCTCGCACCGCGCTGCGCGGTACGAGCGGTGCCCGGCTTTGCACCTTCGCTGTCAGCCCATGAGCGCGCAGCCTCGGTGCCGTTTCTAGGTGCGACAAGGTGATCAGCACTGCCCTGAATAATCAGAAGGGCAGGCAGATGAATGCCGCTCGCCAGCGGCGCGGCTGGCACCGCCTTGATCCTGCGACCCAACATGGCACTGAGCGCTGAAGCAAAAGAATTGGCAACGCCAGGCGCGATACCGGAATGCATGGCAACCGCCCTGAACCGTTCTGGATGACGCATTGCAAGCAGTGCAGCCATGCCAGCGCCCGCCGAGAGTCCGGCCACTGCAATGCGATTTTGGTCCACAGGCTGCGCCAGGCAGACTTGACTGATCGCCCCAATAATGGAATCGGCCTCGGCTTGGGCTCTGCCCGTTCGGGTGTCATACCAGTTCCAGCAACCCTGAGCGTTGGCCATGCGGTTCTGTTCCGGGTAGAGCACCAGAAAACGTTCACGCTCGGCGACCCGGTTCATCCGGCTACTGGCACTGAACCCATGAGCGTCCTGTCCACAGCCGTGCAGCATCACAACCAAAGGCAGTTGCTCATTGCGGCGAACTCCAGGCGGTTTGAATAGCCGGTATCGGCGCACCCCTGTCGGACTCACGGCAACACCAGCACGGCCCTCTGTGGCGGTTGCAATGACCCGCTTTGCTCTGACAGACGGCGCTGCTGATGCAGGTACGCGCCGACTAGGTTTGACGCGCAACGCCCGGGTCATCGCCTTGGCTCCGGTACGCATTGCTGAGCGCGTCAAGGCAGAGAGCGAGCGCTGGAAAGTCCGACTTAAAAAAAGGTTGCTTGCACGTTTTGCCATGGTCTATCTACAAAAAATGACCGCAGCTTGCGGCCATTTCACTGCTACCCAGGGGGTTGGACTGCTATTCGTCGCCAATCACAAAGGTGACTTGCATGTTGACGCGATAGGCGGTGATGCGCACGTTCGCGACGGTGTCGCATGCGCGGGCAATGCCCTCGTTGATGGCATCCTCGAAACTGGTTTTACCCGTGGCGCTGACTTCAATGACTTTGGCTCCGCTCATGGGGAGGCTCCTTAAGGGGGTGAATTGGTCGTATTGGGCACAAGCTGAACATGATGTTCCCGTTCGGTGTGCCCGTTGGAGAGTCCATTGTTGTCTTTGCGCGGGAGTTGTTCTGTGTGCCGACGTACACAAGGCGGAAAGCTTTTTTGATCGCCCTGGGGTACGCGATGGGATTGCATCCAGGCATTGCCGAACGTGATCACGCTGAAACATCACAAGTCTCAGTATTTTGGTGGTTGCGAGAACTTAAATTTAATAGCTGCCTGCGCTTATTTCATAAGGGCTAGAGGCCTATTTTCCTTATAAATCTCAATGGCTTGTACCCAAGCCCGGACGCGACGGTGACACATCCTGCGCCTGCACACCCAGCGTGGCAATAGCGGTGGGCACCGGCAAGCCCCGCACCAGCGCTGCCGCCAGTTCACCCATGGCAGGCGCGGTCTGGATGCCGTAGCCGCCCTGCCCTGCCAGCCAGAAAAAGCCCGGCGCATCCGGTGCAAAACCCACCACCGGGGTTTTGTCAGCCACAAACGAGCGCAGCCCCGCCCATTTGCGTTTGATTTGGCGAATCTGCAGCGTGGTGACCGTCTCGACCCGGTCCACGGCAATCGCTACGTCCAGCTCTTCCGGCTGCACGTCCTGCGGGGTGACCGGGTCTTCGTTGGCAGGGGACACCAGCAGCACACCGGCATCGGGCTTGAAATAGAAGCTCTCCTGCGCGTCAATCACCATTGGCCACAGGCTGATGTCACAACCTGCTGGCGCCTCGCAGGTGAAAGCGGTGCGGCGTTTGGGCTGCAGCCCGACCGGGGCCACACCTGCCAGCTGCGCCAGTTCGTCGCACCAAGCCCCAGCCGCATTCACCAAAACTGGGGCCCAAAAGCTGCCCGCCGGAGTCTCGACACGCCAACCGTCCGCTTCACGGGTGATGTTCTGCGCCTGCGCATCACACACCAGTCTGGCCCCGGCGGCTTTGGCACCGCGCAAAAAACCCTGGTGAATACCGTGCACATCCATGTCCATGGCATCGGGCTCAAAAATGCCGCACGCCGCAAACTCGGGGCGCACCACCGGCACACGCTGCAGGATCTGCGCTTGCTTGCACCACTGCACATTGGGCACCAGCGCCTGCATGTCGCGCCACAAGTCGCGCAAGGCGGGCTCATCCTCTACCGTGCCCACAATCAGTGCGCCGCGCTGTGTGACCAGCGGATACGGCGAAAAACCCTCAGGCGGATGAAAGTAAAACGCCTTGGCCGCAGTGGTGATGGCGCGTACCGTGGCATTGCCATAGGTTTCCGAATACAGCGCTGCCGAGCGCCCGGTGGCGTGGTAGCCGGGCTGTGACTCCCACTCCAGCAGCGTCACTTGGCTGTGCGGTGCCAAAAAATAAGCCGCCGAGGCCCCCGCCATACCGGCGCCAACGATCAGCACATCTGTTTTTTGCATTTATTGACTTTCATACACAGAGCGCCCAAAGCGCCCACAATTAATTTCATATGGCCATGGCCATTTTTCAAAACACACAAACCGGTGCGCCCGTAACATGCAAAGCCTTCTAAGGAGCCATTGTTTATGCCAGTGATCACCAACATTGAAGACCTGCGCCTTTTGGCCAAAGCCCGCGTGCCGCGCATGTTTTACGACTACGCCGATTCTGGCAGTTGGACTGAGAGCACCTATCGTGCCAACAGTGAAGACTTTCAAAAGATCAAGCTGCGCCAGCGCGTCGCCATCAACATGGAAAACCGCAGCACCGCCAGCACCATGATCGGCCAAAAAGTCGCCATGCCGGTGGCGATTGCGCCCACCGGCCTGACCGGCATGCAGTGCGCTGACGGTGAAATCAAGGCGGCCAACGCTGCGAAGAAGTTTGGCGTTCCATTCACGTTGTCGACCATGAGCATCTGCTCGATCGAAGACGTGGCGAACGAAACCGGCGGGCACCCGTTCTGGTTTCAGCTCTATGTGATGCGTGACCGCGACTACATTGAGCGCCTGATTGACCGCGCCAAAGCAGCACACTGCTCAGCGCTGATGATCACGCTGGACCTGCAAATCCTCGGCCAGCGCCACAAAGACCTCAAAAACGGCCTGTCAGCGCCGCCCAAGCTGACCGTGCCCAACATCATCAACATGATGACCAAGGTGCGCTGGGGCTTGGGCATGCTCGGCACAAAACGCCACGGTTTTGGCAACATCGTCGGCCACGTCAAGGGCGTGGAAAACATGGGCAGTTTGAGCGAGTGGACCGCCAAGCAGTTTGACCCGGCCCTGAGCTGGAACGACGTGGAATGGATCAAAAAGCGCTGGGGCGGCAAGCTCATCATCAAAGGCATTCAGGACGTGGAAGACGCACGCCTGGCGGTCAACTCGGGGGCTGACGCAATGATCGTCAGCAACCACGGCGGCCGCCAGCTCGACGGCGCACCCAGTTCCATCACCGCCCTGCCCGCCATCGTTGACGCGGTCGGCAAAGACATTGAAGTGCACATGGACGGCGGCATTCGCAGCGGCCAAGACGTGCTCAAAGCCCGCGCCCTGGGCGCCCAAGGCACCTACATTGGCCGCGCTTTTTTATACGGCCTGGGTGCCATGGGCGAAGAAGGCGTGACCAAAGCGCTGGAAATCATCCACAAAGAACTCGACCTGACCATGGCCTTTTGCGGCCACACCAACATCGAAAACGTGGACAAAGGCATTCTGCTGCCCGGCACGTTCCCGGTGTGAGAGCAAAAGCAGCGCAGCGGCCCTGACGTCGGCTCGCCTTTCTTTTGCTTACTTTTCTTTGGCGAAGCAAAGAAAAGTAAGTCGCCCGCCGGGGCGAGACCCGGCCAATAACATCAAGAAGACTGCAACTGATGCGTCGCCAGTTTGAAATCCGGATCTTCCGGAAACGCCTTGATCTTGAACCCCAGACCGCGCATCAGTTTCAGCATTTTGGCATTGTTGGCCAGCACCAGACCTTCGATCTCGGCCAGACCCTTCTCACGCGCAAAGTCCATGATGGAGAGCATCAGCCGGGAACCCAGCCCCTGGCCCTTGAAGTCATCGGCCACGACCAGCGAAAACTCGCAGCTGCTGCGGTCCGGGTTGGTGATGTAGCGCGACACACCAACGATGCGGGTGGTCTGTTGCGACTGGCCATTCGCGTCCAGGCTGGTGGAGGCATACAGCGCCACCAGCGCCATCTCGCGGTCGTAATCGATCAGGGTGAAACGTGCCAACATGTTGGCGGGCAGCTCCTGCATGCTCGACACAAACCTGAAATACCGACTCTCGGGCGAGAGGCTGCGCACAAAGGTCTGCAACATCAGAGCGTCGTCCGGGTGGACTGGACGCACGATGTACTCGCCGCCACCGGCCATCGGGCACACCTGCTCGTGGTGCGACGGATACGGCAGAATGGACAGATGGTTGTAATGCCGTACCGAGGGCGCCGCAGAGTCGATAACGATGCGTGCATCCACCGCCAGCGCGCCAGACTCGTCAACAATGATGGGGTTGATGTCCATCTCGCGCAGTTGGGGAAGTTCACAGGCCATTTCAGACACGCGAAGCAAGATTTGCTCCAGCGCATCCATATTGGCGGGCTTGGCGCCGCGCCAGAGACCCAGTGTTTCGGCCACGCGTGAGCGCTCAATGAGCCGGCGCGCCAGAAACTGGTTCAGCGGTGGCAGTTCCATGGCGCGGTCGTTGATCAGCTCAATCATGGTACCGCCAGCACCAAAAGCGATCACCGGACCAAACGGGTCGTCGGTGACCAACCCCACACAGACCTCGCGGCCACGCTGCTGGTTGGACATGTTTTGCACCGTGACACCGTTGATCTTGGCGTCTGGCTGCAGACGCGTCACAGTTTGAATCATTTCCAGAAAGACGTCGCGCACACCCACCGCATTCATCACGTTCAAGGCCACGCCCTGCACGTCTGACTTGTGGCTGATATCTGGCGAATCAATCTTCAGCGCCACCGGGAAGCCCAGCTGCGTGGCAATCATCATCGCCTCATTGGGGGTACGCGCCAAAATGGTTTTGGTTACGGGGATGTGGAAGGCCGCCAGCAGCGCCTTGGATTCCATCTCGGTCAGCACCTTTCGACGCTCCGCCAACACGCTCTCAATCAGCAGGCGCGCACCTTCCACATCCGGATTGGCCAGGTCGCTCAAGGGCGGTGGGGTTTGCTGCAGCAGTTGCTGGTTTTGATAGAACGAAGCGATATTGCCGAAAGCGCCCACGGCGGACTCAGGCGTGCGAAAGGTCGGGATCGCCGCGTCGTTCAGAATCTGGCGCGCATTGCTTACCGAGGCATCACCCATCCAGCAGGTCAGCAGGGGTTTGCTGACTTGGCGGTTGAACCCGGCAATAGCGGTCGCGATGGCGTCGCCGACCATGTCCACCTTGGGTGAGTAAATGACCAGAATGCCATCAATCTGCCCCGCATGGCTGGCCGCGTCAATGGCCGCGCGGAAATGCTCGGGGCCAGCTTCTTCCGATACGTCAATCAGGTCGCTGAAAGTGGCCATGGGCGGCATCATCGGCTTGAGCACCGCGACTTCTTCAGGTTTCAGGCGGCCAACCTGCAAACGGATTTCGCTCGCCCAGTCAGCGGCGAGCACACCGGGGCCGCCGCCGTTGGTGACGATGGCCAAACGCCTGCCCACCGGTTTGTAGCGCGAAGCCAGGCATTTGGCTGCAGAGAACAACTCAACAAATGAGCGTACCCGCACCGCACCAGCGCGGCGCAAAGCGGCATCAAACACGTCGTCACTGCCCACAATGGCGCCCGAGTGCGTCAGCGCGGCGCGGTTGCCTGCTTGCTTGCGACCCGCCTTGAGAACCACCACCGGCTTGGCGCTGGCCGCTGCGCGCAGCGCGCTCATGAATCGCCGGGCGTTGGTGATGCCTTCCATGTAAACCACGATGCTGTGGGTTTTGGCGTCGGAGGCCAAAAAGTCCAGCACCTGCGCTATATCAACAGCTGTGTTGGGGCCGAGTGACACAACGGTAGAGAAACCCACCGCGTTTTTGCTCGCCCAGTCCAGAATCGAAGAGGTCAGCGCGCCAGATTGCGACACCAGTGCCAGCGGCCCCGGCGCCGACAGTGGCCCGGCCACGCTGGCGTTCAGCATCAAATGCGGCCGCTGGAAACCCAGGCAGTTAGGGCCGAGCAGGTAAATACCATCCCGTATGGCCATCTTGTGCAAATCTGCCGCCATCGCAGCGTTAATACCGCTGGAGATCACCAGCGCCGAGCGGCATTTGATGCGCCCGGCCAGTTCCAGGGCGGCAGGCACTTCGCTGGGTGGCAGCGCAATGATGGCCAAATCTGCCTGGGTATTGGCCAAGTCCGACAGGGTGCCACTGACATGGGTATCCAAAAAAAACAGTTTGCCGCTGAATTTCTGGGCCGTGATCGCCTGGTGCAGCGTGCGCGCCTGCGGCGTTTGGGTCTCAGGCTGATCGGCCTGGCCGGCAAAAACGACAATGGAACGAGGGGAAAACAACGACGTTAAGAAATGTTTATCCATGAAAGTACCTATTGACGTTTTATTAATTCCCTTAAGCTTAACCGTTACAGCGTGTAAAAACACTGATTTAACGCACTAGAGTTGTTTGTAGCCACGCTGGCCAGCGCACCAGCCGAGCGCTACAGCGCGGTATCCTTGCAAGTGATGAGCTTGCACGCCCCTTTGACACCACCGAAACCACTGCCGCGGCGCATTGCGCACCTGGACATGGACGCGTTTTATGCCTCGGTGGAGCTGCTGCGCTACCCCCAGCTCAGGGGGCTGCCGGTGGTCATTGGTGGTGGACGGCGCTCAGCTGACAACGCCTTGCTGCAAGCCCACGCAGATGTGCCCCTGAACCGCATTGCGGTGGCGGCCTTTCCCCGACTGGCGGGCTACACCGGGCGTGGCGTGATTACAACAGCCACCTACGCAGCGCGCCAATCGGGGGTGGGATCGGCCATGGGGCTGATGAAGGCCGCCAAGCTCTGCCCCGAGGCGATTTTGCTGCCGGTGGACTTTGCCGAGATACGGCGCTACTCACGCGCTTTCAAAGACATCATTCTGGACATCGCACCCGTCATGGAAGACCGAGGTGTGGACGAGGTGTTCATTGAATTTACTGACGCTCCGGGTGGTCAACGAGAAGGAGGTCGGGTTCTAGCCCGGCTGATTCAGAAAACGATTTTTCAGGAAACCGGCCTGACCTGCTCGGTGGGTGTGGCGCCCAACAAGTTGCTGGCCAAAATGGCCAGCGAATTCAACAAGCCCAATGGCATCGCCGTCGTGTTCGAAGCAGATTTGCAAAGCAAAATCTGGCCGTTAGCGTGCCGCAAGATCAACGGCATAGGCCCCAAGGCCGACGAAAAACTGCAGCGCCTGGGCATCAAAACCATTGGCGAGCTGGCGCAAAAAGAGCTGGGCTGGCTGATGGACCACTTTGGCCAGAAAACCGGTGCCTGGCTGTTTGATGCCGCACATGGCCAGGACCACCGCCCGGTGGTTACCGAAAGGGAGCCGGTGTCGATCAGCCGAGAAACCACCTTTGAGCGCGACCTGCACGCGGTGCAGGACAAGGCCGAGCTTGGCGCCATCTTCACCCATTTGTGCGAGCAGGTGGCTGATGATTTACGCCGCAAGGGCTATGCGGGGAAAACCATCGGCATCAAACTGCGCTTTGACGACTTCAAAAGTGTCACTCGCGACCAAACGCTGGACAGTTATATCAGCGACGCCAGAACCATCCGCCAGGTGGCGGGCCAGTGTCTCAAGCGTGTGCCGCTGACCCAACGCCTGCGCCTGCTCGGGGTGCGGGTGGCCTCTCTGCAACGCTTAAGTGAACACGAAACTAATGCATTAAAAGTGCCTCTAGCCCTTACAAATAAAGCGCTGGCCGCTTCATATTGCATAGCGTCAGAGCCCGGGCTGTTTGATTGACATCACGCCCCCAACCGACCTGCCCCATGGCGCAGACTACTGGCATAAGATCAACGCCCTTGCACCTTCGACTCACCCCATGACCAAAGAACCCCAGCCGACCGAACCGACACCCCACCCGGTGGCCGAAGGCGATGCACACTGGCTCGAACTGCTGGCCAGGCAGCAGGCGGCGCTGGGTGAAAGCGAGGCGCGCTACCGCATCCTGGTGGAATGGGCGCCGCAGGCAGTCGCAGTGCACCGCAACGGCAAACTGCTCTACGTCAACCCGGCGGCCGTGGCTTTGCTGCACGGGCGCACGGCCAGCGAGATTGTGGGCAAGCACATCGGTGACTTTTTGCACCCGGATGACCGCCAAGTGGCGCTGGAGCGCGCCCTGATGGCCATGGAGCAGGGCAGCAGCTTGCAACTGCGTGAAGAAAAATTGATGCGCTTGGACGGCACTATCGCCTTGGTCGAGATCCAGAGCATGTCGATCCAGTACGACGGCGAGCCAGCCGTGTATGTGGTGGCGCATGACTTGTCCCAGCGACAGGAAGACGAAAAACTCATCCATCACCTGGCGTTTTACGATGCCCTGACCAACCTGCCCAATCGCCGCCTGCTGACGGACCGGCTCCAGCAGGCGCTGCTGAACTCGGGGCGCAAGCAGTGCTTTGGCGCGCTGATCCTGCTCGACCTGGACCATTTCAAAGGCATCAACGATTTGATGGGGCATGAGGTCGGCGACGCGCTGCTGATGCAAGTGGCCGAGCGGCTGCTGCTGTGTGTGCGCAAAAACGACAGCGTCGCGCGCGTCGGTGGTGATGAGTTCATGGTGCTGCTGGAAACCTTTGCGGTGACGACACTGGAGGCCGCCCGTTACGCCGAAATTGTGGCTAAAAAAATGGCGCAGCGCCTGAGCGAGCCCTACACCTTGTTTGGCACCAACTACGCCAGCACCCCGAGCATTGGCATTTCGGTGTTTCAGGAAGGTGCGTCCAGCCATAGCGATGTCATCAAAAAAGCCGATGCAGCCATGTACCAGGCGAAAGCAGCGGGCCGCAACACCATCCGGTTTTTTGACCCCAGCATGCAGGCGCAAGCGCTGGCACGCGCAGCGTTTGAGCAGGACATGCGCCTGGGCCTGGAGCAGCAAGAGTTTGTGTTGCACTACCAGGTGCAGGTCAACAAGCAAGGCCAGATCATTGGCGTGGAAGCGCTGGCGCGCTGGGTCAGCGCCAAGCACGGCCAGGTGCCGCCGTCCAGATTCATCCCGCTGGCCGAAGAAAACGGCCTGATCTTGCCGCTGGGCCAGTTTGTGCTGGAGTCTGCCTGCAAGCAACTGTCGCGCTGGGCAAGCCAGCCTGACACCAAGCACTGGACGGTGGCGGTGAATGTGAGTGCGCGCCAGTTTGCGCACGAGCAGTTCGTCGCCCATGTGGCCGTTGTGCTGAAAACCACCGGTGCCGACCCGCGACGCCTCAAGCTGGAGCTCACCGAGAGCATGCTGGTGAAAAACATGGCCTCCATCGTGGCCAAAATGAACGCGATCAAGGCGCTGGGCGTGAGTTTCTCACTGGATGACTTTGGTACCGGTTACTCGTCACTGTCGTACCTGAAACAGTTGCCGCTGGCGCAGCTGAAGATTGACCAGTCTTTTGTGCGCAACCTGCTGACCGATCCGAACGACGCGGTGATTGCCCGCACCGTGGTGGCGCTGGGCCACAGCCTGGGCATGAAGGTGATTGCCGAAGGCGTAGAAACCGCCGAGCAGTGCCAACTGCTCACCGCGATGGACTGCGACGCCTTTCAGGGCTACTACTTTGGCCGCCCCGTACCCGCCGCAGACTTGCTGAAACTTTCAGCGCATATCGGCCCCTAGCCCTTTTAGATAAAGGGCTGGCAGCTCTGTTTTGAAGAGCGTTTAGCGACTGGGGGTTTGTCCGGCTCGCGCACAGCAGCGGCGCAGGCACTGTAAGATTTTGCTCACCCGGCCGACCTATCGGGACCAACACCAAGGACACGACCATGATCAAGAAACGAACCCTATTGAAAAGTATGGCTGCCTGGCTCGGCGCTGCCGCACTGGCAGATCGGGCCTCGGCTGCCACGGCGTTTGCCGTGACCAAGTCAGAGGCAGAGTGGCGCAAGCTGATTTCCGCTAGCGCCTACGACGTGCTGTTTGAACACGGCACCGAGCGCGCTGGCAGCAGCGCACTCAACGCAGAGAAGCGCCCCGGCACCTTTGTCTGCGCCGCCTGCAACCAGCCGCTGTTTGACGCCGCCCACAAGTACGAAAGCGGCACCGGCTGGCCCAGTTTCTGGCAGCCTTTGGCCGGCGCCTTGGGCACCAGCACCGACTTCAAAATGATTTACCCGCGCACCGAATACCACTGCGTGCGCTGCGGCGGCCACCAGGGCCATGTGTTTAACGACGGCCCCCAGCCCACCGGCAAGCGTTATTGCAACAACGGCGTGGCACTGGCTTTTGTGCCCCAGGGCACAACGCTGCCTGCGCTGCGTACTTGAGTATCAAAATGGCCTCTAGCCCTTTTATATCAAGCGCTGGTAGCTATTATTTTTGATTAGAGCCAGTCAGCCATTCAAGGCAAAGAATAGCTATCTGGCGGACTCGCCCAGCCGGTTGTCACTGCCGCCCGGTGCGCACATTGGCGGGCAGCGCCTGCGGAAAACTGGTGCGAAACGGGTTGATGTCGAGCCCGCCGCGGCGCGTGTAGCGCGCATACACGCTGAGCTTGTGTGGCTGGCAGCGCTGGCTGATGTCCATGAACATGCGCTCCACGCAATCTTCGTGAAAACCGTTGTGGTTGCGAAAACTCACGATGTAGCGCAGCAACCCGGCCTGGTCGATCTGCGGGCCAAAGTAGCTGATCTGCACGCTGCCCCAATCGGGCTGGCCAGTGACTGGGCAGTTGCTTTTGAGCAGGTTGCTGGTCAGCACCTCTGACACCGGGGCTTCATCGGTGGCCGAGCTTAGCAACTCGGGCGTGGGGGTGTAGGTGTCGCAATCCAGGTCGAGCCGGTCCAGGTTCAGGCCATTGAGCTCAGCCAGCCGCTCGCCGCCAAACTGCTCCGCCGCCATCAGCTTCACGCCAACGCTGCTCTGCACCACGGCGCCACGCCAGGCAGCCTCGGTCAAGTCAACACGCAGGCGCGCCAGCACCTCGGCCATATCGGCAAAACGGGTGTTGCTGAAACTGCCCAAGTAGAGCTTGAGCGTTTTGCTCTCGATGATGTTGGTGGCCTCACACGGCACGGTGATGTGCGCCAGCGCCACCTGCGGCTTGCCGCGTGCATTGAGCCAGCTCAACTCAAACGCGGTCCACAAGTCTGCCCCCAAAAACGGCAAGCGCCCGCTCAGACCCAAGGCCGCTCGCTGCGATGCGCGGGCCATGGGGAACAGCAGGCTGGCGTCGTACTGGTCAGCGTAGGGGGTGGCTTGGCCCAACGGGGAAGAACGAATGATGCTCATATTTACTTTGTTTTTTGTAGCGGTCAGCGCTTGTTCTATAAGGGCTAGAGCACAATCTCTTATATGAAATCTGGTTCAGCCGCCACGGCGAAACACCAGCCTGTCAGGCTCCGAGGCACCAGCGTCAAAGGTGTAGCCATCGAGGTCAAACGCCTTGAGCTGCTCTGGGCGGGTGAGCGCATGGGTGGCGGCAAAACGCGCCATCAGCCCACGTGCGCGCTTGGCGTAAAAGCTCACGATCTTGTATTTGCCAGCCTTGAATTCCTCAAACACACACGCCACCACGCGTGCCTTCAGAGCCGTGCGGTCCACCGCCTTGAAATACTCGACCGAGGCCAGATTAACGATGACCGGTGCCACGTCCTTCTTCAGGCGGGTATTGAGGTGCTCGGCAATCTGCGTGCCCCAAAACTCATACAGGTTTTTGCCATGCGGATTGGCCAGCTGGGTGCCCATCTCCAGCCGGTAGGGCTGCATGTAGTCCAGCGGGCGCAGCACGCCGTAGAGACCGCTCAGGATGCACACATGGTTTTGCGCCCAGGCCAGCGCGTTGGCGTCGAGCGTTTTGGCGTCAAGGCCTTCATACACATCGCCGTTGAAGGCCAACACCGCCTGCTTGGCGTTTTTGGCGGTGAATTTGGGCGACCAGGCCTGGTAGCGCGCCACATTTAACCCGCTTAAGGCGTCGCTCAAGCCCATCAGCTCGGCAATGTCCTGCGGCGACTTCTGGCGCAGAATCTCAATCAACTCTGCGGCTTGCGGCACAAAGTGGGGTTGCGTATGGTGCACGTCACCGGCTGGGGTGTCGTAGTCCAGCGACTTGGCGGGTGAAAGTAAAAAGAGCATGACGCATCCGGCAAAAAGGGCTGAAAACAAGGGTGTCCGCGTCATTATCGTGACAGGGGCGATAAAGAATGGCTATCAATAGCTTATCCACAATGCATCACCAAAGCGATGGCGCTGCACTAAGATTGCGCCATCGGATCACAACCCACCGATGATTGAAGTTTCAAACCAACCCACCAGGAGTTCTGCATGTCCTTGATCAATACCCAAGTCAAACCTTTCAAAGCCCAAGCCTACCAAGCTGGCAAGTTTTTTGAAGTCACTGAGCAAACCCTGCTGGGTAAATGGTCGGTGCTGGTGTTTTACCCCGCTGACTTCACCTTTGTCTGCCCGACCGAACTCGAAGACCTGGCCGACGCCCATGCCGAATTCGCCAAAGTGGGCGTGGACATTTACAGCGTGTCCACCGACACCCATTTCGCCCACAAGGCCTGGTCTGACACCTCGCCCGCCATCAAGAAAGTGCAATACGCCATGATTGGCGACCCCACCGGCACGATCACCCGCAACTTTGACGTGATGATCGAAGAAGCTGGCTTGGCACTGCGCGGCACCTTTGTGATCAACCCCGAAGGCCAAATCAAGGTTTGTGAAATCCATGACCTCGGCATTGGCCGCGATGCCCATGAACTGTTGCGCAAAGTCAAAGCCGCCCAGTATGTGGCCACCCACAATGGTGAAGTTTGCCCAGCCAAGTGGAAAGAAGGCGAAGCCACTCTGAAGCCATCGCTGGACCTGGTCGGCAAGATCTAAGGCACCCGCCCTTGACTTGCGCGCGCACCCCGCGCGCCTCAAGCCGGACTGAATCAAGCTGCCCTGGGCAACTTGGTGTCCGGCTTTTTTATAAGAAAAATATGCCTCTAGCCCATATTTATAAAGCGCTAGTAGCTACTGAATGAATAGTTAAAAGGAGTCCCCATCATGCTCGACCAAGACCTGCAAACCCAACTCGCCGCCTACCTGCAGCGCGTGACACTCCCGTTTGAGATCGTGGCCAGCCTGGGCGACTCTGACAGCTCGCAGCAACTGCGCCAACTGCTGCAACAAATTCAGGGCATGTCTGACAAGATCAGTCTGCGACTGGATGGCGACAACGATCGCAAACCCTCCTTTTCGCTGCACCGCACTGGCACTGACACCAGCCTGCGTTTTGCCGCCATTCCGCTGGGCCACGAATTCACCTCCCTGGTGCTGGCCCTGCTGTGGACCGGCGGCCACCCACCCAAGGTGGAACCCGAGGTCATTGCGCAGATCAAGGCGCTTGATGGCGACTTTAATTTCGAGATTTACATGTCCCTGTCGTGCCACAGCTGCCCCGACGTGGTGCAGGCCCTGAGCCTGATGGCGGTGAACAACCCCCAGGTCAAGGTCACGGTGATTGACGGCGCGCTGTACCAGGACGAGGTGACAGAGCGCCAGGTGATGGCCGTGCCCGCCGTGTTTTTGAACGGCCAGGAGTTCAGCTCCGGGCGCATGACGATTGAAGAAATCCTGGGCAAGCTCGACACCGGCGCGGCCACCCGCGACGCTGCCAAAATCAGCGCCCAAGCCCCTTATGACGTGTTGATCGTGGGTGGGGGCCCGGCCGGTGCGGCCGCAGCGGTGTACGCGGCGCGCAAAGGCATTCGCACCGGCATTGCCGCCGAGCGTTTTGGTGGCCAGGTGAATGACACCATGGGCATCGAAAACTTCATCTCGGTCACAGAGACCACCGGCCCCAAGTTTGCCGCCGCGCTGGAAGCCCATGTGAAGTCTTACAACGTGAACCTGATGAACGGCCAGCGGGCAGACAAACTCATCCCCGCCGCCACGCCCAACGGGTTGATCGAATTACAACTGGCCAACGGCGGCACACTCAAGAGCAAAACCGTCATCCTGAGCACCGGCGCACGCTGGCGCAATATCAATGTGCCTGGCGAACAGGCATACAAAAACAAGGGCGTGGCCTATTGCCCGCATTGCGACGGCCCGCTGTTCAAGGGCAAACGCGTGGGCGTGATCGGTGGTGGCAATTCAGGCGTGGAAGCCGCCATTGACCTGGCGGGCATCGTGGAACATGTGACGCTGATTGAGTTTGACACCCAATTACGCGCCGATGCGGTGCTGGTCAGCAAGCTGCACAGCCTGCCCAACACCACCGTCATCCTCAACGCCCAGACCACCGAGATCACCGGTGACGGCCAGAGGATGAACGGCTTGAGCTTCAAGGACCGCGCCAACGGCGAGCAGCACCACTTGGACATGGCCGGCGTGTTTGTGCAAATTGGCCTGGTACCCAACACGGAATGGCTCAAGGGCACGCTGGAACTCACCAAACATGGCGAAATCGTTGTCGATGGGCGTGGCGCCACGTCGCTGCCAGGTGTGTACGCCGCAGGTGATGCCACCACCGTGCCGTTCAAACAAATCATCATCGCTGCGGGCGACGGTGCCAAGGCGGCACTCAGCGCGTTTGACCACCTGTTGCGCATGCCAGCCGTCGCCAAACCGGTCATTGCCGCAACCGTGCCCGTCGCGCAGGCTGAGATGGCTTGATGCCAACTGCTGCGCCGAGGCTGGTATCGACTTGGGAGGATTGACGCAA